>Ga0136846_1218553_pt1 | contig 44258 bp, 53 predicted proteins | sample HopSoiMetagenom2_FD_96841 | JGI IMG/M metagenome (GOLD analysis project Ga0136846, IMG submission 96841) | Grasslands soil microbial communities from Hopland, California, USA - 2 Assembly 2016 (version 4) | ecosystem: Environmental > Terrestrial > Soil > Grasslands | place: USA: Hopland...
CCGTTAGAGCCTGCAACACCTGTCGCTCCAGTTACGCCTACAGCACCTGTTGCGCCAGTGGCTCCGTTTGTACCGTTAGAGCCTGCAACACCTGTCGCTCCTGTGGTTCCTATTCCAGTGGCGCCGGTAGCCCCCGTTACTCCTACAGGACCGGTAGCTCCTTGAACTGAAGATCCAGATCCCCAATCTCCGGTACTATCACATGGGCCATATATTTTACCATGTTGGCTATCGAAATAAAATTGTCCTTTATTTCCATGAACTCCGGTAGGAGCCCCGGCTCCTGTAAGCCATTGGGTTTCTTGGCTTTTGATTTCTTCTCTTTCTGTCATTGTAAAATATCCTTTCTTACGGCATTACTAATAGGGTAAAAGCGGAATCGGCAAAAGAATTAACCTGCATTTGCGAGGTACTGACTACAGTATAATATATATTTTGAGCTTGCGTATTATCGCCGGTTAAAAATGGAGCGTAATTCGTGTCTAAAAAAGGAATAGTGAAATTAATTGTGTACAGCCCGGTCCCTGTATGCACTACAGAGGATATCCCTACGGCTCCAGGTTGTAAGGTTCCATCAACGGCAATCTTGCCATACACTGGTATAGAGACTCCAGTCGCTCCAGTCGCGCCTGGAGATCCGTTAGTTCCGGCAACTCCTGTCGCACCGGTTGCTCCCGGATTTCCTTGAATTCCGGTTGCCCCTTGCAGCCCAACTCCTGTTGCTCCGGTTGCCCCTGTGGTTCCGTTATTTCCAAAAACTCCTGTTGCGCCTTGAACTCCCGTTGCTCCAGTAACCCCCACCACACCTGTAGCACCTGTAGCACCTGTAGAACCATTTGTACCATTAGCACCTCCTACTCCTGTGGAACCTTGCGCTCCAGTAGCGCCTGTTGCGCCTGTCATTCCTATATTTTGGATGCCAACATCTGAAAATGCTAAAAAGGAGATTGGGTGATTTGCAGTTGCCGAATCCGCGCCATTAAAAGTATACACGTCTATATATCCAAATGCCCAATTGGAAGCGTCTATGGTCAGAAATGGAGTAGGGGTTAGGGTATTTCCATCTGTAACATTGGCGTGAACAACCGGCTGCTTATCCGGTATTGTCGTAAAATTAAATCGGTAAGATCCTGTGGAAAGGTGGGAGAAAGTTCCTCCTAACTCATTACTTGTAGATGTCCCGTCCCCCGAAATGTTCCCCATTCCAATAATGTTTGTTGTTCCCTGCGGCCCTGTCGGCCCTGGAGATCCACCTTGGGTAAAACAATATATAAGAAATTTTCTACTAGGCTCTACATGAGGTAACCCATCAGCATTGGAAATATTAACCGTAACGGAATTCAAGTCAAATGCCTGTACCCTGGCGATCCCTAAATCCATAGGGAAGCTTTCAACAACATCCACCGTAATTCCATACATTATATTTGGAGCGGGAGTGGTAAAGGTTACGACGTATACAGCAGTGGAGGTTTCAACGCATGAAGAGATATTTAAGTTATTACCATCTGCTGCTGATCCATCAGAATGAAAATATCCTCTGGCGAATAAAGTAGGCGCCGTTGGTCCTGTAGCACCAGTCGCCCCCGTAAAGCCAGCTCCTGTCGCCCCGGTCGCCCCTACTGCCAAAGTATACGGTCCGGTAGCCCCCGTAGCGCCGACTATACCTTGTGGATAATTTTGAAATCCATTTGCCCCGCTATTCCATCCAATGATATAACCGGCTATGGGCGGAGGTAATGTGTAGTCCACACCGGTAACGAAAGGAGAACCATGTACGGTATTGTTTAGCGCATTGCTGAGCTGCTGGCATTCCATTGTAAGTTTATCAAGAGCATTCTCGATAGTCTTCTGTGAAAAATCGTCTTCTGTTGGTAGCGAAGTTTCTTGGAGGTAGTCTACTTGCCGCCATAAAAGGACTTGTAACCCATTCCCTGGAGCCGTAGTAAAAGCTACTGACCCTCCTACTCCATCAGGATTCGGATTAACCGTGTAGGTATTGGGTGCTTGAAGAACCTGATTGACGTAAACTGTAATATCTGAAGTAAGAAGTAACCTATAATCATAGAAAAACGTTGTTGTAACGCCATTCCCAGTTGCAAAATTTTTATTGTCCGTTGTTAATACGGTCACTTCCGGTTACTCCATTTAAATATGTCTTCACGATGGAATGATTAGTTTGCTGTTCTTTCAAAGGGTCGGGAGGATTTTTATGTAGAAGATAATTTTGTAAATAGTTTGAAACTTGATTTGTATTCTTCATCAGTGTATCATAAGGTGCTTCAGATTGCGATGGATGCAAAATATCTTTCATCATTTTCTTATTTTGTTTTTGGATAACGTCAATATCTGACATCCCTTCCGTTGGACTTTTTCGTTTATTTAAGACCCCCGGTGTCCACCCGCCCATCGCCATAGCAGCTCCTGCGTAATCTCCAGACCGTAGCCTTTGTGTAACGGAATAGGGCAAAGACGTCGAAGTCTGTGGAAGGCCTAATAACTCAGAAGCTAACTCAACTGTAGACTGTTGAGCTTTCATTAACGATTGGTCTGCCTTATCTCTATAATTTGGATCAAGCACACGCTTAATCGTTGTGGAAATATCAGTGGAATCATTCAATTTCGATGACTGATTCCAATCTGATAACATTTGCTTATATTTTAAATATCCTTCCGATAAAGGATTGTTCTGTTGATATTCCGCCATTTGGGAAGTTTTATCCGTTCCCATAATATTTTTCATTTGCCCCATCCATGCTGCTTTAACAAGCCCTCCTATTATAGGTATGCCCTCTCCCGGCCCTAAAATCGTGCCCCCAATTAAATCCCAAATCTGTTCTCTCTTTCGTTGTTCATCCTCATTTTGCGGGAACATAAACATCGGTGCTGATCTTACTGATGCAAGTAACGCTCCAGGTAACGCCCATTGGCTAGCAACTCTATGACCTAACATCATCCAATCATGAGGGGTTTTATTACTGTTCAGAAAATCTGCTAAATGAACTGCCGTATTAGACGCCATCCTAATGGGCTGCCGAGTAAACTGAAGAGCAATGGAAGATAACGGTCCGTTATCAAAAATCCGTGGAGTACTTGCGATAGACGCGCCTTCTTGCGTATCGTTCATTGTCCTTTCGACTGCTGTTAAAGCTTCTTCTGGGGTCTTTCCAAGATTCCTTTCTATATTATACTGAATTCCGCCGAAGATTCGGAAAACAGCAGCATCTCCTGCTATATCCCCCATAAAAGCAAATTTGTTGAGAATAGTCCCAAGGGTTGATGCCTCTTCTTTTTGACCTAGTAGTTTACTTAACGTCGCTCCAAACACCCCTTGATGCCCCATAGCGTTCTGAACGTCAAATGAGGCCCCCTGTTTTATCTGCTGCTTATACATTGGGGACTCCCCAATCTGGCCCTGAGTTTCTTTCATCCGAGTGAAAAAGCCTGGAATAGCTTCCGCAATCTGTTTCGGAGAATAATTAGCAAGCATTCCCGGCCCTGCTGTTAATTGCCGTAAGAAAGAAGTAACTGGGCGGTATCCTAAAACGTGCTTAGAATAATCGGCTTGTAGGGCCGCCCATAAACCGTTATTCGATTGATTAGGTAGAGGATCATTTAGCATAAAAGCTTCATGGTACTTATCCAATACTTCAATAGTCCCTGTTCCGAAGTGACCTTGGATGTGAGAACGGATCTCAGGATCATTAAGAACAGTCTGGAAATCGTGAAGTTTTTCACCCATGTGCTTGTAGTATTCCCATTGATTCATATGGTTCATTGCATCCTGATATGGGTTCCTAGGCTCAATTGCAAGCAAACTATCTTGCCGTGTTTTAGCAGAACCTGGAAGTAAGTCCCAAAATTTCATCCCATCCTCACTATATGGGCCTTCTACCTTATAGCCCTTGCGAGAGACAGGACTATAATTCTCGCGCATAGGTAGGTCAACCCCATTGCGCTCCCGGTAAGTTTTATTAATGTGCACATAGTAATCCTTATAAAAATCCAAAAGATTATCGACAGTTTTTCTGTCAGAATCATCGAGTGTGCTCTCCATTCTTTCTTGCATGGACTCACCGGGTTTTACATCCCCAGTTAGTGTCCATCCGTTTCCTGTCTTTGTATCCCGTAAGGCAGCATGGAGAGACTCATCTTTCATTTTCATTACTGCATCTATAATTTGGGCTCTTGAAAAGATTTCAGGTGAGGATTGACTCCCATCTGCTTTTGTGAATTTTATCTGAATGGCGCTGTTTTCGTCTTTATTTAAACGGTCATAGACTTCTCGTCCTCCTAAATAAGATAAAAGATTAATGTGGGCTAAAGCGGAATGCCTCAGGTAATTTGACCGTTCTTTTGTGTCGTCCAATAATGCTGTTAATTTTTTGTCTGGCCCCATTAAATCCGTCATCCTTCTAAATGGAAGCCATGGTGCCACTGTAGACGATACCGCGTCGATAAACCTCTGAGAAGTTTGCTTGGACCATTCTTTACCTTGGGCTTTTGCTTTTTCTACTCCGAGGCTTTGTTTAGCGGTATCGCGAACTCGGTCAGCTCTTTGCTGTGTTTGCTCTTTCTTTTGCGCGATAATCTTTTCCCCGTTTTGAATCCATTGGGCAATTTTAGCCGCCACAATATTAACAGTCATCGGATCTCCGCGGTAGAGATCATTTGCCATATTGGCTAATTCGTTTTTAAAAGCTATATCCGCCGGTAACTGATCGACAGGAGTCGCCCCATGTTCAATGGCAAAGTGCCCCCGGTAGTCATCCAGAGTTTTCTTATTCTTTAGAAAACCTTTAAGGATTTCTAATTTAGGAACAAGATCCGCAGGAACCCCAGAAGTGGGATGCGCCCCATTTCCTGGAAGAACTCGGACTAAATTTTTAACTACCGCTTGAAAAGTCTTTCCCCGTTGTGATTCCAATTCAGCTGAAAGTTTTGTATGCATAAATTTTTGTGCTTCTGCTTTAATTTTAACAGAAGCCGTCAATGCTTGTTCAGGAGTAGTAATACCTCCTATATGCCGCTGTAATCGTTGGGCATCAGCATTTGTAATTAAAAGTTTTCCCGTTTCAGGGTCTTGTGTGACTTCTTTAACCAAATTACGCAAGTTCGCTTGAACACGGCGAATTCCTTTTTCCATTCGATACTCTGCTTTTTGAATACCGAGTTTTAATTGAGTTTGCCCTTTTTCTTTCTGATCGACTAATTTTTGGGCAAGTTTTGTATTTTCATCAAAAAGCTTGTTCAACACTGATATTTTTTGTTTGCCCTGTAGATGTCCTTGATTTTGGGTTGTTCCCATTTTTATATCGGCTTCGTGAGGATTATGAGTTCCTGATTCTGATTTTATTCCCAATCCCGATTCAAGCATTTCTTTTTCAGAAGCCAACGCTTCAAGTTGGTTTGTTACACCCCTCCAATGTTTAACTGTGTTCTGTTTAAGATTCCCCATCTCTTCGTCCTTACTGATTTGTTTCTCAAGCCGGGATTCTTCTTTTTGTAAAATTTTCATATCAGAGGTAATCTGATTAATTCGGCTTCGGACTTCAGTAGGATTTAACGGCCTCCAGTCACGTAGGGACATTCGTAATTGCATAGGCTCTTCATTTCCCGGACTCGGTTCTTGGAATCCTTCAAATTCGTCAGGATTATAAACTTTTGTTTGCATTCCGGTCTGGACTTCACCAGGGGTTAGCTCCCTCTCTTCCTGGGGATAAATCGCCTGTAATCCTGCTTGTATAAGAGATTGGGGGTTTTCAACAATATCCTTCAGTTTTAATTGACCGAGATCGTTTGTGGTCTTTGGAGGTCCATATTCTTTATTGCCCGCTTTGGTCTCGATGTATGGATTTCCGTGCTCATCATATTTTATAGTGAGTTTGAATTTTCCTTGCTGCTCTTTTTCCCATTCATCAGGAAGCTCATGAACCGCCTCATTCACTTTTTTTATAATGTCAAGAGCTGATTGTCCTTTAAAATTTTCATTAAGTGGCTTTGCCAAATCCTTAATCTTAACTTTTACTTCTCCTGCTGCTTTTCCAGCAACGTGCCCACCTAATACTCCTGCTGCACCAAGAGTCAATGACATTTGGAGTGATCGCAGGAAAGTTTCATAAATATGCTTGGATGCTTCTTTCCAGTTCGTGAAATTTGCTGTGTTCCCTTTCTGCATAGATTGGGCAACAAACTTCCCAATTTCATTCATGAGACCTTGCGTTGTACCGCCAACTGTTCCTACTACAGTGGATTTCGCGATATCCATCCCCATCCGGGAAGCCATATTTGTTTCTAAATGCTTTACATAGGGATTTGATAACGACGATTTTATAGCCGCCATCTCAGCTCTTGACAATGCATTTCCCGCGGCATTTCCCAAAAATTTTAACCCAACCACTTGCAACGCCCCGTTAATAGCACCAATCGTGTATGCAATAGGTTTGGCGGTTTGGTGGTCAATTCCGTTTAACCGTAAATCTGAATACATTTGGCCCGCGTTCTGAGACCACGCCGAATATCCTTCCCCCATCATCCAGCCAAGATCTTTCCCAAGTTCCGCACCAGCTAGAGCTCCCCCGCCTGCCCCAACTGCATTTCCCGCTCCTGGAACTATAGACCCTGCCAATCCTCCTATTGCCGCCCCAATTCCAGCTCCTGCGACTAATCCTCCTCCTGCGCCTTCAGCACCTTTTATTAAATTATCGCCAAGTGTTGGGGCCATCTGAGCCGAATCATCCGCCATTTTCTGATACCAAGATTCTGACTCATATTGAGCTTGATTGTATCCAGAACTTATTTTTTGTGCCCCATCCGATAATGCTTGCAATCTTTTAGCATCGGGAATCGATTCATTATTCATCAAATCTACAGCATGATATTGATTGGCAACTTCTGTAACTCCTGTTGTGAAATGCCTGGAAATGGTTTGTAACGGATTTTCATTCGATAAGGAATTATCTAATTGCCCCTGGCTCAAGCTGCCAGCAGGTTGGGTATTATTTGGAATTAAACTTTGATCAGTTGACTCTGTATCTGGCATTACGGATTGAGCCCCCATTTTTGCATAGCTTGATATGCTGTACTATGTAAGATGCGGGCGTACGCCGCCGCTTTTTTCGGGTCATGGGCTATAGTTTCCATATCCCCCGATTGAAGACCTCTATTTTTGACACCGTTATCAAATGCGGCTCTATAGAAATAATTGTATAAATTTTGTTTTGTGGCGTCTGGGAATACCATTTTTGGAGAAACGGCGCTATATAATCCGGCTCTTGCTGATTTTTCTCTAGCGACATCCGGTAATTTATCGAATCCGTTCAATAAAGAACTCACTTCCTGGAAACGCCTGTCTGCGGATGCCTGAGTAAATTGGAAAAGATTTTTCAATTCTCGATTTTGAAGTCCGCTTCTAACCACTCCCAAATTTTTATGCATATCTGTATATTGATCCACCAACTGCCTTAATTTAATAGCTTCGCCTTGAGTAGTCTTTGCATTTCCTGATTGTGAAGTCTTTATTAATTGAGTATATTGCTTGTCTATGGCAGACGATAGATATTCTATATTTGAATTCAATTCTGCTGTATGCTTTGTAATATTTGTTTCGTCTTGTAAAGTTTGCACATCCTCCTCGGTTGTGATTTTTTGTTGGCTCGCTTCTAACTGAAGTTTTTTAATAGCCAATCTATCCTCTGGGGCTAAACCTGGATCTGCTAAAGCTTTATTGTATGCCTGCGGGGACGCATCCCGATAGTCACCACTTTTAGTCCCGTCAGGAAGAACTGTATCCTCCAATATGGTATTATAAGCATTTATTTTAGCCCCATGATGTGCCACTCGCTCCCTCGCATATTCTCCTTGTGCAATTTGAGCAGCGATTGCTTTCTGTTCATTCTGGAATGTTAGCAAAGTGGATGGTTTTACCATCCCCGTTTGTTCAGCATCCTTGATTCCTTGTTCTAACGCAGCGGGGGCATTTTGGCCACTGTTCAATACGACCGCACTCAAATATTGCTTAATAGCGGCTTCTCCTACTTTATTCGGACTTTTGCCCAAAAATTTATATTGCCATGCGTTATTTTGCGAAAACTTCTGAAAAGTCTGTTGAAGGTCTGCGATTGATTGATTTGGGTTTCCTGCTGCTTGTACAAATGAAGTTTCAGTATCGGATAGATTCTTTTCCATAATCGGAACTTGCCGTCCTTCCGCCCATCTTTGCAATCTATCCTGATACCCTGTAGCGGTTTCATTTAAGGCCTTTTGAAGTTCTTGTTTATCAAGAGGATCGGATAGTTGAGAAAGATGCGAATCTATCATGGTTTTAGATTTATCCGTAAACTCATCCCCGATACCAGTTGTGTCGAAATTGTGTTGAAGCTGAAGCCCTGTGGTTAAATCGGTCAAAGACTTACTAAAATCCATATTAACTGCTTGGACTCTATTCGCACGGGCCGCAGTTGTTAGCTGCCTGTCATACTCCCGTAATTGTGCTCTCTTTTGTTCAGCTTGATAAATAGGGGATTGTTCGGGGAACATTTTTGATGCTTGGTCTTGCACTGTTGCATTTAATTGCCCTGCTGATTGCGCGACTTGATTAAATGCATTCGAGGCGGTCTGGTCCACCCCCGGAGTCCCAACTTGTTGTTGAGCTAATTGATTTTGTTGATAAGGTGTAATTCGAGCCATGATGCCCTCTATTGGTTAAAAGTTGCAATCGGTGGTAAGGGATTAGCAGTATTAGAAACAGATGCGGCGGGGCTGAAGATTTGAGAATTCTTGAATTTGTTTTGAATCTGAGAAACCCCTGCCCCTTCAATTCCTGAAAATAAAGCGGCTCTTCCCTGAGCCGCTGTTCGGTTGGCTTGGGTATTCATCAATTGTGCTCTATTAATGCCCTGTTGCTGAGCTGCTTGAACTTGCTGTTGGACTAATGATCTTGTCTGCGCCAGAACTAAAGCTGGACTTCCTGCAAGAGTAACCCCAGCGGATGCGTATTCCATAGCTTGTTCAGACTCTTGTTGCGCACCTTGTCGGGCGATATTTGTTGCATTCATTTGAGCATCATATAAAGCTAATCGGGCTTGATTCCGTTCAGCATCGGCTTCCTGATTTCCCGCCATAAAACTTGAAAAACCTGAACCGATTTGGGCTATAGATTGAACCATGCCCATCATATTGGAAGCAGATTGCAGTCCTGCGGGTTGGGCCGATGCAGGATTCGCTAAAGATGTAAAAGCAGAAGCATTAGCCCCCATTTTTCCACCACCTTACTTCAGTAGTCCTTCGGGAGTACAATCCTGCAAGAACATCGCCCTTCTCATCGTGGGACCATTTCAAGAATTCTTCGGATGGGTCTTGTTTTGTGTTAATCAATTGTAGAAGGTGAGAATGTTTAAAGGCATTCACTCCGCAATTAAAAACGAAACTGACAAGAGCATCGAACTGTCCTTGAGTTAAGGATACTGTTGCCCATTGTTTGACTGCTCGTTGCGCGGTTAATAAATCTCCGTATAGATAGGTTTGTGCTTGTGATATAGAAATCTGCGTACTTTCCGTTATCCATCCCGCCGTATGCCCATAGCCGATAGTCCATATACCACTGGGACATTTATACGAATGGGGTCTGAATCCCTCCCACAATTTAATCTGTTCTGTTGCATCTTTTGAAACTGTTAAATCATTCATGAGGAATTAACTCCCACATATCGTAATCTACTTGATCTGCGGTATATTTATGCATTATACCAGTTTTTGTAAATCCACAAAAAGTCATCCATCTCTGATGAAGTTCATTACTGATAGAATTGCTTTGGAGTCGATGTGGTTTCAAGTCTTTCACAATCCCATTCACGTATCGTCTACATGCCTTTAAAAACGGGATAGGATTCTCCGCCGTGTAAATGGAAGGGTACACCCAAACTTCAATCACCCCCGGCCAAAGCTCGTAAAACCCGAACATACATAGAATAATACCGTTATACACCAAAGTAGCACAGTGGCTACCTTCAATAAGCAATCGAACTTTTTGAAGGCCTTGGGGATCCGCTTCAAGCATTCTTTTCTCTTCGGGCCGTAATTCCAGAAGATCGAAATGTTCAAATTTTCCTGGAATTTGTTTAGTTACCATAGCACCTCAACAAAAAATAATTCCAAGTTGTGTTCGCATACCAAATATATTCAGGAGTAGCGTTCTTACCAAATTCTACCTGTAAGGTACGTCGATTGAAGTTTATTGTTCCCTTCGGATATTCCTGCCCATAACAGTCCGCCACATCGAATGGCATAATATCCATTAAGGATCCGTAGGGCCTAATAAAAGATTTCATCATCTTTCTAATCCCAATTAGTATCCGTATATATGTTAGTAGAAATTAAAGTCATTGGCAATGGTTGGGTTTGAAGAATATAATAATGTTTTAACCGTTCCGTTGAATCTTCATATGTTTGCCAATTGCTTCCCGTAAAAAGAGGAACTGGCCTATCTGTAATTTGCCCAGTTTCCCTGAATTGGATCTCGGTCGTGGTGTAGGGGCTTGTTCCAAACCGACAACCGAGAGAATTCCAAAATCGTAAATGAACTTGTTGGATGACTTTTTGGTCGTTAATAGCGGGACCGCCTTTTTTATCTGGGGCTAAAGCTAAAGATTTGATGATTCCATTATACTGCAATCCTACATTAATAACAGAGGACTGTTTGATCAAAGTTATAATTCCGTTCACAACAGTTTGACTAGGATAGATTGCGCCGTCATTCTGAACAGCCACAGTTTGTCCTTCCAGCCAACCAAGATTAGACACTATATTCGTTGTCAAAAACCAAGAGCCTGATGGAATAAGTTCCACAGAATCGAATGCGACAAGAATGGTTCCTGTAACTTGGGTAGGACTTACATAAGCATCAATTTGGAATCTTCCCCCGCCATTACCAGTAGAATCATATTCCTTCCAAATTTGTCGTCCAACCATATTAGTCGTAAATATATTTGCAGAAGAGATAAAAACAACTCCCGTGGTTCCTTCTGTCAATGCCCCTATTCCTGGAGTTACTGAGACATTCAAATCAATCCCAATTTGCCGTCCATCATAACTTCCGGCTGAATCCATAAAAACCGCTGTCTTCTGTTTCTCATATAAAGCATTTTCATATCGTTTTAAATCATCAGTTTTATTATTAATTCCTGTAAAAAATTCTAACGGGTCTGGAAAAACTGGATAATCTACCAAATTTTCGACATACCGAACCACATGCCCATTTATAGTGCGCTTTGTAACAAAAGTAATCTGGTCTGTACCGGTTAATCTTGGTGTGCTACACACCGCTTCCGTCACGGCATTTGCCAACCTATGCCTCGACCACCCATATTTCTGTTCTTTATCGTTGTGGGCCAGCGTCACAACTGCCCCATCATGTCTTACAAACCAGAGTATTTCTGGATTCCCTGATTGATTGGCAATAGATTTAAATCCCCCGATGAGGAGTTGATCGGCAACAAGGGTTTTATCAACTGCTTCATACCCATTCACCAAATAATTGTATTGTATCTCCCGTAGAATGTTTGTTCCTCGCTCAACATAAAGCATATAAGAACCGATGGGGATAGGTTTTAATAACGCCGCTCCATAGTTACATACCCCTTGCGCCGTGATAGCGGTTGGGGTTATCGCTTGCTGATCAGTAGCTCCATAAATCCGGCGAACAGAAGAAAAAGTACCGCAGACAATATACTGAGTAGTGTTAGACAGCCAACGAATACTATCAACTTTACCGTTAATTGGAGCAAGAGTAAAAGTAACGGAATCAGTGGCGAGAGTACCATTAGTAAAATCGTCGTAACGGCTATTACCCTTAGAATCTGGCCCATTTGAGGCCCATATTGTTTCAGGATATGCGGCAGATCCACCATACATTAATCTCCCATCGGATGTAAAAGTAATTGCTCCCGGATAATTTCCATTGGTAAAAGGGTCATTTGTTCTTGGAAAAGTCGGTAAAGTCCAATTCGTATCTGAAGTTCGTGTTAGTTTTCTAGGAGCGTATCCTCTATGAACGAGATACATAACATCCGCATTTTGAGCGTACTGTATTTCAAAGAGATCGTCAACAATATAAGGGGTAGGAATTTCATAAATCCGTTCCGCTTCTCCTCCTGTAGTATAAACCCCAAAAGAAGTAGAATCAATAGGGATACCGAATACATCTGTTATATTATAATGATCCGCATCGATAATATGAACAATATAAGAGGGGCCATTAATCTGGGTCATTCCTTTGACTGAATCTATAAAGACTTCATCTCCGTTCGAATATCCATGTCCGATATCTGTCACAACCGCCGGGTTACTATTCGTAATATGTGTAATGGTTGTCGGATTTTGTGTAATGATTCCTCCATTCGTGTAGAACCTGAAAAACCCCGGTGTTGCCTCGATTGTGTAAGTTTGCACGTCACTGAATGCGAATGGTATAAGTACCGCCGGGTTGTTAAGTCTTGTGTGATGAATGTAAACTGTACCGGGCCTAAATGATAAAGGGCCTTGAGGCAATGCAATGCAATTCTCAGCCCATTCCACCACCGATTGATAAAGCGGTAGATCATTCCGTGCGCAGGCTTTCTGTGATACTTCGCCATTTGAAAAATCCGTCTTTAATCCATTTGTAATCGTCATACATAGTTTACCCAGAATACGCCATCGGGGGATTCTGTAAATTCCAAGCCGATAATTCTTGCTCTAAGGGCTTGGGAATGATCAATTCTTTTTGGCTTTTTGTCCTGCGCGTTAACTCCAATAGCTTTGGGAAGTTCTAATTGCAGTTGTTTTTCCAACAATTCCACTTTAGAACTTTGCCCTGTGATTTTACTAGCTGTCGCCATGGCAAGCTTAAGAGATATAATCCTCACAAAAAGAGGGTCGAATAAAGAAACATCCGTTATATTCTTAACATACCGTAAAAGTAAAGGTGGAGGTGCGCATGGTCCGGATGGAGCGGGCGGACCTGAACATAATGGAGGAACGTTAAACCACCCATCGCCCCACATATTAGGCCCCCAAGGGTTCACATAAATTTCATCTGCAATATAGTCGTAAGCCTCGAATCGCGTCCAATATTTAGACCCGATTGATATTATACGGATTAGATCATTCGGTACTCTATACTTGAACTTGAAATCAGGAGCGCCACTTCCAGTTGAGGCAAGTTCAGATGATCCTTTAGACCAATGCCAAATATATTCACGAAGTAATCCTTGCCGAATAAGGTCATAGTGTCTCGCCATAATGACTTCATTCGGGGATTGGGGAGTTTCAATACTAGCAATATCGGCCCTTTGACTCAAATGGTCAAGGGCCAAATTGCATATATCGACAGGACTTGTGGGGTACATAGTCCCTCAGATTTCTAGCCCGCGATACGGACTAATTCCACATCAACTAAAATAGTTCCGCCGCCTGTGCCAATAACATCCGCTGTAATACAGAGGTCTACGGCTAACCAGGGTTTGGAAACATCGAATGTTTGATTTACCAGTGTATAAATGGGTTCCGTTCGTTGGAGCAATGAAAGATCTTGCGCACCGTCTAGAGCATTCTGATAAGAATGCGCCGTTGATAAATCCAACCCGGAAGCAAGCACGTTATCGAATCCTGCGGTCAAGTTGAAATCAGGGCCATAGAACCCAACATCGAAACTTGTGCCCCCAGTAATCGCCGTATTTGCGATCTTGATGGATTTTACAAATGCCTGCAAAGTTATGTCATTAAATACCCGGTAAACGGAACCATTAGAATCAGTTGCTCCAACCGTCACCAATTGGCGCATTGTGAGAACTTCAGCGCCATAACCAGAGAAATAGGCGAGTTCTCTATTTGAATGGCCTACCGGGCTGAGGATACCACTTTTCTTGTCTTCTGTAATGACGCTTGCGTATTCGTTAACTACTGCCATTTTTCTTCATCCTTCTGCTTACGAAACTGTAGTTAACAGCTTCATTACGTGACGACCATCCATACGAAGGAAATTATAACGCATATAGGTTCTGATCCTCCAAGTTTGGTGGCGGGTAGGGTCTCTGTCAACAATGGTATCAAGTTCATTCTGCACATAGAACCTCATGCCCTTATTTGTGCATACAAACCCAGTTCTTACTCCACCGAATACGGGAAGAATCGGGTCAGGAACCAACGCGCCAGAACCGAATCTAATACCTTGGATTCCCGCAAATTTTTGAATTTCACCAGCATCGATTGTATCTTCTGCGGTATAATCACCTGATGTCAGTTCAATCTCGGACATGAACTGCGTGTTCATAACACCGTCGTATGACAAAAAGATGTTAACTCCATCACCTTCGTTTATGGCTTCGTTATCGATTAAGGATTCTTTGATGGCTAGTAAACCTTGATAAGTTGCCCCACCTGTCATATCGATAACCGTTCCCATATCCGCAGACCAAGCAAGAGTGGAAAGATTCGCTTCATTTGGGCCTACTGTTACGGGGGCGAACATCGCAGTGACCGCATCAATGTCTAATTTACGGTTAAACGCCTCAACCTGACGTTTCGCTAATTCTCCAGTGGGGTCCATGAAGGACTCTTGAATGTCTTTGTCATCTACAAATTCAACAGAAACTTTAGTTTTTGTCGAGATCCAACGATCGTCCCATTTTGTTTCACGTGTAGGAACAATAGGCGAGAACCTCTCATCCAGGTCAACAGGCAAGCCTTCGGAAAAAATCCTGGGAACCCTCATTAATTTACCTTTATTGTCCGTTCCAAAGGGACGACGATCCATAAATCTCTCACAACGAAATTTCGTTTGAAAGAAAATCTCTTGAAGTTGGGTATCAAATTTCGTTAAAGCTGTTGCGTCAGCATAACTTCCACCAATTGTCATAGCAATAAATCTCCGTTCACATAACTACACAATTTGCGCTCCCCGATGTGAACGGACGCTACTATATGTTTATCATTAAATTACGCTATTGTCAAGGATTATGTATAAGAAGGATCGATCTTTCTAAATTTAGCCGCATTTTCAGAAGCAAGCCGAACTGCTTCTTTAGCGATCGCATGGCGCGGATGAAATGGATTTTTATACTCTTCTGCTGCCATAGCTTTCACTAACGCATCTTTAGCACTTATTGCATCGTTAGCCTCGTTATAACTATTAAGGTTTTTCGGAATAGTATCCTCTTTACCATACTTCTGTTTTACAGAATAAATAGTTCCTGCCACGAGTGCCAAAGCTTCTGCTGATAAAGTAGGAAGGTGTTTTTTTAGATTCTCCGGAGTTTCTTTTGCAATATATTCTCTGGCAGCTGATTCTACTTTATCCCTATCAGAACCAAATTCTTGTGTAAAAACTTTATCAAAATCTGCGTCCATTTGCTTTTGCGATTCTAATTGTTGCGTTTGCAGTTGGGTATGGTAAGAATCCGCCACTTCTAATTGTTGTTTGTTATACGCTTCCATTAACGAAGACATTTGCCGCTTTGTAATTCCTGCAACTCTAGCCGCTTCCAAAATCCCTTGAGTTAATTTTGGGTCATAAGATTGTTCAATATACTCTTTCAAATGGGGCTTATCCTCTGGGACCGTTGGTTTGATATCCCCATAAACTGAAATATCTTTTGGTTGAATTGATTGAACCCATTTATCCCATTCTTCTTTAGGAGCATCGTCTCCGGGCATTCCTGCGGGGCGTTTTCCAAGAAGGGTTTGCAATCCATCAAATTGCTTCCATACTTCTGTTTGGGGATTTTCAGCTTCCAATAGAGTTTTAATATAGGGTTTATCTCTATATTCTTGGGGAATAGAAGACGAAAAATCATTCCCACCTGAAGGTGGTGGAGTTGGTGCGGGCGACGGTTGTGGACTGAGTGACGGTTCTGGTGTAGGGGATGGTGTGTTTCCAGCACCCCCTGATCCATCGCCGCCGCCTTCATTAAAACAATAAAATCGTTTAACAAATGAATTTCGCATTAGTCAAGATCCTTTTCTATTTTATTACGGTTTTGTAAACTTAAATTTCTTCTGAGTTCAACCCAGAGTTTTCGTCTGGACTCTTCCCAGATAATGTTGTCATGGCTAAACTGTCCATTCGGTAAAACAGAGATGGTAGTATCTTTAAACCCGCATTGGGAGACGAGATATCTAAACAGCTGTTCCCCATCATCGGTGTTGGCAATCCGGTTAAATAGCTCGGCCCGTATTTCAGCATCATTCTTTACCTTTTCGATTGTGGGGCTTTTTTCTTTTGTAATTCTTTTATAGGTACGAGGATCGTCAAAATACCCTTCTTCCATAATTCGTATATACTCTTCATCCGATATATCAAATAATTGTCCCGTTATAGGGCATCTATAATCCATGAGATCCTCCTATTTTGGTTGCATGGACTGAGCGGCTTGACCCGCGTTTTTGGCTACATTAGATCCTTGCTCCATCATTTGCATTTGTTGAGCTTGTTGCTGTTGCTGTTGCCGGAGTTGTCTTGCTTTCTGGATAGCTTCTTGGGATTTCATCATTTGGCTAGGAGCGCCTGACAATTCTGCAATGCGCGAAATCGTGTAGTCAAAATCGATGCCGTCTAATATCTCTGGGTTTATATTTGCAAGAGGTTCTACTGCTTGCAAGACTGTAGTAATCCCTTGCAATTCTTCCGCTTGACGTATCCTGGATGCCGGGGATGTGAAGATAATTTTATAAAGTTCTTCACCTTTTTTCATTTTGTCCACTAAAATATCCGGGATATAATAGGGTTCCCTACCAGATGCCATTACCATCATCTCTTCCGGGCTGCCTGGGATAACCCCTAGCATTCCTTTTGCAAAAAGAATGTTGAATGTTCGTTCGATGCAAGGCTCTAAAATTTCTTTTTCTTGCCTAGAATAAACCGTATTCAATGATTGCCCGCGTAACCCGTTTCGAATATTCGCTTCTTGAGCAGTCATTTCTTGAGTATTATTCAAATCCATGATCCTGTCTTGGAAAAAGAAGTCTTTAACATATTGAGTCAATTCCGTGACGCGTTGGTACGCCCACTTCGGGTCATTCACATCAATCGTCATCTCGATGGGCTTTCGGTTTTTATCTGCATTAAATCCACTATCTGATATAACATTGATACCATGAGCGGATAAATCTACGGTATCATTTCCGATTAGTGAATTTTCCACTACATTTACAGGAGGATAAAGCAGTTTTTCCGCCGCTTGAATAAGATCAAACCGCCATTGATTTAACTCCCGGATAGACGCGAGCCCTAACATGCCTGGGGACCTGCCATATTTTTCATGAAGCACATGCCAGAACCTTCCTACAAACACTGGTAATTCTTTATACCCACTGTTTTTAAGCATCCTATTTCTGGTTCTATCAACGTGAACGGAAGCATAAGGCATATCCTTTGCTGCTCTAGAGTCGAGATTATAGTACTTTCTAGGCTCAATTGCAATAATAACCTCATGATTCCGAGTATTATCAGTCGGGGTTAAATCGGATACTTGATCAAACTTACGTTCTTCATCCGTAAACGAGTCGTCTCCGTATTCCTTGTAGATCTCCCATAGGGTCATCCACCGCCTAATATACACTGTGTCAACAGCCCCATTAGCATCGATATCAATAAAAATATCCCTAGCCGATACAGCTCTATAGATGACAGGGGATTTAGGATCATCAGATTCTTCAACGAATATTCCACTGGTCCCCAAGGCACCTTGTTCGACCATATACTCTTCAAAAGTCGTAAGGAAGCCTGATTTTGGATTATCCATAACTTCTGCAATTCTTTTTGTAACAAACTCATAATATTTTTTTACCTCATCTGAATATTCACCTGAGTTTTCCATTTCTAAAGGAACTGTAATCTTAAAACTCTTCGCCCCATTAGGCCATAACGCCCCGACATGGGAAGCTGCCATCAACATATTGGCATTCATGGCAGTCTCATCAAAAATAAAAGCATCAAATAAATCCTGGGGAAGAAGCTTAATCTGAGTCATAAAATGGCGTCTTCCAAGAATATACCGCGCTAGAATATCATAAAGAGCAAACCATGGGCTCTTCTCTTTTCGCAAAGTCTCAAAACGTTTGCAGACTCTCATTATGATGTCTGGATCAGCTTCTGGCGTACTTCCGAATTTTATACTGAACATTATATGCCTCTCTTATTGAGCTTGATACCCAAGAAGGTTTTGTCTGGCAGAGCCAAGAACAGTTCCGTTCAATGCTGGGTTATTCTGAAGAGATTGCCCCGCTCCGATAACCGCCCCATTCGCAGAAGATAGCGGCGTTGGTAGGGGCGCTGGTGCTAGTGTTTTTGGTGCAGAAGGCTTTTTAAACAATCCAGATATATTACACTCCAATCCTTTCTATTGAGATCCAATTAATGCATTACGCTTACTAGTCTGCCCCTGGGATAAAAGTCCTTGTGGAGTTGTATTCACTAAAGAAGCTGCTTTCGCATCTCCTCCGGGGTTTGTAGAATTATCTTGTTCTACTAATGGGGTTGGAAGTTTTGCAGGGGGAGCTTGTTTATTCATTGCGGCCGCGCCAATAGTTCCCGCCGCGCCTACTCCGGCAGCGATCAAAGGAATAAAGGGAATGACTGGGGCCATATTAAAAAAAGTCCTTCGGATAGTGGCTTGGGGCTGGCTTTATATCTTGCCCTTCAGTCCGATCATAAAATGACTTCATAATCGGGGACATCTTGAATTGTTTAGAAGACGTATATGGATTATGATAACGTGAATCATTTTCAAATGCAACTGTAGGGTTTCGGACAGGATATGCAAAAGTCAAAATCATCGCATCCGCAATATCCGGGCTCTTTCCAAATTTCTTCTTAATTATTTTCTTTTCTTCCATTAAAACACGATTCGAGGAATCCTCTTTATAAGGAGGCATAGAAAGTAAATCAAGCTCAATGTCGTCATCATCCGGTATCCGGCATTCCCCGTCCTCAAACCAATCTTTCAACGCAAAATACATCTCAGCCCGTTTGTTACGAAATAATAAGTTGTTCTTATATTTTGTTTGATAAAGTGGTTTTTCCCCAAAATTCACGCCAATTGCAATGTCCTTAAATCCTAATTCTCTCAGCCTATCTAAAGTACCGTACCCATGAGCGACATCCACAAATACTTTCATTGGCTTCTCTTCATTAATGATTCTGGCTAGGATTCCAGCTAATTGCATCTGTTCCATTTTCTTATGCCGTTCAATTTTTATAAACTGCCTTCCCCTCCTGTAAGCGATAACTGTCCTATCCCCCTCTCTTCCTGGGTCGCATCCTATGACAAGCGGACTGAAATTATCCTGGATAACAGATTTTCTAGCCGACTGGATAAGGCTTGATTTGAAAAATTTCTCGCCAGAAGCACTAAACGCCTCTGCAATCGTAATAGGATATTCACTCTTAAATTGGCCTTCCCCCGATTTAAGAACTTTCATCCTTCTCCAATAGAGTTGAGGAATCGTAAGATTGAAGAGTTGTTGTAGGTCTTTTTCAGTATCGTCCAATTCGTTTTTAAATTGGGGAGGAATATTATTTGAGTCGGCTACATTCTTCTCGTGAATATTCCACCCCATAAAAAATGTTCGTTCATATCCAGTCTTCTCGACTCCGAGCATTGCGTACCGATGGAATAAATCCCCCGGACCTTTAGCAGTTGATTCCATAATTATCTCAGTCCCTGCTTCATCCGCAACGGAGTTTAGGATACCCGCTTCAATCTGTTCGGGGTGCTCAAAGGACGGGATTTCCGATACATGCAGAAGTTGGGGCGTACCTCCCCGGCCTATCTCTCCAGAACCCGCCGTTGATACCATATACCGGGAGTTATTCTCGAACTCCCACCCTTTTTGGTTATCGGATAGGAGTTTTACTCTGAATTGTTCAGGAAGATTTTTATAAAAAGTTTCTACCATCCCAAACAAATCGGATGTAGCGCTTGAATGGTGGGTAATCATTGATGCCCGTTTGTTAGCGTGAAAGATCACTTTATGGAAATAACGGGCGGATACGTATGTTGATACGCCTTGTTTCCGTCCTTTCGGAATAACCGCCCGTACCATTCCAATTTCAGATAACTGTTGTTCTATAAGCGTATGGAGAGTCAATTGGGTTCTATTAAAAATAAGCGGCTCAAGTTTCCCTTGAGCCGTAACGATTTTGAGAAACATTTCAGCAAAAAGAGGGAGATTGTATTTCAGTTTTATTATGAGATCTTGCGGATTTGACATAATTGGTTATCCCAAAGGTTCTTCATATCTTCATATACGATCCCTAATAATACTGATAATGATAACATTTCTGCCGGATGGAAATTTCTTTCTCCTTTTTCATATAGAGAGATGCATTTCTGCGTTACTCCTAACATATTTCCGATTTGCTGTTGAGTAATGCCTTTCATCCTTCTCCATTCAGTAAAAGTCAAATGTTGAATATGGATATTGCTCATATATCAAACTCCGGTTGTGGGTTAACATCAATGGTTTTCTTTTCCCATTCTTCCGCTTTTCTGTGAATTTCACCTTCAATATTTTTGATATAATCAGTAAGAGAAACATTGATTGTTGTTTGTTCAACCTGCTGTTTAGGTTTGCCCAGTAGTCTTTCCATACAGAATTTAAGTGACTCTAAATCACCTTCTGCTGCTTTTCTCGCCTGTTTAATCCCGGCCACCTCAATATTAGTCAATCCAACATACTCAGGTTCAAAAGTCACTTGCTGGGTATACGGATCTAAAGTTCCTGTATAAGGAAGGCAAAGCGCCGCCATTAATACATCGTTCAAGGCAGAAGGCGGGAGTATCCATTCAGTATGGGGAACAGGAACCCCATTCACCCACTTAATCATTTTCTTTGGCGTCAAAAGTTTTTCGCTATCGGAAACGATTCGTGGGTTCTGGGGCCCTTTTCGCCTATCATACATATTAGATTGAAGCCTCGTTTATTGGACTACCGTAATGCTCTTCCAGTTTGTTTCCTGCTTCTGTCATAGCAGATATAGAAGCTGCTTTTCGTCTTTGGAAACCTTCCCATGTTGGGTATGCGTCGGGGGATTCCTTGAAATTGGATAACGCTTCTCTGAGTTTCTTTGCGGTAGGGAAGAGCGCCACATCAATCCGTAGGCCGTTTGCTCTGATATACTTTTTCAATTGCTCATAGGAAAGCGCGCGGGGGTCGCTTGGGTATCGGACGTGTTCTCCTGATGGTACGAGATTTACGATTTCGTGTGTCTTTAAAATAGAAGTGTTCGGGTCGTGCTTTATACACGCATCCAGAATTTTACGAGAGCGTAAGAGATAAGAGAGGATGCCGATTTCGTCGATTGTGCACTCTCTGACATTGTCTTTCCAGTAATGCTCCTGTTTTTCCGGGTTAAAGTGGCGTTCAGGCATATTGGTCTTTACGGAAAGAGGTACGGGAAAAGTGAATTTGTAGGGTTTAATCGTCTCATCCCTACCGTTTTTACAAAGATAAGTCCCTTCCACAGTCACTTTATAGTGGTCTTGAAGGTTTGCTTTAGATGGTTTTGGTGTTGATTGCTGTTGAGATGCTTGTTGTTCCATTGTTCTGTCCTTTATTTTGTTCTACGTTTTCGTTTGATTTTAACATTATACTCGAATTCTTCTGAATTAGGAATTGAGTTCTTTTTCAATTTGATTGAATGCTAGACTTCCCATATTTGAGGCCCCTTTGTTTGTGGTTCCTTTTTGTTCTGTGCTGCGTATAAATCCGTACTAAACCGGTGCATCCGCGCTTGAGCTTCTCGTCCTCCCGGCGTGCATAATAAGGGATGTAGCATAAGAGCGTCCAACGTCCATTTTAATGATTCTGCTTCTTTTCCCGGATATCGCGTTCCATCCGGTTTTAGTTTCGGCATCTTTTTAAGATACCAAGCGTTCCGGTTCATTCTATCAGAGCTCCAGACACAATATCTGTCTTCCCCCACAAAGAAGTAATCTTCAACATCTCTTTTCATCGTATAGAAAGGGTCTTTCTCTTCTGTTCTGTTTATTTTCTGTTTTGGATGTTCTTCGTGGATATCGCCTTGTTTTTGGGATTCCGTTTTTTCCTTTTTAAGAATAGTGTATTCATCGGTACTGTCAATGATATTGGATTTGAATTCCTCTAACAGTGCTATAAACCGATTTTTATCGGCTTTGTATAAGTATTGCTTCTTGAGGTTTAAGATTACTATTCTTTCTATTTCCAGAAGCGCGCAATCGAACTTGCTTTTTTGCGCTAAATAAGCTTTTTCTACTCTTAAATTTTCTTTATGGGACATTGCGGATTCCTTATATTTAGTATCTATTAATTATAATAACATATGGGACAATAAAAGTAAATTCGAAATTTACAATTTTTATATAATACAATTTCGCGAATTTATAGGGCACGGGGGCACAATATCTTACTTTTTCACGAATTTTGGGGTCGTTATTCCCGAATAATGACCCAAAAGTCTACGTGTTTTTCAAATATTGTTTTTAAATATTTTTTTTCGGATATTGCATTTTTATATACTTTCAACTTTAAAATATTTATTTTGATATTATGTATTTTTATGAAGTGATTGGGATTTTACAAAAAATATTTATTTTGATATTATGTATTTTTATGAAGTGATTGGGATTGTACAAGAAAATATTTTATTTTGAATATAGTATCTATAAAGTATATCATATGAATATTTTTTGGGATTTTTCATGGGTGGTCCTACGTCCCTCCAACCGCGCTCGCAGAAAGGGACCCCGCCCCCGGTCTCTATACCAATCTAATCCGCCTCAGACCAATCCCCTCACCATAAGGGAGGGATACATACCTCAACAATCAGTCCACTCACGAATCCCACAGATGTCATCTACAATGACCGTGAATCCACTCAATTTCAAGTTCAGGTCACTTACTATCCAAAACACCTTTCATGCGCTCTCGTGCCACACAGCGTTAAATCCACGATTTTGTTACAAAAATGTAATAAAACCTCAAGTTTGAAATCGATTTGAACGATAATTTATATATCAAATATACGAGGAGAATATAAAATGCTAAATCTACAACTCACCTTACTGGGTATGATGCAGGCAGACGCCTTAGACCCTAATGATCAGGAATGGGTTATATGGGTTATAGACAATCGCTTATATGGACTAGAGGAGTAATATCTATGCTAGACGCTTTATGGTTTATCATACCGATAGCCCTTATGACATTGTGGTGTATCGTGTCATTCGTCAAGGACTATATCCTCTCAGACGAAGGGAGAAGATCCGACCTTACTCGTAACACTAGAATGCCGTATCGTGTCGTAACAGTCATCATGAGAGGAGACTAGATTGTGCCAGTATCAGAAAGCCGATTAAACGCCATGTGGGCACTTGGATTTGCCAAAGCCGAGCCAGACTCCACAATCCGTATTCGGAAGGTCACAGAGGCCACTGAGAATCTTATTGAGGTCATTGGGAAAGAGTGGGGATTACCCCTTAACTAACCAGCCTCTCCTCGTCCCCATACCCTCAAGCCGAGTATTCGGTTTGGGGGTTCTTTTTGTTAAGAGTTTGTAATATTAAGATTTTGTAATATTTATGTTGATTTTTGAGGTTGAGGTACGTGCCGTGACCCGTGACCCGTCGGTCACCGCACTATGAGCGGATTGTGCCATCATTTTTACTTTGTGCCTTCAAAAAACCCCGTTTCCAAAAGGGCTAGAAAACGAAAAAATATTCTTCAAATTCTATTTTTTCCCCTTATTTATCCATTACTGCATCATTTCCAGGAATATCAATACACTTAATCACTAACGGCACAACAAAGACTACTAAAGGATTTCCCAGTGACTGTAACATTTATTTACTAATTACCAGTGGAGTCACGGCACTGAACCTGCTATAATAAATATATTACGGAAATAAAATTAACCGAGGTAATCCATGAAATCAAAAAATTGGGAAACCTACATTAACCGGCAGGCAAACTTACCCATATCTTTCACCCCACATGAGCTCCATGCCATAGTATTGAAAATAGAGCGGAACTACCCAGACATACTGTTATCCGGTATAACGGATCGGGCGATTTTTAAATTTTTCGCAGGGGTTTCGGACTGCCGGAAACTGACTCAAAAAACTAAATTGGAACTTGTTAAAGTACTCCAGTCCAGAGGATGGGAACTCTCCCGTCCCGAGTGGATATGGAAAAAACTGTCAAAATAGACGAGGAGAATTAAAATGACTATTAATAAATGCGGTCAAAAGTACAGCCATTATAAAGTATTTGACAAACATTTAAAGTGTTTAGATTTCCAGTTTGAGGTCGGGAAAACCTACAAACATCCCGGAGAACTAATTCTGGGCGAGAATGGCTTCCACGCTTGTGAAAAATTAATTGACTGCTTTAACTACAAAAAATTCCACCTCTCCATAAGAGTATGCGAAGTATTGTTGGGAGGTGAACAAATCACCAACCACGATAAAACAGCGGCATTGGAGATTATGGTGGTCCGAGAACTTGCCTTTTGGGAAATTGATGAATTAGTTAACGAAGGAGAAGGTAATCTAGGATACGGCAATAAAGGCAAGTATAACAAAGGCAACAACAACAAAGGCCATTACAACAAAGGCGATAACAACACAGGCAATGGCAACACAGGAGATTATAACAAAGGCGACGGCAACACAGGCTATTTCAACAAAGGCGATTTCAACAACGGCAATTATAACAACGGCGATTTCAACAAAGGCGGCGGCAACACATACAACGACAACACAGGAGAATTAAAATGCCTATTAATAAAGATGGTCAAGAATTTAGCCATTATAAAGTATTTGACGAAGATTTAAAATGTCTGGATTTCCAATTTGAAATTGGGAAAACTTATGAGAAAGAAGGGGTATTAGTTTTATGTAAGAATGGATTCCACGCTTGTGAAAAATTAATTGACTGCTTTAACTACAAAAAATTCCACCTCTCCATAAGAGTATGTGAAGTTTTATTATTGGATAAAATAATTACCGATAAAGATAAATCCATATCGCTGGGGATTACGGTGGTTCGAGAACTTGCCTTTTGGGAAATTGATGAGATTGTCAATGAAGGGAAATATAACCTTGGATACGGCAATAAAGGCAATGGCAACACAGGCAATTATAACCACGGTAATGATAACAACGGCAATGGCAACACAGGCAATTATAACAACGGTAATGATAACAACGGCAATCATAACACAGGCGATTGCAACAAAGGCAATCATAACACAGGCAATCATAACACAGGCAATTATAACACAGGCGATTGCAACACAAGCAATAACAACACAGGCGATTGCAACAACGGCGATAATAACAAAGGCGATAACAACAAAGGCCATTGCAACAAAGGCCATTGCAACAAAGGCGATAATAACAACGGCGATAATAACAACGGCGATAATAACTACGGCGATAATAACACAGGCAATGGCAACACAGGCGATAATAACAAAGGCCATTATAACAAAGGCGATAACAACACAGGCAATGGCAACACAGGAGATTATAACAAAGGCGATAACAACAGAGACACAACGATTGATTTTAAAACCCAACTGGGATATAATGATGATGATCAAAATCTAAACCGATAAATAAGGTAATTCCCCTGCAACCCCTTGCGGGGGATTTTTTTATATGGGATAATCAAAAAACATTTTTACCATTATCGGTAGATCAAGGAGTCCACTACAATGATTCCACAATTCCTTTCCCAAGGATTTAATCTGTTCCCTTTAAAACCCGGCACAAAAGAACCTGCAATTTATAACTGGCAAACATGTTTTAGCGCGAACCCACCGGAAACCCATTACGGAGTGGCTCCTCAACTAGGATGGTTCGTACTGGATGTTGACCTCTATAAACCAATGGGCCAAGAAAGTTTTGATAACCTTAAAGCGGCTACCGGACAATCATTTAACACATTTGCAGTGCAAACCCCTCGCGGGGGGAGACACTATTATTTTAGAGTCCCGGCTGACTGGAAAGGTAAGCACAAACACCCGGAATTTGAAGGGATAGATGGCCAAGGGGTAGGAAGGTATGTTGTCGGCCCCCGAAGTAGGATATCTGAAGGAGAGTACGCGGTAATAGACAACGGAGTATCTCTTGAAAATGCGCTATATCTCAATCAATCATCCCTTGATTTATGGGAGGCTATAGAAGAGCATTTTTCAACAAGTCATGATATAATAGATATATCACCAGAAGATGAGGAAATCGCACATGTCGCTATTGAAACGGAACTCCGTAATATATCTCTGCCCAAAAACGGCGAAAACGCAAATGACACAATATATAAGCTGGCTGCGAATTGTAAGGACCGTGGTCTCAGTATTCAACGAACAACTGAGATTATCTTTAACTGGAATGACAGAGGAGAGGTACCATTCGCGCACGGGGAACTGCTCCCCATTATCCAAAACGCTTACAACTACACTAAAAATCCTGCTGGATGTAGCGCCTTGGGCGTCGAACGATTCGAGAATTATGGCGCTGAAGACTTTGAGAGAACATCAGAAACCTTCCACTATCATAGAGAAGATGAAGACAAGTCCCTTCCGCCAAACAGCAAAGAACGTTTGGACGCATTAATCGCAGGGTTAAAAATTGGACCGGGTGGCACTCCAAAGGCCAGCCCCACAAATTTGAATATATTGTGGGGGTTGCCGTTAACTGGTGGAGAATTAACGGGGGTATTCCGGTTTGATAGGTTACGACAATCTGTTTGGGTTGATAAGCGGAAAGCTTTTTGGAGAGCTAAAATCAATGCCGAATCGTCCGAGCGATTGGAAGATACAGACGTAATTGCCATCCGGGAGAAAATTGATCAAACTTACCAAGTCACCTTCCGAAATGAGGAAATACGGGATAAAATATCTCTTATCGCAAAGCATAATCAATTTCATCCGATTCAGGATTACCTTAACGGATTACCAGAATGGGATGGTAATAAACGAGCTGAGCAGTTGTTTATAGAGTATTTTCCTTACAAATGCGAGGGAGACGTTTTCAAATATAGGCAAGCCATTGCAAAAGCGTTTGTGTTGGCAGCGGTAAGGCGCGCTTTTCATCCCGGCGAAAAATGGGATAATATGCTCGTTTTAACCGGCTCCCAAGGCAAAATGAAGTCTACTTTTTTGGAAATTATGGCGAAAAATTCAGAATGGTATGCCGTCATACAAGATTTGAGGGATCTTAAAGCGGCGCAAGAAAAAATGCGAGGTAAATGGTGGATAGAATTACCGGAGGCGAAAGCTGTCACAAAAACGGATAACGATGTTCTGAAGGGGTTTATGTCAATGGCGGTAGACGAATATCGGCCTGCCTATGCGCGTGAAGTTATGTCATTTCCTAGGCATTGCATTTTTGGGTGGACCCTAAATCCTAAAGAGGGAACGTCTTTTCTGAAGGACACGGAAAATAGGCGGTATTCGGTAATAGAAGTGATCCAATCTCTTAATGCCAATCGTTTACGGGCTGATTTAGATCAAATTTACGCAGAAGCAATGGCTTGGTATCACGCAGGGGAAATGCCGTGGTTTGGATATGCAGACGTAAATCCCGTTATGTCAAAATTGCAGGCAGAGATCCTTGAGGAAGATGCGGATGTGTGGGAAGGTCTGGCAAAAGAGTATGGAGAAAAGAATAAAGGCAAATACTTTAAACTTTCGGACATCCTATTTGATATCTTTAATATTCCAATTGAACGCCAGGGTACCAAAATGAAACGAAGGATTACTCCTCTTTTGAAAAAAGAAGGGTGGGTTCAATATAGAACGAACATGGAAAAATTCTGGTGCTACCCCGAATTAGAAGCGGAAATAATCGATTGGGAAGGATTAATTTAAGATATGCGATGGAAGCATGCGCTTTATCCCTATCAGGAATACGGAGTTGAATGGCTCCGATCAAAGAAGTACGCTCTTCTCGCGGACGATCCGGGATTGGGAAAAACATGCCAAACCCTAGTAGCCGCACACAGATTACAAAAGCAATCAATCCTGATTATTGCTCCTGCCGCAATTACCGCACAATGGAAACAGGAAATAGAATATTTTTTTACTCAAGATAAATATCAGATTCTCAGTTATAATAAATGCGTGCAAAAAGCACAACTGGAAAAGCTTCAAAAACAAAAATTCGATTTGATCATTATTGATGAAGCGCATTTTCTGAAAGCTAAACCCGGACGAAAGAAAAATAAAGATGGAAAATGGGCGAAGACGGGTATACGGGTACGGGGCATTCTCGGTCCTGGAAGTTTTCTCAAAAATTCGGATCAAGTATGGCTCCTTACTGGAACTCCGATGAAAAATAGGCCAAAAGATTTGTACACTATTCTGAAAGCTTTCGTGCCGGAAAAATTGGGAGAGTTTACACAATGGCAAACATACCTGAATCATTTTTGTGGGTGGGATGGAAACGGATCGACCAATGAAGAAGAACTGGGAAAAATTCTAGAAGGGTTTATGTTACGCCGTAAAAAAGAGCATGTCTTGAAGGAATTACCTCCGTTGGTGGAGACTGTAATTCCGCTAGAAGGAATAAACGACAATCCAAATGAATTTTTATCAACTCGCCGAAAATTGTTGAGCGAAGAGAAAATTCCTAAAATTTTAGAATATGTAAATTTAATTTTAGACAGTGTTGATAAAATCGTGGTCATAGGGTATCATAGAAATACTATAGATATATTACAGTCTAAAATTCCTTATTCTCTGAAAATTTTAGGCGGAATGCCGCAAAAAGAAAAAGAAGGGGCTCTGTATGCATTTAAAAACAATCCTCTCTTTCGTGTCCTCATTGGTCAAATTGATACGATTGGGACAGGTACGGACGGCCTTCAGGTTATTGCGAGCCGTATGCTTATTATTGATCTCGATTGGAGTCCGTCAGTTCTTGAACAGGCCATTGGCAGGCTTCGCCGATTAGGGCAACAGAATACAGTATTTGTAGATTATCTGTTAGCCTCCGGAACTTTAGATGATGATATTATAAACAAACTTAATTGGAAACGTGGTGTAATTAATCAAGTAATAGGAGATAACAAACGCATGAACGAGAATGTTTTATTACAAGCAGCACAAGTATTCGCTGGATTGGTGGCAGAAGAATTAATCGCAAGAGGAGTACAAGGGCTTGAAAAAGGAAAAAAAGGAAAGTCTCAAGCCGTTTATGGATTAATTGGGGATGGGGTATTAGATAAAACTGAGCAAACTAAAGGAACGCCTCTTCAAGTCCCTACTGAACCTGTACAAGCATTATCAGTGTCCGCGCCAGCGCCTACTCCAATAATAGCAACAGCCGCACCGAATGAAACTGAGCCTCCTAAAAAATTTCCGCCTCTTGAAGAGGTTACTCAAAAAGTAAACGACTTTAATACGGCGTTATCCAAAGCCGGATTGTCTGTCGATAAAATAATGGGTTTCTACAAATCTACGATTGTTACCGGATTATCCGCTCCTAAACTAGCAGGATTGAAAGACTTTGAACTGGATGTTGTTTCTCGTTTAATTGACCAAATTCAATCGAATCCAAATTGGACCACTGAATTGGTAGAGAAATTGAATCCGCCTACGTTGGAGGTGTAAAATGCAGGAAGAACACAGCAAATTATCCGCCTCTTCCGCCCATCGTTGGATGAACTGTACCGCTTCATATGCATTATGTGAGGATCTCCCCCCACAAGGGGAGAGCATGTATGCCGCAGAAGGAAAAGAAGCGCATTCTGTTGCAGAGACCCTCTTAAAGGGACAAGTCAAAGAGGGTGTCTCTCTTGAAATGATGGCGCACGCTCAAATGTATGCTAATGTAGTCATGCAGGATTTGATGGCGTGCTCAGAATTTTCAGATCTGCATATTGAGGACCGAATCGCTTTAAAAGGGTTTGAATCCTTTACTCAGAAAAAGTTATTTGGCACATGCGATGCTTGGTTTATCGGTGATGGGATTCTCCATCTATACGATTTAAAGTACGGACAGGGTATTAAGGTTTACGCAAAAGATAATGAGCAACTTCTATATTATTCGATTGGGATGTTTCAGAAAGCAAGTATACCCATTAATGGAATTAAATTGACGATTGTTCAGCCCCGATTAGCACATATTGATTCCTGGAAAGTGCCGATGAAAGAACACAACGAATTTTTGAAAAAAATGAAAGGGGCTATTAAGGAAATCGAAAGCGGAAACGTTCATTTTGAAATCGGGAAAGGGTGTACATTTTGTCCAGCAAAAGGAATTTGTCCTGAACAACGAAGGGTAGTCGAAAAGGAGTTTGCCGTGGAATTAGACAAGCCGATCCAGAAAAAACCGGTTAATTTGGAATCTGTAGAGAATTTTAAACAATATCTCGATAATGCTTATTATCTGGAGAAATGGATTTCCGCCGTAAAAGCCCACGCATTTACTCTATTAGAAGCGGGTGCCGCGATAGAAGGATATGGGCTGGAACAGGGAAGATTAGGGAGCCGGCAATGGATTGACCCCGACAATGCGAGAGAATATTTTCAAAAACGGTATCCTATAATATCAGATTATTTAAATACTACCTTAAAATCCCCGACAGAAATGTTAAAAATTACATGTGAAAAAGACATAAAAGATTTAATAGAAAGGAAACCTGGAAAATTGACATTGAAAAAACTGGAGCCTATCGATGTTGAAAGTTTTGAAAAATTTGATGAATTTGATATTTAAAAAACAAGAGAATTATGATATACTGGATTTTACATTTGAATATTTTAAAAATAGTAGCAATGATGAATTATTGAATGAATTGTATAAAGGAGAAAATAATGGCTAAAACATCCAAATTTGTAGTTATCGATTATTCTGACAGGTTTAAGCTCCCTATCGGTAGACTGGCTTTTCATAATCTATTTACGCCTGTCAAATTTGAAGAAGGGCAAATTCCTAAATATAGTGCAAGGCTATTTTACGAACCTTCCACTGATTTTACTGAGTATCAAGCAGCGTTAAAACGGCTAATTGAACATCCAGATCTATTTAAAACTTTTCATAATGAGACAGGGGCGCTAAAACAAGTAGAAACTGAAAATGGTTTAATCACAGTCCTTTCAACGGTTAAAAAAGCAATTCGTCGCCCCACGGAAGACGAAGTTGAGAAGTATGCATTCTATGAAGGTCAGTTAATTGCAGGGGCGAATTCCACACGTGCCCCTGGTGTACTTGGGCCCCAACGCGAAGTAATCCGTGATTCTGAAGATATCCAACGGGGATGCTACGGTGTATTATACGTGTCGTTAGGATACCATAAAAGTGCTCAACAATTTTATTTCGCTCTTCACGCTTTTCAAAAAGCAAGAAGCGGCGAACCTCTTGCCGGAGGAGGAGGGGTCGATACCAATGAATTTGAAACTTTTCAAGATGAAGTAACCGTTAACGACCTAATGGGAATATAGCAAAGTGGATAACGGCACTCCTGAGCATTTAGGGGTGCCTTCTTTTTCGTGAAAGGGGAATTCTGTATGGATAATAGGCTATTCATAGATTTTGAAAGCCGCTCAGAACTTAGCCTTAAAGAGGTTAACGCTTCTGTTTATAGCAATCATCCATCAACTGAAATTCTTTGTATGGTACTTACTCTCCCAAATGGGCAATCGATCCCCTTTACGATTAATGATAATTTTTCAAATACGCTCGTTAGTCGGCATATAGAAGGTCTAATAGATGACAAGGTATTGGTGTCACATAATGCTGCATTTGAGCAATTCATTTGGAACAATATTCTGCATAAACGGTACGGGTACGAGTATCTGCCGCCGTCTAGATTTAAATGCACAATGGCGAAAGTCTGCGCTCACGCTCTCCCAAGAAGTTTGGAGCAAAGCGCGGAAGCTTTGGGGTTATCTCAAGTCAAAGATATGGCTGGTAAAAAGTTAATGCTTGAATTGTCTGCGTCAAAAGGGGAAATTCCGAAAGAAAAATTAGATCGGCTGGTACAATATTGCGCTCAAGATAATTTAACGGCTATTGGGATTGATAATGCTCTTGATGATTTATCCGAATACGAGCAAAAAGTATGGGAAATGGATCAGAGAATAAATCAACGAGGAATTAATACGGATTTAGCTCTTGCAACTCGAATCAAACAATTGGCGGGTGCCGAACAGGAGAACGCTGAAAAAGAATTTCAAATATTAGTAGATCATGAATTTGAACGACCGACACAACGAGTCAAATTGCTGAATTGGCTAAAACAAAATGGATTAGATCTTCCGAATACTCAAAAATCAACAATCCAAGCGGTAGATTTATCTGCTCAATCCGGCAAAGTCCAACGCGCTATCGAACTATACAATTTAATGTCAAAAACCTCGGTTGCAAAATTCACTAAATTGATTAATAGCGTGGATAGCGACGGTAGGCTCAGATGCAATACAATTTATCATGGGGCAAGTACCGGAAGATGGACAGGAGGCGCAGAATCGTCGGAAGGAAAAGTGGCAAGTACCCAATTGCAAAATTTGAAACGGCCTGATTTTGATCCAACTCTTGCTATTGACATAATTGAGAATGCCGAATTAATTTGGCCTTGTTTGGCTGGGAGCGTTTCTGAAGTCGCTTCCTCGTTAAGTCGAAGTTGTTTAATTGCTTCTGAAGGAAACAAACTGGTTTCTGTCGATTATTCTGGTATAGAGGCAAGAGTTTTAGCATGGGTAGCGGGGCAAGAAGATCTGATAGAAGTATTTCGGCAAGGGAAATGTGTGTATTGTGCAGCGGCTTCCACAACTTATAACCGCCTCATCACCAAAAAAGAAAACCCAGACGAGAGGCAGGTAGGAAAAGGGCAAATTCTTGCCTTTGGGTATGAAGGTGGTATTGCCGCGATGTATAAAATTTGTACACAGGGAAGAATTTCTTTAATTCCTGCAATTAAACCAATTTGGGATTCCTCCACCCCAACAGAAAGAGAAAAAGCAGAATGGTCTTATAAAAATTACCAAAGAGAAGCGGAAAAATTAAAATCGCCACATTTCAATAAAGAAGAAGGGATTACCGCTGATATCCTAAAACAGCGATATCGAGAAGCTAATCCAAAAATTGTTAAATTTTGGGTTGGTGCGAAAACCGCTGCTTTTAGTGCTATTCAGCACCCAGGGAGGCGCTTTATAGCCCCAAATGGAAAGGTTGCATTCATATATACGGGGGACTGGTTAAATTGTTATTTACCCAGTGGTCGTCCTCTTCACTATTTCAAGCCAGAACTGCGGGCGCAAAAAAATCGTTTTGGAGAGATGGTTCAAACTTTGACATATCTTGGAATAAACCCAAAAACAAAACAATTGGAAAGGGAATCGACGTACGGTGGAAAATTAACTGAGAACATTGTACAGGCGATAAGCCGTGATATTATGGTAGAAGGAATGATTAATGTGGAGGAATTGAGGTGAGAATATTAGTTTGCAGCGGACGTGGTTATTACAATTGGTTAAAAATAAAAGAGGTTTTAAGACAAGAAATTACCCAAGCGGATAGTATAGTTTATGGGAATGATTGATCTTGTTCTTACGGTTCACGATGAATTAGTTATAGACTGCCCTGAATGGATAGATGCAAAAATATTGGAAGAAGCTTGTATTAAACCGATTTCATGGGCATTGGATTTACCACTAGCCGTTGAATCAAAAGAAGGTAAGAGGTATAAAAAGTGATTTATACAGGCATCGATCCGGGTAAGCAAGGCGGTGTTTGCCGAATTTTTCCAGAAAATTTTTTATCTATCGCATATTTCTCTAAAAATGATTCTCCTCTCGTCCATGGATTAGATGAACTCATATATATGGAAAAAGTCGGCCCTCGCCCTAATCAAAGTGCGATCTCTGGATGGACTTTCGCTGTCGCCGTAGGACGGCTAGAAGGAATGCTAAAGGCATGGAGTAAACCAATTAATTATGTGCTACCTCAAGTGTGGCAAAAAGAGCTTGGCCTATATGGTATCACATCTGGCATGACTTTTAAATCAAACGATGCTGAAAAAAGATATCGCAAAAAGAAATATCAAGAATACGCAATAAATACATTCCCAAAATATGAAAAACAGATTACACTAGAAGTAGCTGACGCAGTATGCATAGCGATATATGCAAAGTTAGTGTCTGAAAGAAAGGAGTTTGATATATGATGAGTGAAGAAGATAAAAAAGATTTTATCACATCTTTTAAAGTAATGCAAAAAGAAGTCTACAGAAATACTGTAGAAAAAGGCTTCTGGGAATCAAACAGGTCAGTTGCCGAAGCTATCGCGTTAATCCATTCTGAACTTTCCGAAGCATTGGAAGCAGATCGGAAAGGATTAATGGATAACCATCTCCCTCACTATAAGGGATTAGTTGTTGAATTGGCGGATAATATTATTCGAACGATGGACCTATGTGAAAAATTAGGATTACCGTTAGCGGAGGCTGTTATTGATAAACATTTTGATATCAATGTGCATCGTCCTCGCCTCCACGGTAAAAAATACTAAAGGGAGTATTGTATTTATGGATGCAACCATACAGGAGAAGTTATATGAGTGATTTATCAAAACGCCGTTTAATCGGCGGTCCAGAGGACGATATAATGCGCATCTCCCCTGTGAAATACAAATGGGCCTGGGATTATTATATGCGGGCTAATGCCAATCATTGGCTTCCAAATGAAATCGACATGCAGAAAGATATCCAGCAATGGAACACGCCGGGGGTATTAACGGATAATGAAAAACATATCGTTAAAACAGCACTTGGATTTTTTACTACTGCCGATTCTCTTGTTGCCAACAATCTTGTACTTAAGATTTACAAACAGGTTACGGCTCCAGAAGTTAGAATGTACCTTCTCCGGCAAGCTTATGAGGAGGCAATCCATTGTTATAAACGTGGAACAGATATACTCACAGAGAATGGATTTATTCCCTTTGAAGACCTCGGAAATGAAAGAGTGGCTCAATATCATATGGACGGGTCGATAAGTTTCACGCATATTGATGAGAAAATCTGTGACGAATTTGAAGGGAACCTTATTTCGTTTCAAAACTATGGTACGTACCATTCCGTGGTTACCCCTAATCATCGTTGTGTAACCTTCAACGAAAGAGGCGGGGGTAGTTTAGAGATAACAATGGCGGAAAAGCTTTCCCCATGCAACCGACGTTTTCCAGTTTCTGGGGTACTTAAAGGTACCCGATCCTTAACCGATTTTGAACGGCTTCAAATTGCTTATCAAGCCGATGGAGATTTGTTAAACAAAGGGTTTAAAAATGGAGATGTAACCGATAATATAGGATATCTGTTTTCCTTTAAGAAAGAAAGAAAAATAGTACGAATACGGGAACTCCTAATTCGACTCGCGGTAGACTACACAGAGACCGTTATTGGATCAGGATTTACAAATTTTTATATTCGCGTTCCAAAGGAAACTCCGCTATCAAAAGATTTTAATTGGTTCTCTTTATCCGAAATCTCCGGTAAATGGGCAGAGGAATTTATTGAGGAATTGCAGTATTGGGATGGGCCAACTAGGCCGAAGGGAATTGTGTACACTACAACAAATCAATTTAATGCAAACCAAGTTGTATTATTATCCCATCTCTGTGGCAAAAGGGCTGACCTATACCCTGCTCCCGAAACAGAAAATCGGAAAGAATCTTATCAAGTCCACATTTCGGAAAAATCCTATGTTATTGGTAAAACTATCGAGAAAACGGAGGAATATTACAAGGGAAAAGTATACTGCGTTGGAGTCCCAACCGGTATGATTGTAGTTCGGTATAACGGAAAAATCGCCGTAAGTGGGAACACTCATTCGTATCAACACATTGTTGAATCGCTGGCCTTGGACGAAGATGAAATCTTTGAATCCTACCGAACTGTACAGTCGATTTACGATAAAGATGCCTTCGTCACCCAATTGGCTGAATCCACGGGATTAAATGCTATTATTGGATTTTATTTAATAATGGAAGGTATTTTTTTCTACTCCTCTTTCGCTGCCATTATGGCAATTAAACGCCGTAATCTCTTACCAGGAACCTGTAAGCAATTTGAATATATTATGCGGGATGAATCAATGCATCTTAATTTTGGAATTGAATTGATAAACGGTATTTTCGGAGAAAATCCTCCCGGATCATACGATGTAGGGACGGTTAAATCAGCTGTCGAAGCTGCCGTTAATCTTGAAAACGAGTACGCTACGAGACTTGTCGGGAAAGGAATGCTTGGATTGTCAGTAGAAAGTTTTCACCAATATGTTCAATATATTGCCGACCGGCGTCTAGAAGCGGTTTACCAAAATCCTATTTATAAAGTTAAAAATCCCTTTCCTTGGATGTCAGAAATTACAGATTTGCCTAAATATGGAAATTTTTTTGAAACTCGCGTAACCGATTATGCTATTGGGCAGCAATTAAATTGGGAGGAATAATTGTGAATGTTTTAACAAAACACGGTCTTGAACCTATAGATGAGTCTCAAGTGAATCAAGCAATTCAAGAAGCTTGTGAAGGATTAGACAAAGTTAATTGGGCTGATGTTGCACAAAAATGCCAAGTGACTTGGTATGACGGAATCAGTACTGATGAGCTTGCAGAAGTGACCATACTGTCCGCCGCTTCTTTAATCGAAAATCATCCTAATTATGAATTTGTTGCGGCAAGATTATTATTAAGAAAAATATACAAAAATAGATCCAGCACTTCTATGTCGGAATCAAACTTATACCACCAGAATTTATTTTTTACATTTGACGAGAGTATATTGATCAACATAGTTCCTGAACGAGATAAATTATTCCGCTATAGAGGTCTTCGTAGATTATCGGATTCCTATTTGTTAAAAGATAAAGATGGAAAATATCTTGAAACTCCACAAAGTTTTTGGATGCGAGTGGCAATGGGGATTGCGCTATCTGAAGATACCAATCATATTGAATGGGCTATAAAATTTTATGATGTGATGAGTCAATTTCTATATATCCCATCGACCCCAACACTATTTAATGCAGGGTTAAAACGCCCCCAGATGGCATCCTGCTATGTGAACCATGTGGAAGATTCGCTGGAGGGAATATTTGATGCTTACGCCAATATCGCCCAAATTGCTAAGTATTCTGGAGGCGTCGGAACTAACTGGTCCCATGTTAGAGGAAGCGGTGCTGAGATCAGAGGCACAAATGGCCAGTCTACAGGTCTCGTACCCTGGCTTAAAATCCAAAACGACATTGCTTTGGCCGTTAATCAAGGGGGGAAGCGACCGGGATCACATTGCGCATACATTGAACCTTGGCATATTGATGTGGAGCAGTTTATCGATCTCCGTAAACCTGTGGGGGATGAGCGCCGCCGCACGCCAGATCTTGATACTGCATTATGGATACCTGATCTCTTCATGAAAAAAGTAGAAGCCGATGAGGATTGGTATTTGTTTGATCCTTCTGAAGTCCCCGTATTATGTGAAACTTGGGGGGAAGAATTTGAGAGTCATTATCAAGTTGGGATTGATCTACAAGTTTATAAAAAGAAAATGAAAGCCCGAGATTTATACAAAAAAATCCTATCATCTCTTTATGAAACAGGGCATCCGTGGATTACTTTTAAAGATACCTGCAATAGGGATAACCCAATGTCTAAATTGGGAATGATCCGGTCTTCTAATTTATGCACAGAAATCACATTAAACACCGGTCCTGGAGAGACTGCGGTTTGCAATTTAGGGTCTATCAATCTTGAAAATCATATTAGTTTTGAAAACGGGTGGAAAGGAATTGATTTCCAAAAATTAAGAGGTACAACTCGTTTAGCAATACGGATGTTGGATAACGTAATAACAGGTAACTGGTATCCAACAGAAGAATCAAAAGATACAAATACCGCAAACCGTCCACTAGGGATCGGCCTTATGGGAATGCAAGTTGTTCGGTATGCTTTCCCTCAACGAAAAGACTTCTTAATTATACAAGACATTTTAATGGATGAGATAAAAAGCGAAGCGGTACGCTCATCCAATTCTCTCGCAAAAGAGCGTGGAGAATTTCCTAATTATAAACAATCAAAAGGTTTTGCAGGAATTATGAGAAATTCTCATCTTCTAGCAATAGCCCCCACCGCTACTATTTCAGATATAGTTGGAACAGCCCCGTCTATTGAACCGATGTTCTCGAATCTCTATACTGCTGAAAATTCAAGCGGAGTATTCACAGTTATTAATCGGTGGCTTGTGAAAGATTTCGAGGAATGCGGCTTATGGGACGACCAAATGATTCTTGATTTGAAAATTAATGGGGGATCAGTTCAAAATATTGATAGAGTTCCCCCATCTTTAAAAAAGAAATATAGAACTGCATTTGAAATCGATCCGTTTAAATTAGTGGATGAAGCGGTGGATCGACAAAAATATATCTGCCAAAGCCAATCGTTAAACCTATATGTTGGTTCCCCAAATGGGAAACTCCTCTACGACCTCTATATGTACGCCTGGAAGAATGGGATAAAAACAACTTATTACTTACGCACGAAAGGGGCGAGTACAGTCGAAAAATCAACAATCGACCCTAATAAATATGGAAAAACTCATATTACCCCAACATGCAATGTTACTGATCCAACTTGTACGAGTTGCCAATAATGCGTTACGTAGGCAATTGTTTTAATTGCGATAAGCCGGTTATTATTTATAGAAATGATAAAACAGATAAACAGGATGATTGGACCTATGAATGCTCCCGTTGTGGGAGATTCATAGGCCGTGAATTAGTAAGAGAAGAGGCCGACTATCAGAAAGGTTGGTAAATGATGAATGAACAGTGCTTAAACTGTTACAAACCGTGTAGTATTGAAGAAAATAAACCTCCCCGTCAAAAAATATTAGAGGAGGCTTTAAATTTAACATGTGGCGATCGAGCCAAAACCTATGGCAGGCCAAAACCAAATCTTAATTGCTTCGCACTGCTAATGAATGCGTACGTTGCCGGGAAACCGGAGGGATCGGGAGATTTTGATGCAACGGATGCCGCAATATTTATGGCGCTTGCTAAAATATCCCGTATTGCCGTCAATAAAAAACATAAGGATAACTATATAGATGGAGCCGCTTATTTAGCGATAGCTCGGGAGGTATTGGAAGATGATTAAATGCGAATATATAGACCACATGGGCAGTGATTTAAGGGTTGCCAATGCCGCCCGTGTGTCCTTTAATAAATGGAAGGAGGAACTCGATGACTCGGATATTAAGCTTATTCATTATCTTGCTTCTCATCAACATACTACTCCATTTCGGCATCCCCAATTATGCGTCAGAGTTACCGCACCGATTTTCGTTGCAAACCAACTCAAGCGTCACTGTGTTGGATTTGCGCTCAATGAAGTCTCGCGTCGATATGTTGATGATGATCCACAGTTTTGGAATCCTACAGAGTGGAGAATGCGCCCAGACAAATCCATCAAACAAGGAAGTAGCGACATTCCAATGCCACCTGATATTCAAGAAGAAATAATGGGGGGTTATTATTCAGTAATAAGAGAAGCAAAAAATTTGTATAGTTCTCTTATTAATATGGGAGTAGCCCCTGAAATGGCCCGCGCTGTTTTGCCGCAATCCATGTTAACTTCCTGGATATGGACGGGAAGCCTTCACGCATGGCTACATTTACTTGACTTACGATTAGAAGCCCACAGCCAAAAAGAAACACAAGAATTCGCCCAACAAGCGGAAGAAATCATAAAACAATATTTCCCAGTTAGCCTGGAAGCATGGAATTCGAAATAGTATTGCATATGATATTTTAAAAAGGAAAAGGAAAAGGAGGTGTAATATTGATGGATATTGGTAATAGGTTTAATTGGTGTATACTCGAGAGTCAAAAACTCGGTGAGAAAAGTATATATGAGACATTAAGATGTACCTGTAATACATGGATAGATCGCGATGGAGATGTCTGGTACCCAAAAAATACTTCATCCTGTAAAAGATGTTCTTATAAATTTCCTTGCTGGAAATTAGACTATATTGCCCGCCTGCAAAAACAACTACTGGACAACAATATTATCCCAGTGCATTAATAGGAGGAAAAAAATAATGCCTATTATTGGAAAATTAAAACCAATCCCGCATGAGTTCCAAATTCGCCCTATCGTGGCTTTTTATTCTTTTCGAAAACCGAAGGGAAAATCCAGCCTAGAAACACGCGGAGAATTAAACGGTAATGCCAAACTAACAGAAGAAGATATACGGTTTATCCGCACCTCTGGTTTGACGAATCGAGAATTAAGAGAACGGTTTAATACAACTCAAAGCCATATCACTAACATCCAAAAATTCAGAGCATGGAGGCATGTGAAATGAACATTATGCACGAATGCGCTAGTACAGAATGGTACACTAATCCAGAAGTGATTTAGGAGATATTTGCAATGTATAAGTCTACATTACATGTGATCGGTATTCCTCATAAAGTCCATACTCTAGAAAATTCTCACTGCGCTTTTTCTGGTAAAGCCTTACGATTTTCAAAAATGATGCAAATGCAAGGGTATAAAGTCATTGAATATGCAAATGAAGGATCGGATAGCACCGCAGATGAAAAAGTAGTAATACTCAAAAAAACAGAGTTTAACCGGCTTGTCAAAAAGAGCACGGGGCAATACCCGCAACTTCACGATATCCGAAACGACCTGTATATTGAATTCAATAAAAAATTAGAAAAAAAGATGAAACCTCATGTGAAGAAAGGGGATATTGTTTGCCATACTTTTGGCGTCGCGAGTATGGGGATCGCCCAAGCATACCCAGATGCTTTCCATGTCGAAACCGGTATCGGGTACCCCGATTGCTTTTCATCATTTCGAATTTACGAATCTTACGCGTGGTGGCACTACCACCTTGGCAAGGAACAACGGGGAGGCGGAAACTATGAATTTGTTATCCCGAATTACTACGATGTTTCAGAATGGGAATCGTCAGATATTACTGGTAAGTACTTACTATACTTTGGCCGCGTCATACCGGAAAAAGGATTGGATACCGTTCGTGAAATCAGCTTACATACTAATATGCTTGTGGTTATTTGCGGACAAGGCGAGCAAGAGTATATTGATTCGCTTCTTAAAGATCGCCCTAACCTCATCTACCGTCCCCCAGTAACGGGGTTAGAGCGTAGTGAATTATTACGAAATGCTTATGCTATGTTGATGCCAACGGTTTACGTCGAACCATTTGGTGGGGCGGGCGTAGAAGGGCAGCTTTGCGGTACTCCGTTAATTGCTTCTGATTATGGATGTTTTAGCGAAACCGTTCAACCTGGAATCAACGGTTTTAGATGCAAAACATTACAGCAGTGGATGGACGCTACCGAAGCTGTTAAAGACCTTGACAGAGGAATCATTTCTGGATTGGCCAGAGAACGGTATTCTCTCGAAACAGTAGGCCAACAATATGATAAGTCATTTAGTCAAATTCTTGAACTTACTGGATCAGGTTGGTACAGTTTGAAACAGAAGGAGGATTAATATGGCAACATATACTTTTACGGAACCGGATGTAATCCCGATTAAATATAATGGGGTGGAAGATCGGTATTATGAATTGCAATATGACTATATGGTACAAGTAGATGTAGGGATAGTGAAATCTTTATTAATTACCATACCAAAAGGATACGTGACTGACCTTGCTTCGATTCCGAGGTTTGTATGGACACTAACAGGATTAACCCCGGATGGGTTGTACCGGGGGGCCGCTGTTGTTCACGACTATATTTACGGTAAGAAAGTAAAAGTCAAACCGTATTCTGATGTATCGGTCTTAGGTATGTCGAAGCCTTTACGCCTCACAAGGGAGGACTGCGACAATATTTTTAAACAATTGATTCTTGCCTCTGGTGAAGCTAGCTGGAAAGCAAATGTAATGTTTTGGGCAGTGCGAACTTTTGGAGGCTTTTTTTATAAAGACCGTTGACAATACGAATTTCCTCGGATATTATAATAAAGACTGAACTTCACTCATCTCCCCTCTCCTTTTCTACTCACACTCAGACGAATAATAAACCCCCGAAAAACTCCGGGGGTTTTTCTTTATCCTTGTTGTTTCTTTCCTGCTCGGCCATTCTTTCGCCGTTTAGGCCGTTTATTTTTCTCGGAATAAGCTATGGCCACCGCTTGTTTTTGTGGTTTACCTGCGGCCATTTCTGTTTTTATATTCTTTGACATAGCCGCTTGCCCATCGCCTGGAATAAGAGGCATCTTATTTCCCCTTTCCATTTGAAGGAACGGTGTTCTTTTTCATTGGGCGCGGGCGATTTTGAGGATTTGTTATCGCACCAGTCCGTTGTTTGCCGTTAGGTGATTTGGCTGTTTGTTTCCCAGTGGATTTAGTAGGCTTCATACCTTGACTCCTTAATTCTTTGGCGAATTCTTCCCGTTGTTTGTTCCGCCGTTTCATACTAGACATTTTGAGGACCTTCAGGGCCTTTAACTTCAATCAAAGTAGTTTCGGTCAACTCGGTATTCTTTTTGAGTTCTTCATGGATTTCATGAAGTTTTGCGTGGACTGTGGATAAATCAACAGTCCCTTGCGGTCCTTGAGGCGGGTTTACATCTGCGCGAATCTTTGTCATTCTATTTTCCTTTCTTGATTAATTTTTTATCCATAGCTTTATCTTTTTTAGATCCGGGTTTGATGCCCATCTTTTTATCATATGCGGCATCTTGTTTCTTTGTAAGGCTGTTTGCCTTGGGCTTTTTCATTCTACTTTCCTTTTACTTTGTTAAGTTTCGGATTGGCCTTCTTAGCCGCTTTTGAAGCTTTTCTTGTTGAATTTGCAAGAATCGCCCCTGCCGATTTTTTGGAGTATCCTGCTTTCTCAATCTTTTTCTGTACGGCGGCAAAGCCTGGATGTTTCTTACTGGCCATAGTTATCTCCTATAATGCTAAAATAATTGTTAATGCTTGGGTAATAAAATATAGGGATTTTGCAATGCTCTTTTGAGCGGTAGTTGGGGGAGTAATCGAAGCTTTGTTACAAAGTAAAGTCGCCAGATTAAAGAGCTGTTCTTCTATACCGTCTAATAAACTTATGCTCATTTATTTCACCTTCGCTGATAAACCGGAGACTTCAGAAATTATGGTATTTAATTGAGAAGTGATACCAGAGAAACCTCCAAAAGTACCGGATGTGTTACTTTGAATATTAGTTAGGATTGAATTTGTTCCTGAAATTTCATTCGAGATCGTCGATAAAATACTAGTCACTCCAGATACTGGAGCCCCACCAAGGAGAGCTACGATTTGATCTAAAGAGTCCTGAATTGTCATTTCTTTTCCTCTTCTTTCTGGTATCTTCCAGTAATGATCAATGTTTGCAAATCCCTAATGTCGTTTTCCAATCTATCAAACCGTTTATCCATTTGGCTATTCATGTCGTCAAGCCGTTTATTCGTATCGGTTTTTAAGTTCTGTAAGTCGGAGGATTGGGCAAAGGTTTGCTGATTCCGAATATCCTGTTGGGACAAATCTTGGCTTTTGGCTAAATACCCGGAACCCACGGAAATTGTGAAAGCGCCGCAAAGCAGCGCTCCCGCAATCGGCCCCCATTGCAAAAGTTTATCCATTACCCATTACCCAATCTCATTTGTGTGTAGATGGCATGGCAAACTAAACACCACACTACCGCTACGGTACATTGCAAGATTGGATTTGAAGTTTGAGCAATCCAATATTCCAAAGTTTGAATATCCATGTGCTTTCTCCTTAATTGTTTAGGTGTGCCATACGGTGAAATGAACCCATTCCGCTGAAGCGGTGCCAGTCGTAGAATTCCAAGTATAAAAATCTACTGATATAGTTGGATTATTAGCAGTATCTATAGTTACGACCCTAGAAGACCCCGAATTTTCAATCGATGCTACCACAGTCGGGCGAGTTGCTAGTGGGGTTGTATAAGTAAATCGTAACTGACCTGTTGTGATTTGAGAGGCAGTCCCTCCTACTAATTGAAGGCCAGCAGTCGTACCATCCGCTTTAATAGTCCCAAAGCCGATTATATAACTTGGCCCTTGAACCCCTGTTGCGCCAGTGGCTCCGTTTGTACCGTTAGAACCTGCAACACCTGTCGCTCCAGTGGCTCCGTTTGTACCCGCAACACCTGTCGCTCCAGTTACGCCTACAGCACCTGTTGCGCCAGTGGCTCCGTTTGTACCGTTAGAGCCTGCAACACC
>Ga0136846_1207509_pt1 | contig 44092 bp, 45 predicted proteins | sample HopSoiMetagenom2_FD_96841 | JGI IMG/M metagenome (GOLD analysis project Ga0136846, IMG submission 96841) | Grasslands soil microbial communities from Hopland, California, USA - 2 Assembly 2016 (version 4) | ecosystem: Environmental > Terrestrial > Soil > Grasslands | place: USA: Hopland...
AGATTTTAGGTCGTGTCGACCTAAAATCATCCGACTCTAGCAGAAAATCCCCGATCGCAGCTGGGATATCCCCAAGGTGCAGGATGGGCGCATGTCCTTGCCCGAGGGCAGTCTTTATCGTCGCCCCGGGATGACGCCTTGCCATTTCCTCGACCGTGGCAATCGCCAGCAGCCTGGAGTTCTCCCCGCGAATCACCATCAGCGGGATATTTTGAAATGCCTCGAATTGCGGCCATAGATCCGGGATTGGTGCTTTGAGGTCCAGAGATTGCATCTGCTTTGCAATGGCGGGATCGTAATCAGCGACGATCTTCCCAGCCTTTATGGTATAGATCGCCCGCGCCATGTCGCGCCAATCTTCCTCCACAAGCGCCGTGAAGGCCCGGCCATGATTTTCCCGCAGGATATCGACCGCCTCGCCCAGATCTGCCGGCTTCCTGTCGCGGTTCAGATAGTCGCGAATATCGCCAAGACCTTCCCTCTCCAGAACGGGACCGATATCGTTGAGGATGACCGCTTTCAGAACATCCTGGTGGCTGGCGGCTAGCAGATGCAGAACGAGGCCGCCGCGCGATGTGCCGATGAAAACCGCCTCGGATATGTCGAGCGCCGCAAACATGGCAAGCACGTCCTGGGCTTCAACCGCGAGATTATAGTGGCTCTTGTCATCGTCCCAGGCCGACAAGCCGCGCCCACGGGCATCGAGCGTGACCACCCTTTGCGGCGCGATCGGATCGCGGGACAAAAGCAGGGCCAACTGATGGAAGTCCCGCGAATTGCGAGTCAATCCCGGCAGGCAGATGACGGGCGGCGGGGCGGAAACAGACGAACCGCCACGGCCGTAATCCCGCGCGTAGAGCCTCAGGCCGTCTGGCGTCGTGACTGTTCTGACAACAAAACCGCCTTCATCATCGCTGCTCATGGCCAATCCCTCGTGGATGATATTTCACGGGAGATGTAACGCCATTTTGCTTATCGGGACAATCGAACTTGCGACGGAGGAGCTCAGCCGCGGCCGTAGATCAGGTCGCGCTCGATATCGGTCTTCTGGCCGAGCCGAGCCTTGTAGACCTGATAATTCTCCATGACGCGCTGGACATAATTGCGCGTTTCGGGGAAGGGGATGCGCTCGATCCAGTCGATGACATCGTCAATCGATTTGCCGCGCGGATCGCCGTAGCGGCTGATCCATTCCGGCACTTTGTTCGGGCCGGCATTATAGGCAATGAAGGTCAGAATGTAGGAGCCGCCGAAGGCATCGATCTGCTCCCCGAGATAATGGGCGCCGAGCGTCGCGTTGTAGCCGGCGTCCTGCGTCAGCTTGGCGTCGGAATAGGCTAGACCATGTCGGCCGGCGACCGCCTTGGCCGTCTTCGGCAGAAGCTGAAGCAGGCCACGCGCATTGGCCGAGGAGACGGCTGCCGGATTAAAGGCGCTTTCCTGCCGGGCGATGGCATAGGCGAGCGCCTTGCCGGAACCGGTAATATTGGCATTGTCCGGAATGACGCCGATCGGGAAGGCAAGCGCCGCGACATCGATGCCGCGGCCATAGGCGATCTTGCCAATCTGAAGGGAAAGCTGGTGATTGCCGGAGCGCTCGGCCCGTGCCGCCAGCATGGCGATCTCGCCGGGGCTATCCAATTGCTTTGCGAGCGCCCGATAAAGAGCCTCGGCGCGCCAGCCATGGCCTGCCGCCTCAAGCCGCGTGATGGCTTGCACAGCCTCGAGGGATTGGAAGAGGCGTCGATCGTCGTTCGTCGGCGAGGGGTAGGCGACGTTCAATGTCCGCCGGCCGAGCTTTTCGGCGGCAAGCTGGCCATAGAAGGTGCTCGGATAGGAGGCGGCCTTCGCATAAAAATCCGCGGCCTTGCCTGGGCCGCCGGCTTCGGCCGCGCGGCCAAGCCAGTACCAGGCGCGCGACTGGGAGATAGGTCCGTTCGAAACCTGCAGAATCTTGCGGAAATGCGTCGAGGCCGCGGCACCGTCCCGCAAGCCGCGCAGCGCATACCAGCCGGCGTGGAATTCCGCCTCGCCGATATCCTGCGGGCTCTCCGCCGCGCTGATGTCGACGACGCGATAAGCGGCTTTGAAGTTGCCCTGGTCCACCAGGCCACGGCTGACGATGCGCTGTTCGTTCCACCATGCTCCAGCATTGACGAGTGCCGCGCGATCGCGCGGCATCTGCGTCAGGAGATTGGCGGCATCGTCATATTTGTCCTGACGGCGCAGGTTCTCGATCCGCATGAAGAGATAGGCGGGGTCCTTGCGCCATTGCGCATCGATATTAGCGAGCAGGGTTCCGGCATTGGCCGAGCGATTATTGACCGCCGCCCAGGCTTTGTAGAGCGATTGCGCCTTGCCAAGATCGCCGAAACGCTTGGCCTGCGCGGTGCGGTCGCGATAGAGCAGATAGTCCATGCGCGCCTTGTGATCGGCGGGCGTCAGCAGGGGGGAGAATTCGGCGAGGATCTTGTCTTCGAAGGATTTGTCCAGCGCTTCATCACGCCAGATTTTGCGGATGAGCTTGGCGGCTTGCGCCGATGCGCCGCGCGAAACCAGAGCGCGCGACAGGATCACGCTGCCTTCCGGCGTTTCCGGCTGCGTATTGCCGAAGGCGGCAAGCACTTGATCTGCTGGCGGATTTTCAGTGTAGAGCGCCCGTTCGGAATTGGCGCGCAGGCTGCCGAGACCCGGCCATCCCAGAAGCTCGCGCGCCGCCGCGGCGATTTCCCCGGAGGGAACGCCGGTCTGGCCTGATGTGGCAATCGCCCAGGTCAGAATATGACGGTCGAGCGTGCCCTGGCCCATGCCGTTGCGGATGGCGAGCGCCTGCATCGGGTTCTTGTTGGAAAGAGCGTCGAGGCCGGCCTTGAGATCGCTGTCGAGAGGCGCGACGGCCGTGCCGCGCTGAATGGCACCCGTGCTCAACGGGTCCGGCACGCTCAGCGCCACATCGGTCGCCTTGCGGGGGAGTGTCTGTTCACCGGGAAGTTGTGACGCAAAAGTACCCCACGCGACCGCCACGCCCACAGCAGTCAGGATCACGAGAGGTCTTTTCATCCGGTTACTCACAACAAAAAACAGGTCCCTTCCATTTGCCGAAATTTATATTAACGAAACCTTAGTGTTGGTCCGAATTTCAATCAATTATGATATCGGAAACTGCCCTTCACCATTGAAAGCCTGCTTGTCGCCGTCAAGCCGGCGCTTTATGGTGCGCGGATTCATAACCATGGATTGCGGCTGAAGCGTGAAAGCGCGCCGCCAGGAGACTTGCATGTTCCAGGGGTCCATTCCCGCACTCGTTACGCCCTTCACTGACGCCGGCAAGGTGGATGAAGCGTCCTTCGCTTCCCATGTCGATTGGCAGATCAAAGAAGGCAGCAGCGGGCTCGTTCCTGTCGGCACGACGGGTGAATCACCGACCCTGTCGCATGATGAGCATAAGCGCGTCGTCGAACTCTCCATTGAAGTTGCGAACAAGCGCGTCCCCGTCATGGCTGGTGCTGGCTCCAACAACACCCGCGAAGCCATCGAGCTTGCCCAGCACGCCGAGAAGGTTGGCGCCGACGCGGTTCTGGTTGTCACCCCTTATTACAACAAGCCGACGCAGAAGGGGCTCTACGCCCACTTCTCCGCCATCGCCGAGGCGGTGAAGCTGCCGATCTATATCTACAATATTCCCGGCCGCTCGGTTGTCGACATGACGCCGGAGACCATGGGCGCGCTTGTCAAGGCTTATGCCAACATCGTCGGTGTCAAGGACGCCACCGGCAAGATCGAGCGCGTTTCCGAGCAACGCATCACCTGCGGCAGCGACTTTCGTCAGCTGTCCGGCGAGGACGCGACGGCGCTCGGCTTCAATGCCCATGGCGGCGTCGGCTGCATCTCGGTGACTGCCAATGTCGCGCCGCGCCTTTGCGCCGAATTCCAGGCGGCGACGCTTGCCGGCGACTATGCCAAGGCGCTCGACTATCAGGATCGGCTGATGCCTTTGCACAAGGCGATCTTCCTGGAGCCGGGTCTCTGCGGCGCGAAGTACGGTCTTTCCCGTCTCGGCCGGATGAGCCGCAATGTCCGCTCGCCGTTGCTCCCGACGCTGGAACCGGGCACCGAGGCGGCCATCGACGCCGCCATGCGCCATGCCGGTCTGCTGAACTGACGGCAAAGCCGACGCCAGTCCTATTCGAGACCGCTCTCTTCACAAGGAGGGCGGTCTCGCTTATTTAAGGTCTGGAACCTCGGAATTGACGCACGAAAAAGAAGAAGAAAAATCATGGCCCCCAAAGGCAGCCAACGCGTAGTAAAGAAGATTGTCGCGGAGAACCGCAAGGCGCGCTTCAATTACGAGATCATCGATACCTATGAGGCCGGCATCGTGCTGATGGGCACCGAGGTCAAGTCCCTGCGCGAAGGCAAGGCCAATATCGCCGAATCCTATGCCTCGGACGAGGACGGCGAAATCTGGCTGATCAATTCCTATCTGCCGGAATATCTGCAGGCGAACCGCTTCAATCACGAGCCGCGCCGCCGCCGCAAGCTGTTGCTCTCGGGCCGCGAGATCGGCCGGTTGCGCTCCGGCATCAACCGCGAAGGCATGACGCTGATCCCACTGAAGATCTATTTCAACGACAATGGTCGCGCCAAGCTCGAACTGGCGCTTGCCAAGGGCAAGAAGCTTCACGACAAGCGTCAATCCGAGAAGGAACGCGATTGGAACCGGCAGAAGGGCCGGATTCTCAAGGACAATAGGTGAGTGTGAGAAGCGGTTGGGCGAGGGCCGAGCAGCCGATCCGGTGCATCGGTTGCGGTGACGAACGCCCCTTCGGCAGGCTCGGCTGCCAAAATTAAGGGTCGGCCGTTGCGGCAGACACGAAGTTCACCTGCCGCAATCCCGGATTATTCCTCGGTATCAGCCGTCGCGGTCGCTGCCGGCTCGACAGGGCGCTGCGGACGATCGGAGGGGTCGCGGCCGATTTCAGCCTTCAGTGATACCAAGTCGATGAAGTGGTCGGCCTGACGCCGCAGATCGTCGGCGATCATCGGCGGCTGAGTAGCCATGGTGGAAATGACCGACACCTTGCGGCCGCGACGCTGCAATGCCTCGACCAGGGTCGTGAAATCGCCGTCGCCGGAGAAAATCACGAGATGATCGACGGTTTCGGACTGCTCCATGGCGTCGATCGCCAGCTCGATATCCATATTGCCCTTGATCTTGCGGCGCCCCATGGAGTCGGTAAATTCTTTTGCCGGCTTGGTGACGACCTTATAGCCATTATAGTCGAGCCAGTCGATCAGCGGGCGGATCGAGGAGTATTCCTGATCCTCGATCAGGGCGGTATAATAATAGGCACGCAGCAGATAACCGCGCTTTTGGAATGCCTTCAACAGCTTGCGGTAGTCAATATCGAAACCAAGGCTCTTGGAGGCGGCGTAGAGATTGGCGCCGTCTATAAAAAGGGCAATTTTTTCGCGTGGGTCGAACATCGCTTACATATCCACTGTTATCAAAATGCAATTACTGTACTCAAAATGTAGCCAAAACAATGTCTTGCATGACGCCGACGAACAATTCATATTACTTTATGAATCATTCATATAACCGAGATTTAGGGCACGTAATGTGATATTCCAAGCAATCTTAAGTAGAATCCCTGATTTGTCTAATGAATTTTAGCGCATTGTGGAGGGATTGGGACCCCTGAAGCAGGAAAAACTTGAATTTGCCTTCGTTTGCTTGTATCGGCGTGCTACTCCGAGACATGATGACGACATCACGACCGCAAAGGACAGGCAATGGCCCGTGTCACAGTAGAAGATTGCATTGATAAAGTTGAGAACCGGTTCGAGCTCGTGCTGCTCGCCAGCCATCGCGCGCGCCTGATTTCGCAGGGCTCCTCAATCACCATCGACCGCGACAATGACAAGAACCCTGTCGTGGCTTTGCGCGAAATCGCCGACGAGACGCTGTCTCCCGACGATCTGAAGGAAGACCTGATCCATTCGTTGCAGAAGCACGTCGAAATCGATGAGCCGGAACCCGATCCGGCAAGCCTGCTGGCCGCCGGCGGCAACGCTTCGGCTTCGGGCGACGAGGAAGAAGATCAGCCGGAAGCCGTCACCTTCGACCAGATGTCGGAAGAAGAGCTGCTGGCTGGCATCGAAGGCCTTGTTCCGCCAGAAAAAAGCGACGATTACTGATCGTCGAGCTTGATGCTCTAACCAAGAGCGATATGATGACGTAATATGTGCGCCGGTCGTATGACTGGCGCGCTTTCGTTTTTGCTGGAGTAGCTTGGGAAATGATGCGGCAATACGAGCTTGTTGAGCGTGTGCAGAAATACAAGCCCGATGCCAACGAAGCTCTTCTCAACAAGGCCTATGTCTATGCGATGCAGAAGCATGGACAGCAGAAGCGCGCCAGTGGCGACCCCTATATTTCCCATCCTCTCGAAGTTGCCGCCATCCTGACCGACATGCGTCTGGATGAATCGACGATCGCCGTCGCTCTCCTTCATGATACGATCGAGGACACGACCGCGACACGCGCCGAAATCGACGAGTTGTTCGGCGAGGATATCGGCCGTCTGGTCGAAGGGCTGACCAAGATCAAGAAGCTCGATCTCGTCACCAAGAAGGCGAAGCAGGCGGAAAACCTGCGCAAGCTGCTGCTTGCCATTTCCGATGATGTCCGCGTGCTCCTGGTCAAGCTGGCCGATCGCCTGCACAACATGCGCACGCTCGACCACATGTCGCCGGAGAAACGTGCCCGCATCTCCGAAGAGACGATGGAAATCTATGCGCCGCTTGCTGGCCGCATGGGCATGCAGGACATGCGCGAAGAGCTGGAGGAGCTCTCCTTCCGCCACATCAATCCCGAAGCGCATGACACGGTGACCAAGCGCCTCGAGGAGTTGTCGCGACGCAACGAAGGCCTGGTGAAGAAGATCGAGGTGGAGCTGCGCGACCTGCTGGTTGCCAACGGCCTTGCCAACGCGATGGTCAAGGGGCGGCAGAAGAAGCCCTATTCGGTCTTCCGCAAGATGCAGTCGAAGTCGCTGTCCTTCGAGCAGCTGTCGGATGTCTATGGCTTCCGTCTCCTCGTCGACGATATTCCCTCCTGCTATCGCGCGCTCGGCATCGTGCATACGCGCTGGCGCGTCGTGCCAGGCCGGTTCAAGGATTATATCTCGACGCCGAAGCAGAACGACTATCGTTCGCTGCACACCACCATCGTCGGTCCGTCCAGCCAGCGCATCGAGCTTCAGATACGCACCAAGCGGATGCATGAAATCGCCGAATTCGGCATTGCCGCCCATGCGCTCTACAAGGACAAGGACGGCAACAACAATGGCGACGGCGAACTGCTGTCGCGTGAAAGCAACGCCTATTCCTGGCTGCGCCACACCATCGAAGCCCTGGCCGAAGGCGACAGCCCGGAGGAGTTCCTGGAGCATACCAAGCTTGAGCTCTTCCAGGATCAGGTCTTCTGCTTCACGCCCAAGGGCAAGCTGATCGCCCTGCCGCGCGGCGCCACGCCGATCGATTTCGCCTATGCGGTTCACACCAATATCGGCGACACCACCGTCGGCGCCAAGATCAATGGCCGCATCATGCCGCTGGTGACACGCCTGACCAATGGCGACGAAGTCGAGATCATCCGCTCCGGCGTGCAGGTGCCGCCAGCCGCCTGGGAAGAGATCGTCGTGACCGGCAAGGCGCGCGCCGCCATCCGCCGCGCCACGCGGCTTGCAATTCGCAAGCAATATGCCGGGCTCGGCCACCGTATTCTTGAGCGCACCTTCGAGCGCGCCGGCAAGGTCTTTTCGCGCGAGGCGCTGAAGCCGGCGCTGCATCGTCTTGGCCAGAAGGATGTCGAGGACGCGATTGCCGCCGTCGGGCGCGGGGAGATGTCGTCGCTCGACGTGCTGCGCGCGGTCTACCCTGACCATCAGGACGAGCGCGTGACCGTCAAGCCTGCCGGCGATGAGGGCTGGTTCAACGTCCGCAGCGCTTCCGGCATGATCTTCAAAATCCCCGGCAAGACCAAGGCGGATCTCGCCGCGAGCATAGAGGGTATCGACGCCCTGCCGATCCGTGGCCTGGCGGCCGATGTCGAGGTACATTTTGCCCCGACCGGCGCCGTCCCCGGCGATCGTATCGTCGGCATCATGGAAAAAGGCAAGGGGATCACTATCTACCCGATCCAATCGCCGGTGCTGCAACACTTCGACGATCAGCCGGAACGCTGGATCGATGTGCGCTGGGATCTGGACGAGGCCAACAAGTCGCGCTTTGGCGCGAGAATCCTGATCAACGCGCTGAACGAACCCGGCACGCTCGCCAAGGTCGCCCAGACGGTCGCCGGCATCGACGTCAATATCCGCATCCTCAATACGGTGCGCGTTGCCGCCGACTTTACCGAGATGGCTCTGGACGTGGAGGTCTGGGATTTGCGTCAGCTCAACCAGCTCCTGGTACAGCTGAAAGAGCTCGACTGCATCGCCACTGTAAAGCGGCTTTACGAATGATTATCTTCGGCGATGACGCCGATCCGGCGCGGTTGCATATTTTGTGATCAATCTATGGTCAAATCCGACCGACATTAAGTGAAGCCATGCGATTTGTGCATGGCTGCATCGGTTTTACAGCGTTGGTAATTAACCTTTGCAACGCTTATCTTCTGGTCATCGAAGAAACGAAACAGAGATGAGAGAAGACAATGTTTGGTCCTATCAAGAAATTCGCCCGCGCCCTGCGCGTTCCGAGTGCTGAAGAGCGCGAAATGGCTTACCTGAACGGCTCGCATGACCGTTTTGACCTTGAATATCGTCAGCGTCAGGTCGATCGCGGCATGTTCCGCCAGCGTTAATCGCTGATAATACTTTCGAATGGGAAGGGGCGTGACAGTTGCTGCGCCCTTGGAGCATCCCGCCACAAGCGGGTTGAATGCTCCGAATACAAAGCCGGAGTGGTTGTCGATGTTCTGAACACCCAACGCTCTGAAGGGCAGGGCGCGGTTGCTGGACAATCAGCATATGAACGCTTTGTCGCTCTTGTCATGACGGCCCTCAGTACACTAGATAAGCCGCATGTTATTTCGACGCCGAAAACCACTGACGTTCAGCGAGAAACTGCGGGAGCACCTTTGGCCCCGTAAGGGTTTCGTACGCTCATTCCAATATTTTGGAAAACGCCTCGTGCGCCTTGCCGCTTCGCCGCATTCGGTGGCGGCGGGCTTTGCGGCGGGTATCGTCGTTTCCTGGACCCCGTTCATCGGTGTGCATTTTGTGATGGCGATCATCATCGCCTACCTCATCGGCGGCAATGTGATTGCATCGGCGCTCGGCTGTCTGGCGGCCGGCAACCCCATTACCTACCCCTTCATCTGGGCCTTCACCTGGGAAATCGGCCATCTAATCCTGGCGCGCGACAGTGGCGGGCAAGGCGGTGGCGTTGATCTGCCGGCGCTGTGGCACAAGGGCGATCTCTCGCAGATTTGGGACCCGGTCCTGAAGCCGATGCTGATCGGCGGCATTCCGCCAGCCATCGTCTCGGGCGTCATCGTCTATGCCTTGACCTATTACGGGGTGAAGAGTTTCAAGATCCGACGCAAGGAACGGCTGATGGAGCGCGCCCGCGAGCGAATGTCGCTTGCCGAAAACGCATCGGGCGTCTGACGAGCGCTGATATCGTCGCGGCCGGCTGGAGGGCCTTCTCATGATCATCGGGATCGGCAGCGACCTCATCGACATCCGCCGCGTCGAAAAATCGATCGAGCGTTTCGGCAGCCGCTTCACGGAGCGCTGTTTCACCGACATCGAGCGCGCCAAGTCCGAAGGGCGCAAGAACAGGGCCGCCTCCTACGCCAAGCGTTTCGCCGCCAAGGAGGCCTGCTCCAAGGCGCTCGGCACCGGCCTGGCGCAAGGCGTTTTCTGGCGTGACATGGGCGTCGTCAACCTGCCAAGCGGCAAACCGACCATGCAATTGACAGGTGGAGCGGCCAGGAGGCTGGCCGCCATGCTGCCGGAAAATCACCGTGCCGTCATTCATTTGACGATAACTGATGATTTCCCTCTCGCTCAAGCGTTTGTGATTATCGAGGCGCTGCCGATTGCGGGCTGATTGACAGCCGCATGTCGCTTTTGATACCGGCGCCATTGCCGCCGTGGTATGAAGCGGGTAGAGAGTGCCTGAATGAAAGTGCGCCGGTGGGGTGCGAAAAAGGAATGAGACTGCGTGTCCGAGAAAGCCGAAAAACAGCAGAACGCCCTCTGGGAAAATATCAAGGTTATCGTACAGGCTCTCGTCCTGGCCATGATCATCCGCACGGTGCTATTTCAGCCGTTCACCATTCCGTCCGGCTCGATGATGCCGACGCTTCTTGTCGGAGACTATATCTTCGTCAATAAGTTCGCCTACGGCTATTCGAAATATTCCCTGCCTTTCTCGCCTGACCTGTTCAGCGGCCGTCTCTTCGGCAGCGAGCCGAAGCGTGGCGATGTCGTGGTCTTCCGTTTCCCGCCTAACCCGGATGTCGACTATATCAAGCGCGTCATCGGTCTGCCGGGCGACCGCATTCAGGTGAAGAACGACATTCTCTACATCAACGGCCAGGCTGTTCCGCGTGAACCGCACGGCACTTTTGCGTCAGATTACGGCCAGGAGCCGGGCGACAGCATTCCCGTCTACAGCGAACGTCTGGCGGACTCCGGCAAGGTCTACGACACGCTGGACCTTTCTCCGACGTCGCGCGGCGACAATACCCAGGAATATGTCGTTCCGGCTGACCATTATTTCATGATGGGCGACAACCGCGACAATTCCGACGATAGCCGTTTCGACGTCGGCTACGTGCCGGCCGAGAACCTGATCGGCCGCGCCAGCGTCATCTTCTTCTCGCTCGGCCATGATACGTCGTTCCGTGAAATCTGGAAATGGCCGACCAATATGCGTTGGGACCGCCTCTTCAAGGTTGTCGAATGACGAAGACGCCGACGCTCTCGCAGGCGGATCGTCTCACGCTTGAAGCTGCGATAGGCCATGCCTTCGTGGAAAAGGAGCGCCTGGACTGGGCTCTGACGCATGCCAGCGCCCGCACGCACAAGGCCGGTAATTACGAACGGCTGGAATTTCTCGGCGACCGGGTTTTGGGCCTTTGCATCGCCGAGCTCCTGTTCCGCACGTTCGGTGCGGCGACCGAGGGCGAGCTTTCGGTGCGCCTCAATCAGCTGGTCAGCGCCGAGACCTGCGCGGCGGTTGCCGACGAGATGCAGCTGCATCTCTTCATTCGCACCGGCGCCGATGTGAAGAAGCTGACCGGCAAGCGCATGCTGAACGTGCGCGCCGATGTCGTCGAGAGCCTGATCGCGGCGCTCTATCTCGACGGCGGCCTCGAAGTGGCGCGCAAGTTCATTCTGCGCTATTGGGAAGGGCGCGCTATCCGGCCCGATGGCGCTCGCCGCGATGCCAAGACGGAATTGCAGGAATGGGCGCATGCGAAATTCGGCGTCACACCCGTTTATAGGGTTGATGACCGCAGCGGACCGGATCATGATCCCCGCTTCACGGTGACTGTGGAAGTGGCGGGAGCCGCGCCCGAGACCGGTATAGAACGCTCCAAGCGCGCCGCCGAGCAGGTGGCCGCGACGCGGATATTGGAGCGCGAAGGCATATGGCAGCCGCAGTCGGCTCAGAAATGACGGAAAAAATGACCAATCAGGAAGACACGGCTGCCGGTGAAGGCGCTGCTGAAAATCGCGGCCCGACGCATTCGGGTTTCGTGGCCCTCATCGGCGCGACCAATGCCGGCAAGTCGACGCTCGTCAACCGGCTCGTCGGCGCCAAGGTGTCGATCGTCAGCCATAAGGTGCAGACGACGCGCGCCATCGTGCGCGGTATCGCCATCCACGACAATGCGCAGATCGTCTTCATGGACACGCCCGGCATCTTCAAGCCGCGCCGCCGTCTCGACCGCGCCATGGTGACGACGGCCTGGGGCGGCGCCAAGGATGCCGATCTCATCATGCTGCTGATCGACAGCGAGCGTGGAATACGCGGTGATGCCGAAGCCATTCTTGAAGGGCTGAAGGAAGTTTTCCAGCCGAAGATCCTTGTTCTCAACAAGATCGACCGTGTTCGCCACGAAGACCTGCTGGCGCTTGCCGCCGCTGCCAACGAGAAGATCGCCTTCCAGGAAACCTTCATGGTCTCGGCGGTGAACGGCTCCGGTTGCGACGACGTCATGAACTATCTGGCAAAGACCCTGCCGGAGGGGCCATGGTATTATCCGGAAGACCAGATCTCCGACCTGCCGATGCGCCAGCTTGCCGCCGAAATCACCCGCGAAAAGCTGTTTTTGCGCCTGCACCAGGAGCTTCCCTATTCCTCGCATGTCGAGACGGAAAAATGGGAAGAGCGCAAGGATGGCTCGGTTCGCATCGAACAGGTCATCTATGTCGAGCGCGAAAGCCAGAAGAAGATCACCCTCGGCAAATCGGGTGAGGCGATCAAGGCGATCTCCACCGCATCGCGCAAGGAACTGTCCGCGATCCTGGAACAGCCGGTGCATCTCTTCCTTTTCGTGAAGGTGCGCGAAAACTGGGGTGACGATCCAGAACGCTTCCGCGAAATGGGACTAGAGTTTCCGCGCGGATAGAATAATGCTCCGGCGACTGTCTCACCTCGCGACAATCGCCGGACATATGCTCGAGCCAGCATGGCGATTTCTTTTGAGGGCGCTCCGAGCGCTCGCCTCCCACGCTTCTTTCGCCTGGATCTTTCACTGCAAGGCTGTTGAAGGGGTCGCTGGCAGGTCGTCATCCATTTGATCCCGGTAATCCATCGGTCGTACCAGCAAAGCTTTGAAAAAGCTTCCGAAACGCGGACCCTTATGCTTGCGAAAGCACAGGTGTGACCTGTTGGCCCACGAAGGATTCGCGCATTTGTCGATTCGAAATGCCTCGATCCGGGTAAGCCGCCGCTTGGTCGACCCGCGGCGTTGACACGATCTGGTACATGTCATTTTAATGTCGGCTGATAATGTATCAACATAGACTAGTATCGCCGTCACTTTTCGACCAGTTTCACCTCTTACTAACCGCAGCGGCAAAAGCGATTGGAGCATGATCACGAGCCCATAGTACCGCAGCGCGAAAAGTGCGAAGCGGGTTAGGGCAAGGTCATGTGACTTGAGACCGAGCCAACACGGATGGGGGCATGCCGTCCATTCAACACGGGCCGATGATTGGCGCCGGAGGGATAGATGTGGAAAGTACTACGGGGCGTGACGTCGTCAGACGCGTGCATGAAGGGGTGTCGCTGATATGACAGTTCAGCGCGCTCTTGTTTTGGAAGATAATCTGATCATTGCCATGGAGGCGGAGGAAATCCTTCGCCTTGTCGGGGTCGAGGAGGTGGAAATCGCCTCGAACGTGGAGCAGGCGGTCAACGCCATTCATACCGATCATTATGATTTTGCAGTGTTGGATGTGAACCTGGGGGAGTCGATGAGTTTCGGCTTTGCCCGGTTGCTGGTCGAGCGCGGCATCGCCTTCGGTTTCGTCAGCGGCTATTCCGACACGCTCGATTTTCCGGCGGACATGCGGCATGTGCCGCTGCTCAACAAGCCCTTCGACGAGGCTGCCATGCGGGTGTTCGTCGACAAGTTGTTATCGGCAGGCAGATCCCCCAAGATGTGACAGCGCCCGCCGTTTGTCCTAAACTCGAATCAAGAGAGACAACGGGACAAACCGGCCGATGCAGTGGCAGGACCATGCGATTATTCTGGGCGTCAAGCGCCTCGGCGAGACCAGCGTCATCGCCGAGGTGATGACGCGTGATCGTGGTCGGCATATGGGGCTGGTGCGATCCGGCCGATCTCGCTCCATGCAACCGGTGTTGCAGCCGGGTAATCTGGTCGAGGTAACGTGGCGCGCGCGGCTGCATGAACATCTCGGCGAGTTCCGCATGGAGCCGGTTCGGTTGAGGGCGGCGCGGCTGATGGAGACGGCGACGGCGGTCTATGGCGTGCAGGCTATGGGTGCTTTGCTGCGTCTGTTGCCGGAGCGCGATCCTCATCCCTATCTCTATGACGCGCTCGATGTCATTCTCGAAAACATGGAGAACCCGATGGACGCCGGCGAGCTTTTCGTCCGGTTCGAATTGGCGGTGCTCAACGAGCTCGGCTATGGTCTGGATCTGGGCGAATGCGCCGCGACTGGCGTGCGCGAGGATCTGGCTTTCGTGTCGCCAAAGACCGGGCGGGCCGTCTGCCGTGCGGCCGGCGCACCCTGGGCCGACAAGATGCTGGCGCTGCCGCCTTTCCTTGCCACCGGGGCCGTCGAGGCCGCGGATGGCGAAAGCCTCGCCGCCGCTTTCCGCCTGACCGGATTCTTCCTGCATCGTCATGTCTACGAGCCGCGCGGCATCGAGATCGCCGCGGCGCGCGACGGCTTTATTCAGGCGGCGCTGAAGGCGGTGAAGGCTGTTTCGCTGGATCGGCCGGACAATCAGCCGGTCATCGCCGCCAAACGTTGAGGCATGTTAAGTGGCGAAGCGACTACCGCCGCTTGAATGCCCAGCCTTCCGGCCGTTCCTCGATCACCGTCACCATATCGCCAATCTTCACGGTGCCTTCGCCGCGCGGCACGGCATTCCAGCCGAACAGCGGGCCGGGGACACGGCGGTCGGCGGACATGCGCACTCGGCCCATTGCCGGCATTGGGTTTGGAACGTCGCGCGAGCCCGTCGTCTGGTCCTGCGTCGTCATGATGCAGCGGGCGCATGGCTTGACGAGATCGAGGCGAATGCCGCCGATCTCGATCGCCGCCCAGCGGTCCTCCGGCCATTCCTCATCGCAGTCGATGACGATATTCGGGCGGAAACGCTCCATGCCGACCGAGCCCTCGCCATGGGCGGCAAGATTGGCATTCAGCGCCTTCAGTGAGCCAGTGGTGGTGATCAGGATCTGGTAGCCGTCGCTGAATGTGACCGGCGTGTCGTTGCCCGCCCATTCCGGATTGGCCACGCGGCTAGCGAGCCTGTCGAAGAAGACCATTCTGACGTCGCGCCCGAGCCAGCCCGACAGCGCCGTGTTCGTCGCGTCGTCGGCGACCGAGGCATTGACGGCGGATTTCCAGACGACGACATCCATGCGGTTGTCCGGGTGCGGAGGCGGCACGATGATATCGGCCTGGCCTTCCATCTTCAGCCGTAAATAAGAGGGCGCCGGCTGGATGTCGATGCGGGCAATGTCCTGCAATTCGCGCTGGGTAATGAAATGGCCCGAAGGGTCGACCAGCATCGCCCGGCGGTCGCCGGCGAGGCCGAAGGCGTCGATGGCGGCGGAGGGAATGGCGATGCCGCGCGCGCTCTTGAGCGGATAGATGAAGAGGTCGCTGACCTGCATGAGTAGTCCTCAGATTTCGTCGATGAACATTGCCAGCACGGTTTTCAGCCGGTCATGCCGCGCGCCCGCGAACCTGCCGCCGGTTTCGGTCTGGAACCCATCCGCCAGTTTGAAAAGCTTCGTCTCGAAATGATCGATGGCGAAGCGCTTGTCGTCAAGCGGACGTTCCGTGGCGAGCGGATCGAATGGGTCGTAGAGACCGGAGCCCATGCGGCCGGCGATATAAAAGCAGCGGGCGGCACCCACCATGCCGATCGCATCCAGCCGGTCGGCGTCCTGCAATATCTTCGCCTCCAGCGTTTCCGGCGGCAGATTGGCGGAGAAGCTGTGCGTGGTGATCGCATGGGCGGCAGCCACGATATCCTCTTCGGCCCATCCAAGCTCTTTGAGAATGCCGGATGCCTTCTCGGCGGCGAGCCTCGATGCCTGGGCGCGATGCGGCGAGTTCTTTTCCACCGAGACGCAATCATGCAGCAGCACCGCCGCGGCGAGGATACGGGCATTGCCGCCTTCCTCGGACTGGATGGCCATGGCGTTCCTGAAGACGCGCAGGATATGGGCGATGTCATGCGAGCCGTCGTCGCCATCGGTTGCATGTGGAATAAGATCCGCGGCCAGCGCTTCGAACGGGGCAAAGGCCCGCGCCATTCTGTTGGTGTCCATCATCAGTCCCGCCTCGAAATGATCCCTTCTGTTCCTATCGAGTACGGAGATTCGCCGCAATCACTCCGGCGCTTTCCTGCCCGTCAGGAGCTTCTGATAGAACAGGCCGATGCCGATCAAGACCGCGCCGAGGCCGATGAAGGACAGCGCCCGCAGGAAGCCCTCCAGATTTGCCATGTCGATCAGAAAGACCTTGACGACGGCGACGAAGACCAGAGCGGCGGAGGCGATGCGCAGGCTTCGGGCATCGAAGCGCGCGCCGAACCAGAGGAGGGCGATGCCGATCGCCAGCCAGACGACGGAGTAAGAATAGAGCTCGCCCTGAATGAAGCCGTTCCAGAACGGGATATATTCGCCCTGCCAGAAACGGCGCACCGACAGCGTTGCCCAGGCAAAGGTCATCACGGCGCCGGCAACCGCCAGCATCGTCACATAGGGCAGGGGCCGTCTGTTCCGGGCATAGAGCGCCAATCCACCATAGGCGAGAGCCGGCAGCAGATAGCCGAGCAGCAGCAGGTTGAAGAAGGGTATGTGACCCGTATTCTCGCCGGTGATGAACGGATTGAGCCCGAGCAGATGCAGCGTCAGGATCGAGATGACGGAGAGGACGCCGACCGCCATGCCGCCATAGCGGAAAACGGGGCTCGACGCGCTGAGATCGAGCGCCATCAGCGTTGCCGAGGCGCCGATCGCCAGCAATGTGTAGATCGATTGCTCGCCAAGCGTCGGAACGTTTGAATTCAGCACGCCGCCGTTCATCGCATGACGCACGAGGATGGCGATGGTCAGCAGCACCAGGAGGCTCGCCAATGCCTGTAATGCATTGCGCAACTTTGGGCTCCCCGAGCGCCTGACCTCGAAGGCCGACCAGACGGCGAGCGCTGCGGGGATGCCGTAACCGGCAAGCAGCATGTTGAAGACCGGCGTCGTGCCGAGTTCACCCGGATCGACGATGGTCGGCTGCCAGGCAATGCGTCCCATGGTGATGATCAGCGCCGCGACCATCGTCCATGGCAGCACCAGCCACGAGCGGACCCGCCCGGCCAGCAGATAGGCAAGGCCTAGTACAGGCAGCAGGATTGTCGGCACAGCGTCATGGGCAAGCGCATGCAGCGCAAGGACGGCAGCGGCAAAGGAGCCGGCCGCGAGAATATTCGTCGGCAGCGCCGGGCTGTCCTCGGCGGAGCGGCGATGCTGCCATTCGGCTAGCGCCATCAGGATGACGACGAGCCCGACACCATAGAGCCCATGCAGCCAGTCGCGGGTCCAATTGCCGAAGGTGATGTAGCTGATCACGGCAATCGCCAGCGGCGTGGCTGCCATGATGACACTCCAGAGTGCCGCAAAGGGCTTCTCGCTCTCGCCGAACCGCTTGAGGAAGAAAGCGCCGATCAGGACGAATAGCGCGCCGAGACCCAGACCTTCGTAGACCACCATGTCATAGAGTGTCGGCGAGATGTCCGGGAGGCCCCAATCGGTGGCATTCATCGGTGATGCCAGAACCACGGATATGCCAAGGCCGGCTGCAACGGCCGACAGAATCGCCGGCCAAGCGGCATGCAAACGGCTGGCCCCGAAGGCCGCGACTACTGCTACGATCGCTGCAAACAGAAGGGTGGCGTTGCCGAGCGGGTATTCGTTCAGCAGGCTGTAACCGAGCAACGACAGGGCAACCGCGATGGCCCCGATGGATGCCGTCAGCGTCATGCCGAGCGGCTCGCGGGCCAGGAACAGGATCGGATGGCTCACGGGTTGCGAGGCTGGCGACTCTTCTGAGTCGCTTAGCTCGGCTAGCGCCGGAGTGTCTTTTCTCGGCGCTGCCACGGCTTCATAGCGCCCCGGCCAAATGAAGATCGTACCGGCGATCATCGCCAGCATGGCCAGGGTCACCGGGACGAGTTCGACCTCGGGGCTATTGGTGATGTAAAGCAATGCCCAGAAGCTGAGGAAAATGTTGGCCAAGGCGGGTGCGATCTGCCAGTTGCGCAGCCGAGACGCGATTGCGGTGGCAAGCCAGGTGAGGACGAGATAGCCGAACAACACCCACGGCTTGGGCGCCGTCGAGGCGATCAGGGCCGGAGTGACCATCGAGGCCAGCAGGCCGAGGCCGGCAAGCGCCTGTCCGTGCAGCAGCGACAGGCCGAGCGTGGCAAGAGAGATCAACGCTAAAAGAAAGAAGGCGGTCGCCGGTCCGATGAAGCCGTAAATACCATGCGCTGCATAGGTCGAGCCAAATAGTGCGACGACGCCCGCAGCCGTCAGCACGCCGGGGATCATCGCATTCTGGAACGTGTTGGCGAGAACCGGCGCGGAGCGGCGGCGGATCATTTCGCCGGCCGCGATAAGGACGAGGCCGAAGAGCGCGGCGAGCGTCAGCCGCACGCCGGGGCTGAGCAGGCCGCTTTCGATCGAATACTTGACCATGAAGATGCCGCCGAAGGCCAGCGCGATGCCGCCGACCCAGACGGCCCAGCGCGCGCCGATCGTGCTTTCCAGGCTCTCATTTGCAGAGGCAGCGGCATCCTGTGCAAAAGTGTGAGCGGTCTCATGGATTGCTGCTGTTTCGCCGCCATCGCTTATGGGAGCGGTTTCCACCGCAGGCTCCGCGACCGTCTCCGCCAATGGCTGCGCGGCTGTTTCGGCGTGTGAATCGGCCATATCGGTGGTTTCGGCCGCAACGGCTGATTCGCTGCTTCCCACGGCGAGCACCCGGCCGGCGAGCGCGTTTTGCAGCTCCTGGACGCGGCTTTCGAGCTTTCCTAGCCGCAGATTGTAGCTCCGCAGTATAAAAACACCCACAATCACAACTGCGATCAGCAGCAAATCCATGATGTCCCCCTCCATGGGCTCTTGGCCGCACATTATACGAAATGAGCCGAGGAGTAAGGGATGATCAGCCAATTCGCCTATGATTCCAGGGGATTACCCGGCAAAAGATGGTGTGCTGAGCTTCGCCGGCGACCGTGGAACTATTAGGAAATGGTAATTTATAACTTGAAGACTATTGTTAATACTCATTAACAATTTGTCCTTTACCGGTGCCGCGAAGCAGCTTATCAGCAAGATAGTTCAACCGAAATGTATTGCGTACAAACGACGTCGCATGAGGCGGCTCCTACCCTAGGAGGTTTGTATGTCCCATGTATCTTCCATATCCAATAGTTCCTATCCTTATCGCGCCACGCTTTCGCGGCTCGATGCGAATGATGATGGCGTCCTGAGCCGTGAGGAACGCGAAGCCGATGAGCGTCCGGGCATCCTCGAGGCCGATTCGAATGCCGATGGCGGCGACGGGACGAATGGCGCACTGAGCAATCTGATGGCGAAGCTGATGCAGATGCCGAGCGGTGACGCCACGGCGACAAGCAAATCGCTGGAGACGAACAGTGCTTTCGATCTCGACCTTCTGACGCCAATGGATGCCTATAACAGCACCTACGGTCAGTACGACGTGGACAACATGGCGGCCTGATCCGCTTTTGCTGGATAATACAGCGGTTCGCCGGATGGTGGCGGACCGCTTGCTTGTGATTGAAACTATTCATTTTCCTCCTCGCCGGAACACCCGTCCTCGTGATGCGTTGCATTGACAATGCCAAAAGGGAGGATGTTTCCATGAGAACGATCATTATTGCCGCGACGCTGGCGTTGGCCGCTGCCTTGCCGGCGCAGGCGCAGAACAAGCAGACGGCGATAGCCAATTTTGTCGGCGCCGACGGCAAGCAGTCGGGGCGGGCGGTCCTGACCGAGGCCAAGACTGGCGTGCTGATCGAGCTCGACGTTTCCAACCTGCCGGTCAATCGCTGGGTTGCTTTCCATGTCCACGAGAACAGCAGTTGCGACCATACGCACGGCTTCGAATCCGCCGGCGGCCATTTCAATCCCACCAAGGCGGAGCATGGTCTGCTCGCGGCCAATGGCCCGCATGCCGGCGACATGCCCAATCAATATGTCGATCAGGACGGCAAGCTGCGGGCGCAGGTCTTCAATGGCATGGTGTCGCTCGACGGCAAGAACGGCATTCGTGGCCGGACGCTGATGATCCACGCGGACTCCGATGATTACCGCAGTCAGCCCGTCGGCGGCGCCGGCAAGCGGCTGGCCTGCGCGGTCATCCAATAGTCATGGCCCAGTAGTCATAGCCCAGTTCATAGCAATGCGATTCGCGCCGCGGACAGCGTTGCTGGACGGAGATTCCGCAAATGCAGTCTCCGTTTTTATGGGACGTCGATCTTCGCCAATAGCGGCAGCACGAAGGGCGCATTGCCATCCGCGTCGGCGCCCCGGCCGATTGCCTTGACGGCGTCGACCAGCCGCCCCTTGCGGCCAAGCACCTCGTCAGCGATCATGATCAGCCGCGTGTTCGGCGTGGCATAGCGCGATGCGGAGCGCAGGCGAAGGGCGAGAACCATGTCGTCCTCTTCAGGGTGGACGGCAAGCGCGGCGATCAATGCGGCCGCCGGTGAGCGCGAGACGCCCATCCAGCAGTGGATCAGCAGCGGCGCGGCGCGATCCCAGTTTCTGGCGAAATCGATGATGTCACGGACATGCACCTCCTGCGGCGCGACAAGATCGCCGGTGCCGGCAAAGCTGATATCGTTCATGCCGAGCAAGAGATGCCGGTTCGCCTTGATCACGGCCGGCCGATGAAAGCTCTGCTCCTTCGCCATCAGGCTGATCATTTCGGATGCGCCGTGGCGGACAGCCATTTCAGCAATGCGGGCCAGCGGCGATACGACGATCACGGTCATGCCTCGGCTCTCACGGCGGCGCGCTCAGCTTCGATCGCCTCGAAACGCTTCAGGAAAAGCCGCTGGGCTTCCACCGCCGGCATCGGCTGGATCGGCAGCATGTCTTGGGTAATGCCGCGCGGCTGGCCAAAGAACTTGCGCGCTTCCCCTGGCGTGAAGCCCGCAAGCAGCGTCGCCTCGAAATAGGCGGAGACTGTGTCGGCCTTCTTGATCTTTTCCTTCAGGCGCGGCGCGCAATGAGGCGGTAGGGCAAAGCGCCGGTAGATCGCTGCTTCCAACCGCTTCTCCACCAGCTTGTAATCGCCGCCGACCACCGATTTGAACGGCGAGATCATATCGCCGATGACGTATTCCGGAGCGTCGTGCAGCAGCGCCGCCAGAAGTTCGTCCGGTGTCGCCGGGTTGAGCTGACGGAAGATCGCCTCGACCACGAGACTGTGCTGCGCCACCGAAAATGCGTGATCCCCGGAGGTCTGGCCATTCCAGCGCGCGACGCGGGCAAGGCCATGGGCGATGTCGCTGATCTCGACATCGAGCGGCGAGGGGTCCAGCAGGTCGAGCCTGCGCCCGGACAGCATGCGCTGCCAGGCGCGCGGGGTAGCACCCGATATCATGCCGAAGCCTCATCGGTCTGCGTCGGGAAGGAGAGGCCAGACCAGACCGGCAGTGCAACGGAGACTTCGTGACCAGCGGCCAGGATCGGCGTGCCAGCCGCAATGGCTTCGCCGGCGCGGTCGATGCGGACAATGGCAAGTCCGTTGGCGCCCTCGGTTGAGCCGAGCGTGCCGATCGGCTTGCCGCCGGCGGTCAGTTCGGTGCCGGTCGCGGGCAGATCGGCATTGCCGGTGACGATAACGACCCGCCGGCGCGCGGTGCCGCGATGCTGCATGCGGGAAACCACTTCCTGACCGACATAGCAGCCCTTGCGGAAGCCGAGGCCGCTATTGAGATCCAGCAGCACGTCATGCGGAAAAGCGTCCTGGAGGGCAAAATCCTGGCCGGAAACGGCGATGCCATTGGCGATGCGCAGCGCCTTGTAAAGCGCTTCGGCATCATCGCCGTGATGGCCTGATGTCCGCGTCAACGCAATGCCTGCCTTGGCGAAGCGGCTGTCCTTCGGGCCTTCGGCTGCGTTGCCGTTCCAGGCGACCGTAACACCCTCGGTGTCCCCGACGGTGAAATCGACCGGCGCGCGCAGCCGGTACATGGTGAGCCTCTTCAAGAGCCCGTCCCTTTGTGCCGCATCGGTTTCCAGCAGGAAGCCGGAGCCATCCCTGGAGATCATGAAGTCGAACAGGATCTTGCCCTGCGGCGTCAGCAGCGCGCCGGGGCGCGTCTCGTCCGCGCCAAGCGAGACAAGATCGGTGGTGATGAGATTGTGCAGGAAAGGCTCCGCCTCCGCGCCGGTGACGCGGAGAAAGGAGCGGTGTTTCAGGAATACGGCTGGCATGGTGGACCCGCTAATTTCGCCTATAGCCCAGAGGTAAGGCCTCTGCTCGGGAACCGCAAGTTCCGCGGCCGGATCATTCGCCGGAGGTGAAGAATTTCCATTTGCCGTCGGGTGTGATGCCGACGCGATAGAAATTGTAGCCGCCGAATTCCAGCATGTCCGAGAAATCACCGGCGGTGACGATCCGCATCAGGTCGACCTTTTCCGGCGCGGTCAGGGTCTTGATGTCCTTCTCGGCGAAATAGGGCCAGACATACATTTCGTTCGGCGTTCCCTGGCCGACATGGGCGCAGGCGCTCGACAGGATATCGAGGAGAATGGAGAGGATCTCGATGCCGTCGGAATCGCCGGAGAGGTCATGCAGTGTCTTGATCGGGTCTTCGCCCGGATCGTCCGCTGTCACCTGCGTCTGGTTCAGGCCGCCACCGACATTCATCAGCGGACGCAAACGCTCGAGATCACCGGAGGCAGCGGCCTCGACGATTGTCTCGCGCAGCTTGCGCACCGGTTCCGGCACCTTGCTGATATCGTAGATGATCTCCGCCGGCTTGCCGCTATTCGAGGCGTCGCTGGTAGCGGCGCTGCTGCTCGCCTGCCCGGCCTGGTTCTTGACCAGCGGGTCGGGCATGGGGAGAGCCTTGGAGGGCGCTTCCAGCGCCTGCTCAACCGGCTTGTCATTGTTCTGCTGTACGGGCTTGGTCGCAGTGCCCAGCTGAGTAGCGGCCGGGTTTGTCAGCGAAAAGGCGAGGGCGGGCAGCGGCTGGGCAAGGCCGCCGAAAAACATGGTCGCGGCGGTAAGCGAGGCAATGGAACGTCGAAACTCACTGCCCGGTACGATATGCATAAGGGATCTCTGGCTGTTATTGCAGGGTGCGGTTCGGAGAGAACTCACCAGCAAGCATGCGTTCCCTAAGCGATTCGAGCAAGGCTTCCGCGCCCTGTTCTCCATGAATGCGAATAGTTTCGCGAATGGCGTGGGCAATGGCGGCGTCGGCAATGATCTCCGGCTCGATGCCATCAGCCATTCCGTCGGCCCAAGCCTCGTTCTGGTATTCCAGTGCTGCCTGCATTTTTTCGTGGACAATCATGTCGTCGATTTCGTTCAGGCTGGCTTCCATCATCTCTTCCTTAAGACGTTCATGTCCTTACCGCTTGATTAACGACTTTATCAGCCTTTTCCTAAAACGACACGGCTCGGTACGAAAAGGGGTTAATAAATCGTCAATTTCCAAAGCGGGCGGTTATTTCTGTCGCAAGTGTTGCACCTTCGTTACGGTATCGCTCCTCGGCGACAACGGCCAGCGGCGTGCAATTCGTGTAAACCGACGCGAAGGATCTGTATCCACGGTTGAAGGCGGCGGTCAGTCTTTCCTTGCGTTTCGGCTCGTTCTTGGTCTCCGCGTCGAGCAATTGCTGCATGCCGGACCGCCAGTCATCTTCCGTTGCGGGGCTACAGAGGTTGCGCAGATAGTTGACCGAGCCCAGAATTTCGGCGAGCCGCAAAAGCTGGTCGTCATAGGGCGCCGGTTGCTCGGCGTCGCCACTATTGCCGGGCGCCTGCCCCTGCGGAACGGTTGTCACCGACTGCGCAAGGGCCGGAAATGCGGCCGTAAGCGCGGCGCAGATCACAAGCGGATGAATGAGGCGACGATGAATCATGTGTTCAATTGATACGGCAAGCATGACGGGAACAAGGCGGGAGCGCCGCTTTCCACCCCGTTATTGTTAAGCATCGTTAACGCCGGAGCCCGGCCTATCCCGTCAGTCGCGGGCTGCGGCGATCCGCTCGGCGCATTCGAGCACGCTCGCCGGAACAGGCAGGGCACGGATCTCCTCCAGCGAGTACCAGCCGATCGCGGCGGCATCGTCGGCAGCTTCGGCGACCGCTTCCTCGTCCGCTTCGACCTGAAAGACCGACAGCAGGAAATGACTGGCGAGCGTCCCGTCTGCTGCATGGCTCCGGAGGTCGTAAGTCTCGAACAGACGGGGGTTGCGGGCGGTAATTCCTGTCTCTTCCTTGAACTCCCGTAACGCCGTTTCCGCCGGCGTTTCGCCGTTCTCGGCCCGTCCGCCCGGAAAGGCATACATATCGGCCGACGGCGGATTGCGTCGCAGCACCAAAAGGAAACGGCCATCGCGTTCGAGAATGGCGGATGAGGCGGGGCGGGGGATCGAGGTCATGGGTCTGCGGATTCCAAGGAGAATATCAGGCGGCAATGGAAGCTTTCAGTTCCCACAGGATACGGCTCTTGTCGCGCGAGATGAAAGCCCTTTTACTCCCGGATGAGAACGACGATTCGAGACCGCCGCCCGAGCTGCTGGAAATCATCATGACCTACGCACTCTATGTCCTTGCCGCTCTGGCGGAAATTGCCGGCTGTTTTGCTTTCTGGGCATGGCTGCGGCTGGCAAAGCCGATCTGGTGGCTGGCGCCTGGCATGGTGTCGCTGGCGCTGTTTGCATGGCTTTTGGCACTGGTGCCGAGCGATGCGGCGGGGCGCGCTTACGCGGCCTATGGCGGCGTCTATATCGTCGCCTCCATTCTCTGGCTTTGGCTGGCCGAGGGGCGTTTGCCCGATCGCTGGGATATTTCCGGCGCCGCCATCTGCCTTGCGGGTGGCGCCATCATCCTCTTCGGCCCGCGCGGCTGACCTTCTCCTTGACCGGGCGCTTTCAGGGTGCAAAACAAGCCTTATGTGCGGACGCTTTGCATTGACATCGACGCCGGAATACGTCGGCGAGGCGCTGGGCGTCCTGCTCAGCGAAGGCTTTCCCGCGCGCTATAACATCGCGCCGACACAGCCGATCCTCGTCGTCATTTCGGGTGATCGACAGGAACGAGGCAGCAATCTGCCGGATCGCCGCGCGCTGCTGGTACGCTGGGGCTTTACGCCCGCCTGGGTGAAGGACCCCAAGGAATTTCCACTGCTGATCAATGCGCGCGCTGAAACCGCCATCGGCAAGGCTTCGTTTCGCGCTGCCATGCGACATCGTCGCATTCTGATCCCGGCCTCGGGCTTTTACGAATGGCGCCGTCCCTCCAAGGAGAGCGGCGAGACGTCGCAGCCCTATTGGATACGCCCGCGCGACGGCGGCGTCATCGCCTTTGCCGGCTTGATGGAGACATGGGCGTCGGCCGATGGATCGGAAGTCGATACCGGCGCGATCCTGACGACGGCGGCAAACAAGACGATGCGTTCCATTCATGACCGCATGCCAGTTGTCATCAAGCCGGAGGATTTTGCCCGCTGGCTGGATTGCAAGACGCAGGAGCCACGCGAGGTCCTCGATCTGATGGCGCCGGTGCAGGAGGATTTCTTCGAGGCGATCCCGGTTTCGGATCGCGTCAACAAGGTCGCCAACATGGGGCTTGACCTACAGGAGCCGGTAACGGTCGAGGCTCCTGCCAAGCCGTCGAAGAAGTCGGACCCTGGCGATGGCCAGTTGAACCTCTTCTGAACGGTGTCGAGATCGGTGCCGCCACAAGCCGCCGATGAACAGGCGGCTTCCCTGGCGGGCTAATGGTGGCTGGTCTCAGGCAATCTTCTTTTTGATAGGCTTGGCTTTCAGCATCAGATGTGCTGCCAGAACGGCCTTCAGGCCGAGTGGACGATAAAGCAAGCTGGGATCGATCTTTGCCTGCGGTTGTGCCGCTTCGTCTTTCTTGGTGGTCATGGGTTACTCCTCACCTTGTTCCAGCTGGTGTTTTCTGAATCACCAAACTGCTTCACTAATGTGTCGTAAATCATGACAAATCAAAGGCGTGTGCCGATCAGCTTTTGTAAACACCGACCATATTTCGCGAGATGAGCGCGAAATTTTCCTATTATATGTATCTACCTAAGGTATTTATTTTTCATTAACCATCTGCGCGCCTGGCGTGAACCGTCACAACCAGCCGTCCAGTGAGACGAGCGGTATGGCTCGGCGCATCCGATCCATATCTGCTTCCCGGCTAGATATGCCGGCCGATATCGTCGTTGGAATCATCGACATCCGGGTCGGCGGGGCCGTTGATGGTGAAGGTGCCGTATTTACGTGCCCAGGAGCGGGCGCCGAGCGGCAGTGACAGCAAGTAGGCGACGACGGTCACCACCATGACATGCCAAGTGTAGCTCATCAGCAGCGCCACATAGACGACGAGCGCCAGCATGATCGGCAGTACGAGATCGCGGCGAATGCGGCTGCCTTCCGTTTTTCCGGACCAAACGGGCAGGCGGCTGACCAGCAGGAAGCCGATCAGCACTGTGTAGGCGGCACCCCAATAGGCGAAAGTCCTGCTGGGTTCCACGCCGAGAAAGCCGAGATAGACCGGCAGCAGCACCAGCATGGCGCCAGCGGGCGCCGGCACGCCGACGAAATATTCCGACTGCCAGGACGCCTTGTGCTCGCGTTCCGCCATCACGTTGAAGCGCGCCAGCCTGAGGCCGGCGGCGATCGTGTAGATGAGTGCCGCGATCCAGCCGAGCGAGCGTGCCTGATCCAGCAGGAAGACATAGACGACAAGCGCCGGCGCGACACCGAAGTTGACGATGTCGGCAAGCGAATCCATCTGCGCGCCGAATTTGGACGTGGCCTTCATCAGCCGCGCCACGCGTCCGTCGACGCCGTCCAGGAAGGCGGCGACCAGCACGGCGACCACGGCGAGCTCGTAGCGGTTTTCGAAAGCGAGACGGATGCCGGTCAGGCCCGCGCAGATCGCCAGGACGGTGATCATGTTCGGCACCATCAGCCGCAATGGAATTTCCCGGAGGCGCGGCCCGCGCGCCTCGTCATTGGGACCATTCGGCTCGAAGGGTGGAAAAGGCGTTTTCATCCTGCTCGTTTCCTTCGGGCTTAGCTGCGGCGGCTAACGGTCGGACCCTTCGGCGAGCCGAATTCGGCGATCACGGTTTCACCGGCGATCGCCCTTTGACCGACCGCGACGCGCGGTTCGGCGCCCGCGGGAAGAAAGACGTCGAGACGCGAACCGAAGCGGATCAGGCCGATGCGCTCGCCGGCGTCAAGCGGCTCGTTGACGTTGACGAAGCAGAGGATGCGGCGGGCGACAAGGCCGGCGATCTGAACGACGCCGATTTCGCCATGCTTCGTTTCGATCGTGAGGCCGTTGCGCTCGTTCTGCTCGCTGGCCTTATCCAGCTCCGCATTGAGGAAGCTGCCATGGCGATAGGCGATATTGGTGATGCGGCCGCGCATCGGCGAACGGTTCACATGGCAATCGAAGACATTCATGAAGATCGACACGCGCAGCATCGGCTCGATGCCGAGATTGAGTTCGGCCGGCGGCGTTACCATCTGCACGCCGGAGACCTTGCCGTCGGCGGGCGATATGGCGAGATCGTCATCCTGTGGCGTCATGCGCTCGGGATCGCGGAAGAAATAGGCGCACCAGAGCGTGAGGATCAGGCCGATCCAGAAGAGCGGCTTGAAGACCCAGCCGAGAACCAGCGATGCAACAAAGAAGCCTGCGACGAAGGGATAGCCTTCCTTGTGCACGGGGACGATTACGTTGCGTACGCTATTCAACAAGCTCATCGATGGTGGGCTCCTATGATTGCCAGTTGACGGTGACTACAGGCAAAAACCGTCATGGGCAATGGTTTCGCGCAGTCACCCCCAGGCGAAACCGGTTGACGCCGGCATGCGGCATGATGCCGCTAAGCTGGAAAAGCCGTCGCGGTGACAAACGAAAAGCCGCCGGAGGATGTTCCGGCGGCTTGCTGACGAGAGTGTCGTTGTCAGTGAAGATCAGAGGCCGAGGGCGGCCCGCAGCTCTTCCCTGGCAGCCTCGTATTCGGCCTTGTAGTCCTCATGCGTCGTGATGGTCTGCGCGATGACGGTGCCCGCGATGCGGCCGGCCTCGATATCGGTGGCGTAGTGGATGCCGCCGACGATGCGGTTATGGCCGTATTCCCAGGCGCGGGTCATGATGACAGCCTTCTTTTCCGGTACCATGTTCGAAAGTACGATACCCATCAGCGTTCCGAGCGTCGTATGGCCGGACGGATAGGAGCCGGACTTCGACAGAGGCACGATCGGCTTGACGAGATTACTGTAAAGATGCGGGCGCGGGCGCTTCCAGACATCCTTGGCCGGATCGACGACGGCGCCTTCGGTTTCGACGATGCGATCGAAGAAAGCCGAGAACTTCGGAAGGTTTTCCTTGGTGAACTTCGGATTGTCGATGACATCGGAGAAGCGCCAGACGTTTTCCTCGGCATCCGCAACGGCGCGGGCCGCCATTTCCGGCGTGCGGGTTACCTGTATCGTCAGGATTTCCCCCAGCTCGGCTTTGGTCTGGGCCGAGTCATTGGCCGGCGGTGGGGGCAGAAGGTTCAGGAGATTGATCTCCTTGGCATCGGCAAATGGCTTGGCGTCGTCGGCGAAAACCGGCGCGGCAAGACCGACGGCGAGAAGGAGGGTAAAGGTTCTGGCGAGATTGCGCATTCGGGGGGCCTTTTCGAATGAGTGACCGCTCTCGCTATCAAGCGGGCATCTCAGTCTCATGACAGCCGCTTGCTTCAGCTCGCCGGCGCCAGCCGATTGACGACGCCGAGATCGTCGTTCTCGCGTACCTGCTTCAGATGCTCTTCGGCCTGCGTTGCCTCGCGCTGGCGATTCCACATCGAGGCGTAGAGACCGTTCTGTTCCAGAAGCGCGGCATGGGTACCACGCTCTGCGATCTCGCCGCTCTTCAGCACGATGATCTCGTCGGCGCCGATGACGGTGGAGAGCCGGTGGGCGATGACCAGCGTCGTGCGGTTCTTGGAGACGACATCGAGGGCCGTCTGGATTTCCTGCTCTGTCGTCGTGTCGAGCGCCGAGGTCGCCTCATCGAGGATAAGCACGGGCGGGGCCTTGAGGACGGTGCGGGCGATGGCGACGCGCTGCTTTTCGCCGCCGGAAAGCTTCAGGCCGCGTTCGCCGACCTTGGTCTCGAAGCCCTCGGGCAACTGGCGGATGAAATCGCCGATCTGGGCGATCTCGGCAGCTGTTTCCACTTCGGCTTCGCTGGCGCCCGGCCGCCCATAGCGGATGTTGTAGGCGATGGTGTCGTTGAAGAGCACGGTATCCTGCGGCACCATGCCGATCACCTTGCGCAGGCTTTTCTGCGTCACCATGCGCAGATCCTGACCGTCGATGGTGATCGTGCCGCTCTGGACGTCGTAGAAACGATAGAGAAGCCGGGACAGGGTGGATTTGCCGGCGCCCGAGGGGCCGACGACTGCAACGGTCTTGCCGGCCGGCACTTCGAAGGAAATGCCCTTGAGGATCGGCCGGGCGGCGTCATAGGCGAAATGCACGTCCTTGAACGAGATGGCGCCGTGGTCGATGACCAGTTCCCTGGCGTCGGGTGCGTCGGTCACCTCGGGCTTCACTTCCAAAAGGTCGAACATTTCCTCGATGTCGGTCAGGCCCTGGCGGATTTCGCGGTAGACAAAGCCGATGAAATTGAGCGGCACGGAGAGTTGCAGCAGCATGGCATTGATGAAGACGAAGTCGCCGACCGTCTGGTGGCCATTGAGAACAGCCCAGCCGGAGACGACCATCATGACCGTGGTGCCCAGGCCGAAGATCACGCCCTGGCCGAAGTTCAGCCAGCCGAGCGACGTCCAGACACCGGTCGCCGCCTTCTCGTAGCGCGCCATCGACTGATCGAAGCGCTTGGCCTCCATTTCCTCGTTGCCGAAATATTTGACGGTCTCGAAGTTCAGGAGAGAATCGATTGCCTTGGTGTTGGCGTCCGTGTCGCTCTCGTTCATCGTCCGGCGGATGGAGATGCGCCAGTCGCTCGCCTTGACTGTGAACCAGATATAGAGCCAGACCGTGACCGCCGTGATGGCGAGGTAGGAAAAGCCGTAGCCGCGCCAGAAGATGATGGCGGTCAGCAGGAATTCGACGAAGGTAGGTACGGTGTTGAGAATGGTGAAGCGGACGATCGTCTCAATGCCCTTGGTGCCGCGCTCGATGATCCGCGACAGACCGCCGGTCTTGCGTTCGAGATGAAAGCGCAGCGACAGTTCGTGAATATGCACGAAGGTCCGGTAGGCGAGCTGGCGCACGGCATATTGACCGACGCTGGCAAACAGCGAATCGCGGAGCTGGTTGAGGCCGAGCTGGATGAGACGCGTAACGTTGGTGGCGATGATCAGTGCTATGGCGCCGACCATGAAGGCCGGCAGGATGCCCTGCATGTCCAGCTTGCCGTTGAGAGCATCGACGGACCACTTGAAGAAATACGGGACCAGCAGCAGGAAGAATTTCGAGATCAGCAGGTAGACGGTCGCCCAGACGACCCGCATCTTCAGGTCCATGCGTCCCGTCGGCCACATGTAGGGCCAGAGATTGACGAGCGTATTCAATGGATTGCTGGAATCCGCCGATATGGTCTTCTTGCGGTCTGCCATGTCCGTCTCCGGCGAATATGCGAGGCAACCGGGCAATGGCGCGCAAGCGCGCAGCCCGGCTGGAAGGAGCCCGTCAGGTCAGATCGGGGCAAAAGGGGTCGGCGGCACGCTTATACCATTTCGATGTCCGGTAAAAGCAGCGGCCAGGCGTTGATGGCGCCTGGAGCGCCGTGCGTTCATTTTGAACGCACAAAGGTCGCTCCAGCTTTTTGAATCCAGAGCATCGCGTCGGTTCTGTTGCGGAGCTCGCTCTTACAGATGCTCGCCCGAAAGCCGCTTGCGATGCAGCTCTTCCGCATTCGGCAGCGCGTCCTTCGGCAGGCCGAAGACCTGACCCGGCAGGATGCGGTCCGGATTGTTGATCTTGTCTTCATTGGCGATATAGATCGTCGTGTAGCGCACGCCGGCGCCATAGATACGGCGGGAAATCTGCCAGAGCGTATCGCCACGGCGAATGATGACCGCATTGGTGTCCTGCGACAGTGGCGCCTGCTCGAGGGTCTTGGGGCCACCGCCCTTGGCGGCGGTTTCGGCGCTTGCCGCCGGAGCTGTTTTGGGCGTGGTGACGACGGCAATCATCTGCTCGAGATTGGGCAATGCATCGCCGACAGACTTCGGGTCCTTCGACAGGGCCTGCAGGGAAGAAAGTGCCTTGATCGCCGCGTTCGAGGCATCGGTGGCCGCCTGCTTCAGCGCGGCATCCGCACCGATTGCAGGACGGAATTCCGAAAGTGACTTGAGGGCGATTTCCGTCCCCGAACGGGCGGCGGCAAGCTGTTCGGCATTCGGCTGCTTGCCATCGGCAAACAGGCCCTTCAGCAGCGTGAATGCCTTGCCGGCATCCTCCATCAGCTTGCCAAGCTCGCTTTGGTCAAGCGGTACCATGGTGGTGGCGGCAGGTTTGCTGCCGGTGCCGGTAGCAGCCGGTGTCTGCGCAGCGACCGTCACCTGATTGCCCGCGGGACGAGTGAAGTTGACGCTGGTGCGCACCATAACGTCGCCATTATCGCCGAGGACATCGACGCGGATCTTGTGGTCGCCGACTGTCAGCGGCATGGTCCCGTCGACGACGAAGTGGCCATCGGCTCCTGCTGTGATCTCGCCGATCAGCTTGTCGTCGGCATAGGCGCGGACCTTGGCGTTCGGCTTCGTCGTGCCGGCAACGAAAATATGATCGTTCTCGATTTCGACCGCATTGACCATCACATCCGGCTCGGAGCTGGACGGGGTAGCGGTATCGTTGCCGGTAGCCGGATTGGCGTTGGCAACGGCGGTATTATCCTGCGGTTTTGCGCCAGCGGCCGTCGTCGCGCCACCAGTTGCGGTTGCCGGCGTGTTGGCGGCTGGCGTCTGTTCACCCGAAGTGACGCGCCCCTGCTTGGCCGATGGCGCGGTGATGATGCGGCTTGCCGCTCCGGGCTTGGAAACCATGGCGAGAAGCTGGCTCTTGTCGTCTTTTGGAACCGAAACGGTGGCGACTTCTTCCGATGTCACGGCCTTACCGTCCTTGCCGGTTACGCGTAGCGCCAGCTCATGGTCGCCAGGCGGCAGCGGATTGTCGAGGACGGCAACGAAATCGCCGCTCGGCCCGACCTGGGTTGTCGTCACCACCTTGTCGCCGTCGACGATTTCCAGCTTTGAATTGGGTTCGGCCGAGCCGGCAATGACGGTGGAGCCATCAGGCTCAACACGCAGCACGTCGAAGGAGGGCACCGAGGAGCCGGCCGCGGTCTGCGTCTGCGGCGGGGTCTGGCCCGTCAGCGCCGCCAGCGCCTTGTCGATCGCGGTGTCGGCATCGGCGATATTTTCCGGAAGCGACTGGACGAGGGTGAGCGCCTTGCCGGCGCCGTCATGCGCCTTGTCGACCAAGGCGGCAGTCGCGGTGTCCGTCCCTTGGGGAACGGCAAAGGCGACAATCGCCTGCAATGCCGTGATCGCCTTCGTCTTGGCGGCTGCGAAAACATCCTGGCTTGGGCCTTTGCCGTCCTTGAAGAGCGTCTTGAGATCGGTAAGAGAAGCAGCCGCCGCGCGGCTAAGATCGGTGAGCTTCTTGACGATGTCTGCGGCATTGGTCGCGGTCGCCGCGGCGTTCTGCGTTGCTTCGCCAGCTTTTTGAGCGGCGTTGTCAGCCTTTTGCGCGCTTTCCGTGATGGTATTCTTCACCGCGTCGCTGGCCTGATTGACGGCGTCGCCGATCGGCTTCTTGTCACCGTTGATGCGCGGCATCACGAAAAAGACCATCAAGAGGGTTGCAACTACCAGCACCAACAGAGCCAGCAAGCCGGCACGGTTCTTCATCATCATTCATCTCCAAGCGGCGGCGTCGTCGCAACTCCTGAAATTGCTAACGATTTCGCATGCTTTTACAAGCTTTCTCAGCCATTTCCGCATGTTCGGGCACAAGTTTTCCTTTGAAAAATCTTGACGGAGCACCTGCAGCATAGTTGTTTGCATCCATGACCGACGATTCTGCGCCAATTCGATCCATTTGCGTCTATTGCGGCTCAAGGCCGGGGCGCGATCCTTCCCACATGGCCGCGGGCCGCGAGCTTGGCAAGCACATCGCCGAGAGCGGGCTGCGCCTCGTCTATGGCGGCGGAACGAAGGGCATCATGGGCGCTGTTGCGAGCGGTGTCCTATCAAATGGCGGCAAGGTCACCGGCATCATTCCGGAGTTCCTCGTCGATATGGAAGCGACGCGCCATTCGCTCGGTCAATTGGATGAACTCATCATAACCCCGGACATGCATACGCGCAAACACGGCATGTTCGAGCGCGCCGACGCCTTCGTGGCACTGCCGGGCGGCATCGGCACGCTGGAAGAGATCGTCGAGATCATGACCTGGGGTCAGCTCGGCCGTCATGAAAAGCCGATGGTCTTTGCCAATATCAACGGCTTCTGGGACCCGATGATGGAGCTGATCCGCCACATGGCGGAAGAGGGCTTTGTCCATACGTCCCACCGGGTCCAGCCGCTGGTGATCGACAGGATCGCCGATATCATTCCCGCGATCCGCAAGCATGCCGCCGAAACGCAGGGACCGCGCGACGGCGAAGAGGCTGTTATCTCGAAGCTCTGATTGCGGATTTGCTAACCGTGTTTACCGGTTAGCGTGCCCGGCTCTGACGCAGCATCGACCAGCTATAGAGCGCCAGCCCCGCCCAGATGAGCGAGAAGGCGATCATCTGCGTGGTGCCGAAAGGCTCCTTGAACAGGAAGACGGCGATGAGGAAGATCATCGTCGGCGCGATATACTGCATGATGCCGATGGTGGAGAGCCTGAGCAGCTTCGCCCCATTGGCGAAGATCATCAGCGGCAAAGCGGTCACCAGGCCGCAACCGAGCAGAAGCGCCGTATCTGAGATGCCCGTGCGGTAGAGGTGGCCTTCGCCGCGCGTTTCCAGATAGAGGATGTAAAGCACCGCTGGAACGCAGAGCAGCAGCACCTCCAGGAAGAAGCCCTGATTTGCCCCGACCGGCAGCGTCTTGCGGAAAAAGGCATAGAAGCCCCAGGTCAAGGTCAGCGTCAGCGCCACCCAGGGCACGGTGCCGGCCTCGATGGTCAGAATGACCACCGCCGCCGCTGCGAGGCAGATCGCGACGATCTGTAGCGGCGCCAGCTTCTCCTTCAACAGCACGGCGCCGAGCGCGATGCTGAACAGCGGATTGATGAAATAGCCGAGTGCCGCGTCGAGCGAATGTCCGGCGCTGATCGCCCAGACATAGGTTCCCCAGTTGATGGTCACCAGCGTCGCCGTCAGCGATACCATGGCGACCGTGCGGGGACTGCTGAGCGCCGCCTTGATGTCGCCCATGCGACCGAGCGCCAGAAGCACGGCGCCGGCGACGGGTACGGACCAGAAAATGCGGTGGGCGACGACTTCCATGGCCGGAATATGCCCCAAGGCCTTCATATAGAGCGGCAAGACGCCCCAGAAGAGGTAGGCCGTCAACGCAAAGCCAAAGCCGCGCAGGCTGTCCTCGTTCTTGACGTCAGGTGCGATCGTGTCGGTAGCCATTGGTGTTTCCCGCCCATGCTATTTTCTTTAGGACGGGATTACTCCAAAGCGTGGGGCAGGGCCAATTCATTTCCTTGACGGCATGGTCAAGGTTTTTGATGGGCGGCGGATCACTCCGCCGCTATTCTGCCCGCCATATGCCGGTTCTTCATCAGCTTGTAGATGACGGAATCCATCAGCGCCTGGAAAGAGGCGTCGATGATGTTTTCCGAAACGCCGACCGTCCACCAGCGAACGCCGTCGCTATCGGTGGATTCGATCAGGACACGGGTCACGGCTCCCGTACCGCCGTTGAGGATACGCACCTTGAAGTCGGCCAGTTCCAGGTCGTCGATCTCATGCTGGTATTTGCCGAAATCCTTGCGCAGCGCCAGGTCGAGCGCGTTGACCGGGCCGTCGCCTTCGGCAACCGACATGATGGTCTGGCCGTCGATGATCATTCTGACCACCGCTTCCGAGACTGTCTTCACCCGGCCGTGGGAATCGAAGCGGCGCTCCACCATGACGCGGAAGCCGTCGACCGCGAAGAAGTCCGGAATGGTGCCGAGCGTGCGGCGTGCCAGAAGCTCGAAGCTGGCGTCGGCGCCCTCATAAGCATAGCCCGTGGCTTCCCGTTCCTTGACGATCTGGATCAGCCGGTCGAGCCTCGGATCGTCCTTGCCGACCTCGATGCCGCGCCGCTTCAGCGCGTTGATGAAATTCGACTTGCCGCCCTGGTCGGAGACCATGACCTTGCGGAAATTACCGACGGTTTCCGGCGGCACATGCTCATAGGTGCGCGGGTCCTTCAGCAGCGCGGAGGCATGGATGCCGGCCTTGGTGGCAAAGGCGGAGGCGCCGACATAGGGCGCCTGATGATCCGGCGAGCGGTTCAGCAGCTCGTCGAAGGCATGCGACAGGCGTGTCAGTCCAAGCAGCCGTTCGCCATCGATCGTCGTTTCGAAGCGCTCGCTATAGGTTCTCTTCAATGCCAGCGTCGGGATCAGCGTGATCAGATTGGCATTGCCGCAGCGTTCGCCGATGCCGTTGAGCGTGCCCTGGATCTGCCGCACGCCGGCTTCGACGGCGGCAAGAGAATTGGCGACCGCCTGGCCGGTGTCGTTATGAGCATGAATGCCAAGACAGTGCCCCGGAACGCCCTCGGCGATCACCGCCTCGACGATGGCGCGCACTTCCGGCGGCTGCGTGCCGCCATTGGTGTCGCAGAGCACGACCCAGCGCGCGCCGGCCTCGTAAGCCGTCTTGGCGCAGGCGAGCGCATAGGTCGGATTGGCCTTGTAGCCGTCGAAGAAATGCTCGCAGTCGACCAGCGCTTCCTTGCCCGCGCCGACTGCCGCCTTGACGCTTTCGGCAATGCTTTCGAGGTTTTCCTCGTTGGTGCAGCCGAGCGCGACCTTGACGTGATAGTCCCAGCTCTTGGCGACGAAACAGATGGCGTCGGCCTTTGCCTGCAGAAGGGTCGCAAGGCCCGGATCATTGGAGGTCGAAACGCCGGCGCGCTTGGTCATGCCGAAGGCGACGAAGGAAGCCGATTGCGTCCGCTTCTCGTCGAAGAAGGCTGTATCGGTCGGGTTGGCGCCGGGATAGCCGCCCTCGACATAGTCGAGGCCGAATTCATCCAGCATGGTGGCGATCGAAATCTTGTCCTCGACGGAAAAATCGATGCCGGGCGTCTGCTGCCCGTCGCGCAAGGTCGTGTCGAAGAGATAGATTTTTTCGCGTGTCATAGTGTTTCCTCCGGCGAACCGGTTCGATTGTGGGGTGCCCCTCATCCGTCCTCTCTCGGTTTGGCTTTGCCAAGCCGAGAGAGTCCACCTTCTCCCGTTCACACGGGGCGAAGGGGCTTATGAGGCCGTTCCCTCTCCCCGCGCGCGGGGAGAGGGCTAGGGTGAGGGGCCTTACTTGGCATTACGCTTTTCCTGCGAACTTATCCGTCGCCCTGATCAGCTGGTCGAGAATGCCGGGCTCGGAATAGGAATGCCCCGCGCCCTCGATCAGATGAAAATCCGCTTTAGGCCAGACCTTGTGCAGAGCCCAGGCATATTTTGCCGGGCAGGGCATGTCGTAGCGGCCATGGACGATGACGCCGGGAATATCCCTCAGCTTATGGGCATCGCGCAGCAGTTGGCCTTCGTCGAGCCAGCCGGCATTGACGAAGAAGTGGTTTTCGATGCGCGCAAAGGCATGCGCGAATTCCGCGTCTTCGAACGGCGTGCTGGTCGAAGGGTCCGGCAGAAGGGTGATGGTCTCGCCCTCCCAGATCGCCCAGGCCTTGGCGGCCTTAAGACGCACCGCCTTGTCCTCATGCGTCAGCCGGCGGTGATAGGCGGCCATCATCTCGTGGCGCTCTTCCGGCGGGATCGGTGCCAAAAAGCGCTCCCACTTCTCTGGGAACATTTCCGAGACCCCGAACTGATAATACCAGTCGAGTTCGGCCTTGGTCAGCGTATAGATGCCGCGCACGATCAGCTCGGAGACATGTTCCGGATGAGTTTCCGCATAGGCGAGCGCCAGCGTCGAGCCCCAGGAGCCGCCGAACACCAGCCATTTGTCGACACCGGCCATGTCGCGCAGCCGTTCGATATCGGCAACCAAATGCCAGGTCGTGTTGGCCTCGAGCCCCGCATGGGGCGTCGACTTGCCGCAGCCGCGCTGGTCGAACAATGTCACGTCGTAGAGCGCCGGATCGAACAGGCGGCGATGGCTCGGCGAGATGCCGCCGCCCGGCCCGCCATGCAGGAAGATGGCGGGCTTCGCGCCAGGCGTGCCGGCGCGCTCCCAATAGATGATATGTCCGTCGCCGACATCGAGATGACCGCAGGCGTAGGGCTCGATTTCCGGGTAGAGCATACGCAACACTTCCGTCATATTTTCAGCCCTTCCGACGGCCAGACGTCTGTGTCGTGGTCTGGGTGCTGGAAGGAGATGATCCGCTCCTGCCGCGCATAGAAATCCGGGTCCTGAAGGACCGGCTGCTGAAATATGGTTTCGACCCAGGGCAGGCGCGAGGCATGGTTCACCTGGATCTGCGGCGCCAGATCGTCGCGTTCGTCGAAGGCGCCGATGGCGATCTCCACGCCGCCGGGATGGCGATAGGTCAGCGGCGTGCCGCAACTCTTGCAGAAGCCGCGATCGATATTAACGGAAGACTGGAAATAGGTTGGCGCGCCACGCGTCCATTCCAGACCGTCATCCGGCGCGGTGACGAGAGCGGAGAAAAAATTGCCGAACTGCTTCTGGCACATGCGGCAATGGCAGATCGAGGGCCGGCCGAGTTGGCCGCGAATGCGAAACCGCACCGCACCGCACTGGCATCCTCCGCTTCTGGTGACTTCAGTCATGGCTCTTCTCCTGTGGCCAGGTTTGGGTATCGTAATCGGGATGTTGATGGTTGGACGAGCGGATCGCTTCGGTGCGCTCAGCCTCGTCGCCATCCGGTTCCACCGGCAGCACATCCAGTGCATGGAACCACGGCATTTTTGCCGCGAGGTTCGATTGCGCGACGGGCTGCACCGCCATCGGCTCGTCCAGCGAGCCAAGCGTCACATTGATGAAATCCGTACCCGGGATATCATAGAACAACGGCGTGCCGCAGGTGCCGCAAAAGCCGCGGCGCACGAGATCGGACGAGTGAAACCACGAGGGCTCGCCGCGCGTCAGCTCGAAATCGGCGCGCTTGGCGCTAGCAAGCGGCAGGGCGTAGTTGCCGGAAGCCTTCTGGCACATGCGGCAATGGCAGAGATGCGGATAGCCGAGTTCCGTGGCGGCTTGGTAGCGAACCGCGCCGCACTGGCATCCACCGCTATATCCCGCCTTCGGTGTCATTTATCCGTCTCCGGTGGCCATGTAGCCGTATCGTGATCCGGATGCTGGTAGGACACAAGCTCCAGCACGAAGGGCGCCTGTTCCGCATCCTCTTCCGTCCGGTGGCCCGGCAACTGATGCAGCCGGTCAACGAAGCCGATCTTGGCTTCCGTGCCGTACTGCACCACTGGCGGCAGCAGCGAGGGATCATCGAACGCGCCCGCCGCGACCGCCACGCCGTCCGGCGCCTCATAGGTCAGCGGCGTGCCGCAATCGCCGCAGAAACCGCGCTCGACGAAATTCGACGACCGGAATGTCTTTCGCTCCCCTCGCGTCCAGACAAGCTCGGCCCCACGCGTCGAGACCAGTGGCGCATAATAGGCGCCGAAGGCCTTCTGGCACATCCGGCAATGACAGATCGACGCGTCCTTGAGTTCACCCCGAACCCGAAAGCGAACCGCGCCGCATTGGCAGCCGCCGGTGTAGGTCACACTCACCGCTTGACCTCCCAAGTCGTGATTCGCTCGCCCGTCGTCGGGTCCTTGCCGTCCTTCAGCTGAATGCCTTCAGCCAAAAGCGTGTCGCGGATCTTGTCCGCCTCGGCGAAATTCTTCGCCTTCAGCAGCTCCAGCCGCTCTCGCACCCGCCGATCGATCTCCGAGGCGACGGCCTCATCCATTTCCACCTTCTCGGGCAACAGGCCGAGAAGCGCCGCGCTTGCCGCGAATACAGGCAAAACACTCGCATCGATATTGGCGGCTTGCGCCAGGGCGTGCAGCGCCTGGATGGCAACGACGGTGTTCAGGTCGTCGGCAAGGGCGGCCAGCACTGCGGCGTCCGGCCTGGCATTGCCGATATCCGCCGCCGGCCATTTGGCGAGAAGCCGTTCGGCCTCTTCCAGCCGCTTCACCGAGAAGTCGATCGGTTCGCGATAATGCGTCATCAGCATGGCAAGGCGCAGCACCGCGCCCGGCCAGGTCCGGCCGCCGAGTTTTTCCGTTTGCAGCAGTTCGTAGATGGTGACGAAATTGCCCTCCGACTTCGACATTTTGCGGCCTTCGACCTGCAGGAAGCCGTTATGCATCCAGACATTCGCCATCACATCCGTGCCATGGGCGCAACGCGACTGGGCGATCTCGTTTTCATGGTGCGGGAAGATCAGGTCCAGCCCGCCGCCATGGATGTCGAAGACGTCGCCAAGATAGCGGCCGCTCATGGCCGAGCACTCGATATGCCAGCCGGGACGGCCACGACCCCAGGGGCTTTCCCAGCCGGGTTCGTTGTCGGCGGACAGCTTCCAGAGCACGAAGTCGCCGGGGCTCTTCTTGTGCTCGTCCACTGCGACGCGCGCGCCGGCCTGCTGCTCGTCGAGATTGCGCTTCGAGAGCTGGCCGTAATCGGCCATGGACTTGGTATCGAACAACACTTCGCCGGCCGCCTGATAGGCATGGCTCTTGGCGATCAGTTTTTCAATGATCTCGATCATCTCGGCAATGTTGTCCGTCGCCCTGGGCTGCACCGTCGGCTCCAGGCAACCGAGCGCGGTCGTGTCCCGATAATACTGCGTCTCGGTCTTCTCGGTGACCAGGCGGATCGCCTCGTTCAGCGGCAGGCCGGGATGATCGCGCAGCGCCCGCGCGTTGATCTTGTCGTCGACATCGGTGATGTTGCGGGCATAGGTAACGTGGCTTTCGCCATAGACCTGCCTGAGCAGCCGGAAGAGCACGTCGAAGACGATGGCCGGACGCGCATTGCCGATATGGGCGAAATCATAGACGGTCGGGCCACAGACATACAGGCGGACGTTCTCGCGATCGATCGGCTGGAAGTCGACCTTTTCGCGCGTCAGCGTGTTGTATAGCTTCAGTTGTGGCTCGGTACCCATTTCATTCTCCCAAAGGCATAAATCCGAAAAATATCGTCACCGGCAGGCCGGGGCGTTTGTCATCTTGGATTTTGGGAGACGAAAACGGCCAGGCCAGCGAAACGCTAGCGAATAATTTTCCGGCAGGTAATGCAGATAACCGTTTTCATGGCAGGCTTTATCGCTCGACTATGGTGATTGGTCAAGAGCCCAATCTTTCCTTCTGCCCCCCGGGGAAAAGGTGGCCCGAAGGGTCGATGAGGGTGACGAAGGTATCCTATTCCGGCATCCGGTAATCGACGAGCTTGTTCTCGCGCACGACGAAGAGTTTGCCGGTTTCGGTGACATCCGCGCCGGCAAGCGGCAGGATGGCCTGGGCCACGTCGCGGGGATGCGGCAGCGTATCCGGGTCCTCGCCCGGCATGGCCTGGGCGCGCATGGCGGTACGGGTGGCGCCGGGGTCGACGCTGGTGATGCGCAGCGCCGTGCTTTGGGTTTCTCCTGCCCAGGTGCGAGCAAGCGCCTCGACGGCGGCCTTGGACGCCGAGTAGGCGCCCCAGAACGGTCGGCAGCGATGGGCGGCCGCCGACGATAGGATGATGGCACGCCCGCCCTCGGACCGCATCAGCAGCGGCTCGACCGAGCGGATCAGCCGCCAGGTCGAAGTGACGTTGATGGTCATCACCTTTTCGAACACCTTTGCCTCGATATGGCCGATCGGCGAGATGACGCCGAGTACGCCGGCATTGGCGACAAGAATATCGAGCTTGCCCCAGCGCTCAAAGATCGACGCACCGAGCGCATCGATCGCATTCATGTCGGCGAGGTCGAAGGGTACCAGCGTCGCGGACCCTCCGGCAGCCTTGATGGCGTCATCGAGTTCCTCGAGGCCGCCCACCGTGCGGGCGCAGGCAATCACATGCGCGCCGGCCTTGGCGAGTTCCAGTGCGGTGAAATAGCCGATACCGCGCGACGCGCCGGTAACGAGGGCGATCTTGTCTTTGAGATTGACGCTCATGCTGCCTGATCCGAATGCTCTGGGGAAGGAAAGGGGCGAAAAAGCCCCTTGTCAGCCGTTACCGGGGGTCAGCCGTTGCTGGCAAGCATGGAGAGCTTGCGCACATTGCTGGTGCTTTCCCGGTCGAGCAGGCGGGTCGGATAGTCGCCGGTGAAATAGTGGTCGGTGAATTGCGGCTGCGCATTGTCGCGCGGCGCACCGCCAACGGCACGGTAGAGGCCGTCGATCGACAGAAACGCCAGCGAGTCCGCGCCGATGAAATCACCCATTGCCTTCAGGCTGTTATATTGATTGGCGAGCAGCTTTTCGGCGTCCGGCGTGTCGATGCCGTAGAAATCCGGATGGAAGATCATCGGGCTGGCGACGCGGACATGCACCTCGCGGGCGCCGGCATCGCGGATCATCTGCACGATTTTCACCGATGTCGTGCCGCGCACGATGGAATCATCCACGAGAATGACGCGCTTGCCCTCGATGATGGCGCGATTGGCGGAGTGCTTGAGCTTGACCCCGAAAGCGCGGATCTGCTGCGTCGGCTCGATGAAGGTGCGGCCGACATAATGGTTGCGGATGATGCCGAGTTCGAAGGGAATGCCGCTTTCCTGCGCGTAGCCGATGGCCGCCGGTGTGCCGCCATCCGGCACCGGCACGACGACATCGGCCTCGACGGGAGCTTCCTTGGCCAGATTGATGCCCATGTTCTTGCGGGCAACATAGACGTTGCGGCCTCCGACGACGGAATCGGGGCGGGCGAAATAGACATATTCGAACAGGCAGAGGCGCTCGGGCTTGGTAATCTCAGGCTTGCGGGCGTCGATGGTGATCGAACCGTCCGGCTGGATCTCGCAGATGACGACTTCGCCGTTTTCGATGTCGCGGACGTATTTGGCGCCGATGATGTCGAGTGCGCAGGTTTCCGAGCAGAAGATCGGCTTGCCGTCGAGCTCACCCATGACCAGCGGCCGGATGCCGATCGGGTCGCGCGCCGCAATCAATTTGGTGCGCGTCATCGCGAGCATCGAATAGCCGCCTTCCATCTGGCGGATGGCATCGATGAAGCGGTCGGAAGAGGAGGCCTGCTTGGAGCGGGCGATGAGGTGAAGGACGACTTCGGTGTCCGAGGTCGACTGACAGATGGCGCCGTCGGCGATCAGCTGCCGGCGCATGGTCAGGCCGTTGGTGAAGTTGCCGTTGTGAGCAATCGCGATGCCGCCGACTTCCAGTTCGGCAAACAGCGGCTGGACGTTGCGCAGGATGGTTTCGCCCGTCGTCGAGTAGCGCACATGGCCCATCGACCGGTCGCCGGGCAGGCGGGCAAGCGTGGCGGGATCGGTGTAGTGATCGCCGACGAGACCCATGCGCCGTTCGGAGTGAAAGCGTTGGCCGTCGAAGGAGACGATACCGGCCGCTTCCTGGCCGCGATGTTGCAGGGCATGCAGGCCGAGCGCTGTCAGCGTTGCCGCGTCCGGATGGCCGAGAATGCCGAATACGCCGCACTCTTCATGCAGCGTATCGCCGTCGATGTCATCCTCGATGGAAAGGGAATGGGTCATGGCTGCAGGACCTTTGCTCTCAACATGGGTGGGTCGGGACGGCATCGCGACTGACTGCAAAAATAGCTGAAAATCCGGCCAGAAAGATTATCGGGCCGGATCATCGGTTTTCATGGCGTTCACATGGCGATTATCGCCCGGCGGGTCAAGCCTGTAAACGCTTTGTCAATTATTCGTTTGCGGCGCCGGCGTATCGTCGGACGGCGCGGTATCGTTCGTTGCGCCACCGTCCTGTGGCTGCGGCTGCTGTTGATTCGGCGAAATCTTGTTGATGATCTCGGCCGGAATCCTCTTCTGAATGTCTTCCGGAAGCGCTGACCTCAGCTTTTCAACCATCGAATCGAGGAAAGGCTTCGATTTCGCATTGTTGACCCAATCTGGGCGGGCAGGCGGCGCGACCAGCCAGTTCCAGAAGCCGACGACGACGACCATCAGCAGCAGGCCGCGGGCGGCGCCGAACAGAAAGCCGAGCGTGCGATCCAGCGCGCCGATGCGGCTGTCGATGATGAAGTCGGCGATCCTGATGGTGATGAAGGAAATGATGATCAGCGCGATCAGGAAGATGACGGCGGCGGAAGCGATCGTCGCAATACGCGTATCTGCCGTATAGCGCAGCGCATAGGGTACGAGCAGCGAATAGAAATAATAGGCGGCGACGGCCGAGCCGCCCCAACTGACGATCGAGAGAATTTCGCGGGAAAATCCGCGCACCATGGCCAGAACGGCGGAGAACAGGATGACGCCGATAACAATACCGTCGAAAATCGTAATGGGCATGTATAATCCACTCCAAGACTTGCCATGCTTAGCATGGCTGCCATCGGCCTCAATATGCGCCTCTCTTACCGTCAAGAACGGCTGAAGTAAGGCTCAGTCTTCGTCTTCCGCACGCTTGAGCGCGCCCTTCGATCCGGCAATGCGCACCACCAGATCCGGCAGGCTGTCGATCTCGCTCCAGCGTCCACCATTGCCTTTCGGCAGGTCTGGGGAGGCAGTCGGGAGAAGCGCCGCGGAAAATCCCAGCTTCTCGGCTTCCTTCAGGCGCTGACCGGTGTGCGCAACCGGCCGGACGGCGCCCGACAGGCTGACTTCGCCGAAATAGACGCAATCGGCGGGAAGGGCAATACCGGCCAGGGAGGAAACCAGTGCAGA
>Ga0136846_1239213_pt1 | contig 44004 bp, 42 predicted proteins | sample HopSoiMetagenom2_FD_96841 | JGI IMG/M metagenome (GOLD analysis project Ga0136846, IMG submission 96841) | Grasslands soil microbial communities from Hopland, California, USA - 2 Assembly 2016 (version 4) | ecosystem: Environmental > Terrestrial > Soil > Grasslands | place: USA: Hopland...
CCGATAGTCGAATACCGTCGACAGCCGTTCGATCTCGGCGAGTATCGCTTCCCGCGTCTTCTGCGCGGCGAAGTCCTGGAAAGCGAGCATCTCGATCGCGGTCTATGAGGCGGTCGCGGACGCGGTCGCGGGCTCGATCGAGACGACGATCGACTTCGACGTCGGCTGATTACTCTTGTCGGCGACGCTGCGGATCGGCACCAGCACGTTGCTTTCCGGATAGTACGTTGCCGCGCAGCCGGCGGGAATGTTGTAGGGGACGACCTTGAAGCGCTCGGCGCGACGCGTTTCCGACTCGAAGTGGCCGACCAGGTCGACCCACTCGTCTCGATGCAGGCCCAGGCGCTCGATGTCGGATGGATTGAGAAACACCACCCGCCGGCCGTGCGCGATGCCGCGATATCGATCGTTCTCGCTGTAGATCGTCGTATTGAATTGATCGTGGCTGCGGATCGTCGTGAGCAGCAGCCGGCCGTCGCCGACCGCGTTCAACGGCCTCGGGTGCACGCTGAATTTCGCGCGCCGTGACGCCGTCCTGAATTTGCCCTGATACGGATCGTTCGGCAGATAGAACCCGCCAGGCTGGCGGACGCGGACGTTGTACTGCGTGAAGCCGGGCACGACGTGTTCGATGTGCTGACGGATTCTGTCATAGTCGGCAATCAGCGCCTCCCAGTCGACGGTCGTCTTGTCCCCGAGCGTCGCGCGCGCGATGCCGGCGATGATCGCCGGTTCACTTTTCAGGTGCGGGGACACCGGCGGGTTCACGCCGCGAGACGAATGGACGACGCCCATCGTGTCCTCGACGCTGACGAACTGCTCGCCGGACGCCTGCTGGTCTCGTTCCGTGCGGCCGAGGCACGGGAGGATCAAGGCTTGTTCGCCGGTGACGAGGTGCGCGCGATTGAGCTTCGTCGAGATGTGCACGGTCAGCCGGCACCGCTGGAGCGCCTCGGAGGTGTAGTTCGTGTCGGGCGTCGCGGCGAGAAAGTTTCCCCCGAGCCCGATGAAGACCTTGATGCCGCCCTTGTGCATCGCCTCGATGGTGCAGACCGTGTCGAAGCCGTGCTTGAGCGGCGGGCGGAAACGAAATTCGTCGCCGAGCGCCTTCAGATATTCGGGGCTCATCTGCTCCCAGATCCCCACGGTCCGATCCCCCTGGACGTTGCTGTGTCCGCGGACGGGGCAGAGCCCGGCGCCGCGGCGCCCGATCTGTCCGCGCATCAACACGAAGTTCACCAGGCTCTGGACATTGGCAACGCCGTTCTTGTGCTGCGTGATGCCCATCGCCCACGAGCAGATCAACCGCTTGGCGTCCATCGCGATGCGCGCCGCCTGCCGGATCAGATCGCGCGAGATTCCGCTGTCGGCGACGATGTCTTCCCAGGATTCACGGCGCAGATCGTCGGCGAAGGGCTCGAAGCCTTCGGTGTGGTGGTCGATGAAGTCATGCGCGAGAACTGCGCCGCCCGTCCGCGCATCCTCCTCGAGCATCTCCTTCATCAGGCCTTTCAGCAGCGCGAGGTCGCCGTTGACGCGGACCGGCAGGAACAGGCACGCCAGCTCCGTTCCACCCGGTACGAGCATGTGCGCGGGCTCCTGAGGGTTCTTGAAGCGAATCAGTCCCGACTCGATCAGCGGATTGACGCTGACGATCCGGCAGCCGTGTCGGGCCGCTTTCTGCAGCTCGGTGAGCATTCGCGGATGACACGTGCCGGGATTCTGGCCGAAGATGAAAATGGCGTCGGCCATCGCGAAATCGTCCAGGCGGACGGTCGACTTGCCGAACCCAATCGCCTCGCTGAGTCCCGTGCCGCTCGACTCGTGGCACATGTTCGAGCAATCGGGCAGGTTGTTCGTGCCGAACTGGCGCGCAAACAGCCCGTATAGAAACGCGGCCTCGTTGCTGGCGCGGCCCGACGTATAGAACGACGCCTGATCCGGCGAGTCGAGTGCGCGGAGCTCGCGTCCGATCAGATCAAACGCTTCATGCCATGCGATGGGCTCGTAGACGTCCGATCCGCGCCGGCGCACCATGGGATCCGTCACGCGCCCGAGCGTTTCGAGCTCGACGTCTCGCCACTTCAGCAGTTCGGAAATCGGATGGGTCGCGAACACATCCGGCGTGAGCCGCTTGAGCGTCGCCTCCGACGCGACCGCTTTCGCACCGTTTTCGCAGAACTCGGCCGTGTGCCTGTCCCCGTCGGGGTCGGGCCAGGCGCAACTCGGGCAGTCGAAGCCGTCCTTCTGGTTGAGCTTGAGCAACGTATGCACAGCCCGCCCAACGCCCATTTCCTTGATCCCGAAATGCGCGGTTTCATAAATCCCGTAGATGCCTGCCGCCGTCGTGTGACGACGGTGCTGCTCGGCGCCATCGGATTCGAGCGGCGGCTGAGCTCCATCGACGCCGTGCGCGAGATGCGCATCCGGATCGGTGGGGCTGACCTCCTTCGCCTGGTTGGGGGCGTTGTTCTCGTCGTGCTCATGAAGATGCATGCCACAGACGAAGCACAATCGCGGCCAGATTCAATGACGGCCCCGGTCGGGGGGGCAGATGCCGATCAGCTAGAGTTTTTCCACCGGGGCCTGCGGGTACAGTCGCTTTCCGCGCACCGTGGGCATCAGCCGATTCATCCACCACTTGAAACGCTGGTTCATGATCGACTGTTCGAGCGCATCGAGCTTGACATAGGCGACCGGCACCAGCAGCAGCGTCAGGAACAGGCAGAGCGACTGGCCGCCGATGACCGTGATGGCAATGGCCGCGCGACCCTGCCCGCCAATCCCCAGCCCGAGCGCGGTCGGGACGAGCCCGGCCACGATTGCTGAGGTCGTCATCAGAATCGGTCGAAGCCGGGTGCGCGACGCTTCCACGACGGCCTCGCGGAGTGGTCTGCCCTGGGCGCGCAGCACGTTGGCGTAATCGACCTGCAGGATGGAATTCTTCTTCACGATCCCCAGCAGCAGCAGGACCCCCAGCGCACTCCAGAGATTCAACGTGCGGCCGGTCGCCCAGAGCGTGAAAAGCGCAAATGGCATCGACAGGGGGAGCGCCAGCATGATGACCACCGGCTGGATGAAGCTCTCGAACTGCGCCGCCAGAACCATGTAGACGAAAATCATCGCGAGCGCAATCGCCATGATCAGATTCAGCGTCGTTTCGTCGAGGATCTTCGTCTGGCCGCTGAGCGCGAAGCTCATATCGGGCGGCAGGTTCAGATCGGCCAGGAGCTTGCGGACGTCGTCCGAGGCCTCGTCGAGCGCGTGCCCGGGGGCGATGTCTGCGACGATGCCCACCGAGAACTGCCGGTTCGCACGCTGAAGCTGACTGGGACCGAGCCCGCGTTCGACGCGCGCAAGATTGTCGATCCGGACGGGAGTGCCGTTTGCCGAGGGCACCGTGATCGCGCCGATCGCCGCGATGTCCCGGCGCTGCTGTTCGAGCACCCGCACCTTGACGGGGTACTGTTCCGCGCCTTCACGATAAGTCGAGATCTCGTCATCGCCGGCGACTGCGAGGCGGAGTGCACTGCCGATCGTGGCCATTCTGACGCCGAGGTCGGCGGCCCGCTTTCGATCGACGGCGACGTGGATTTCCGGGTTCGAGATGCTCAGCGACAGCTTCGGATCGGCGAGGCTGGACAGCTGCTGAGCGGCGGTGAACGCCTTCAACGCGTAATCAGTCAACCGGTTGAGGTCAGGGCCGAGCAGCTTCGCGTTGATCGGAAACCCGCCCTGTTCGCCGCCGCCAAGCGGGTTCCTGATCGTGAAACTGGGGCGGTACGACGGGTGCGCATGGAGGCGCCGCCGCATCTCCGCGATCATCTGTTCCTGCGACGCCTTCCGCGTCCCGAACGGAGCCGCGTGCACCTGCAGATGGAGGTGCGTCGTCAGCTGCGTCACGGCCGGCTCGATGTACTGGACGCCGTCGATGTCGCCCAGCTCTTTCACGAGTTGCTGGGCCATCTCGCTCGTGCCTTCGAGGGACGTGCCCTCGGGCGCATCGAGGTGAATCGTCCATTCACCCATGTCTTCGTCGGGTACGAACGTGCGGCCGACCATCCGGTTCAGCGGGAACGTCATCAGGAACACCGCCACGGAGACCCCGACGATCACGCCGGCATGGTCGAGCGACCAGTTGACCCAACCGGTGTACCACTCATCCAGCCAGTGGAAGAAGCGCGATTCCTTGGTCTTTCGATCGCGATCGGCGTCGTCCACTTTCAGGAACCGGGAGCTGAGCATGGGCGTCAGCGTGAAGCTGACCAGCATCGACACCATGATCGAAAACGCCATGGTCCAGCCGAACGGGTTGATGTACCTGCGCGCGTAGCCCGTCATGAACGCAATGGGCAGGAAAATCACCACGAGCGAGAGCGTCGTGGCCATGACGGCCAGCGTTACCTCGCGCGTCCCCTGGATCGCGGCCTCGAAGGGCGTGCACTGCTTCTCTTCGATGTAACGGAAGATGTTCTCGAGCACGACAATCGCATCGTCGATCACGATGCCCACGGCGAGCGTGATGCCGAGGAGCGTCATGTTGTTCAGGGTGAAATCCATGCCGCGCATCAGCGTGAACGTCGCGATGATCGATGCGGGGATCGCCAGCGCCGAAATCAGCACCGCGCGGATGTTCCGGATGAAGAACATGACGACGACGGCCGCGAGCAGGCTTCCCCAGAGGAGGTGTTCCTCGAGCGATTCGACCGACGCGTAGATGAAGGTCGAGTCGTCGCGCGTGATCGTCAGCTGGACGGACCCCGGCAGCGCAGCGCGAATGGACGAGAGCTTGCGTTTGACACCCTCGATCACGGCGATGGTGTTCTCGCCGGTCGCCCGGACGATCTCGAGCCTGACGGCCGGCGTCCCATTGAGCCACGCGGCGCTCTTCGGCCGCTCGAAGCCGTCCTCCGCGTACCCGACATCCGAGATCCGGATCGGCGTGCCGTTGGCGGTGGCGACGACAATACCGTTGAACTGCTCGGTCGCGTCGATGCGGCCCAGAGTGCGAAGCAGCAACTCCGATTTCCCCTGCTCCACGGTCCCGCCGGGGATTTCCACGTTCTCGCTGACCACGGCATCCCTGACCTGCTGAATCGACAAGCCGTATGCGTTCAGCTTCTCGATGTCGACGACGATATGGACTTCCCGGGCTCGTCCGCCGCCGAGCTCGACCTGACCGACTCCGTTGACCGATTCAATCGCCCGCTTCACCTGCTTGTCGGCGATCTCGGTCAGCGCGCGGAGGCTCATCGCGCCGGAGGAGACGAGCACTGTCATCACCGGATCGGAATCCGGATCGACCTTGGTAATCACCGGCGGGAGCAGCTCGGGGGGAACGCGACCCATCGCGCCTGACACTTTTTCGCGGACGTCGTTGGCCGCGTCGTTGATGTCGCGCTCGAGCACGAACTTGACGGTGAGGTTCGCGCTGCCTTCGGTAATGCGGCCGGAGGTGAGCTCGTCGATGCCGGAAATGCTGCTCAGCGCTTCCTCCATCGGCTCGACAACGGAGCTCGCCATCTCGTCGGGGCTCGCGCCCGGCAGGCTCAGCGACACGTTGACGGTCGCGGGATCGGCTTTCGGGAAGAGATCCACGCCGAGGGTGCGGAAGGAAAAAATCCCCAGCACCACCAGGGACATCACCAGCATCGTCGCGAACACCGGTCGGCGGACGCACAACTCTGAGAGCATCGAATGGTCTCCGTTCCCTACTCGCCGGCGGGGACGACGCTCTGCCCGTCGCCCAGCTGGTCCACGTCAGTGACGGCGACCTCGTCGTCGGCGTTGATGCCGCTGAGAATCTCGATTCGGTCGCCCGCCCGCTCCCCGAGCTTCACCTCACGCGCCGCGAGGCGTCCGTGCTGGACGAGGAACACGCGGTTGACGCCGTATCTGTACTGGATGGCCGCAAATGGAACCGTCAGCACCCGGTCGACGCGGCTGCTTTCGATGTGCACGCGGGCAAAAGTACCGGGTTTCAGCTGGGCGTCGGGATTAGCGACCAGCGCCTCGAACGGAAAGGCGCGCGTCTGCGTCGTGACCGACGGGCTGATCCGCGACACCTTGGCTGTGAACGCCCTGTCACGAAACGCGTCGACGAAGAGCGCGACCGGTTGCCCCACCTGGACCCACGGAGCCATCGCCTCGGGAATCTCGGCCGTGACCTTCAGCGGATCGATCCGGACGACGCTCATCACGGGTGTCTGGACGTTCACGAGCTGCCCGACCGACACGAGCCGTTTATCCACGTAGCCATTGAACGGCGCGCGGATGGACGCGTCGCGTAACTGGCGGTCGGCCAGCTTGGACGTCGCGACCGACGCGGCGATATCGGCACGCAGGTTCTTCGCGTTCTGGAGCGCCGACTCCTGTCCGGCCTGCTTGGCGCGCAGCAGGGCATCGGCATCGTCGAGCACCTGCTTGGGGACGAGCTGACGTTTGTAGAGCTCCGACGCCCGGTCGAAGGACTGTCTCGCCTGGAGAAGCTCGGCATCGGCCTTCCGAACATCAGGAGTCTGCTCGATGGGCGGGAGGACATCCGCGCTGGCGGCGCCGTACTTGGCGAGCGCGCGGTCGAGTGCAGCTTTCTGCTGGTCCGCGCTGTATTGAAGCTTTTCACGATCGAGCTCGACGAGGACCTGGCCGCTGACGACGCGATCGCCGAGATCCGCGAAGATGCGACTGACGCTGCCGGAGGCCTCGGCCGAAATAGTGACCTGGTCTTCCGCGGCCAGCGTCCCTACGACATCAACGTTGCGGCGAATGGCCTGCGCCCTGGCGGGCTCGCTCTTGATTGCCCTGGCCTTATTCCCGGCGATATTCGCCTGGGCGTTTTCGCCCCGCGAGCACGCGGCGGACGTCATCCCGATGAGCGCCGCGAGGGCGAGCGAGGGATACAGAATCGAGCCTGGAATACGCATACCATGACAACCAACCGGCAATCGGCAACACCAGAAATCATAGTGTATTCGCCGATGGTCCAGTTGCGGTTCCGGCCGGGCGCGGGCAGGCTTGCGCTTAGCGCCGTGTGGGATTCTGCACGTAGTGACCGTGCTCGGGTCGCGCCACTTCATCGAATCGGTCAGCCAGTTCCGCCAACGGCTGCATCGTGCCGGCGCCGGCCATCGGTTGGCCGTGCCCGAGCGCGATGAATGCCGAGTGAAGCGCGGCGAGCCGCCGGACGGAATCGCGTGCTGCGTCCCAGTCCGTCGTGAAGTACGCCGGAGGTCCATGGAGCTCAGGCCGCTGCGTGGCGACCGCAAAGAACGACTCCTGTTTCGTCGTGCAGAACGCGTCGCCGACAATCAGCGTGCGATCGACGTCGCGAAACAGCGATACGTGGCCGGCGGTATGTCCCGGCGTATGCACCCAGCGCCAGCCCGGAAGTGACGGATGGACCCGTCGATCGGGAGTTCGCGGACCCGTGCTCCAATAGTGTGCGTGCGTCAGGACGATCGTCTTTGTTCCATGCACGCGCTCCGACTGGACTGTATTGATCTCGACAGTGGAGGGCATTCGCGCGACGCGAACCCTTAAATTCTCGGGGGATTGCCGCTTTTTTGAACGATTTGCGACCGGTATCATCTTTGCTTTCGCCGCGACGGCGCTGACCATGGAAATCGAGATGATCGCCGTCCCCGACAAAACCATTACGGCATTGAACGTCGCCCGCTACCAGAAGGGTTGCATCTACGAGGTGTCGCCGGTGATGGCAGCCCTGTTCATCTGCGAGGGCTGGGCGCGTACGGTCTCGCCCGGTCCGTCCCGACTCGACGACCATCGAGCGGCTGATCATCACGCGCCCTGACGATCATCGACATGGAGCTTCGCCGATCCGTGCGGCGCGACTGGTTCGCGATCATCGCGGTCCTGGTTCAGGCCGCCGTGGTTGTTGCCTGCGCGGCTCTTTTGTATGCGGCATATCGCGCGTACTGAACCGCCCTGTTCTGCCTCGACCGTCCTTCGTCAGGCAATATCCTGTGTCGGATCGATGACTGATCGCACCCGCTCGTGTCCGTAGAATCGTAGTCATGAGCGATCAACGCGAACTCGAGCGGCCGGTGAAGTGCCCCACGTGCGACCGGATCAAAGGCCAACGGTTGCAATACCCGAGCATGATGAGCGGCGCCGACGTCTTCCAATGTGGAGGGTGCGGGTACGTCTGGGCGACTCCCTTCCGCGATCTGCCTGACGCCGCTCTTGGGTCGGTGTCGCCCCTGGAGACGCACCATGAGTGACGACACGAGACTGAAGTGCCCCGTCGAACAGTGCGAGCACACACTGGCGACCGAAGGACCGCTGCCGGTGCAGGGCGGAGATCCGCTTCACATTCTGATCGAGGGCGCCGTCTATCGTTGCGAACAGCACGGGCTGTTCAAATACCATGGCGACAAGCTGCTTCCCCACACTGGCGGAGACCACCACAGTTAGCTGCTCGCGCGCGGCTTAGTCCATCAGCCTTTGTGCACGACTTCGAACGTTACCTGGCCAAAGGCGCCGACCACTCCGAGTTGCGACGCATTGACGCTGTAGCCAGGGATGCTGCTGATGAGAAGCACCACCTTGTGCGTAGACTCGTTGAGCACCGCCACGTAGCCCGGCTTGTGCGTCGGGCTGCCCGGGTCCGGCACGAGCACGCAGTCGTTCGAATAGCTCTGCCCTGCGTCCATGAAGTAATTCGGCGCGCCGAGCCCAGGAAAATAAGGGCAGGTAAACGGCACCTTCAGTTCCATGGTGATGCCGGTGATGACGGCTGTCGTCGGATGAAAGAACGCCTTGCCGATGCGAAAGTCCACCACGGCGGTATCGGTGCCGATCAGTTTGTACCTCAGAAACGTCAGGTCGGCGGGAGCCACCGCGACCGTCGCGCCCGCCGCCGAACCGGTAAACACACCGAACGTCACGTGACTAGCGGGGATATCGATCCATGACATGTGCACCCTCCCGTCACACGGTACAGTAGCCGCGGCAAAGGCCCCGCGCCAGATCCCTCATCGAAATTCCGTGAAGGCCGCCGGACGGATCGTTCCAACTCAGACACTGAGCCGGTTTCGCCCCCGATTTCGCAGTCCCGGGTAGGACGATGACTACCTTGCACGGGGGAACCGACATGAAACTGTTTTGGTACGTCTGGGAGGACGGCAGCGTTTCTATCCTGCCCGCGAACGACGGTGTCGACGCGTCGCTCCTCGTGGATGAACTGTCCGCCGTCGATCCCGCCGAGCTCAGGCTCATCGAACTCCGGGGACGCTTCCGGCTGCTGAAGCGGCTGGCGCAGATCGACGGCGAGGACCCCGGCACTGGGTCGTCACCCGGAGACTGCGTCGAGGCGGGCCAAAGCTGGCCCGCGGAAGGCGGCCCACGCAAGGCGCGGAAGCTGAAACACTGACGTGCGGTGATCGCTACAGGCGATCGAGACGTCCTCCGTCCACCCGCACCATCGCGCCCTGCACGAAGGCGGCATCGTCCGAGGCGAGATAGGCGATCGTCGCCGCGACGTCGCCCGGCGTGCCGACATCCATCTTGTCAATCGTCTCCACGCCCGACTTGATGTTCGGGTTCTGCCACAGCATCGGCGTGTCGACCGCGCCGGGCAGCACCGCGTTCACGCGGATGCCCTTCGGCTTGCCCTCGAGCGCCGCCGAGCGCGTCAGCGAGACGAGCGCCGCCTTCGCCGCCGCGTACGAGGTGACCAGCGGAGTCGTTTCCACCGCGTGGATGCTCGCGACGTTGACGATGCTGCCGCCACGGGGCATTCGCGAGAACGCCTGCCTGGTGAAGAAGAAGGCACCGAGCAGATCCACGTGCAGCACCTTGAGCCAGTCCTCTTCGGTGTGGTCCTGCAGCGGCTTGAAAATCATGACGCCGGCGTTGTTGACGAGGACGTCCCAGCGGCCGAATCGCTCGATCGTCCCGTGCACGGTGGCTTCGACCTGAGCTTCCTTCGAGACGTCGCACGCGCTCGCCCACGCCTGCGCGGTGCCGGCGCTCCGCACTTTCTCCACGGCGGCGCCGGCATCCTGTGGCGAGATGTCGGCAATCACGACGGAGGCGCCGTGCGAACCCAGGCGGATGGCCGTCGCCAGGCCGATACCGCTTGCGGCGCCGGTAACAATCGCAACCTTGCCGGTGAAGTCCATGCGACCCATGTTGTTATCGTCCGCCGTCGGCATTGGCTGGTTCGGTCGGCGTCCAGCCGGACCGCTGGGAGGAGTCGTGGCGGGTGCGTCCAACGCCGTGCGACACCTCGTCGCGAGGCGAGGCCACCGGCACGCGCAGGCAGACGCTCTGCGTCGGCAGGACCTCGCGCCATTCCGCGATCAGCTGGCGATAGGCCTCTCCGACGGGGCGGATGTTCCGCTGCAGGTCGTAGAGGCCGAGCGGATTGACGTTCCCGTTCGGCTCGCGCAGCGCCGTATCCCAATCGATCTGATCGGTCAGCGAATACCAGGTGAAGCCGACGACCGGGATGCCGGCATTCCGCACCCGCAGCACGTTGGCCCATTCCTTCCACAGCCAGTAGACGGCCTCGTCGCCATTGGCGCCCTGGCTGAAATTCGTTTCCGTGTGCATCACCGGCAACCCGTACCGATCGTAGTACTGCCATGTGATCTCGTCGTAACCGAACACTTCGCCGGACGGTCGCGTACTGCCGTCCGCCGACACCCGATGCTCGTTGGTCACGTAGTAGTCGTTGCCCATGATGCACTGGTGCTTGAGATGATGATCGAGGAAGAAGTGATACTCGTCGCGCGTCATCCCGTTGTCCATGAGGAACTCGTACATCTCGGAGTCGACGCGGCGGCCGTAGTTCAGGTCCAGCGATAGAAAGCGCCGTGCGTTGAGGATTTCCGCCGGCTTGATTGCCCGCGGCGAATCGGCGTGGAAGTACTCGGACGACTCGCTCTGGACGAAGATCGCATCGTCGCGGACGTCCAGGATGGCGCGCATGGCGAGGACGTTCGCCTTGACGATGTGCTTCAAGGCCGTGACGAAGCTGCGATCGTCGGATCGCTGCTCGTTCCACCAGCCATAGGCGGCCGAGAACGTCGCGCAGACGAACATTTCGTTGACCGGGGTGTACAGCTGCACCCAGGGAAACCGCACGGCGAAGGCGGCGGCGTACTCGGCGAACAGCGCCGGGAACTCAGGATTCTGGAAGTCGCCGACCCAGTCGGGAACGCCGAAGTGACACAGATCAGTAATCGGCACGATCTCGCGCGCGCGCAGGTCGGCGTAGGTCACGTCGGCGAACGACCAGTCGTATCGCTTTGCGCCCAGCCAGGTGCGATGAATGGGTGGACCGTAGCGCAGGTATGAAATGCCCATCTCCTGCACGAGGGCGAAGTCGCGGCGCCACTGGTCGTAGTGCCCGCATTTTTCGAATTCGTCCACGCGGAGGCGCCGGCCGCGAATCGTCGGGCAGGAGTTCTCGATGCCTGTGGCAAACAAAAAGGAAGGCGTAGCCATTAGTGCGATCGTAAGCCGCGCGCCATCACCAGTCCAACGCGGCCGCGGCGTGTGCGCTGGGGCGGCGATCGCGTTGAGCAGAAGCGCGCTCCGGCTCTCTGAACCAGTTGTGCAGCTCAGCTGGGATTCTTGCAGGCGCACTCCTTGCATCGCGTCTGGTCGAGGTTATATGGCGACCAGAGAGAACGATCAAGTGTCGACACCGCGCCCTGCGGCGGCGCGGACGACTTCCAGCGATACCGACAGGCATGAGGGCCATCCGACACCACCGGACCAGGAAGAAGGGCACCTCGGGGCGAGGGAGAATCAGGTGAGCAAGACGCCGCATCCAACGCCCGACGACGACGAGCCGAAGCAGGGATAGGCTGGTATATCTTCCCGAGGCGCCTCTCCCGCACGCAGACTCTCCGAAGCGGCAGCACTTGTGAGCTAGACTCAGCCCTCAGGCAGTGGATATCCGGGCTGCGAGTGCTCAGGCAGGAGGACGTCATGGTTCGTTGTTTTTCCATTCGTTCAACGGCGGCACTGGTCGCGATTGCGGGGATCGGCGGTTACGCGCTGCTGGCGGCGCAGGAGCCTGCCGCCGGGCGAGGCGGCGCGAACGCCCCGCGTCCGACGCCGGCTGTCCTCGTCATGAAGGCGGAGTTCAAGCCGGCCGTGGCGGGGAAGACGGAACAGCTGCCGTTCGTGCAGGCAAACGTCGCCGATCCCAATCTCGAGCTCAAACAGTACGGCGCCGCGAAGGACGTGTTGACGAACGCAGGAAACCCGGCGCAGTTCATTCCGTTCAGCGCGTGGACAGGCATGACGGCGGGACCGTTCGCCCTGACGCTCCGGGACAGGACCAGCCTCCTCGATCTCACGGGCGGCGCCAAGATCCGCTGGGCCACGAAGACGTCCGGCTTCCACGGCGTACGGCCCGTCATCAGGCTCGCGGACGGCAGTATGTTCGTCGGCGACGTCAGTTCCGAGAACGTGGCGATGATGGCCGTCAGTGAATTCCCCGTCGGGACCGTTCGCTGGGTGAAGCTGGATCCGATGCGCGTGGTCACGCTCGGAAGCCCGGGCGCGTTCAATCAGATCTGGGTGACGCCGGATCTGAGCAAGGTCGATGAAGTGGGATTTGCCGATCTGATTCCCGGCAGCGGCCACGGCACCGGCGGATGGGTGCACGTGGGCTCCGTCGAGGTGTATGGCAAGTCTGTCCCGCGCGGCCGGAACTAGTCAGGGCACGCGAGCAGGATCGACAGCTCAGGACAGGTTGCGATCGTCGGAATCGGAGCAGCTTGCGTCGTACCGCATCGGCGCGCCGAGACAGCCTTTGGTGTAGTCGCCTTCGTGGTCGTGCGCGCGGAACCGGGATGTGCGGGGGAGTGCGGGCGAGTGGTCCTGCGCTTCGCGCGCGGGACGCGGATGTCGCGAAGCCTGCTTGAACCTGACGGCGTGCCGTGCCTGCGAGCCATTCGTCACTGGAAGACTCTCTTGGTGGTGCGGTGGCCTGACTGTAGTACGACCGGATGCGGCTCGTCCAAAGAAATCTGCCGGCGGTGACGGAAGAGGCATTTTGCAGCCGATTTACGTGACCGCTACAATTGTGTGCTGTGACGGCTGCCAGCAAATATTCTCTCGATCAGGCTCTTCAGAAACGCCTCGACGCGCTGATCGGCGAATTGTCCGGCCTCGAGGAGGCGACGATCGAGTCGATCCACAAAACACGCGTCAGCTCACGTCGCCTTCGCGAGCTGCTCCCGCTGCTTGAGCTGCTCCCTGACGATGAGCGGAAGCTGGCGAAACGGGTGCGGAACGTGACGCGCGAGCTAGGCATTGTCCGGGAGCTGGACGTGCTGGCGCTCCTCGTCGACGAGCTCGGAAGGAAGCCCGGACACCCCGAGGCGGCCCTGACCCGTATCGCCGCGGGCATGGCCGCCGCGCGGCAGGCCGGTCGACGCCGGCTGATTGCGACGCGTCCGCGCTCCAGGCTCGAACGGCTCGCGCGTGAAATCGAAAAGGCCGTCGCTCGCGGCCGGGTACGGCGCGGGCGTTCGCGCCGGCCGGGCGCATCGTGGGCGTGGGCGGCGGAGGCGCGCCTGGCCAGGCGCGCTGCACGTCTGCAGACGGCCATCGACCACGCCGGCGCGCTGTACGTGCCGGGGCCACTGCACAACGTGCGCATCGCGATCAAGAAGCTCCGTTACGCCGCGGAATTACTGGACGAGAGCGGACGCCGGCGGCTAACCGCCGCAATCGCGACGCTGAAGGCTGCGCAGGAACTGCTCGGGCGGCTGCACGATCTCGACGTGCTCCTCGTCTGGGCGCGTAAGACGCAGGCCGCGCTTGGAGCGCCCGACGTTGCCGGCTGGCGCGCGCTCGGTGCGCTCACGGCTGCAGTCGAGGACGAGTGCCGGAGCCTGCACGCCCACTACATGCGCGACCGCGTCAGACTGCTCGCGATTGCCGCTGCGCTCGGCGCCGCGCACCGCGACGCCCTTCCCGCGTCGTCCGGCGACCGCCGCGCCGGTTGAGATTTTCATCACAGACCGGCGCCGCAGCCTTCCTCGCGCTCATACGGGGTCCTGGCTGAGAGCACGCGCCGTGTGCGGGCATACTCTGATATTCGACTGCACATCAGTGCTCTCCAAAGTCCTCCACCAGCTCGGCGTCATCGATCGCCACGACACCCGCGATGGCGGGCGCGTACACCCAGACGCGAATCACGGCGTTCGAGTTCACCGTGAAAAACCCCATCTCGTACGGCTGATATCCCCCGGGTTGGACGCGCACGCTCGCAACCAGCTTGCCATCGACATTCACGCCCACCAGCGCACCTGGATCGGCTCGCGCGCTCGCGAGGTGAACCTATCGAACATACGGAGCCTTGAGACACATCGTAATCGACAAATTGCCGAGTCAGTCCCAGGTCCGGGAGCGGCCAGCCCCGAAGGGGCGTTGAGAGGAGTCTGACTGAAGCGCTCCTTCGCCCATGGCGAACGTAGATAGGATGTAGACTCCCACAACACCGGTTGCGCGTGCGGCTCATTCGCGATTGGCGTGTGCGAATCGAAGGAGAATTCACCCCGCGCGAAGCGGGTCCGACGTGTTCCGCTTTGATGACGGGAGCCTTCTCGTCGTGAACATCACGGGGGGCGGCATAGCCACGTTGAAAGAGGTGCGCCAGTGAAAAGGTTTCGAGTCTGGTCTCACGCGGTTGCAATGGTCTGTGTGTCCGTCGCGGCTGCGGGTGTGCAGGCGCAGCGCGGCCCGGCCGAACCGCAAATGCGCGGCGACGGCCCTGCGCCGGCCGCGAAGCCGTTCTCAATTACGAGGTCCGATCCGGCGCTCGACCGAATCATCTCGAGCGACGCAAAGCTGGTGGAGCTGGCCCACGGCTTCGGCCTGACCGAGGCTGGACTCTGGATTGCGGATGGCCGCACCGGCTACTGGATCTTCGCCGGCCTGCTCGACAACGTCCTGTACAAAGTCACTCCGGAAAAGCAGGTGACCGTCTTCATGGAGAAGGCGGGCTACACGGGTAGCGATCCGGACCACGTCGGCACGCAGACGCGCGCCGGGCGCAGTCATGTGCTGCTGATCGGTCCGTCCTGCACCGGAATGGATCACCAGGGCCGCGTGATCTGGTGCGCCGATGACGATCGCACCTTGATGCGCCTGGAGAAAGACGGCACCCATACGCTCTTGTCCGCCGGCATGAACGGTCAGAAATTCAGCGGCCCGAACGACATCGCCATCGCCGCCGACGATGCGGTTTATCTCGCCGACAATGATTTTGGCCTGCGCGATGCGGGCAGGAATCCCGACAAACAGCTGCAGAACGGCATCTACCGCATCAAGGACGGCAAGACGACCCTCGTCCTGAGCGGCGGCGATCTCGCGGGTACGCCAAATGGGATTGCGCTGTCGCCGGATGGCAAGTGGATGTATCTGTCCACCGCCGGCCGCAAGATCCGGCGTTATGCCGTCAACCAAGATGGGACGCTGGGCGTATTTACGGTCTTCACCGAAGGCGAAGGTATCGGCGACGGTCAGAAGACCGACAAGGCGGGCAACCTGTACTCGAGCAGCGGTGCGGGCCCCGGAATCATCCGCATCACCTCGCCCGAAGGGAAGCTTCTCGGCACCATCAACCTGCCGATCTACGGCGGCGAGCCCAAGAAGCAGATCTGTGCGACCAACGAGGCGTTCGGCGGAGCAGATGGCAGGACCCTGTTCATTGCCGGCTGCGATGCCGTCTATACGATCCAGCTCAAGACGCCGGGCATCGTGCCGGCGCACGACGTCAACAAGTAGGAGATTCGCCTCGCGATCATCCTGCGTCAAGTCGAGCGCAACCGGTCACAGGTGGATAGTGTGAGTGGTTTTCGATCTCGCTTCGAGCGCTTCGGCAACGCAGTGACGATGACACTCATGCGCCGAGCGCTCATAACAGGTGAGCGCCACGCGTTCCCCATCGGCGATCCATCTGTGAATCTTTTCCAGGGTGACGTCCTGCGCCGGAAGCCACGTGCGCTCGTACTCGTCGAACAACGCGTCGTAGTCGGCCCGTGTGTCGAGCCCCTGCCGTTTCTCGGACGCGATACCCAGTTCCGGCAGGTGCTCGTAGCGGATGCCGACGGCCTCACATCCTCGCGCGAGCGTGCTCTTTGAAAAGCCGTACTTGCGGCTGATGGGATTGCGGCGTACGTCGCAGAGAAGCGTGATGCCGCTCTCGAGCAGCAGCACCAGGAAACTCTCGAGCGAGCGGCCTTCGTAGCCGATCGTGTGAAGCGCGGCGCCGTCGGGGGCCGTGGGACGCGCCTCGATTCGGGCAAGCGTGACGCGGTCATCGCCGAGCACGCGCGTGGCAATCTCGCCGGGCGTCGCAAAAAAAGGAAAGCGCCGGAAGATGTCGGCCGTGAGGGCGTCTCCACGGAGCTTCGAGTGGCGGCGGGCGAAGGCCGCCGTGTGGATACCGGGCGTGCGTCCGACGGCGTCGCGTCCGGCATCGGTGATTTGCCAAACATCCTCCTCGTCTGCGAGCAGGCCGCGAGCGATCAGCTTTCGGCGGTCCGCGTCCGCCGTGAACGAGAGGGGGCCGGATATGGACGGCACGAAGTCATAGGGCCGGTCCGGCGCGAGCTCCTGACAGTACAGGAACAGCAGGTTCGGGAAATCGGGCGTGTCCTCGGATCCGCCGAGCGCATCGAGGAGCTGCAGGAGCTGACGCTGGCGGGCGAAAAGCATCAGCTCGCCGACAGGCGCGCAACGGCCGCCAATGACGCGCCCGGAATTGTCTGGGCGCCTTTCCAGTAACCCGCCCATGGGTCGGCCTTGATACGGGCGAGGCGCCGGGGGGCTGTCAGAATCGTCCAGCGGTCCGGCGGCTCGCGCAGCTCGTTCCAGCCGAGCGGCATCGACACCGCGGCGCCCGGCCTGGCGCGCGGGGAGAACGCACAGACGGACGTGTTGGTGCGGTTGTTCCTGAGGTAGTCGATGAGGATCTTGTGCTCGCGTCCTGCTTTTGGGAACGCGGTGGTATAGGCCTCAGGATCCGCGCGCACGATCGCTTCGCTCACTGCGCGCGAGAAATCGAGGCATTCCGCGACGGTTCTCGCGGGTTTGAGCGGAACAACGACATGCAACCCGCGGCCGCCGGTCGTCTTCACCCACGACGTCAGCTTCAGCGTGGTCAGCACCTCCCGCACGAGCTCGGCGGCCTTGACGAGCGGCCTCCAGGACACCTCGGGGCCGGGATCAAGATCCCACACGAGCCGGTTTGGCCGTTCGAGATCGTCAGCAGTCGAGTTCCATGTGTGGATTTCGACGATGCCCATCTGGGCAAGAGAGATGACCGCCTCGATCGAGTCCGCGACGAGGTACTCGCCGACCTTCGTCTTCTCCTGGATTCGCACCCGGTGCAGCGCGTTCGGGCCCCATGCCTTGGCGTGCTTCAGAAAGCTGCACGGCGCCGCGATCCCCGCCGGGCAATGCACAAGCGTCAGAGGTCTGCCGGCCACGTGCGGCACGATCCAATCGGCGATGCTCTCGTAATAGCGGGCGAGCTGAATTTTCGAAATCCCGAGATCGGGATAGATCAGCCGGTCTGGGTGCGAGATCCGAATACCCGCGACGGTGGCCGGAGAATCGCCCGATGCGGCAGCGGACCGGCTGGTGGGCCGGGCCTTTGCGTGCGGCCTTTCCGGCGATGCAGTGCCGCCCCGAGATCTGGTTGGCATGGCCTCCTGCGCCATTCAATGACGCCTCCCGCCAGTGTCGCCGATTCTCGCTTTCGCCGCATGCTCGGGCGTAGAACCGGATCCGTTAGACTTTGCGCCCATGTCCCCGAAGGCGAGCGCTCGATTCATCGAGCCGATGCTGCTGCTGCGAACGGATGCGCTGCCGAAAGACGCCGAACGCTGGGAGTATCAGCTGAAGCTCGACGGCTACCGGGCGATCGCGTTCAAAACGCGCGGACGCCTGTTCCTTCGGTCGCGAAACGACAACGATTTCAGCATCCGTTATCCGGCGGTCGTCCAGGGCCTGGCGAAGCTGCCCGACGAGACGGTGATCGACGGCGAAGTCATTGCACTCGATGAGGACGGCCGGCCGTCGTTCAGCGTCCTGCAGAACTACGGCTCGTCCAACGCTCCCGTCGTGTACTTCGTGTTCGACGTCATGATGCTCGCCGGGCAGGACGTCAGGAGCCAGCCGCTGGCGTCGCGCCGCGAGCTGCTCGAACGCAAGATCCTTCCGCGGTTGACCGACCCGGTGCGGTACATCGGTCCGCTGGCGGCGGCGCTTCCGGTGCTGATCGAGTCTGTCAAGGCGCAGGGCTTCGAGGGGCTCGTGGCCAAACGTCTCGACAGCCGGTACGAGAGCGGCTTGCGGACGGGTGCCTGGCAGAAGATGCGGATCAACCGCGGGCAGGAGTTTGTGATCGGCGGCTACACCGTCGGGACAAATACGTTCGACGCCCTCGTTTTCGGGTACTACGAGGGCAACCGCCTCATGTACGCCGGCCGGACGCGCAACGGTTTCACGCCGCTCGTGCGCCGGCAGTTGTTCGAGAAGTTCCGCGGCCTGGCGATCGACGAGTGTCCGTTCGTCAACCTGCCGGAAGCCAAGAGCGGCCGATGGGGCGCGGGCCTCACGGCGGCGAAGATGAAGGACTGCCGCTGGCTCCGGCCCGTCCTCGTCGCGCAGATCGACTTCCTGGAGTGGACGGCTGACCATCACCTGCGGCACACGAAGTTCGTTGCGCTTCGGGACGACAAGCCGGCCCGTCAGATCACGCGCGAATAGACCGGGTATTCACAGGCGCACCGGCGCCCAGGTCACGACGTCCTGACGTCGTCCGAAGTGCAACAGCGGCGGGGCACCGTTCAGCATCAGGTGACTGGCCGAGGCCATGGTGTTCTCGGTGATCGTTGCGTGCGCGGACTGCAGCGACCACGGTGCGTGGTGTATATCCAGGCGGTACGGAGCGCCGCTGCGGTCGTGATGGTACAGGCAGTATCGCTCCGCGAGGAAGTACTCGATCGAACCGGTGAGAGCGAGGAACGGGGCGCCCACGGGTTCGTAGGTCGCCTGGAACTGCGCGCGCGGGCGTGTTCGACGCGCACTTTCGTAATGCACGCCCCCGTCCCGGTGCTCGATCGTCATGTCGGCTGCGTAGTAGGGAAGATTGAGCAGCGCGCGTGCGGCTGCGACCGCCAGCCAGCGGGCCGCATCGAGGCTGAAGAAGTACACACCGGGCCGATCCGCGACGCGAACGTACGTCCGGACGTTGAGCTCGGGAAACGCCGAGATCCACGGCAGCACCGGCGTCGCCCGAAGGCCCACGTTTCTCATCTGGAATGGCACGACGCCTATCCACGCGTCGCCATCGAAGAGATCGAGGTCGAACGCCTCCGGAACCGCCTGGCGCAGGGCCGACACGTCGACCCGCCAGTGGGCAAACAGCAGGTCGTGCCACGACTGGGTCATGACCCACGGCGCGCGCGGCATGGGCCAGGGCCGATGCGCGGTGTTCCCGAGAATGGAGTAGTCGAAATCGCCGGTCATCGACCGCTGCGGGGGCGGCTCCGATGCCATCGCCTAGAGCCGGGCGTCACGAGCGGGCTCTGTACGTCGATGAGATTTTCTTGGCGACTTCGACGTCGCGATCGGTCACCCGTCCTCCGACATCGTACCGGGTCAACTGGAACGTCACCTCTCCGTACGCGATGCACACGTCGGGATGATGATCGACCGTCTCGAAATAGGCAACGAGGCTGTTCACGAAGCTCAACGACTGGACGAAATCCTGGAACTCGAATGTCCTCGACAGCTTATGCTGCACGAGCTTCCAGCCAGAGAGCCGCGGCATGATGGTCCGCAGTTCCCTGGCTGTCAGAATCTTGGGCTTGTCCATGGCACTTGCCAGCGTATCGGATCCGGGCGGCCCGACGACCGAGAGCGCAGTTCACGTTCGTTCGTATCGCTAGTTGCTTGTTCTCACCGCCTCACGCTTGACATTGGTCAGCAGCACCGGCTGCAGTTGCCAGTTTTCGAGCGTCACCGTGTTGCGTTCCTCGTCGAGGATGACCTTCGTGGCGAGCGACATCTTGCCTTCGCCTTCCCCTTCCGCGTTGAGCCGGAGCTCGATGATCGTGAACGGGTAGTCAAGCGTCCGCGTCTGGTGCGACTGCTCCCAGAAGCCGATGCGGCGATCGGTGGCCACCACGACGCGCTCGCCGCCGTCGGGCATCGGCACCTTGCGCGCGAAGCGCAGATCCCAGCTGAGATTGCCTGGGGCGCCGAAATGGCCGGTGGGCCGCATGTCCTTCAGCACGTCGAGCAGCTTGTCCGGTCCCTTTTCACGCAGCGTCGTGATCAGCCGGCTGCGCTCCGCCTCCGTCGACCAGCGATCGATGGTGATGTCGATGTCGTTCACTGTCCCGTTGTTGGTGTTGATCGCGCTCGCACTGTAGCGCTCGGGCGCACCGCTTGTCTGTCCGGCGACGCCGGCCGATAGCGCGAGCGCGGCCCCCACCACGGCCGCGAGCGCCACCGCATGTTTATATGGACGCATCAGCTTCCTCCCGGCCGTCTTAATCCAATCGACGTGCCACTCGCAGCGGCTCGAGCGTGCCACTGTGAAGCCCGCGACGTCGCCATCCGAGCCGCCGCGTGGCCCGAATGCTGCAACGGATTCGAGAGTGATTTTCAAGGAGGAGCACATGCGTGCGGTAACAGCGGTCGCGGCAATCTTTGGTACAGCTCTGTGGCTCAACGCTCCGGTCCGTGCTGACGAAGCGAGCAAGCTCACCAAGTTCACGTTCAGCAAAGAGGTACAGCTACCAGGCCTCACGCTTCCTCCGGGCAAGTATCGCTTCGAGCTCGCGGATCCGGTCGAGACCCGCCGCGTGATCAAAGTCAGCAATGAAGACGGTACGAAGCAGCTCGGCATGCTGCTGACAATCCCCAACGAGATGCGCGATCCGGCCAAGGACGCGATCGTGCTGTTCGGAGAGGCTCCGGCGGCGCAGCCGGACGCGGTCAAGGCGTGGGTGTACCCGGGCGAACGCATCGGCTATGAGTTCGTCTATCCGCACGACCAGGCCACGAACATCGCCAAGCGATATCACACTCGTGTGCTGTCGAAGTCCGGAGAAAAGATCGAACGCGTGGACGAGGACGGACATTCCGTGCCTGACGACAAGCACTGACCACTGACGGCCGCTTGGCGTCATTCACTGCATTTCATTTGACCGGCGTCTGAATCCGATTCAGGCGCCGCCCTCCGTTTCGTTCTCTTCCGGGCCGCACAGACGACGTCATCGTGCTACGGCGCGGCCGAGCAATCATAAAAGTGCCATTGCTGTTGCGTTAGCGCTGAGGCAGACTGCCGGTGCCTCGATGAGCACTGCACGCGGCCGCGGGCAAGCTGCACGGTGCACTGTCGCTGACATCGATGCTGCTTGAGACTCTGCCCTGGGCCTGAAGCTGCGGCGCCGGCCGCACCGACTGTAGGCCGCACGCGGCCCGCGTCGCTCCGCGTTTTACGAGGCCGCCTGGTCCGGCATGACGAATTCGTGTTCGGGATGACGCACAATCAGCACCGGGCACGGCGCTTTCCGGACGAGCCGATCGGCGAGGCTGCCTTCCAGGATGTGCGCGATGGCGCCGCGACCGCGAGTGGCCACCACGATGAGATCGACGTCGTGCTCCCTGGCATACTCGACGACCTCGACATCCGGCGCGCCAACCCGCACCACATATTCAGGTTTGAGAGCGCCTTTCTCCTGCGTCGTCAGGATCTCCGCGAGCCGTTCCGCCGCGCTCTGCTGCGCGATCGTCAACATGCCCAGGGTGGCCGCGTTGATGATGTCGTCACCGATGCCCCCGTGGACCACATGCAGCAGGCACAACTTGGCGTGGAAGGCGCTGGCGAGCGCCGCCCCGTATTTCACCGCCACCATCGAGGTATCGCTGAAGTCGGTCGGAACGAGAACAGTTTTCAGATCAATCATGAGGACCTCTTTACGCGGACGCCTGTCGTGGCGCCGGCTGAATGTAAAGAGGCAGATCACGTGCCACGGCGTCGCCCCGGCCCGCGCGTCGTTCGGCGCCGGATACGCCGCAATATTTCGTCACTCGCGATATATTGCGTGCGGGTCAGACGTGCCTGACACGGGCGCCCCGCATGCGCAGGCGTTCGATGTACGCGCGGGCGGTCTCGTCGATTTCCGTCACGCGTTCGAGATTGAGTTCGAGGGGAAGGAACCTGTGCTCGAGGGCGTGGCGGCACGCGCGTTCGAGATGTTTGAGATCGACCGCCAGGAGCCGGCCCTTGAGCGAGACACGATAGCTCCGTCCGGCGCGTGTCACCGAGATCCTGGCCATCGCCGCAAATAGTGGCAACTTCTACGCCAGTTGTCAGCGCCCCGATCCGTGCTGCCATCCATCCGGCGCGGGCACGACGGGCCGCCTGATCCCGAGCTTCTTCATCTTGGCGTGAAGCGTGGTCGCTTTCAGGCCCAGGTGTGCGGCAGCTCCTCCGTTCCCGCTCACGCGCCACTGAGTGGCGCGGAGCGCGGCAAGAATCGCGCGCCGCTCCGCCTCGGCGAGCGTGACCACGCCCGGCGGCGGCATGACAGGCTCGTGATGAAAACCGGGCGCGGTCGCAATGGCGTCAGGTTCGACGGCGGTTCCGTGCGTGAGGATGACCGCTCGCTCCATCACGTTCTGGAGCTCGCGGATGTTGCCCGGCCAGTCGTACGCCTGCAACCGTTGAAGCGCGGCCGGCGTCACGTCATGTACGGTCTTCCGGAGCTTCGTCGCGAAGTGCACGGTGAAATAGCGTGCGAGCTCAGGGATGTCCTCGCGACGGTCGCGAAGCGGCGGCAGCAGGATGGGGAACACGCTGATTCGATAGTACAGGTCCGCACGAAATTGTTTCGCGCTGATGGCTGCTTCAAGATCGTGATTCGTGGCCGCTACGACACGGACGTCCACCTCCACCGATTGTGTCGAGCCGAGGCGCCGTACCCGGCGATCCTGAAGCACCCGAAGGAGCTTGGCCTGCGCTTCCCTCGGAAGATCGCCGATTTCATCGAGAAATATCGTTCCGCCGCGCGCGATCTCGAACTGACCCGGCTTCCGCGCAATCGCCCCGGTGAACGCGCCCTTCTCATGGCCGAACAGCTCGGTCTCCACGAGGGTCTCGGGCAACGCGGCGCAGTTCACGGGTACGAATGGTCTCTGCGCCCGGGCGCTCCGTTCGTGGATGAATCGCGCCAGGAGCTCCTTGCCGGTCCCCGTCTCTCCGAGGAGCAGGATGGTCGTGTCGCCCGGAGCGGCCAGGGCCGCCTGGGTCACCGCCGCGTTGAGGGCGGGGCTGCCGCCGACAATTTCCTTGAAACCGCCCGCCGCCTTGACATGTGCCTCGAGGTGCGTCACCTGCCTGCGCAGACGATGCTGTTCGTGCACCAGCGCGCGGAGCCGCCGCCGGTCGTCCTCGCTGGCATGATAGAGGCGAGCGTTCGCAATCGCGATGGCGGCCTGCGCGGCGAGCGCCTCGAAACGCGAGATGTCCCTTTCCGTCGGCCGCCGATCCTGGTCGAATCGCGGCGAGTCCAGGCCGATCACGCCGAGCGTCTCCGTCCCGGCGATCAGCGGCAGCGTGAACACTGATTTCAACCCCGCGTGGTGGACTCGCGGGACGTCGAACCAGCGATCGTCGTCTTTGACGCTGGGGACGAAAACAACCTTGCCGCTGGTGAACGCCAGGCCGAGGATGCCGATATCCGGAGCGATCGTCAAACCATCGAACAGCTCGCAGCCGTGCCCGCGCGAGGCAACCGTCCGCAGCTTTCTGGCGCCGGTGTCGTACAACAGCATCCAGCTCGACGAGGCGCCAAACACGTCCGCGACGGCATCGAGGACCGCGCCGCATACACCTTCGACGTCCAGGTGCGTCGTGAGCGCTCGTGCTGCCCTGACGAGCGCGGCTTCGACGTCACCCGATCCGTCCTGCGACGCCGCAGGTTCGGAATGGGCGGCCAGATCGGACCACACGACAGCTTCCAGTGTACTCCACCGATCTCACGCGGCCCCGGCCGTGCGGCAGAGTTGGCGCCGCTGCGCCGCGAAGACGGAGCCACGCGCGCCCGCTGACCCCGTTCACCAGCCGTAGCCGAACTTCAGGTACAGGCCGCGGTTGTCTTCGATACCGGCTGCGTATTCGAGATTGATCAGCATCCGCTCCTTCGGCTTGATGACGAAGTGAACGCCCGCGCCCCACGTCGGGTAGAAGGTCCGTTCGCTCGACGCGGTGTCACCCGCGCCGTACAAGCCCGCGACGCCGGTGAACAGCGTGGCTCCCCAGCGCGCGCCGAACGACACGCGCTCCTCGGCTTCGAACGACGACATGTAGGGCGCGAGATACTCGCCGATCTTGTAGCCGCGCAGCATCACGGCCGCCTGCGCCGCTGACGGCGCATCGTCGGTGAACCAGTTGTTTTCCCTGAATGCCAGGACGTGTCCGCCGCCGTGCGGCCAGAATGCGCGCGCGTCGACGCGATAGGCGTCGAACGTCGCGGCGCCGCCGAACGCCTCACGGTACGCGAGGTTGTTCACGTTCAGATACCAGCCGCGCGTCGGCATGTCCGGGTTGTCCCGCGAATCGAACATCGCGACGGCGCCGAGCGCGGCCGACTTGAAGCCGCGAATGCCGAGTGTCTCGAGCACGAGGTCGTCCTGCGCGGATTCGCCAAGCACCTGGTAGTTGGCCGCGTTGCCCTGTGCGCCGATGAACCAGTCTCCGGCTACTCGGTAGAGATATCGTCCCGCCCCGGCCTTCAGGTCGTCGTTGGTCTGGAGCGGCTGCCCGGTGCCGAGATAATCCTGGTAATCGTTCTTGATGTACCCAAACGCGGCGATGCCGATGATGCGGTGGTGATCCTCGTGAAACGAGGTGCGGGCAAACGCTCCGGCGATGGTGGAGTGCGTCGAGGTGTACTGGTAGGTGACGCCGAACAATGAGACCTGACTTTCAGGATCGAACTGATGCAGGTACGCACCCATGCCGCCGAAGGCCGTTCCCAGCTTCGGGTTGGAAGAGACCACCGGCACCAGCAGCCAGGGCGAGGATCGTTTTTCCGATTTCTGATCGGCGGCTGGTTCGACGGCGGCGGCGCCGGGACTCGCCGCGACGGGACTTGCCGGTGCATCCGGCTGCTGCGCCGGTGCGGCGGTCAGTAGCGGCACCGGAAGCATCCATATCAACGACACACAGAAAACCACTCGGCCGCATGTTCCAGCGGCAACGCGATCAGACATTTGGCTCCAGCGGGTTCGGGATCGCGTCGCTACCGCATCTCCCACGGCTGGCCGGTCGAGGCGACGACGCTGCTCCAGAGTGTATCCTGCGGGTCGATTGTCTTGCGCTCGGAGACCGCGAGAGAGATCGGCACGTGGGTGAAACGATGATTCCAGAAGCTGACGGCCATGTTCGTGCGTCCGCAGAGGCCGGCGTGGACCGCGCTCTGTCCGAGCAGCAGGCAGAACGCCGCGTCGTGCGGCGTCGCCGGCACGCTCCTGATGGCATAGCTCGGATCGATGTATTTCAGGGTCACGCTCGTACCCGCCTGCTTGAAGTGTTTCGTGATCGCGTCGCGCAGAAAGACGCCGATGTCGCCGTACTTGACGTTTCCTGATGCATCATGCTCCCCGCTTCCCGACATGAGATCCTGCCCGGCGCCTTCCGCGACGACGACCAGCGCATGGCCCCGCTGCTCGAGCCGCCGCTGAAGCGCCGCCATGAATCCGCCGAGGGTGAACGGCACCTCGGGAACAAGGCAGAAATTCACCTCGTTGTTGACCAGGGCCGAGTACGCGGCGATGAATCCCGAGTCGCGGCCCATCAGCTTCACGAGCCCGATCCCGTTGCGCGCGGCCTCGGCCTCGGCGTGGGCCGCATACGTCGCGCGCCGCGCCTCGGTGACGGCCGTCTCGAATCCGAACGTTCGCTGCACGAAGGAAATGTCATTGTCGATGGTCTTCGGGATACCGATGACGCTGATGGCCAGGCCGCGCCGCGCCGCCTCTTCGCCAATCTTTTGCGCGCCGCGAAGCGTCCCGTCGCCGCCGATGGCGAACAGGATTCCGACGCCAAGCTCATCGAGGCGTTCCACCATTTCTCCCGGGTCCTGCGGGCCGCGGGACGATCCGAGCACCGATCCGCCGCTCTCGTGAATCCGCCGCACGGACTCCGGCGTCAGCGCCAGCGGCTCACGTCCCGGCCTTTTTGTCAGTCCGTCGTAGCCGAAACGGAAGCCGTAAATCGTGCGCACGCCGTAATGACGGTCGAGGCTCAGGACGACCGCGCGGACAACGTCGTTCACCCCCGGGCAGAGGCCGCCGCAGGTCACGATTCCGCAAGCGAGCTTCGCCGGATCGAAAAACAGCATCCGCCTCGGCCCGGCGGCTTCCATTCCCGGCAGCGCGGCGCCCGCATTCAGGGCACCGCTGATTCCCTCGAGCGTCGCGTGATAGAGCACACGCTCCTCGTCGCCGGTGAACCGGACGCCCGACATCGGCGACGGGACGCGGCACTCGCCGATCTTCGCGATCGTGAAATCCAGGCCGGATTCGCGCATACGGGTCCTACACCTGTCTCATTGCATCATCGTCGTGCCGGCAGAGCGCGGTGTGCTTCGCGGCAAATCAGCGCGTTTTTTCCACACGCAGGAATTCGAGGCGGTAGTTGTCGCCCGGGTTCTGTGTGGATGGACCCGCGACGAGCATCGCCAGAGTACCGGGGATCCCGTGCTCGCGGACCCACTGGCGCCCGAACGCATTCCAGTTGTCAGGCTGGCTGGTGACGTGCATTGGATGGACGCCGTAGGAAAACGCCAGGTTCTGGCATACCTGTTCGTCGCGGCTCACCGCGACGATCCAGACCGCCGGGTTGAATCGCGAGATCATTCGCGGCGTCGTTCCCGTCCGGCTCGGCACAAAGATCGCCGCGCACGCCACCGTCGACAGCGCGTTCTCCACGACTGACGCGATCGCCTCCGCCGCGGCCGTCGGGCGGCGGCCGGCTGATATCGCCTCCAGGCGAAGGGATCGCGACGGGCGGTGCCGTTCGGTATAGGCGGCGATCCTCGCGAGCATCGCCACCGCCTCTTCGGGATACTTGCCCATCGCCGACTCGCCCGACAGCATGATGCAGTCGGTGCCGTCGAGGATGGCGTTCGCCACGTCCGTCGATTCGGCGCGCGTGGGCAGCCGGCTGACCGTCATGGATTCGAGCATCTGCGTGGCCGTGATCACCGGCTTGCCGACGCGGCCGGCCCGGGCGATCAGATCCTTCTGGATCACCGCGATTTGCTCGATCGGGACCTCCACGCCCAGATCGCCGCGGGCGACCATGATGCCGTCGCTCGCGTTCAGAATCTCGTCCAGGTGTTTGAGGGCATCCGCCCGCTCGATTTTTGCGATGATGAAAGGCCGCCGGCCGAGGGCCTTTGCGGCCGCGCGCACGGCCTCCACGTCCGCGGCTGTTTCCACAAACGACTGGCTGACCGCATCCACGCCGTGCGCGAGCGCGAATTCCAGGCAGGCGCGATCGTGCTCGGTAAACGCGCTGATACCGAGATCGATGCCCGAGAGGTTCAGCCCCTTCCTGGAACGCAGCTCGCCGCCCACCGTGACGGTGCACAGCACATCGTTGCCGGAGACGCGATCCACCACGAGCTGCACGAGGCCGTCGTTGAGAAACAGCTGGTTGCCCGGCTTCACGACCCTGGGCAGCCCCTCGAAGCTCATCGAGACGCGACGCTGGTCGCCGACGATGTCCTCGGCGGTGAGCGTGAACGGATCGCCGGGCTGCAGCTGGATCGGCTCGGGGTCGATCCTGCCGAGGCGCATCTTCGGGCCGGGCAGGTCGGCCATGATCGCGACCCGCCGGCCGGCAGCCTGGGCGGCGGCGCGGATGCGCGCGATGTGCTCCGCGTGGCCGGTGAAGTCCCCGTGCGAGAAATTCAGCCGTGCGATGTTGAGGCCCGCGCGTATCAGGCGTTCGAGCATCTCCGGGGATTCCGACGCCGGGCCGATGGTGGCGACGATCTTGGTCTTGTGTTCGGGCAACATCATCAGCGTTCGATCATCCACCAGTCTCGCGGCATACGTACATGAAAGAATCAGACATTATGGTGACCCCATCTGAAATGCCCGCAGCCGTCCCGCTCCTTCCCCTGGGACTGGCCGCCTACCAGGAGGGCGCGGTGGTCAGCCGCACGCTCCTCAAGCGCGCGGGCGGCACGATCACGCTCTTCGCGTTCGACGACGCTCAGGGATTGAGCGAGCATACCGCGCCGTTCGACGCCGTCGCCCACGTGCTCGAAGGAGAAGCGGAGATCACTATTGCCGGCACGCCCATCAAGGCGGCGGCGGGGGAACTGGTCCTGCTGCCGGCCAATCAGCCGCACGCGGTGCACGCGCGTACGCGGTTCAAGATGCTGCTGACGATGATCCGCTCGGCCTGATTCGCGCCGACGACGGCGTCAGGAATGCGTGGCGCAGGATTCGAATCACGTTCCCGGTGTGGACGAGAGAGCCACCAGCAACAGCAATGCGCCGACGCTGACGAACGTCACCGCATCGCGCGCCAGGCCACCCGGTCAGCGGGGAGCGTCTCTCAGCGCCCAGAGCGGGTAGTCGATGCCGGCAAGCCGGTTGATGACGATCGCCTGCAGCGTCAGGATGACCACGGCGATCTCGATGACAAGCAGGTGAAACGGCCGTGTCACGATCCCGAGCGCGATGATGAGAGTCGTGGCGCCGGCTGGCGGATGGGCAGCTTTCGCCACAATCATCAGCGCGCCGGTCGACGCCAGCGACAGAGCGGCGGCACCGACACGGCCGAGCGAGACGCCGGTCGCCATCGCTGGCGGCGCGTGCTGCAGGCCGAACAGCCACAGCGCACCGTAGCCGCACGCGATGCCGATGGCGTGGCCGTAAATGGTGTGCCGGGGGCTGGCCGCGGGAGCGCGCGGCGTGAAGAAGAACAGGAACGCAGTCGGACCGAGCGAGGGAAACACGAACGGCGTGCGGGACACCATCGCGACCCCCGCCAGGAGCGCGATCGTCACGAAGCCGTTCAGAAACATGAACAGCGCCCAGATAGGGCGCTCCGAATAACGCGTGAGCAGGTGGGTGATCTGCAGTCGCGCGGCAAGGCTCCGCGCCACCTCCGGAGCGTGGACGAGGAGCGGCGGGCGCCCGGACCGCTCAGTCACGCGGACCCCACTGGCGGAGGCGCGCGTCGAATGACACCACGTACCACAGCAATCCGGCGCTGAGCACGAACAGTACCGTCGAGGCGACCGCCGTCGGCACGAGGACGGCCAACTGCCGCGCGAACAGCGCGTCGAGTGCAGCGGCCACGAGCCATAACTGGATGACCACCAGGAGAGCGATGAGGACGAGCACGGCCGAGAAAAGAATCGAGCCCTGCTGACGCGTTTCCACGCTACACCTCGACGCCCGTTGCCACCAGATCGGCGCCGCGCCGCTCGATGGTGATCCGCGGCAGGCGCCGAGTCGGCGGCCCTGCCAGCGGCAGGCCTTCGCGCGCCGAAAACGATCCCTTGTGGCACGGGCAGGCCAGCACGTCGTCGCCGGGCCGGTGGACGACCGCGCAGGACAGGTGGGTGCACACCTGCGAGAACGCGTCGATACGGCCGTCTGCGTTGCACACCAGGATGCACGGGTCATCGCCGGTCGGGTAGCGGAACAGCAACGAGGTTCCCGGCGCCACGTCGTCTGCGGAAGCGATTCGCCTCGCAGGCAGCGCCGGCGCGCGATTCGCCACGCCGATCGATGCAATCAGGATGTTCACGCTCGCGAGGAGGCCCGAGCCGAGCGTGAGAAATTTCGCCAGTTCCCGCCGCGTCATGTAGTTGTCTTCGTCCCACCGGACGGGGAAGTCCTCGCGCCAGCGCGGACGTTCGTCAGCCATCAGTCGGCCTCCAGCAGCGCCGCGACGTCGTACGGATCAGGCGCCGGCCGGGATCGCCTCAGAGAGCTGAGGGGAATCACCGAAAGGTTCACGCGAGTCGCTTCGGTGGGCACCAGGACGAAGACCTTGGTACGCACCTGCTGATCCCCGAATTGCCAGTCGTTGACCGCCCGCCCCTGGCGCGTCCGCATGATCTCCTCGATGGTCGTGAACGCCAGCGCCCCAGAGGGGCACACCGTGGCGCACATCGGACGCCGGCCCGTGCTCGTGCGGTCGTAGCACATGTCGCACTTCATCATCTGATCGACGTCGGCGTCGTACTTGGGCACGCCGAACGGGCACGCGAGCACGCAGTTCGAGCACCCGATGCACCGCGGCTTGAGCGAGCTCTGGACGACGCCCTCGGCGGTCTGCTTGATGGCGTCGGCGGGACACACCTGAGCGCAGATCGGGTCCTCGCAGTGCATGCAGACCTGCGGCGCCGTCTGCACGCTGTCGCGCCGCTCGATCGTTTCGAGGTGAATGAGAGAGCGTCCGCGGTGCGTGTCGCATTCCTCGCACGCCTGGACACAGGCCTGGCACCCGATGCAGCGCGAGTAGTCGATGAAGAACGCGAGCTCGCTCATCGGACGCCGCCGGCGGCCGGCTCGAGAGAGGCGAGGTCGTCTGAGGGCGGCGACGATTTGGACACGCGGACGGCGCAGATCTTGAACTCGGGAATCTTGGAGACGGGATCGATCGCTCGATTCGTGCAGTTGTTCGCCGACCGGCCGAGCGGCCAGTGATACGGCACGAACACGGTGTCGGGCCGAATGGTCTTCACGATCTGGGCTCGCACGACGACGGCGCCGCGGCGGCTCTCGACGCGGACGAAGTCGCCGTCCGCGATCCCGAGCGACCCGGCGAGGCGGGGATGAATCTCGCACTGCGGCTGCGGGTACTGATCCACGAGGGCGCCGATGCGGCGTGTTTGTGTGCCTGACAGGTACTGCGACACCACGCGTCCGGTCGTCAGGACGATCGGGTAGTCCGCGTCCGGTTCTTCGGCGGCGGGCCGCCACTCGGCCGGCTGAAAATGCGCCTTGCCGTCGGGATGGCCGAACCGCCACCCTTCGTACAGGCGCGGAGTGCCGGGATGATCGATGGAGGGGCACGGCCAGAACACGCCCATTTCGCGGTCGATGCGTTCCCACGTGATGCCCGCATAATCGGCGACGCCGCCCTTGGAGGCGACGCGCAGCTCCTCGAAGATGTCCCGCGTCGACTCGTAGGCGAATTTGTCGCCCGCGCCTAGCCGCTTCGCGAGGTCGCAGATGATCCGCCAGTCCTGCCGCGCGCCGTCCGGCGGCTGGACGACCTGGCGGTGATGGATCACCCGCCCCTCGACGTTGGTCGTCGTCCCTTCGTCTTCTTCCATCAGCGAGCCGGGCAGCACGAGGTCGGCGTAGCGCGCCGTCTCCGACATGAAGAAATCGATGACAGCGAAGAACTCGAGGCGGCCGAGGGCTTCGCGGATGAACTCGCCGTCGGGCAGCGAGACGGCCGGATTGAAGCACACCAGCAGCAGGCCCTTGATGCGGCCGCCATGGATGGCTTCGAGCAGCGGCACGGCCGACAGTCCGGTGTGCGGGATGGTGGATTCCTCGACGCCCCACACGCCGGCGATGTATTCCCGGTGTGACGGGTTTTCGAGATCGCGTGCACCCGGCAGCTGATCGCATTTCTGTCCCTGCTCCCGCGCGCCCTGTCCGTTGCCCTGCCCCGTGATCATCGCGTAGCCGCAGCCTTCGCGGCCGATGCGGCCGGTGGCCACCACCAGGTTGATGGCGGCCATGCAGTTCTCGACGCCCTTGGAGTGGTGCTCGATGCCGCGGGCGTGCAGCAGGAAGCTGGTCTCGGCGGGTCCCCACAGTTCGGCGGCGCGCACGATCATCGAGGCCGGCACACCGGCGATGCCCGCCGCGTAGTCTGGAGTGTAGCGCTCGACGATGGCTTCGACGGCGTCCCAGCCGGTGGTATGCGCCGCGATGAACTCGCGGTTGATCCAGCCGCGTTGCACCATGACGTGGAGCATGCCGTAGAAGATGCCGATGTCCCCGCCCGGACGCACGGGAATGAAGACGTCGGCGGTGCGCGCGATCGGGGTCATGCGCGGATCGAGCACGATGAGCTGTGCGCCGTTCTCCCGTGCCTGCCACAGATAGTCGGTGGTGATCGGGGCGCATTCCGCGATGTTCGCGCCCGCGACGAGAATCACCTTTGCCTGTGGAATATCGCTCCAGGGGTTGGCGCTGCGATCGATACCGAGAATCTTCTTGGACGCGGCCGCGGCCGACACCATGCAGAGCCGGCCGTTGTAGTCGATGTTCGCGGTGCGCACGGCGACGCGCGCGAACTTGCCCATCAGGTACGCCTTCTCGTTGGTCAGCGAGGCGCCGGTCAGTACGGCGAACGCGTCGGGTCCGTACGCAGACTGGATGCGCTGGATCTCGCGTGCGGTGCGATCGAGCGCGGTCTCCCAGTCGATCGGCTGGAAGCCGCGAGTCTCGTCGCGAACGAGCGGCGTCAGCAGCCGATCCGGGTGCTCGTCCTGCATGTACCGCTTCACGCCCTTCGGGCAGAGCTTTCCCTTGTTGAAGGGAAATTCCTCCCACGGCTCGAAGCCCACGACCTTCTCGTCTTTGACCTTGAGCTGGATGCCGCACTGCTGTCCGCAGAAGCAGCAGTGGGTCGGCACGATGCGATCGGGCTCGCCGCGCGTGTTCCAGCCGCCCGCCGGCTCGCGGTGGAGATGCGGACCGAATTGCGCCACGAGATCCGAAACCGGCGCCGGCAGCCTGGCCATTACGCGCCGCGCCTCCAGAGCGCATCCTGCGTCAACGCGAGGCTCTTGCGGCGGCAGGCCGGACAGATGTCCTGATAATGCACGGTGGTCTCGTCCGCTGTGCCCGCGTCCATCCGGACCGCCTCGTACCTGATGCCCAGCTCGCGCTCGACCTGCTTGAGATCGCCGATGTGCATGCCCGACGCGAACGGCTCGCCGCATCGCGCACAGCGGGCCGCCTCGCCCCTCGCGCCGGTTTCCCGATAGAAGGCGACGCCGAGCTGCGCCGGCCGCTGGAAGATGTGGAAGAACTTGCCGAACGGCAGGTAGAGCAGCGTGAAGATCACTGTGACCGCGTGAAGCTGCGACAGGAACACGAAATGCAGCCCGCGCATCAGGTGGGTGGACACGGTCAGGAACACGCCGGTGATCGACACCGCGAAGAGCATCACCAGCGGCAGGAGATCGGCCCCGAACTGCTGGACCGCCAGGGCGCCCCGATCGCGCGCCCGCCGCCACATCGCGAGGGACACGCCGATCATCACGAGCACGGCCGAGATGTCCAGCACGTTGAACACGATGGGCGCCAGCGGACTCGCCAGATCGAATGTGAACATGCGCAGGCCGAAGACGAATGCCTGGTAGCGCTCCTGCGCGGCCCCTGCCGTTTCGAAATGAATCCATCCGAAGGACAGAGGGAATGTCACCGCCGCGGCGAGGATGCAGCCCCAGAAGATGAACCAATGCGCCGCCCACCGGAGGGGCGATCGTTTTTCGATGAACCGCTGCGCCACGATGTTCACGAAGAAGAGTGCCGCGAGGTGGGTGAGGTGCTGCGCCACGCGCGAAGGCGCGAAGAGCAGCCGCCACCCGCGCCGCCAGTAGAGACGCGTGGGCGGTTTCGTCAGCCACATCGAGTAGCGGTAGCCGAGACCGAACGCCGAAAAGACGCTCGCGCCCGCGTACGGAACGAGCGCTGCGTCGAAATCCCGGAGACGGCGGCTGCCGAAATAGATGCCGGCGAGAATCAGCGACGCCGTGAACAGGCCCCAGCCGGTGGCGCGAGCGACGTCAGCGCGGGGAGAAGCCGTCACGAACGGAGTATAGGCGACCATCGAGGGGATTGACTGACTGGATGACGGGAATGGCTCACGCTGCGTTTTGAAGAGGCGCGTGCGGTCTATTCAGGCGCGCCGGGTTGGAGATGCACGTGGCCCATCAGGCCGCCGTCCGCGTGGTCGAGGATATGGCAGTGGAACATCCACATGCCCGGACGTTCGTCGAAGACGACGACAAAACGGATTGTGCCTTCCATCGGGACGTCGAGGGTGTCCTTCCATGCCATGGGACGGATCGGCTGTAAATGTTCGTCGAGCGGCAGGAAAAAGAAGCCGTGGAGATGGATGGGATGCGCCCACTTCGTGTCGTTCTTCACGGTCCAGATCTGCGTCTCGCCGACCTTTGCGAGAAACGGCCTGGCTTTCCAGAACGGCGCGCCGTTCACCTGGAACTCGGACTTCCCGGTCGCCGCAAGGGGCGGCAGCGTGAGGACCATGTCCACGTGCGTCGCGCCCGCGAGGCTCGGCGGCACGATCTCGCGATGCACGTCGGGAAGCGGCTGCTTCGGCAAAGGCGGATCGTCGCTGAACGCAATCGTCAGCACGTTCTCGGGCACGCGATTTTCGACGCTGCCGTACCCGCGGTTGTACAGCGCCGCCTGCAGCGTGAGCGTCCCGCCCGCCGGCCCGGTCGGCGAAACAATCACGTCCATCCGTTCGCCGGGCGTGACGAGCAGCGTGTCCTTCGTCTCCGCCCGCTCCTGCAGGCCGCCGTCGCTGCCGATGACCGTGAACGTCTGACCGTCGAGGTCCAGGTAGAAGAAGCGGCTCCTGGCCGCGTTGACGATCCGCCAGCGCTGCGGAGCGCCGGAGCGCGCACGGATGGTCGGCAGGATCTTCCCGTTCGCCAAAACGTAGAGTCCTTCGCGGCCGAACACCGTGCCCGCCGAGCCGCCGGTGTCCGGCGAGTCGAGGACCCCGTGGCTGTCGAAGCCGATGTCGCTCAGGACGAGTGTGAGCTGATCGGCGATACCAACGCCGTCGTCGGGATCCTCGACGAGCAGCGCGCCGTAGAGGCCGAACCCCACCTGCGCCGCGGACATGACGTGCGGGTGATACCAGTACAGGCCTGCGTCACGCACCGTAAAATCGTACGTGAACGTCTCGCCGGTTTTGACTTCGGGCTGCGATACGTCCGGTACGCCGTCCATTTCGATCGGCACCCGCACGCCGTGCCAGTGGACCGTAGTGGGCTGCGGAAGATCGTTGGTGAAGTGCACGATGACGCGATCGCCAACGTGCGCGCGGATGAGGGGGCCGGGCAGGCTGCCGTCATACGTCCACGCCCGGACGCTGTGGTTGTTCCCGACCTCGACGTCGGCGATGCGAGCGGTCAGGTCGATCTCGACGATCTTCGGGTCGGGGTTGCGGTCGTGTGCCTCGGCCAGCCGGAGTCCCTGATCCCAGTTCGCAGGCGCCAGTGACGCAGACTCCGCAGCCGCGCCTGGGCGCGCGGCCAGCAGAAGGGCGACGCAGGCCGCGGCACGCCACTGCATGGGCATAAAGATGTATTCAGAATACATGTTTAAGCTAGAATTGCCAATGCAGGAGACACGGTGACCCTCACAAAATTCACGGACTATTCCCTCCGCCTGCTGATTTATCTCGGGCTGCATCACGATCGTCTGGTGTCGGTCGGCGAGATCAGCCGTGCCTACCGGGTGTCGCCCCACGTCATGGTCAAAGTCGTGCAGCGCCTGACCGAGCAGGGGCTGGTCGCCACCGTCCGCGGGCGGAACGGCGGCTTGCGCCTCAACAAGCCGCCCGCCGAGATCAATGTCGGCCGCGTGATTCGCCGTACCGAGCCCGGCTGGGACCTGGTGGAGTGCTTCGACGAGGCGAGGAATACGTGCCCGATCGACGGCGTCTGCGGGCTCAAAGGGGTCTTGAAGCGCGCCCAGGGGGCGTTCCTCGACGTACTCGACGATCACACGCTCGCCGATTTCCTTCCGCGCGCACCCGCGCTGATTCGCCTGCTGAACCGGTCCCACGAAGCCAATCCCTGAGCCAGCCAGCGCTGATACGATAGGCGCGCGCATGCACAGAGAGCGACTGCTGCCGCTCGGTTTCGCGTTCCTGCTCGCCAGCGGAGCAGCAGCGACGATGAGCGCACAGGCAGCGAAGCCCGAGCCGCTGTCGCTCGCGCGGCAGGGGTACCTTTTTGCCGGCGGGAAATATTCGACAGTTGGCGGCCGCCAGGTGATGAGCGGCCAGTTGTACGCCGAGTTCCAGATCCCCTCCAGGCAGACGCACCCGTGGCCGATCGTGATGATTCACGGCGGCGCGCAGTCGGGGACAAACTTCACCGGCACGCCGGACGGCCGCGAGGGCTGGGCCCAGTTCTTCCTGCGCCGTGGGTATGCCGTGTATGTGGTCGATCAGCCGGGACGCGGACGCGCGGCGTACCAGGCAGACGTGTATGGGCCGGCCGCGCCCCTGGTGCTCGAAACGACCCAGAGGCAGTTTGCTGCGCCGGAGCGCTACACACTCTGGCCGCAGGCGCACCTCCATACCCAGTGGCCCGGTCCGGCGATGCCCGGCGATCCGGCCTTCGATCAGTTCTACGCGTCGCAGATGCCATCGATCCAGGATTTCACCCTGCAGCAGCAACTCAACCGCGATGCCATCGTCGCACTGCTGGACAAAATCGGTCCGTCGATCCTCCTTACGCATTCGCAATCAGGCGCATTCGGCTGGCCCGTCGCGGATGCGCGCCCGAACCTGGTCAAGGCCATCCTCGCCGTCGAACCGAACGGACCGCCGTTCTTCAACGTCGAAAATATTCCGGCGCCCGAGTGGTTTCGCATGGCGCCCGGTCAGGCGCGCCCCTGGGGCGTGACCGCGGTGCCGCTTGCGTACTCGCCGGCGGCGGCGCAGGCGTCGGAGCTTGCGATCGTCCAGCAGGGAAAACCCGATGGTCCCGATCTCGTCCGCTGCTGGCTTCAGAAGGCGCCGGCCAGGCAGCTTCCGAATCTTCAGAAGGTGCCGATTCTCATCCTGACGGCGGAAGCGTCGTATCACGCACCGTACGATCACTGCACCGTCAGGTATCTCGAGCAGGCCGGCATCCGTCCGGAATGGATCAAGCTCGCGGACGCCGGCATCCACGGCAACGGCCACATGATGATGCTGGAGAAGAACAACGCGGAGATCGCGGCCGTGATGTCCACGTGGCTCGACAAGACCGTGCGATAGACGGACGATGCCGGAGCGCCGCACGATTCTCGTCACCGGTGCCGCAGGAAATCTTGGCAGCCGGCTCGCGCGCCACCTCGTGCCGTCGGGTCACGAACTCCGCCTGATGTACCACCGGACGCCGCTGCCGGAGGACCTGCTGAAAGCGGCGAATGTCCGTCCCATTAAGGCGAACCTGGCCGTGCCGGCGACGCTGCCCGCGGCGGTCGCCGGCGCCGACGTCATCGTCCATTTCGCCGGGCGGCTGTTCGCCCCTCGCGCCGCGAGCTTTCTCCCGGAAACAAATACGCGCTGGTTTTCGAACCTGCTGACCGCTGCTCTCCAGGCGAAGGTGAAACGGATCGTCCTGGCGTCATTTCCCCACGTCGAGGGCCCGAGCTCCGTGGAGCATCCGGCGACGGGGCGGCTCGATCGCGATCCGATTTCCGTCCACGCCCGCACGCGCCTCGAAGAGGAGCGGATGCTGATCGCGCGCACCGAGGCGACCGCGACCGCTCCCGTCGTCCTTCGGCTGGGCGTGATCTACGGCCGCGGAATCCTGATGGTCGAAGCCGCGCGTTGGCTCGCACGACGCCGGCTGCTCTGTATCTGGCCGGAACCGACGCTCTGCCAGTTTCTCGCGACCGCCGACTACCTCCAGGCGGTCGAAGCAGCGATCGTCAATCCGGATGTTCGCGGGATCTATCATGTCGGGGACGAGCAGCCTGTCACGGTGCAGGACTTCCTGGACGAAGCCTGCCGTGTCTGGGGTTATGGCCGTCCCATCCGCGTGCCATACGCTTCGATCTACGCGGCCGCCGCTGCCTGCGAGGCCTTCGCGATCGTCGCGAGGACGCCGTCGCCGCTCACGCGCGATTTCGTTCGACTCGGGCGTGTTCCTCATTGGGGCGACACGCGCCGCGCCCGCAGCGAACTGATCCCCCGGCTGTCCTATCCGTCAATCCACTCGGGGCTGTCCACGCTGTAACGCATCTCCTCCGATCCGCTACGATGGGGCGATGAAACTGAAGGACCTGCCGCGCGCGCTGGGCTTCGGCTCGGCGCCGCGCGAGTACGGTCACGAAATTCTCACGTTCCCGCTGCCGGGATTCGGCGACGTGCGGTTCGCCCGCTGGCTGCATCCAGGTGAAACGCCGAAGACCGTTACCGCGGCGAGCGTGGACGCGCTGCGATCGTTCCTGCGCGAGGGCGACGTCGCCATCGACATCGGCGCGCATACAGGGGATTCGACGCTGCCTATCGCGCTGGCGGTCGGCACCGCCGGCGCGGTGTTCGCGCTCGAGCCGAATCCGTACGTCTTCAAGGTCCTGGCCGTCAACGCGGCGCTGAACCCCTCGATCTCCCGCATCGTGCCGCTGATGTTCGCGGCGATGCCCGCCGACGGTGAATTCGCCTTCGAGTACTCGGATTCCGGCTACTGCAACGGCGGGTTTCACGAGGGCCTCAGCCGCTGGCGGCACGGCCATTTTTCCGTGCTCCGCGTCGCCGGCCGCAATCTCGCGGAGTACCTTGGCCGGACCGCGGCCCCCGAGCTTGCGCGGCTGCGGTACATCAAGATCGACACGGAAGGATTCGACAGGACGATCGTGCGAACGCTCGCGGATGTCGTGCGGGCGCGTCGGCCTTACCTGAAGGCCGAGATCTACAAACACCTGCCGGAAGGAGAGCGCGAGGGCTTTCACGCCGACCTGCGCGCGCTCGGTTATCGCGTGTTCAAGTGCGGAGAGACCGAGTACCGCGGCGAGGAACTGGGCCCGCGCGACCTGATGCGCTGGAAACACTTCGATGTATTCGCTGTCCCCGACGAGCTCGTTTAAGGTCTGTGCGCTGACGGTGGCCCTCACTGTCGCTCGCGCCGGTGCCGCCGGCGACGAGAGGCGCATCACGAAGGCAACGAACGTTCGCCTGCGGAGTGCTGCGGCAACGAGTGCGTCGATTGCCGCCGAATTACCACTTGGGACGGAGCTCGCCGTTGTGGGACGAGCCAATGCCACTGATCGGTGGTACCACGTCAGGGCAGACGACGGGCGCGACGGGTGGGTACTGGGGAGGCTGACCGCCCCGCTCAGTCTCGAGCGGCGGGATCAGGCAATCGAATCCATCATCGTCGACCGCCTGCGGGGCGGCGGGGACTTTTCCTCCGGTCTCCAACTCTTCGATCTCATCGAGCGAACCGCCGCCGAGTTGACCGATCGCGAGGCACAGGCCCGTTTCGCGCTGTACCGATTGCGGTCGATGACCATCGTCTTCCTGGGCATCCCTTTCAGGCGAGGCGAATCCGATCCGTATCGACGCTGGATTCGTGACCATCGGGACGCGGCGAGATACGACGAGCCCGGTGGCACGTGGATGGTTGACCCTCAGTACGTGACAGGCGTGCATGACACGTATCGAGGCACCGCAGCGGCCGAGGACATCGCATGGTTTCTCGCGCAGCACGGTCTTTACGGGGAGTGCGAAGGCGACGTTCCGTGTTACGTCGATCGGACCAATCGGCTCGAGGGCTGGTATCTCCGCACCTATCCGGGCGGCCGGCACACCGACGACGCCAACGGAAGGATCGCGCTCAAGCTCAATGACTACATGGACAACTTAGGCAGATTTCCCTCAGTGCTGGCGCAGTTCGATCCGGGAACGCGCTGCGGCGAACTGCGGCTATCCCTCGATCCGCTGGCGTCGGCCGTGATGGCCACGATCTCGGCGCGCAAGCCCGGCGCGCTGGCGGCCATCGATCGATTCGCGCAACTCTGCAGATGATCCGCCAGATCGAACGCTGAACCGCGCTCAGCGGCTCCGCTGCGGCGGCGAGATCGCGAGCGCGCGCTGCAGGTTCGTGGCCGCTCCCTTGTGCTGCGGGCTGAGGCGCAGCGTTTCCTGAAATTCATGAATGGCGGCGGCCAGCTGCCCCTGTGATGCCAGCGCTGCACCGAGGATGTTATGGGCTTCGGCGTCGGCGGGATTGCGGCGGACTGCCTCGCGCGCCTCGACCTCGGCCGGCGCGACTTTCCCCTGCTCGAGAAAGCGGGCGGCCTGAATGCGGGAGACGATCCCGATGCCCTGATTCGCGGAGCGGCTGGAGGAATCGAGATCGAGGACCGCTTTGAATTGGCTCGCCGCCGCCTCGAGCTGTCCCTGCGACAGCAGCGCCTGGCCGAGGAGCAGCCGGGCCGGGATGCGATTCGGTAGCGATGGGTTGTCGTCGATGAACACGTTCAGGACGCCGATGGCTTCCGCCGGTCGTCCCTGCATCACCAGCTCGGCGCCGAGCCCCGCGCGCGCGTCCGGGTAATCGTTGATGGCTTCCCGAAGCTGGGCGAGCGCGTCCTCGTGCCGCCCGGCGTCGATGTACTCGGTCGCGAGGGAGAAGCGCGCCCGTCCGTTCGGCCGGCGTGCCACCGAGCTCTCCCAGAGCGACACCGGCGTCGCGTACTCGCCGGCGCGGCGCATCGTCCGGACGCCCAGCGCCGCGACGACCGCCAATGACGCGCCAGCAGCGGCCACGGTCAGCATGCGTGTTCGCGCGGGCCATCGCTCGCGAAGCCGTTCGAGCACGACCGATCCCGCCACGACGGCCAGCACCGACAGCGCCGCCATCGGGAGATACATCCGCCGCTCCGCACCGACTTCGCTGGCGATGGGAACGATGCTCGACGTCGGCGCGAGCGTCAGGAAGAACATGGCGCCCAGGAACCCGGCGGCCGGCCACCGCGCGAGCGCCACGATCGTGGCGGCGAGCATCGCCGCCAGCAGCAGCACCTGCGGCAGGACGTCACCGAGTCCGACGGCGCGCGGCACGCCGTAGTCGAGCACGAGCGCCCGCGGCCAGACCGAGAGCCAAAGGTACCGCACGATCATCTGGGCCTGGTTCAGCAGATACGTCCAGGGCGACACCTTCGCCGCCCCCACGGTCGATCGGGGCCAGCGCCACATCAGGATGCCGAGTTCCACCCACGTGATCGCGAGGGCAGCGTAGAACCCGCCCCGGGCGCGCAGCGCATCGCGCATCGACGCAAATTCGAAGACGCGGTCGTAGAGCAGGACGGCCAGCGGCGCCACGGCCATCGACTCCTTCGTCGCCATCCCGGCCGCGCACGCAAGCACGGAAACGACGAGCCAGCCCGCCGACTCACGCCCGCGAATCGCCGCGTACATCGTCAGCAGCAGGAACAGGCCCATCATCGACTCGGTGCGCTGGGTCGTGTACTCGACCGTCTCGCTGAGCAGGGGATGGACCACCCATACCAGCGCGGACAGCAGCGCGATCGTGTCGGCCTTCTGACCGAGCCCGAGCCTCGCTGCGGTCAGCCGGACGATCGCAAACAGCAGGAGCGCGGATGCGAGCACGATCGCGAGGTTCCACGAGTGATAGGCGGTTTCATCCAGGCCGCCCATCGCGTACGTCAGCGCGAACGACAGGTTTGCCAGGGGGCGGCCGGCTACCGCCGTTTCGATCGGCGGCGACAGCGACGCCGACAACGGCAGCACGCTGCGGATCGTCGTGTTGGACACGATGGCCGGATCGTCGTCCCAGATGAACGGCGCGCGCAGGCCGTTCCAATAGGCGGCGATGCCGGCGACGGCGATGAGGAAAACGTAGAGCAGGATCCGCGGAGTGCGGCTTGGCCGTGGGGGCGCCATCAGGCGATCTCGGCCAAGCCTAGCATTTGTCGCCGGTCGTGAGGGCCGTCGATTAGCGGCGCTCGACTACCTGCCGACGATACCGGAGACGATGCGCTGCGCCTCGGGGCCTGGTGAACTGACCGCTGATCACCGCAGAAGCGCCGATAGCGGATCTGATCGTCTACAGGGGCGGCGAGAGCCGGCTCCGCGCTCATGCCCTATAGACGTTTCAGGCCGCGATTATTTTGCGCCGTGCTCTTCCGCGCGCGCCGCGCTGAGAATGTTGCGCAGGCCGTAGTTCCCCTCGTGACACTCGTACTGCATGATCGGCTCGTTATCGCTCATCGTCAGGGGCATCGAGAACGTCCACGGCTTCGTCCACGTGTGCGGATCCTCGACGGTGACCGTCCAGCGCAGCTTGTCGGCGGCCGTGCGCGTGAAGCGTTCGGTGAAGCGCAGCGTCGCCGCGTCGGCGTTGCGGTACACGCTCCTCGTCCTGAAGTTCGTGGTCTCGACCACCAGCGTGTCGCCGACCCAGTGCCCGCGCGAGTCGCCCATGTCGAGCTCGATGGCCTTGCCCGGATGCGGGCGAGGCTCGCGATCGACGGGAATGATGCGCGTCTCGTGGATCATCTCGTACTGGATCGCCACGTAACCGGGCCCCTGGACGATTCGCGAGGAGTTGCCGTAAATCGTCGGCATGCCCGAGCTGGGAAATCCGCGCGTGATGCACCGATCGTACAGACTGCGATCTTCATAGGAATCTGAACCGCCGTTATAGATCGTCTGTCGCGCCGAAGCCGCACGCTGACGACCCTCGGCGGTGAGCGGCGGAATCTTGCCGTCCTCGGGATCGGTGATGAGCCACGCCTGGGCGCCGTCTTCGAGCCGGAACGCCACCTGCCACCAGTTGCTCGGCGCGTCGAAGGGCGTCTCGAACCGCTGGATGGTGTTGTCCTGGATCGCCTTGTTCATCGCCCTGAGCTCGGAGGGCGTGATGTCGGAGAGTTTCCGGCCGTCGAATTCGGCGGGCCGCTCGAGCGGCGTGCCCGCTTCGTACAAGTTGGTGTAGTTGCCCTGGAAATCAGGATCGCCCCACGGCGTCCGCGGCGCCTTGTTCGCGGCGGCCTTGCTGCTCTGCCCAGCGCCACTGGCGGGCGACAGGCAGACGATGAAAACGGCGCCGATCAGCAGGGCGTAGACGTAACGCGAATGCTTTGCCACCATGCCTGAATTATAGCGGCCGGCCGCGCGGCCATCGCTCTTCTCCCCCGATTTGGGGAGCCGCCATTGTTGTCGGTAGATATCCAGACTAGGATACCGGCCATCCACACACACTTCCGTTGGCGCGCATTGTCGATCCGCGGTGCCGGTATCTCGGCCGTTGTCTTTTTTCTCTGGATGTTCGGTCAGTTCTGGCATCCGGTATTCGGATTCACGTCGTTGATCGAGCTCGACTCCACCAACGACGAGAGAAAGATCGATGCGTTCAAGACGCTGCCGGTATATGTCTACGAAGACGGTGGCTACGACGGCGTGTCCTACGCGCAGATCGCCTACCACCCGGCGCTGACATCCCCCGAGCTGGCGCGTGCCCTGGGGAGTCCGGCGTATCGCGCCAGACGCATTCTCGCACCGGCGCTTGCCTACGTGATTGCTCTGGGCAGCCCGACGTGGATCGTCCACGTCTATTCGCTCCTCAACCCGGCGTTCTGGCTCCTGCTCGCGGCCTTGCTCTGGCGTCTGCTGCCCGTTCGGGACTGGCAAAGCTGGCTCGCCTGGGCGGGCGTGCTGTTCTCGAGCGGCGCCATGAGCAGCGTGCGCCTGGCTTTGACCGATCTCGTCGCGCTCGCGATCCTCGCGGGCGCCCTGGCGTGGGCGGAGCGGCCTCGCCGCGCCGGCGACACGTTCGCCGCAGGCATCGTGGCAGCCGCCGCCCTCGCGCGGGAAACTTCATTGCTCGCGATCGCGGCGATCGTGCAGCCGCCCTGGCTTTCGTGGAGAAACGCGTGGCGCGTGGCAGTGGCGGCCGCGCCGCTCGCGATCTGGGCGGCCTACGTCAGCTGGGTGTTGGGAAACGACGAAACAGGATTGTCCCAGTTCACGCTGCCGTTCGCGGGCCTTGTCGGCAAGATCGGCGCCGACGTGACGGCGGTGCGCGAGCATACCGGCTCCTCGCTCGCCTGGACCACGATGTTCACGACGGTGGGTCTCATCGTGCAGGCGACATTTTTTGCGACGCGCTTGCGATTCCGTGATGCGTGGTGGCGCGC
>Ga0136846_1214361_pt1 | contig 43953 bp, 43 predicted proteins | sample HopSoiMetagenom2_FD_96841 | JGI IMG/M metagenome (GOLD analysis project Ga0136846, IMG submission 96841) | Grasslands soil microbial communities from Hopland, California, USA - 2 Assembly 2016 (version 4) | ecosystem: Environmental > Terrestrial > Soil > Grasslands | place: USA: Hopland...
AACCGGCCGGCGGCGCATTATCTGCCCCGCGGATTCCCCCGGTCAGTTTTCCGTGCGGCCCGGATCTGTAGAGGTGAACGCAGATGAGGCCCGCCTCACATACATCAGGGAGCCCGCATGTCAAGCCACCAGGTTTCAGGCGCGATCGCCTACCAGGAGGGTCCAGGGCCGGATCCGGTCCATCGCTGGCGCGCGTTCGCGGTGCTGGCTGTTTCGTTCTTCATGACGGTCGCGGACCTCGCGATCGTCAACGTCGCGTTGCCGACCATCGGCCGCGAGCTGCACATGCCGGAATCGAGCCTGCAATGGGTCGTCACCGGCTACGCGCTCACCTTCGGCGGCTTCCTGCTGCTCGGCGGCCGCGCCGCGGATCTCCTCGGGCGCCGCCGCATCCTGATCGCCGGCCTGCTCGTGTTCACCGCGTCGTCGCTAGGCTGCGGGCTGGCAACAGCGGAATCGGTCCTGATCCCGATGCGCTTCCTGCAGGGGCTCGGCGCGGCGATCGTGCTCCCGGCGGCGCTGTCGATCGTGATGAACATGTTCCCCGAGGGTGCCGAGCGGAACAAGGCCCTGGGCGTGTGGGGCGCCATCGGAGCGAGCGGCGCGGCCGTCGGGGTGATGGCCGGCGGTCTGCTCACCCGCTATGTCGGCTGGCAGTACATCTTCTTCCTCAACGTCCCGATCGGGGCTGCGGCGCTGCTGCTCGCCCCGCGCATCGTGCCAGAGAGCCGGCTCGACACGGCACGCCGGCGCTACGACCCGTTCGGCGCGGTCGCGGTGACCGGCGGCCTGTCGCTGCTCGTCTACGCGATCTCGACCGCCCCACAGGTCGGGTGGGGTACGGCTAGGACGGTGACGCTGCTCGCGGTATCCGTCGCCCTGCTCACCGCCTTCGTGGTCATCGAGACGCGCGTGGAGGCGCCGCTGATGCCGCTGCGGATCTTCCAGAGCAAGACGCTGGCGGGTGCGAACGCGGTCGGCGTGCTGCTCGGCGGCAGCTTCTTCGCGTACATCTTCATCGGCACCCTGTATATGCAGCAGGTGCTCGGTTACTCCGCCCTGAAGGCTGGGCTCGCCTGGCTGGAGATGGCGCTCATCTCGGTAGCCTTCGCCGGCCTGTCGCAGGCGCTGGTCACCCGCGGCTCGGCCAAGCTCGTGATGGCGGCCGGAATGGCCATGATCGGCGGCGGCATCTTGTGGTCAACCCAGGTGCCCGTGCACGGCCACTTCTGGACCAGCCTGGCCGGGCCGTTCTTCATCGTCGGAGTCGGCACCGCATTTGCCTTCATCCCGGTCTCGATCGCCGCCCTGGCTGGGATCGCCGAGCACGAGGCCGGCCTGGCCTCCGGGCTTATCAACACCTCCGAGCAGCTTGGCGGGGCGATCGGTATCGCCATAGCGTCCACGATCGCCGCCACCCGCGCCAGCACCTTGCTTCACCAGGGCGCCGCACCAGCCGCGGCGCTGACCAGCGGCTTCCAATGGGCCTTCTGGGCTTGCGGCGCCATCGGCCTGGCCGCGGTCCCGGTGACTTACCTCCTGGTCCGCCGCAACGAGCTAGCCACGGCGGTCTCCCGCACCTCCCAGAAGCCTCAGCCAGCACCTGCCGACATTTAACCCGGACACCGCCTCATAGGAATCAAGGGAGTTCCGCATGCCAACGCAAGAACTTTCCGGAACGACGGCACTGGTCACCGGCGTCAGCCGGGGTTTCGGCCGCGCCATCGCCGTCGCCCTGTCCAAGCACGGCGCGCACGTCGCCGGGGTCGCCCGCGACCCCCGTCGGCTCGAGGAACTGCACGCACAACTCGGCGGCACCTTCATCCCCGTCGCCGCCGACGCCGCCGACCCCGTGCTCGCGGGCCAGCTCCTCGACAAGTACCGTCCCCGCACGGTGGTCCTCAATGCCGGGGCAGCTCCCCTGGCGCGGCCGATCCACCGGCAAACCTGGCAGACCTTCAGCCGCAACTGGGAAGTCGACGTACAGCACGTGTTCAACTGGACCCGCGAGGCGCTGCTGCTTCCCCTGGAGCCGGGCAGCGTGGTCATCGCCTTCTCCAGCGGAGCCGCGGTCAACGGCTCGCCACTCAGCGGCGGCTACGCCGGAGCCAAGGCCACCATCCGGTTCATCGCGTCCTATGCCGCCGCGGAGTCCGGCCGGGACGCGCTCGGCATCAGGTTCACCTCGGTGCTGCCGCAGCTCACTCCGGAAACAGACCTGGGCGCGGCCGGAGTAGCCGCCTACGCCGCCAGGCAGGGCGTCGATATCCCCGCCTTCCTCGACCGCCTCGGCCCGGCGCTCACCCCGGAACAGGTAGGCACCGCGATCGTCGACATTGCCGCCGGCGCCGCCGATGACCGCGACGCGTACCTGCTCACCGCCACCGGCCTCAGCCCGGTGCGGTAATGGCCTCGTCACCTCTTCGGCGGCGGCCCACCACTGCCCAACATCCTGACGCCAGGGCGCGCCGTGCGCCGATGGCGCGCACGTCCAGGGCCACCCCTGACGCCTTGACCCGTCCGAAGCTGGGTCCGTGATCACGAGATCAGCCACTCGAGAAGGAGAACCGACAATGCGCAAGCTGATCGAATCGACCCTCGTCTCGCTCGACGGCGTCGTCGAAGCGCCCGAGCGGTGGGCCAGCTTCGACGCCGAGGCCACGGCATTGTCCCTCAAGGAACTGGGCAGCTACGACGCATTCGTCATGGGCCGGGTGACCTACGAGAAGTTCTACGCGAACTTGGGCCATACCGCTGGCAACCCCTACATCGACCTCATCAGCGCCATGCCCAAGTACGTCGCATCCCGGTCGCTGACCCAGACGGCATGGAATGCCACCCTCCTCGGGCCCGACCCATCCAGCGCGATCGCCCGGCTGAAGGACCAGCCCGGCAAGGACCTCGTCAAGTACGGCACCAGCCGCCTCGACGACACGCTCGTGCGACATCAGCTGATCGACGAGTTCCGCTTCTGGATCATGCCCGTCGTGGCCGGTTCAGGGCAACGGCTGTTCGAGCACGTGGACACCTCCGGGCTCAACCTCAGGCTCACCGGCGAGAGGAGGCTGGAGAACGGGTCGGTGATCCTCACCTATGCACCCGGCTGACCTCAGTCCATGCTCGGCGGGGCGGGAATGTCGTGCAATAGCAGGTGCACCCGTCCGGCGAACGGCAGCGGGCAGCGGGGCTCGACGACCAGCCGGCCAGGGCCGCCCAGCCCAGCCGGGCAACCCCGTTCCCACGGACACGGCCGCCGCCGCCCAAACCCGGCCAGGGTCCGTGACTCGGTGGCTTGGCTCCCGCGCGCGCGGTCGTTACGTCAGGGCGTCAGCTACCGGGGGCGCTCCGCAGCCTCATGGATGGCGTGCGCCCGGGCGGGGTTCCAGTACAGGGTGACGCGAGCTGGCGGGACGTCACCCGGCGATACCGCATGCGTCACCGGTATCACGTCCCTGCAAGGCCGCGGCAGCGCGGCTTGGTGAATCTGGCAAGCGGTAATCTACTTGTGGCCGGATGGCCTGACGATGACTCACAGTGCTGAGCCGCCGCCGGGCCGCGTGGAGACATCAGATGACCGGACAGCGGCATGCTTCGGCGTGATAAGCCGGCAGGCCTCGGCGGTAGCTCACCGAGGGCTGTCGCGCCTGTGGCTGCCCCGGCACAGGTCGCCGTGTCCGGGCAGGATGTCTTGCTGGCGACCAAGCTGCACATACCCCCGCCGCCGCCGGGTTTTGTGTCGCGCCAGCGTCTGGTGCAGGCGCTGGGCGCGGGCCTGGCCAGGGGCCGGGTGCTGGTGTGCGCTCCGGCGGGATCCGGCAAGACGGCGTTGCTGGCCGGCTGGGCCCGCGGTGACGGGCGGCCGGTGGCGTGGCTGGGCCTAGATGGCGGCGACAGCGACCCGGCCCGGTTCTGGCGCTACGCGGTAGCCGCGCTGGACCGGGCCCGGCCGGGGCTGGCCGGGCAGGTGGGTCCGCTGCCCTCGCGTTCGCCTGAGGGGCTGGTGACGGCCCTGATCAATGAGCTGGCCGCCGATCCCGGCCCGGATGAGGTGCTACTGGTCCTGGATGACTACCACCTGGTCGATTCCGGGCCGGTGCACGAGTCGGTGGCTTTCTTGCTGGAGAATCTGCCGCCGGGCCTGCGGGTGGTGGTGTCCGGCCGGGCTGACCCGCCGCTGCCGCTGGCGCGGCTGCGGGCCCGCGGCCAGCTGGCTGAGCTGCGCGCCGCCGACCTGCGCTTCACCGGTGAGGAGGCGGCGGCGCTGCTGGATGAGGCGCCCGGGCCGGCCCTGCCGGCCACGGCGGTGGCGGCGCTGGTGGCTCGCACCGAGGGGTGGGCGGCGGGACTGCAGCTGGCCGGGCTGTCGCTGCGGGGGCACGCGGACGCGGCCGGGTTCGTGGCGGCGTTCGGCGGTAGCCACCGGTTCGTGCTGGACTACCTGGCTGATGAGGTGCTAAACGGCCAACCCGCTCAGGTGCGCACGTTCTTGCTGGAGACCTCGGTGCTGGAGCGGTTGTCGGGCGAGCTGTGTGATGCGGTCACCGGCCGGGCCGGCAGCCAGGCGATGCTGGCCGACGTCGAGCAGGCGGGGCTGTTCTTGGTACCGCTGGACGACGTGCGTGGCTGGTGGCGCTACCACCACCTGTTCGCCGACCTGCTGCGCGCCCGGCTGCAGGCTGAGCAGCCCGGCCGGGTGCCGGCGCTGCACCAGGCCGCGGCCGCTTGGTGCGAGGAGCATGATCTGGCCGATGACGCGGTCCGGCACGCGCTGGCGGCCGGGGACACAGCCCGGGCGGCGCGGCTGGTCGAGCGGAACGTCGAGACGCTGCTGGGCCGCAGCGAGGGCGTGACCTTGGGCCGCTGGCTTTCGGCGCTGCCGGCGGAGTCGGTACGCAATCGTCCGCGGCTGTGCCTGGCCCAGGCGTACGGCGCCGCGCAGGGCTTCCAGGTGGAAACGCTCGAGACCCTGCTCGATGACGCCGAGCGTGCCCTTGCGGCCAGCGGCGACGAACCGTATGAGGACCCCGCCGGGCGGCCGGTGAGCGTGCTGGCAAATGTCCCCGCGGGGATCGCGTTCCTGCGTGCCTTGCTCGCTCGGCTGCGCGGTGATGCCGCCCTCGCGGCCGGCTACCACGGGCAGGCCCTAGCCCGATTGAGCGAGGATGACTGGCTGCTGCACTCCTTCGTGCGCTGGAACCTGGCGGTGGCGGACTGGCTGGGCGGCCGGCTCGGGGCAGCCGAGCGCGGCCTGGCCGAGGTGCTCGCCGGGCTGCGCGCGGCCGGCGAAGCGGTTCGCCGGATAGGCGGGGAGCCCGTGGAGGTCTTCCGCGCCGTCGAAGGCGGCGCTGGGTTCTTCGCTGGCTTCCTGGCCATGCGTGTCCGCTACGACCTGGGCCAGGTGCAGCGCGCCCGGGGCGACCTGGATGCGGCGCTGGCGACCTACCGGCAAGCGCTGGGCACGGCCGGTGAGAGCAGCCAGCCGCCCCATCTGGGCCTGGCGCACGTCGGCCTGGCTCAGGTCTTGTATGAGCGGAACGAGCTGGACGCCGCCCTCGACCACGCCACCGAGGGGGTCACGCTGTGCCGGCAGCTTGCCGCTACCCTGCCGCTGGCCACCGGCCTGGCTGTCGTGGCCCGGATCCGGCAGGTGCAGGGTGACGCGTCCGGGGCCCTGGAGGCGATGAGCGAGGCCGGGCAGGCCGGGCTGAGCCCGCAGGTGATCTCCCTATTCAACCCGGTGCCGTCGCAGCGGGCGCGGCTGCTGCTGGCCCAGGGAGACGTCCGCGCGGCCGGCCAGTGGGCAGCGGCTGCGGGTCTCGGCTCAGACGATGAGCCAGATTACGGGCGGGAGCCGGCATACCTGGTGCTGGCCCGGGTCCTGCTCGCCCAAGACAACCCCGGCCCGGCGCTCATGCTGCTGCAGCGGCTGCTCGGCGCCGCGGCTAGCCAGGGCCGGACCGGCAGCGTCATCGAGATCCAGGCGCTGCGGGCGCTGGCGCTGGCCGCCTGCGGCGATCACGCCGGCGCCCTCGGCGCGCTGACCGAGGCGCTCACGCTCGCCTGCCGGCATGGCTACGTCCGGGTCCTGGCCGACGAGGGCGCGCCGATGCGAGCCCTGCTCGCCCAGCTGCCCGCTGCCCGGCCGGGCCAGCAGCACGCGGCTGGCCGTACCAGCCCCGGCTACCTGGCCGCGCTTGTGCGCGCCTGCGGCCAGGCCGACACCGTGCCGCCGCGGAGGCGATCGGCGGCCGCGCCGCCGGGCCTGGCCGAGCCGCTGACCGACCGCGAGCTGGAGGTGCTGCGGCTGATCGCGGCGGGCAGCTCAAATCAGCGCATTGCCCACGATCTGGTGGTGGCGCTGGACACGGTCAAAAAGCACGTGACCCACGTGCTGGGCAAGCTCGGCGCCGCCAACCGCACCGAGGCCGCCGCCCGGGCCCGGCAGCTTGGCCTGATCCCTTGACACCGCACCCCAGCCTGCCCGGTACCACCTTCGGGTGAGGATCGGTCCCGCGGCGACATTCCACCCGGGAGGCACCTTCGGGTGACGCCCCACGGCGACCCGGATTCGTACCGTTCACCGAAGAGCCAGGCTACCCATCTGCTCATGGAGGCCGTCATGTACGACCCGCCTGCCTATCTGTGGACGATCACCGTCGCCGGACCGACCGCGGTCGCGGCCCTGACCTGCATCGCGCTGTACGGCGGCGCGGAACGCGCCGGCCTGGGCCGAAGGCGCGGGGCGCTGCTCGCCGGGGCCGCGGCCGTCGTGCTCGGCGGCTGGCTCATCGCCAGCGCGGTGATCACGAGTCACGGCTGGTACCGCACCCTGCCGTGGTTTCCGGTCGCGGCGGCCGGCTACCTGGGCCTGCTGCTGGCACTGCGCCAGATCCCGGCGGTGGCGCGAGCCCTGGCGGCACCGGGCATGCTGAGCCGCCTGGAGCTCCCGCACACACCCCGCGTGGTCGGGGTGGCCTTCCTGCTCTACCTGGCGTCCGGCCACCTGCCGGCACTATTCGCCCTGCCCGCGGGCCTGGGCGACATCACCGCCGGCATCGCGGCGCTGCTGGTCGCCCGCAGGCTCGCGCGGGGCACCGGCCGCCGCGCCGCCCTGTGGTTTAACGCGTTCGGCATCACCGACCTGGTGGTGGCCCTGACCCTGGGCGCCCTTACCGGATTCCAGCTCCTCACCATCACCCCGTCCAGTGCGCCGATTACCGAGCTGCCGCTCGCGCTGATCCCGACCGCGACCGTGCCGCTGTTTTTCGCCCTCCACATCACGGCCGTGTCCGCGCTGGCAAGGGCTCCGCGGACACCGCTGCCCACCACCCCCCCGAACCCAGCAGTGAGGACCACCGAGGCTGCGGGAGCGGACGGCAACTGACCATCGTGCTGCCCCCACCCTGTCTTAAATCTCATCAGATTCTGAATGGCTATCAGACGAGGACTACTGACCCCGGAGGATTCATGAGCGAAAGGAAGCACGACGGTGGCGGCTGGACCGCCAGCCAGGTGCCACCCCTGGCAGGCCGGTCTGCCGTGGTGACCGGTGCGACCTCCGGGATGGGGCTGGAAACTGCCCGGGTGCTCGCGCAGCGTGGCGCGACCGTCATCCTGGCCAGCCGCGACACCGACAGGGCCGAACGGGCAGCGGCCCAGGTCCGGTCCGCGAGCAGCGTAGCGCCCTGACCGGGCCGGCTGCTGGCCGCGCCGAGCGCGGCTACGACCACGACCAGGCTTACTGGCAGTCGAAGCTGGCCAACCCGCTATCTCGGCCTGGCAACGTAAGGTCAGCCAAGATCGTCGTCGCCGAGGAAGCCCAGCAGGCGGGTCAGCACCGGCAGGCAGGCTCAGCGAGGATTATGGCGGGGGAGGGGTGCGTCGTTGAGCTGCTGGTCGATGTCCACGAGGATGGCGTCGTCCTCGATTTTGCACGCGTAAACCGGGATGGCACCGCAGGCGAACACGCCGACCGCCTCGCCGGTGGTCAGGTTGTAGCGCGACGCGTGGGAGGCGCAGATCAGGGTGTCATCGTCATCGAGGCGGCCTTCGTGCAGGGGCTGCTGCTGGTGGGTGCAGGTGTTGTGGATCGCCCGGACGTCATCGTCGTCGAGGCGGATGAGGCAGACCGGTTCGCGCAGTTCCTCCACCAGCATGGTGTCACCGACCTCTATGTCATCGAGGTTCGCGACAACGACGAACGCCATGGCTATGTCCTTTCTTTTGCGGGTCGCCGAGGTGCCGGCAGGCTGCCGCGCACCTCTATCCAGCCGTTGCGGATCCGGGTCGGCAGCACGGGCTGCGGCTGGCTGGCCGGGCCGCGGCCGACGCAGCCGTCGGCGAGCGCGAAGCGGGCGCCGTGCAGCGGGCACGTCACGGTCAGGTCCGCGACCTCGCCGCGGCTGAGCAGGCCGCCGGCGTGGCTGCAGATGTTGTCGAGGGCGTAGAGGCTGCCGTCCTGCCGGTACAGCATGATCTGCCGGCCTTCGGCCTCGACGGCGGTGGGCGTGTCGTCCGGCAGGCCGGCCTCCTCCAGCGCGCGGACCCACCGCCGCGGCCCGGTGTTCCATGCCACCCGGTTGACCATCACGCCCTTGGTGAAGACGAGATGACCGCCGAGGTAGCCAGCCGCCGCCGTGACCGTGAAGCTGGCCGCGCCCAGGGCGCGGGCCGTACTGCGGTGGCCGGCCAGCCGGGTGCCCAGGGAGGCGCCCTGCAAGCCCAGGGCCACGGTGTTGATGATGCCGTGGAAGAGCCCGACGCGGCGGTCTTGATCCTCGCTGACGGTCCAGTCGGCCAGGCCGGTTACCGCGGTAGCGCCCGCGGCGAGGATGCCGGCCGCGCTGAGCATGCCCGCGGCGTCCATTCCGCGGCGGGGAGCTGAGCCGCGGTCCAGGACGTCCAGCACCGTGACGCCCGCCCACAGCCCGACCGGCAGGTCGCTCAGGGCGGGATGCAGCGGGTGGCCGATCCACCGGCCGCCATGCAGGACCTCGACGACGGGATTGTCCTGGTGTCGTTCGCGGACCGGCACCAGCACGGCGGCCAGCCGTTCGCTCAGGTCGCGCAGCCAGCCGAGCCGGTCGAGCCGGGCCATGAGCTCGCCATGCCAGTCAGCCAGCCCGGGCTTGTGGTCGGCGGCTGGCGGATCGTCGGCCCGGTCGCTGCCTGCTCCCATGAGGTTCCTCCACCGTGGCGTCAGGTTGTGGCTTGGTACTGACGAGAATCCTCCAGCTTTTCGCTTATTCTGAGCGCCCGGCGCCCTGTTGCCCGTGTCGAAATGAGAATCCCCTGGCTGACATGCGTGCCTACGGCACCGGTAGGCCGCACGCTGCCGGGCTGGCGGCCTGAGTTCGGCGCCGCCCGGATGAATCGCGTCATCGGGCGCTGACCACCGGCCGCGCAGCTCACTAGCTCAGCGGCCATGGGGCCGGCGTTACGATGATGATCCAAGCGCCGTCGTCGGGTCGGGCTCCGGGAAGTCATGGGATCTGGATGGCAGTCGGGTACCGGTCGGTCTTCTCGCTGCGGCACGGCCAGGATGCGGTACGGCTGACCGCCGAGCAGTTCCGTTCGTGGCTGGCGCTCAAGGGCTACGGCTCCGTGGCGGCAACCCCCGGGGTCCACGAGCTCGCCGGGCACGCCCAGCTCGTCGTGACCGAACTCGACGCGCCCGACGGCGCCCGCGCGCTGCGGTACCGGCTGACCGAGTTCTCATCCACGGGGGAGTGGGTGACGACCGTGACGGTGCACCGTGACGGCCAGGACGACGACTGGGTCTGGGTCGATGTCAACGCGCCGCCGTCAGCGCCCGGGCCTGCCGTGTCGCAGGAGCGCCTGGTCAAGGACGTCGATGCCGGCGACGCGTGGTGGACCGGGGTTCCGCATATGGTCCGGGCCATCTTGTCGGCGGCCGACGCCCATGACGGCGAGATGATCCTGTCCGCCCGGCCGGCCGTGGTGACCGAGGCCGACGTCGACGGCCTGATCTCGGCGATCTGCGATCCCGGGCGCCGCGGCACCGCCCTGGTGGCCGCGCCGATCCCGGATGTGCCCGGGCCCGCGATGATCGACCACGTCGAGCGGCTGACCCGCGAGTGCGTCGGGCTGTCCGGGATCTATGTCCTTGACGCCGCGGCGGCCGCGCAGCTCGACGAATCGTTCGGGCCCTCGCACTCGGTGCCGCTGGGGGCGGTTCGCACGTTCTTGCCCGAGGTCGATCCGGCCAGCGCCGTCGACGCCCGGCGGCACCGGGTGCTGCTCGCCCGGACGATCGCCGAGCAGGCTCCGGGCAAGCTCGCGCACCTGCTGGGCCGGGCGAACCGGAGCCGGGCCCTGACCCTGCCGCTGCCAGCGCATGTCGCTCAGGTCGATCGCCTGCTGTCCCGGGAGGAACCGGCCACCGTCCTGCGCGCCATCCAGGCCACGCCATCAGGCTCGCGAAGGTCAGGCGACGGGGCGGCTGGCCTGGCGCCGGCCGGGCTGGCTGAGACCACGGCGGTCCGTGAGGTCGCCATCGCCGGCGAGCTGCTCACCAGCCTGGTCAGCGAGTTCCAGTCCGATGCCGGCGGGCCGGGCGGCGCTGACGACATGACCGCCCGGTTCCGGGAGCTGCTGGCCGAGGGCCGGGGTGTGCTGCGCGGTCACCGGGAGATATCGCGGCGGCTCGAGACCCTCCAGGACCTGCTGGAAGACGCAGAAGACGACCGTGACCTGGTGCGCGCCCGGCTGGAGGATGAGCAGCTGGATCACGCCGAGACGCAGGCCGAGCTGCTGAAGGCGAAGCTGGAGCTCGACCGGCTCCGCGGCATTCTCTCCCGGGTCGGCCGCGTTGACCAGACCCGGGCGGCCACGGCGGCCGCGCGATCACCCGGATCGTTTGCCGAGCTCCTCGAGCGGCTCGATGAGCACGTGCTCTCCTCCGTCATTTTCACCGGGGACCCGAAGAACGCGCTGGAACTGGACGACTTCGACCCGGTTGGCACCTGGGCGGCCAAATCCTGGGACGTGCTGCGGGTCCTCGACGGGTACGCGGCCGCGCGGCGCCGCGGTGAGTTCAGCAAAGGGGTCCACGCCTACCTCGGCCACACGCCCCCCGGGCGGCCCGGCTATCCGCCGGGCGCGCATTCCACCCAGGAATCCGAGCCCGTCGAACGCTCGCCCAAGCTCCGGAAGCTGCGGGTACTGCCAGTTCCCAGGAATATAAACCCGGACGGCGCCATTTTCATGGACGCGCATTTCAAGATAGCCAGGAAGGGCCTGATTTCCCCCCGGATCTACTATCACGACGACGCCAGCCAGACCGGGAAGATCTACGTCGGCTACATCGGCAAGCACCTCCCCAACGCGCATACGAACTAGCGGCTCCGCTGGGTCTCAAATCCGGCGACTACCTGAGCTGGACGCCGCAGCCGTCGCCGTAAGTCGCCGGCTGCGAGCCAGGTGGGCGCGTATCCGGTGGCGCGCAGCCGAGCATCTGGCCATGCGGGACGGCCGGGCTGCGTCACGCTGGTCGGCCACCGGTGGGCTGAGGCGCTTCTGGTTCCCGTTCGACACACCCGGCGCGCGTGCGCAGGCGCTCGTACATGCCCCGGCCGCGTTCCGCCGACGGGGTATCTTCGTCGCGGACTACGAGATCGACGCCGCGTGAGCGAATCCGCTCCGCTTCTCGATCAGAGGGCATCGAGGGAGCCTTCCGTCGACTCGGTGACCGGCTGGCCAAGCGCGGCGTGGTGGCCGACATCTACGTCTTCGGCGGCGCCGCGATAGCCTTGGCCCATGACTCGCGTCGCGCTATCCGCGACGTTGATGCCTTTCGTTAGGTACTGCGCCGGGGCCTGGGTCATTCTCAGACCGGTACGCGCCCTTCCGGGAACCGTGCGCCGAACCCGCCGTGCGGCAGGATACGTGCGATCTGCGCGAGGTCGTCCGCGGTCAGGGCGAGCAGCCAGGCCAGCGCGAGCTGCGACACGGTGGCGCCTGTCGTCCCGGCGAGCCGGGTGAGCCCGGCGGTCGCCTGGACGTTGCCCTCGTAGTTCTCCCGGTCAGTCGCTGCGGCCGGTGGCGGCGATGCTGACGCCGAGCCCGATCATCACCAGGCCGCTGGTCCCGCCGATGAGAGCGAGCCGCCGGGGCGACCGGACGAACCACTGCCGGGCCGTGCCGGCGACGGCGGCCCAGGCGCTGTCGAGCAGCAGCGCGATGGACGCGAACAGGCCGCCGAGGATCAGCATCTGCAGCGGCACGGGCAGGTACCCCGGAGCGCGGTCGGTGAACTCCGGCAGGACCACCACGAAGATCACGATCGACTTCGGATTGGTCCCGCCGACGATGAACCCGTCCCGGATGGCCCGCAGCGGTCGTACCGGCGCCGTCCGCGCGGCGAGTTCTTCCGTCATCGACCGCCGGTGCCTGATCGCCTGGACGCCGAGGAAAACCAGGTAGGCGGCCCCGGTCCACTTCACGATGGCGAAGATCTCAGCCGACCGCTCCACCAGCGCGCCGACCCCGAACGCCACCGCGGCTACCTGCGCGAACTCCCCGATCTCGTTCCCGATGACCGTGAACAGGGCCGATCGCCGCCCGACGGTCAGGGCCCGGCTGACGGTGAACAGGACACTCGGGCCCGGAACGGCGATGAGGACCATCGCCACGGCCACGAACGCCAGGATGTGACTCATTGGCACCATGGCCTCAAGCTAAGGCAAGCGACGCGGCGAGCCTACTGATTTTTCCCGGACGTCGCCCATCAGCGGACCGTCGGCTCACTGGTTCCGCGGGTCGTTGCCCGGGTCGATGAGGGGCTCATTCTCGTGACCTCCGTGATTCAGCTGTCGCCGTTGAGGTTCACTCTTTCGCTCGGGCCTTTCCCGTCGCGCCGAGAGGATCCCTGGCTCACTCACGGGCCGGAGTCAGCGACAGCCCGGACAGCCGGGCCTGGATACCGGCGGTGACGGCATCGGGCGGCTGGTCGGCGTCGACCGCGACCAGGATGCCCCGTTCGGTGTAGTAGGGGACGAGCGGCCCGGTCGCCTCGGCGTACACCTCCAGCCGGTGCTGGATCACGTCGGCCACGTCGTCGGCGCGGCCGCCCTGGCCGGCCCGGTCCAGCAGCCGCCGGGTCAGCACCGCATCCGGCGCGTGCAGGTAGACCGCCGCGTCCAGCGTCACGCCGAGCCGGGCCGCGAGTTCCGCCCAGGCAGATCGGGCACCAAAAGGTCGGCCGGGATCACGATGTCCCGCTTCTGGATCTTGCCGGTCGGGCCCTTGGGCAGCGCGTCGGCGATCCACACGTGGCGCGGGTACTTGTACGCCGCGACCTGCCCCCTGACGTAGGCCTGCAGCTCCCCGGCGGTGACGACGGCACCCGGCTTCAGGGCCACCGCGGCCGCGACCTCCTCGCCCAGGGACGGATGCGGCAGGCCGATCACGGCGGCCTCGGCCACGGCGGGATGCTCGTAGAGCACCTCCTCGATCTCCCGCGGCTAGACGTTGTAGCCGCCCCGGATGATCATGTCCTTCTTGCGGTCGACGATGTAGAAGTACCCGTCCTCGTCGACCCGGGCCAGGTCGCCGCTGCGGAACCAGCCGTCGCGGATCGTCCACCCGCACGGCCACCCGCCCGCCGTGGATACGGGTAGTGTCCGTCAGGTTCTGGGCCAGATTCGTCACGCTGCTCATTGTCTGTCCGCAGCTCAGGGCAGTCGTCGGTCCGCGATACCAAGGAACCGGCCCATCCTCGTGCCGCCAGCACGTTATCGCCGGGTCCGCTCGCGCCTAGCGTCGTCAGCCATGGAGTTCGACGTCCTGATCGAGATCCCGCGGGGCAGCCGGAACAAGTTCTTCACCGTGTACAAGGCGCTGGAGCCGGGCAAGGACGTCCGCGACACGCCAGGACCCGAGCCAGGCTGACGAGGAAGGGAAACACCACCCGTTCGGGATCAATGAATTCCCATGTCCCGAACGGGTGGTGCTCTTCCCACCCCGCCTGCATCCCGCCCCAGCCAGGCAGCGTCCACCAATGCACGCCCAGCGAACGGACTCGGTGTGCCCCCGGTACCTACTTGCGTACCCGGGTGCCACCGACCGCCTACATGGCAGACCCCGCAGATGGCGCGGCCGACGATGAGGGCCTGCGTGGTTCGGCCGTGCTTTGCGCTGGCCCTCGGCGTACCGGCCGGAATGTGTAAGAATCCGCAGGGTGGACACCGATGGTCCCGCAGTCGCCGGGCTGATGGCCGATGTCGCGGCGGCGGTGAGCCGCCGGGCCGCCCCGGTATCCGAACAGGTCTATGAGGTGATCCTGCGGGATATCCCGGAGCTGCGTGACGACCAGACGGTGCTCGCCTTGCTCTCCTCGAGCGTCCACGGCAACGTCGGCACCTGCCTGCAGGTCATGCAGCACCAGATCGACCTGAGCGCCGTGCGGGCCCCGGCCGCGGCGCTGGAATACGCGCGCCGGCGGGCATCCGGGACACCTTCGACGCCGCGGCGGCCAGCACCGCGGGCCTGGACGGTGACGTCCATGTCGCCTTCGGCGACGCGGCCAAGGGCGCCGCGGGCTTCCGCATCACCCACGCCCAGGCCATCGCCGCCCAGGCCGTCGCCCTCGCCGGGGGCTCCCCGCCGCCGCGGGCGGTGGCGTTCAGCGAGGTCGCGCCGGTGGCGATGATGCTCGGCGCCGGCGACCTGCTGCGGTCCTGGGTGCTCAGCACGCTGGCAGGCCTGGCCGCCGACGACGAGCAGCACGAGCGCCTGCGCGACACGCTGCTGCTGTTCCTGCAGTCGGGGAGGAGCTACAAGACGACCGCCGAACGGCTGATGCTGCACAAGAACACGGTCCAGTACCGGATCCGCAAGGCCGAGGAGAGCTTGGGCCGGCCGGTGGGCGAGCATCAGCATGACGTGGAACTCGCACTGCGGGCCGCTCAGTGGCTTGGCTCGTCCGTCCTGCTGCAGCACTCGTGAAGCGCAGCCCGCACATGATCGTCCTGCCCGGCGGCGGGTACGCCGCGCACGCCCCGCACGAAGCCGAGCCAGTGGCCGCCTGGCTCGGCGAGCTCGGCATGCCGGCGAGCGTGTTCCGCTACCCGCTCAACGTCCGGCACCCGGTCCCGCTGGACGCGCTGCGCGCCGAGATCCGCCAGCGGCGAGCACAAGGCGCCCGGCGGATCGGCCTGATCGGGTTCTCCGCGGGCGGTCACCTGGCCGGGATGGCCGCCCTCGCGCCCGGCGCCGAGCCCGATCAGGCGGTGCAGTTCGCCGTGCTCGGCTACCCCGTCACCTCGATGGAGACCGAGACCTACCGCCCGTCCCAGCTGATCCTCCTCGGTGCGGACGCCAGCCCGCGGCTGCGCCGGTCGACCTCGCTGGATGCGCTGGTCACACCGCAGTCGCCGCCGTTCTTCATCTGGCACACCGCCGAGGACTCCTATGTCCCTCCGGAGCACACCTACCGCCTCGCCGCGGCGCTCGCGGCCAGCGGTGTTCCCCACGCCGTGCACGTGTTCGCCCATGGCCCGCACGGCCTCGGCCTGGCCCGTAACGCCGGCCAGACCGCCACCTGGACCACCCTGGCCAGCGCCTGGATCCATGAACAGGAGGCGCCGCCGACATGATCCAGCCCAGCCCGGGTGCCCGGGGCCGTTAACGGCCCCGGAACACCCAAGCCTCCCCCCCGGGAGCTTGTCGTACAGTCAGCATTCTGCCGAGCCGGCGCGGCACTGTCATGACGCCCGATCGGGTGACACGCCGCAAGGCTAGGCCGGCAGCTGGTCGAGCACCTCGGCCCTGACCCGGGCGAGGTTGTCCGCGCGCTCGGCCTTGTCGCGACCCAGGTTCCAGTCGGGCAGGATGAACTCGTCAAAGCCGAGCTCAGCGTAGTGCCCGAGCTGGTCGAGGAGTTGCTGGGGGGTGCCCGCGATGGCCGGGTAGCCGGGCGTCGGCGAACTCTTGCCCAGTTCCACCAGGGCATTGACCGACGTCCACATCGTGGCCGGGGACCGGCCGACCGTCTCGCAGGCTTGGAGCAGGGCCGTACGCCGGCCGGCCAGGTCCGGGGCGGCCCAGGTGTTCCACTCGCTGGCGTTGCGGGCGGCGATGCGGAGCATGCGCGGTCCGCGGGTGCCGACCAGCAGCGGCAGCGGCGACTGAACGGGCTTGGGGTCGCACGGGGCGTCGGTGATGTCGTAGAACTCGCCGTGGAACGTGGTCGAGTCCTCCGTCAGCAGCGAGCGGACGATCCCGATGGCTTCCTCGAACCGGCTCACCCGCTTGCCGGGCGGCTCGAGGTCGATGCCGTACGCATGGTGCTCGTTGACCTGCCAGCCCGCGCCGAGCCCGAGGACCAGCCGGCCGCCGGAGAGCCGGTCGATCGTGGCGGCGCGCTTGGCAAGCAACGCCGGATGGTGAACCGAGGTCGGCGAGACGAGAGTCCCGATCCGGACCCGCTCCGTCACCGCCGCCAGGGCGGGCAGCAGCGCCCAGCACTCGTAGACGTCGCCCCGCTTGGGCGTCGTGTCGCCGGTATCGGGCATGTAGTGGTCGGCCAGCCACACACCGTGCCAGCCGCTGGCGTCCGCCGCGCGGACTTCCTCTAGGAGGTCAGCGGGCGCACGGTTATTTCGGGGCCACAGGGAGAACTTCACAGGCCAACTCTAGAGACAGCCGGGCTGACCGCCGCTCACCAGGTCCGCCGCGGCTTTATCCCCGCCGGTCAAAATCAAAGGGCAACCCCATGGACCGAACGGCCCCGATGAAACGCGACAGAAAGCCGCGTGCCACGGCAAATAGAGACCATGACCATCATCGAGGCCGGCCGTTACCGGTCTCGCGGGTCGGTGAAGGCCTGGCGGAAGCGCTGGAGCGCGGTGCCGCTGTCGCCGGCCGCGAATGCTTCCAGGCCCACGACGCCGGTGTAGCCGGCCTGGTGCAGGGCCCGCGCGATGGCCGGGTAGCTGATCTCCCCGGTGCCTGGTTCGCAGCGGCCCGGGACATCGGCGACCTGGATCTCGCCGACCCAGTCGATGCTGTCCCCGATGAGCTGGATCAGGTTCCCCTCGCCGATCTGGGCGTGATAGAGGTCGAGGTTCATCCGCAGGTTCGGGCTGCTGACGGCCTGGACCAGGGCGCGGGTGTCCGCGGCCTTGGCGAACGGCGTGCCGGGGTGGTCGACGGCGGTGTTGAGGTTCTCCAGGCAGAACACCACGCCCTCGCGTTCGCCGAGGGCGGCGATGCGGGCGAGGGTCTTCTCCGCGGCCATCCACATGGCGCCCGTGACGTGATCTACGGGGCGCACCGGCAGCCCTTGCGGGCCCAGGCCGGTGCCGTGCAGGTTCAGGTTGGGCGTCCCGAGCTTGGCGGCGGCGGCGATGGACTCCTTCGCGGTGCGCAGCAGCGCCTCGGCGCCGTCCGGTTCGGTCAGGTTGCCCTCGATGTAGCCGGTCATGGAAGTGAACCGGGCGCCGGTGGCGGCCAGCGCGCTGAGGTCCTTGGCGGTCCAGTCCCAGATCTCGACCGCGAAGCCGAGCTCGTGGATGTGGCGCACCCGGTCCAGGATCGGCTGGCCGGTGAAGACCATCTCCGCGCAGACCGCCAGCGTGAACCCGTAGCCGCTCATCGCCCCTCCACCTTGCCGGCCAGGACCGGGCTAGCCGTCTTGACCGGCTCGACGCAGGCTGCGACGGTGTTCATCACTGTGCTCTCATCCGGACGATGCTCCCATTCAGCCTATTACCAGAGCCCGCCTGATCAGCTGTCGGCCGCGCCGCCGGTTGGTCAGCGGCGCTCGTCCGGGGTCCGCTCCCCGGCCTCGATCGCCACCGGCAGGCGGTTCTCCGGCGGCGGCAGCGGGCAGGTCGCCAGGTCCGTGTAGGCGCAGGGCGGATTGACCGCGCGGTTGAAGTCCAGCACGACCTGCCCGTCCGGTCCCGGCGGACCCAGGTGCAGGACCCGGCTGGCCGCGTGGGTGGTGAACCCGGAGGTGGCGTCGGTGAACAGCACGGTCAGGCCGCCCGGCTCGGCGCCGGGGAAGGCGGTGAGGCGCAGCCGCCGCCCGTCCAGCTCGAACTCGACCTGCCCGGGAGCGTCGTAGACGTGCCGCAGCCCGGCCGCGGCCGCGGCCACCGTGACCGCCCTCGGCTGGCTGAACGGCAGGTAGCGGCCGGTGATGACCCACCGGGGATCCGGCAGGTAGGCCGGCGTGCCAGCGAACTTCAGGCGGAGCCAGGTGTCCGGGTGGCGCGGCCGGATGATGTCGCGCCCGCCCCGTTTGGCTACTTCGATCTGGACCTCACCCCAGCGCGCGCTGACCCCGCCCCGTTCGGGGATCACCCCGAACGAGTGCCGGCCGCGCACGGTGGCACCGTCGATGACCAGTTCCTCATCGCCGACGAGCCTGACCCAGACGCCGTCCGGGCCGGTGTGCCAGGCTCCTGGGGCGTCGGTGAACCGCTGCGGTGTCCCGGTGAGCCAGTGCAGGCTGGTGATGGCGAGGAAGCCGTGCGGGTCCGACCGCCGGGCCTCGTGCCGGGCATGCCACCTCCGCCAGGCGGCCGCGAATTCGCCGGGGCTCGCCGCCTCCGGCCGTGTGGCCTGGTCCTGGACCGTCATGGCGCTCTCCTTCCCCCGCGGGATGTCAGTAGGCCGCTGCGCTGTCGCTAATGTCGATCGGAATACTAGAAAATAGAGTAACACCGAGCCCGGGCCGACCGCCATGGCCTGGAGAGGAGCTTCGCTAGGCGTCCAGGGCCGCTACCGCGGCCTCCACGCCGGCGCCGATGTCCGCCCGCGCGCCGAGGGAACGCAGGGCCCGGCTGATCGCCGTGACCGCGATGACCGGGCCGAGCGGATAGGCGCCGGTGCCCATGTGGCCGATCTGCAGGACGATCCGGGCCAGGTCGCCCTGCCCGCCGGACAGCATGACGCCGGAATCCTTCCGGGCGCGCGACCGCACCTCGCGCTCGTCGATCCCGTCGGGCATCCGGACGGCGGTGACGGTATCGGAACGGACCAGCGGGTCCCGCGCCCACAGCGTCAGGCCCAGGGCCTCGGCCCCCGCCCGGGCCGCCCGGGCGGCGGCGCGGTGCCGCCGGAGTACCGCGTCGGCGCCCTCGCTGAGGTACTGCTCCAGGCACGCGTGCAAGCCGTAGACGTCGGTGACCGGCGGGGTGAACGGGAATGGCCGCCCGGCCAGGTGGGCGTCGCGCCAGTCGAGGATGGAGAGCGCCGAGCCGCGCGGTGCGGCCGGGTTGGCGGTCATGTGCGCCCAGGCGGCCTCGCTGACGTGGAGCAGGGACAGCCCGGGTGTGCCGCCCAGGCATTTCTGCGGCGCGGTCACCACCAGGCCGGCCTGCCAGGCGGTGAAATCGCAGCGGATGCCGCCGAAAGAGGAAACCGCGTCGACGATGAGCAGCGCGCCGTGCTCGGCCACCACGGCCGAGATCGCGTCGAGATCGCTGACGGTGCCGGTGGGCGTCTCGCAGTGCACCACGCTGACCACGGTGATGTCAGGCCGTGCGCGCATGGCGTCGGCGACGCTGGTGGCCGGCACGGAGCTGTCGTAAGGCACCTCGACCTCGACCACCTCCCGGGCGTACCGGCGCGCCCATGCGCCGTAACCGCGGCCGTAGATCCCCGACACCAGGTTCAGCACCACATCCTCGGGGCCGATCAGCGAGGCCGCGGCCGCCTCCAGCCCGACCACGGCCTCGCCCGGCAGGATGACCGGGCTTTCCCGGGTCCCGAACGCCTGCTGGAGCAGCTGCACTGTCCGCTGGTAGAGCGCACCGAAGGCCGGGTCCAGGTGATGCAGGATCGGCCGGCCGAGCGCCGCCAGGGTGGCCGCCGTCGCGCCGGCCGGACCGCCGGTCAGGTTGAAGGCCGGATCAGCGGAAGCCGGGTAACCGGGCTGCTCCACGTCACGAACCTCCTCGGCGGCCCGATTCCTGCTGACAAGACGGAATTTACCAACCCGGGCCGCCGCCAGCTCGCCCGCCGGGGGACCGGCCGATAACCGGTTGCCGAGCGTGGCCGGCGCGGCGATGATGCTAGCGCGACGGCGGTCGGCGTAGGCAGGCAACGGAGGCACCCGATGGCGAGTGAGCAACTGGCGGCGGTCCATGATCTGGTGCGCGGCTTCGACCTGGATGACCTGACGATCGCCGAGCGCCGTGAGGCCTTCGAAGCGGTCGCCGCGCCACCGCCGCCGGGCACGGCCGTCGAGCCGGCCGACGCCGGGGGAGTGCCGGCCGAGTGGGTGACCGCCGCGGGCGTGGACAGCGCCCGCGTGCTGATGTACCTGCACGGCGGGGCATACCAGGTCGGCTCGCCGGCCGCGTCGCGGCGCATGATCGCGCTCATCTCGGCGGCCGCCCAGGTCCGGGTGCTCAGCGTCGGCTACCGGCTGGCGCCCGAGCACCCGTTTCCCGCCGCCGTGGACGACGCGCTGACCGCCTACCGGTTCCTCCTGGAAGGCGGCGCCGACCCGGCGGTCATCGCGATCGCGGGCGACTCGGCCGGCGGGGGCCTGACCCTCGCCACCCTGGTGGCGCTGCGTGACGCAGGCGATCCGCTGCCCGCGGCGGCGGTAGCGATATCGCCCTGGACGGACCTGGCGCTCACCAGTGAGTCGCTGGTCACCCGCGCGGACGCCGACGTGATGATCAAGCCGGACGGGATGCGCGAGGGGGTGGCGACGTACCTGGCCGGCGCGGATCCCCGCCACCCCTATGCCTCCCCGCTGTACGCCGGGTTGCACGGGCTGCCGCCGATCCTGATTCACGTCGGCGACGCTGAGGTGATCCTCGACGACTCGACCCGGTTCGCCGCGAAGGCCCGCGCCGCCGGGGTCGACGTCACGCTGGAGGTCTGGGACCAGATGCCGCACGTCTGGCATGCGTTCGCCGGCCTGCTGCCCGAGTCCGACCAGGCGATCGAGCGCATCGGCGGCTGGCTCCAGGCGCGCCGGTGACCAGGTGAGCTAGCCATCGTGCCGGTACCGGTACTATTCCGCTAAATACCAGGGTCGTTCGGGGGATGGCGAGGCCGTAGTGCGGAATGAACGATGGCTGGTCGCCGGGGCGGCCGGACTCGTGCTGGCGGGCGGGGTTGCGTACGTGGCGACGACGGGCGCGGTGCGAGCGGATCACCCGGCTGTGCACCGGCTGGCCGCCAAGGCCGCGCCGCTCGCGGCCGTGACCGTGACGCCGGCCGACGGCGCGGCGAAGGTCACTCCCGACGCCCAGGTGCGGATCACGGCCTCCGGCGGCACGCTCACCCAGGTCACGGTGGCGTCCGGCCGCACCGCGGTCACCGGGCAGTACGGACCGGGCAGCACGAGCTGGTCGACGCAGTGGGGGCTGCGGCCCGCCACCTCCTACACCGTCACCGCCGTGGCCACGAACACCCAGGGCGCGGCGACGACCGAGGTCGCGCACTTCACCACGAAGAGGGCGGCTCGCACCCTCGAAGTCACCAGCATCACTCCTAATCCCGGGGAGATCGTCGGCGTCGGCATGCCGATCATGGTCGACTTCAACTACGACGTGGCCCGCTCGGACCGGGCCGCGGTGGAGCATGCCCTCGAGGTTCGCAGCCAGGCCCCGGTCACCGGCGCCTGGTTCTGGGCCTCCGGCAGCGAGGTCATCTTCCGTCCGCGGAGCTACTGGCAGGCCCATGAGCACGTGGTGCTCACCGCGCACCTGGCCGGCGTCCCCGCCGGGCCGGGCGTGTGGGGCGGGAGCGACCTGAGCCGTTCGTTCACCATCGGCGATTCGCACGTGGTCAAGGTCAACCTGAGGACCGACTACGCCCGCTTCTACATCAACGGGTCGCTGGCGAAGAAGATCCCGGTCAGCGGCGGAGCGGGCGGCTATGACTCCCACGGCAATGACTTCTACACCACCGCCGGCATTCACCTCACTATGGGCAGCTACGACTCGGTGGTGATGACCTCGCCCAACATCAAGCCGGGCGAGGCCGGGTACTACCACGAGGTCGTCTACCACGACGTGCAGATCTCTGACAGCGGCGAGTACCTGCACCAGAGCCCCGGCGGTTTGTGGTGCCTGGGCGTCGAGAACTGCAGCCACGGCTGCGTCCGGATGACGGCCGACGGCGCTGACTGGTGGCAGCATACGGCTTACCGGGGCGACCCGGTGACCATCACCGGCTCGCCGCGCGTGCTCGCCTGGGACAACGGCTGGGGCTACTGGCAGCAGTCCTGGGCCGCCTGGCTGAAGGGCAGCTCGGCCGGGGCGGTCACCACCGCCGCGCTCGCGGGCCAGCCCCGCGCCGGCGATACCGGCCGGGCCTCCGTCTTCCACGAATAGGCCGCCCGCGCCGCATCACAGCCGGGCGGGCTCGGCCGGCAGCTCGGTTCCGCTGGCCGGAAGGTGAGCATAGACGGGCAGGCTCACGGTGAAGAGCGCGCCGCCGCCGGAGTGGTTGCCCGCGTCGATGCGGCCGCCGTGAAGGCGCGCGTTCTCCCAGGCGATCGCCAGGCCCAGGCCGCTGCCCTCCGACCGTGCCCGCGCGGTATCGGCCTTGTAGAACCGGTCGAAGAGGCGCGCCATGGCGGCTGGCGGCAGCCCGTCACCGTGGTCGCGCACGTCCACGGTCAGCCGCGTGCCGCCGTAGCCGTCGGGCTGGAGGCCGGCCGTCACGGTCACCGGGAGGGCGCCATGCCGCAGGGCATTGCCGACGAGGTTGGCCAGGATAACGTCGAAGCGGCGGCGGTCCAGTCGCACGCTCAGCCCGGCGGGCACGTCAGCGGATACGTCCGTCCAGCCCCGCGCGCGCAGGCACTGGCCGACGGCGGTCGCGACGTCGGTGCCGGCGGCGACAAGCTGCGCGGTGCCGGCGTCGAAGCGGGAGATCTCGATGAGGTCCTCGACCAGCCGGTTGAGGTGGAGCACCTCCTGGTGCACCAGCCGCGCGGCCGTTGCGGCGTCGCCGGCCAGTCCCGGGTGCTCGTAGAGGATGTCGGTCACTGCGGTCATCGCCGTCAGCGGGGTCCGCAGCTCGTGGGACACATCGCCGGCGAATCGCCGGGCGCGCGCCTCCATCTGCTCCAGCTCGCCCACCTTGTCCTCCAGCGCACCGGCCATCCCGTTGAATGAGGTGACCAGCTGGGCGAGCTCGTCCCGGCCCCGCGGCTGGATCCGGACCGACAGGTCGCCGCCGGACATCCGCTGCGTGGCCCGCGCCAGCCGCCGGACGGGCAGCAGAACCCGGCGGGAAGCAGCGATGGCGGTGAAGGTGATCGTCGCGAGCAGCAACCCGGCCTCCACCCCGAAGATGATCAGGGCGGTATGGCGCACCGGATGGGGTGCTGCCTGCCCAGGATCGGTGTGCACCAGGTTCTGCAGCCACCCCGGTCCCAGGATCACACCGTGCAGCCAGGAAGGGAGGCGATAGGCCGCTATCAGGGTGTGGAACCACGACGAGGCGATCGCTGACAGCAGCGCCACGACGATGAACGCGATGATCAGGCGGGTTCGCACCGGGTATTCCTCCTGCTCTCCGGCTGCACCTGCTCGTCCGCTACACCGGGCCGAACCGGTACCCGAAGCCCCGGACGGTCTGGATGTAGCGGGGCTCGGACGTGTCGGTCTCGATCTTCGCCCGGAGCCGCTGCACGCACGCGTCGACCAGCCGGGAGTCTCCCAGGTAGTCGTGCTCCCACACCAGGTCGAGAAGCTGCTCCCGGGAGAACACCTGCCGGGGCGAGCCGGACAGGACCAGCAACAGCCTCAGCTCGGTCGGAGTCAGCGAGACGTCGTCGCCGGCCCGCCGGACGATCAGCGAGCTCCGGTCGATCATGAGCTCACCGTACGTCTCCGCCGGCGAGCCAGCCTGGGCCGTCCGGCGCAGCACTGCGCGGATGCGGGCGTCGAGCACGCGCGGCTGCACCGGTTTCACCACGTAGTCGTCGGCCCCGGCCTCCAGGCCTCCCACGATATCCAGGTCGTCGCTCCGTGCGGTCAGCATGATGACCGGGATGTCGCTGCCGCGGCGTAGCCGGCGGCATACCTCGAAGCCGTCCAGTCCCGGGAGCATCACGTCGAGCACCACGACGTCCGCGGCGGCGTCGCGGACGTCGCGGAGCGCCGCCTCACCGGTCTCGGCGGCGTGCACCCCGTAGCCGAGACGCCGCAGGGCCAGCTCCAGACCTTGCCGGGCGGCCGGATCGTCTTCGACCAGCAATACGGTTGCCATTACCTGCCATTATGTCGCCGCGCGGGCGCGGGACGGCCTCGCCTCGGGCCGCCCGCCGGGCGGCGGGCGGTGCCGCTGCCCTGACGATGCGGCACCGATGTCATGAACCGGTCCGGGAATTGTCACAACCGTGTCACAGGCGGCCCCGGTTTTCCCGCGGGCCCGACCGGGCGGGATCTCGGCTCGCGTTGTGACACGGCTGTGACCTCAGCCGGACGAACCGGCGAAATCGGCATCGCACCGTCGCGGATATGCAACCAATGAGCACCCGGTCCGCGCACGGGCCGGCCCAGACGCGAACCGGTCGCCGACGGCACCGGAGCATCCTGGCACTGCTGGCCGTACTCGCCTGCCTGGCTGGTTTCGCCGTGGTGAAGGTGACGGCATCGCCCTCGGGGCCGGCGCTGCCCCGCCCCCGGGCGGCCTCGCCCGCCGGGGCGCTGACGCCGAGCGCCGGGCTGGCCGCCCCGCGCCAGAAACTGCTGGCGGCGGTCTCGTGGCCGGCCGCCGGGGTTTCGGCCGCTGACATCAGCGGGTTCGGCGTGGTGAACGGCCCGGGCGCGACCAGGCCGGTGCCCATCGCCAGCGTCGCCAAGGTGATGACCGCGTACGTGGTCCTGCACGACCATCCCCTGTCCGCGAACGGTTCGGGTCCGGATATCGAGGTCCAGCCGGCGGAGGCAGCCGCGTATCCGTTGCAGGTTCGCGACGGCGACTCGCTGGTGCCTGTCGTGGCCGGCGAGGTGCTCACCGAGCGCCAGGCGCTGGAGGCGCTGCTGCTGCCCTCGGCCGACAACATGGCCTGGATACTCGCGCGGTGGGACGCCGGCAGCGAGGCCGCGTTCCTGGCGCGCATGAACGCTACCGCCCGCCGTCTGGGTATGACCGGCACCAGCTACACCGACTCCTCCGGCCTGGCCTCGTCGACCGTCAGCACCGCAGCCGATCAGGTACGCCTCGGCCGGGCGGCGATGCGGGTGCCCGCGCTGGCCGCGATCGCGGCGATGCCCATGGCGGTCGTTCCCGAGGCCGGCGTGGTCCGCAACTACAACACGCTGCTGGGCCAGGACGGCATCGTCGGCCTCAAGACCGGCAGCACGCAGGCCGCCGGCGGCTGCGTTCTCATCGCGGCCTGGCAGGAGGTGAACGGACGCAAAATCCTGATCGTCACCGCCACGTTCGGACAGCCAGGCACCGCCCAGACCATCCTGCCGAACGCATTGGCCGCTGGTCACATGCTCGTGCTCGCCCTCGATCGTGCCCTCGGCCACAACGCCCGCGCAAGCGCGCCGTCGCAGCTCCCTACGACAACCCCGTGACGGTCAGGTGCTGGCGAACTGGCTGGCTCTGACGTTCATGAGCAGGTCCCTGAACTTAGCGGGTTCTTCCAGGTGAGGCGAGTGCGCCGACGATTCGAACCACACCAGTTCCTTGCTCGGCGCCGTCAGCGATTCATAGAACCGCTGCGCCGCCTCCCCGGGTGCCACCTGGTCCAGGCGGCCCTGCGCCATGACCACGGGCACGTCGAGGCGCGGCACGGTGTTAACCAGGTCGGTGCTGGCCAGCTGGGGCAGCAGCGCCGCCTGTGACGCGACGAACCCGCGCAGCGTGCGGATGACAGCCGCGGCGGGATAGTCGGGCGAGCGGACCAGGCTGACGAGCAGCGCGCGCAGCAGGCTGTTGAAGGTCGCGTTGGCCGTTACGCCTCCGAAGTTGGCCACCCAGCGGGCCCGGGTAGTGAACTGCCTCATCGTCGTGTGCGGCGGCGGCCCGATGGCTTCCAGCTGCCGGATCGCGCGGCGATGCCCGCGCTGGCGGGCAGCGTCGAGCGCGAAATCGTAGGCGTTGTCTTCCGCCATCGGCACGTCGATGTCCATGCCGGTCGCTACCAGTGCCGCCACGAGCTCCGGGCGCCGCACGGCGGCGTACGCCGCGAACGTCGCGCCGAAAGAAAACCCGGCGACCACTGTCTTGCCGCCGAACCGGTCGTGGAGGACCTCCAGCAGCGTCACCGTGTCGTCGACCATCCGGGTCACGCTGATTTCGAACTGGTTCGAGTTCTTGCCGAACGGTCGTGATGACAGGCCAGTGCCCCGCTGGTCCCAGTAGACGACCGTAAAGGCATCCTCCAACCCGAGAAGGTGCTCCAGGCGCGTCGCGTCATTGATTATCGGCAGGCCAGGGCCCTGCTGCATCAGCAGGAGCACCGGGTTGGCCACGTCCGCCCCGCGGACCCGGATCCACTGAGTGATGCCGCCGAGCTGAATCCCCTCCAGCGAGTCGATCTTCATCTCATTCCTCCCGCAGGCATTCCTGGCACCGCAGGCTGGCCGTCGACCGCCACCTCAGCGCCGGTTGCGTCGGTGACCAGGCCGGCGCCGAACAGCTGGCCGGGGGTCCACGCGCCGGGCCTGGCTCCGGCCAGAACGCGCCGGGCTGTTTCGGCGGCGATGGCAGCCGTTGCGCGGACGCCTTCGCCGAGGCGGAGTTCGGCGGTGAATGTCTGCCCGTCCGGCCCGGTGGCCTCCGCCCAGGCCCACGAACCAGTTCCGCTGCCGGGCGCGGCCGGGTCCGCGATGTACGCCACGACGTTGGCGGCGCCGCTGGCTAGCCGAGCCGTCTCCAGGTCACCGACCGGCCCGGGCAGCATCTGCCGCTGAGCGCCGCCGAAGGTCAGGACCGTGGCGCCGCGGCCGAGAGCCTCCCGGACCACCTGACCGTCGCGGTAGGTCATGGCGACGCCTTGGGACAGGGACTCCTGGATCGTCTGGCGCACCCCGTCGCTGCGGTGGGCCACCTCCGCGGCGGCCGCGACCCGGACCAGGCCAGGCACCGTGCCCATCTGACCGGCCAGGCGCAGGACCAGCGTCTCGGTCGCGGCCGGGCCGAACCCGGCTCCGGTCACCAGCGTGACCCCGTGCGCGCGGGCCTGGTCGCCGCGGTCAAGCAGTCCCCGGACCGCGGCCCATTCGTTGGCGATGTCCACATAGGGCACTCCGGCGGCCAGGCAGGCGTCGATCACCGGGCCGGCCTGGCGGGCGAACGGCCCGATCGTGGACAAGACCAGCCTGACCCCGGCGATCACCCCGGCCAGTGAGGCCGCGTCGCCCGCCTCGACGGTACGCACGCCGGCCGTCGTCGCACCGTCAGCGGCGCTCAGAGCCCGGGCGAGATCCTCCAGCGGGCCACGGCGGCGGCCGGCCAGCCGGACGGACAGGCCGCGGGCAGCTAGCTCAGCCGCGATGAGCCGGCCGCTGTTTCCCGCCGCCCCCAGCAGCAGCACATCCCTTGCCGCCTGATCGCGATCGCTGACAACACCGGTCTTCGCTGCCGTGGTCACGGCGCACCTCTCGTCGGCTGAACCCGGTCCCGGGCCTGACTCACCCAGGCTGCCGCCGCCACCCCGCTACGTCAGTGACCTCAGTCGTGCGCCGGACGACTAAAGTCACTGGGCCGCCGGGCCACCGGACTCGGCGTACAGCCGGGCCGGGTCGAGGATCACGACGCTGTCCGCCGCGGTGGCCACGATCCCGGCCGCCCGCAGGTCACGCAGCGCCCGGGCCACCACCTCGCGGACCGACCCGGTCGCATCTGCCAGTTCCTGCTGCGACACGGGGGCCACCAGGCGGTTACCAGGCTGCAGCCGGTCGGAGGCGAGATCGAGCAGATGAGTGGCGACGCGCTGGCGTACCGACCCGAACGCGTTGACCGCGGTCTGCTCCAGCACCTCGTACAGCCGCCGGTTCAGTTCCTCGGCAATGACCCAGGCCACCCGGGCATCGCGCCGTGCCGCCTCGGTCAGGGTCCGCCCGCTGATCCGGAGCACGCTCGAGGGATCCACCGTCTGGACGCCGGTACCAGCCGGTCCGCCCACCAGCACCGCGATCCCCAGCACATCGCCGGGCCGGGCGTAGCGAACGGTGATCTGCCGCCCGCCCGCGGAACTCAGGTACACCCGGATCAGCCCCCGGACCACCAGCGCCGCCCGCGGATCGTCACCGGCCCGGTACACCGTCGTCCCCGCCGGGTAGTCGGCCCGCTCTCCTTCAGCCCGCAACCTGCCGGCCAGCTCGGCTGGCAGGTCCGCGAGGAAACTCCGCGCCAGCGCGTCCTCTATTTCCCGGTCGACCACGCGATCAGGGTACGGCCGCGGATCCGTCCTGAGAAGCACTGCCGAAGCAGGCGCAGATACGACAAGATCCCCACTGCGAAACCGCGAGTGGGGACCTTCCTGGTGGGCCGTACTGGATTTGAACCAGTGACCTTCTCCGTGTCAGGGAGACGCGCTCCCGCTGCGCCAACGGCCCGAGATGACGAGAGCCTACCAGAGCCGCGCGTCCTCTGCGCACTCCCGCGTCTAGCCCTTCAGGGCCGCCGTGAACGCTGCCCACGCCTCGCGAGTGAACGCGGATGTTTGTCCTGCGGTGCGAGATCCTCCCCAGCTACGTCTGGGCGAGGGTGCCCGGTGAGCGGATCTCAGCGTCCCGCCGGTCCGATCTCGACGCACCATCGACCCCACCTGTCCCCCTCGCACCATTTCGGTTCAGTGGTTGTGGCGTTCTACCGGATAGAGAGGGTAGAGCGCCACAACCACTGAATTTCAGAGCCCGCTGAAGGGCTTACGGGACAGGCACTACCCGTCGAGTGCCAGCGGCAGACCGAACCTCCCCAGGTTCCCGTTATCCACGAACCGCGTAACCGCGGAAATGCGGCCACCCGAGAGCGTCAGCACGATCATCCCGTGCGCCCCGAACACCGCATCCGGGCCCTCTTGCAGGTAACACCCGAACGCCGGCTGCCCGTTAGCCCGCACCGGCACCAGCCGGTACCGTCGCGGCCCCCGCCAGCGACGGATATCCCGCAGGAAGCCCGCGATCGCCTCCGGACCCTGGAACTCCAGCGTCGCCGGCGGCATGGTGAACCACGCGTCCTCGGTCAGCAGCGCCACCACCGCGTCGATGTCGTCAAGAGCGAACGCGGTGGCGAACCGCCCGGCGACGTCTCGCTCCCGAGCCGAACGAGGCCACGGTGCCCGCTCCCGCCCCGGTCCCGGCAGCCGCTGGGCCATCGTCGCCCGCGCCCGCTGCAGCGCGCTGTTCACCGAGGCCTCGCTGCTCTGGAGCATGTCCGCCACCTCGGCGGCCCGGAAACCCAGCACGTCCCGGAGTACGAGCACCGCCCGCTGCCGGGCCGGCAGATGCTGGACGGCGCTGACAAAAGCCAGCGCCACCGCCTCCTTGGCTTCGTACTGAGCCTCGGGACCCGCCCCCGTATCGGGGAGTCCCTCGAGCAGGGCGTCCGGGTACGGCTCCAGCCACACCGGCTCACCCCGCCGGGTCGGCTCGACGGTGAGGAAATCCGGCCCGGCGGGCACCGGCCGCGGCCGGCGTTCACTGGCCCGCAGCGCGTTCAGGCACCGGTTCGTCGCGATCCGGTACAGCCAGGTGCGCAGCGACGCCCGCTGCTCGTATCGGCCGAGCCCCCGCCAGGCGGCCAGCAGTGTCTCCTGCAGGGCATCCTCCGCGTCCTGCACCGAACCGAGGATCCGGTAGCAGTGCAGCCGCAGCTCGCCCAGGTACGGATCGGTCAGCTCACCGAACGCCCGGTCGTCCCCGCCCCGGGCCTGCTCCAGCGTCGCCTCAGTCGCCACGAAGGTACAGACACCGCGGGCGCGCGAAAGTCATCGCTCAGCCGGCCGCAAGCCCGGTGTCAGTACCTAGTGACAGACCACGAGGAGGAGAACGTGAGCACGAACGAAACGTCGGGAGGACAGCGCTGGGTACTCGCGCTGACCTCGGCGGCGTCCCTGATGGTGTCGCTGGACACCCAGGTGGTGGCGACGGCGCTGCCGGTGATCCGGCTGAAACTGCACGCGTCGCTGGCCACCCTGGAGTGGACGGTGAACGCCTACACGCTGAGCTTCGCCGTGCTGCTGCTGACCGGCGCGGCGCTGGGGGAGCGGCTAGGCCGGCGGCAGATGCTGGCCGCCGGGGTCGGCCTGTTCGCCGCGGCCTCGGCCGCGTGCGCGCTGGCGCAGAACGCCACCGCCCTGATCGCGGCCCGGGCCGTGCAGGGCGCGGGCGCGGCGCTGATGCTCCCGCTGGCCCTGGCCCTGCTGTCCGCGGCGTTCCCGCCGCAGCGCCGCGCCTGGGCCCTCGGGATCTTCAGCAGCGTGACCGGGATCGCGGTGCTGGCCGGCCCGGTTGTCGGCGGCGCGGTCACCCAGGGCCTGGACTGGCCGTGGATCTTCTGGCTGAACGTCCCCATCGGCCTGCTCATGATCCCGCTGATAAAAATCAAGATCCCAGCGACCGAACGAGTTCCCACCCGCCTCGATCCAGCCGGACTCATCCTGGCCACCGGCGGCGCCCTCGGCATCGTCTGGGCCCTGATCCGCGCCAGCAGCCTGGGCTGGGCCAGCCCCGAGATCGCCGGCCCGCTGGCGGCCGGGATCGTGCTGGCGGCGGCCTTCGTCGCCTGGGAACTGCGCGCCGCCGCCCCGATGGTACCGGTCCGGCTGTTCCGCTCGCCGCCCGTCGCCGCGGGTAACGTGGCCACCTTCGCCGTCTTCGCCCTGCTCATGGCCATGGTGTTCTTCATGGCGCAGTTCCTGGAAACCGGCCTGGGCTACGGCCCGCTCGGCGCCGGGCTGCGGCTGCTGCCCGGCTGGGCCACCCTGGCGGTGATCGCGCCGTTCGCCGGGACGCTCATCGGCTGGGTGGGGGAGCGCCCGCTGGTGGCCGGCGGCCTGGCCGTGACGGCCGGCGCCATGACCTGGATCGCGCTGATCGCCCGGCCCGGACTGCCGTACGGGCAGCTGGTCGCGCCGCTGCTGCTGGCGGGCTGCGGGGTGTCGGTGGCCATACCGGCCACCATGAGCGCGGTGATGACCGCCGTGCCGTCCGCCGCCATCGGCCCGGCCTCCGGCACCCTCAACATGCTCCGCCAGCTCGGCGGGGTGTTCGGCGTCGCGATCTGCGCCGTCGTCTTCGCCGCCGGCGGCCGCTACGGATCGCCCGCCACGTTCACCGCCGGCTTCCGGCCGGCCATGGGCGCCTGCGCCGGGCTGGCCCTGCTCGGCGCGCTGGCCGGCCTGGTCATCCCCGGCCGCGCCCCGTCCCCGTCACCAGTACCAGCGGAAAACCGTCCATCCACGATCACGATCAGGAGCTAGCCATGCCGCAGAGCATCATCCGCTACCGGACCACGCCCGGCCAGGCCGAGGCCAACGCCGAGCTCGTCCGCGCTGTCTACGCCGAACTTCACCGCACCAGGCCCGACGGCTTCCGTTACACCACGCTGCAGCTGGACGACGAGGTGACCTTCGTCCACATCGCCAGGTCCGAGCGCGACCCCAGCCCGATCCTCGAGGTCAGGGCCTTCGGCGAGTTCCAGGCCGGCATCAGGGAGCGCTGCGCCGAGCCCCCGGTCGCGCAGGCCTTCACCGAGGTCGGTTCGTACCGGTTCTTCGGTGACTAGCAGGCCTTGATCGTCACGGACACGACCTCGTCCCAGGGCGTCGGCTTCAGGCCGAAGGCCGCCTGGGCGGCCGAGGAGTCCATGACGAACGCGTCGCGGAACTGGTACTCGGTCTCGCGCAGCTCGCGCATCAGCGGGGAGAACAGCCCGATCCCGCGCAGCAGCACGGAAGGCACGGTGCCGACGCGGACCCGGCCTGACCCGGACCCGGCCGCTAGCGCGAGGTCAGTCACGGCCTCGCGCTGGCTGCGCGGCTCGTTCGACGGCGCGTGCCAGGCCTGCCCCCAGGCGCCGGGATTGCTGCCCGCCACCACCAGCATCGCGGCCACGTCGTCGGTGAACGACCAGGTGTGCGGCTGGTCGGCCCGGCCGAGCACCGAGACGCCCCGGCCCTGGCGGATCCGCCCGAGGACCCGTTCGCCCAGCGCGCTCTGTGCGCCCGGGCCGACGAAATCGGAGGCGCGGACCTCGGTCGCCCGGACCCGCCCGGCCTGGTGGGCGGCGAGCGCGTCTTGCCAGACACGGGCCCGGATCCGTCCCTTGGCCCCGGTCGCGGCCAGCGGCGTGGCCTCGGTCATCGGATGCGCCTCGTCGTAGGCGGCGGCGCCCAGGGAGCGGCCCGCGGGGCCGTAGCCGTACAGGTTCGACAGCGTGACCAGCACCGCCCCGCTGCTCGTCGCGGCGGCGAGCACGCTGGCGGCGATCGGCGGCCAGTCGGCCGGCCAGCGGTGGTACGGCGGGTTGACGCAGTTGTAGATGGCGGCCGCCCCCTCGGCCAGGCGGGCCATCACCGCCGCGTCCGCCGCGTCGGCGGCCACGTGCGTGACGCCGGCCGGCGTGCCGGGGCTCTCCGGGGTCCCCGGGACGGAGCCGCGCCGGCTGACCACGGTGACACGATCTCCGCGCTCGGCCAGCAGCCGGGCGACCCGGCTGCCGATCACGCCTGCGCCGATGACCAGACCTGACTCGCCCATCGAGACCTCCATATGACTGCCGCTCTCACCAGTGAGCACTGCTCTCGTTTTGATAGTAGGCGATCCGGAACTGAAGTCAAGAGCACTGCCCTCGATTGTTGCTGCCGATCTCGGTCCGTGCGATCATCGGCGCATGAACGCTGCGAATGACCAGGCCCTCCAGGTCGGAGCGCCGTCCGCGCCGCGCACGGCCCGCGAGCGCGCCCGGGCGGAGATCACCGCCGAGATCCTGAACGCGGCCCGCGGCTACCTGGCGACCGACGGCGCCCCGGCGCTGAGCCTGCGGGCCATCGCCCGCGACCTCGGCATGGCCTCCTCCGCGCTGTACCGCTACTTCAGCAGCCGCGATGAGCTGCTGACCAGGCTGATCATCGACGCCTACGACTCACTCGGGGCCGCCGCCGAAGCCGGCGAGGCGACCGCCGACCGCGACGACCTAGCCGCCCGCCTCGCCGCTGTCTGCGCGGCGGTCCGGGCCTGGGCACTGGCCCACCCGAACGAGTACGCGCTGATCTACGGCTCACCGGTGCCCGGCTACGTGGCCCCGGCCGACACCGTGCGGCCCGCCTCCCGGGTCACCGCCCTGGTACTCCGGATCATCGTCGAGGCGGCGCTGGCCGGCCGCATCCCGGACCCGGACACTCCGGACGCCGAGGCTCAGCCCGTCGCGGCCGCCGTCGCCCCGATCCGTTCCTACCTGCCGCCCGGCGTTCCCGCCCCGCTCGTCCAGCGCGCGCTCATGGTGTGGACGAACCTGTTCGGCGTCGTCTCGTTCGAGCTCTACGGCCAGCTGCACGGCGTGGTCGGCGAGGAACCAGGCGACCGCGAGGCCTTCTTCGCCGCCTGCATCCAGCACTGGATCCACCTCACCGGCATCACCTGACCGTGTGGTACAGGTGGGTCAGAGATCATCTGGTTCAAGAAGAGGATGCGAGCCATGACGAGAACCCTGGACGCCGAGATCGCGGTTCCGGCCCAGTGCGAGCTGGCCGAGGGGCCGTTCTGGGATGCCGCCCACGGCCAGCTGCGCTGGGTGGACATCCTGCGCGGCCAGGTGCACGCCTTCGACCCGGTCACCGCCGCGCACACCTGGTTCGAGACCGGCGGCGAGCTCGGCACCGCCGGGCTGACCCGCGACGGCGGCCTGGTGCTCGCGCTGTCCGACCATTTCGCCCTGGCCGGCGACGACGGCGCGGACCTGCGGCGGCTAGGTGACTTCGCGGTCGACGGGAGCGTGTTCCGGTTCAACGACGGCAAGCCGGACCCGTGGGGGAGCATGTGGGCCGGGACCTGCACGCTGGCCGACAAGGGCCCGCCGTGCGCCCTGTACCGGGTCACCCCCGACGGCTCGGTCACCGAGCTGTTCGGCGGCATCGGCCTCTCCAACGGCCTGGACTGGACTGATGACCGCCGGTCGTTCTACTTCGCGGACAGCTACGGCGGGGGAGTGGACGTGTTCGCCACCGACCCCGGCACCGGCGCGCTCTCCGGCCGGCGCCAGTTCGTCCCGGTCTCCGGCGGCCTGCCCGACGGCCTGACCCTGGACGCGGAGGGCGGCCTGTGGCTCGCCGTGTGGGGCTCCGGCGAACTGCGCCGCTACACACCCGACGGCCGCCTGGACACGGTGGTGAAGCTCCCGGTCACCCAGGTCACCTCGGCCGCCTTCGGCGGCGCGGACCTGAGCACCCTGTACATCACCACCGCCCGGGAGAACTTCACCCCCGGCGAGGTGGCCGCGCAGCCCCACGCCGGCGACATCTTCGCCTGCACCCCGGGCGTGACCGGGCGCCCGCCATACTTGTTCGGTGCCTGACCTGACCAAGCTCCTGGACCAGTACCACCCCGCGGGCGACGCCGAGACGGCCGACGTGCGACGGCTCCGGGCGCTGCTCGCGACCGCCGGCAATCCCTACCGGCGCGACCTGCCGCTCCACGTCACCGCGTCCGCGCTGATCGCCCACCCGCCCACCGCCCGCGTCCTGCTGCGCTGGCACCAGCGCCAGCAGGCCTGGCTGCAGGTCGGCGGGCACGGCGACCCGGGCGAGACCGACCCCCTCGCCATCGTCGCCCGGGAAGCGGAAGAAGAAACCGGCCTGACCGACCTGGTCCCCTGGCCCGACGCCGCCATCAGGCAGGTGGTGATCGTCCGCGTTCCTCCCGGCAAGGGGGAGCCGGCCCACGAGCACGCCGACATCCGCTTCTTCATGGCCACCGGGGACCCGGACGCGGCGCGCCCGGAGACCCCGGACGCGCGGCTACGCTGGCTGACCCTGCCCGAGGCGCACGAGATCACCTCCGAGCCCAACCTGAGGCAGGCCCTGACCCGGATGGCACCGCTGCTAGCTGGCTAACCAGGCACTCCCGCCTCTTACCGCCAAACGGTCACAGACTTATCATCAGGGCCATGACAGCTATCCGGCTCGCCGACCGCATGGCCAACCTCGGCACCGAGTCCGCCTTCGAGGTGCTGGCCCGGGCCCGGGCCATCGAGGACGCCGGCGGGAAGGTCATCCACCTGGAGATCGGCGAGCCGGACTTCCCGACCGCCCCGCACATCGTCGAGGCCGCGGTCGAGGCCCTGCACGCGGGCGCCACCCACTACGTGCCCGCGCCCGGCATCCCGCCGCTGCGCCAGGCCGTGGCCGCCTTCCTCGAGCGGACCGGCCGGATGCGCGTTTCGCCGGACCGGGTCGTCATCACGCCGGGGGCCAAGCCGATCATGTTCTTCACCATCCTCGCCCTGGCGGGCGAGGGCGACGAGGTGCTCTACCCCGACCCCGGTTTCCCGATGTACGCCTCGATCACCTCGCTCGCGGGTGCCGTGCCGGTTCCCGTCCCGCTGCGCCAGCGCAACGGCTTCCGCATCGACACGGACGAGCTCGAGCGGCTGATCACGGACCGGACCAGGCTGCTGATCATCAACTCGCCGCACAACCCGTGCGGCAGCGCGCTCACCCGCCAGGACTGCGAGGAGATCGCCGCCATCGCCATGCGGCACGACCTCATCGTGCTGACCGACGAGGTGTACTGGGCCATCCAGTACGGCCAGAGCAGTGCCAGCCCGGGGGGACCACCCCCCGGAACCCCCCGCCATGCCAGCGTGCTCGACGTCGAGGGGATGGCGGACCGGACGATCCTGCTGGACGGGTGGTCGAAGACCTTCGCGATGACCGGCTGGCGGCTTGGTTTCGGCGTGTTCCCGCCCGCCCTGGTGGAGCCGGTCACCCGGCTGGCCATCAACTCGGTCTCGTGCACGTCGGCGTTCAGCCAGTACGCCGCCATCGCCGCCCTGGAAGGCCCGTGGGATCCGGTCGAGGCGATGGTGGCTGAGTTCCGCCGCCGCCGGGACATCGTCGTGGCCGGGCTCAACGACCTTCCCGGCGTCAGCTGCCTCGAGCCGCAGGGCGCCTTCTACGCCTTCCCCGACATCACCAGGACCGGGCAGGCATCGTCGGACTTGCAGGCCAGGCTGCTGGCGGACGCGGGGGTGGCGGCGCTGGCCGGGTCCGCGTTCGGCCCGTACGGCGAGGGTTTCCTGCGATTTTCCTACGCTAACTCAGTGGAGAACATCCGGCTCGCGCTGGAGGCGGTCAGGGCACAGCTCGGCTAGCGGCCGCGCCTCGCGGTAAGGCCTGCTATGCCCGTGCTAAGGCCAGCTCGGGCTCGCCATCCCCGTCGTCCAGCTTGAGGAATTCCTCCGCGGCCGCGCCCATCGACATATCACCAGGCTGGAGCCCTTCACCTGAGCCCGGAGGGCTGTCCGGGTTGATTTTGATGAAGGGCGGAAGCTGCGGTTCGGACCAAACAACCTTCTTGCGCTTGCCGATGACCCAGCGCCTTATCCTGACCATGATGTTTACCTACCCACGGGGCCATTCTTAACCGTGCTGCGCGGACCGGCCTGAGATCATTTCCGGGGTGGCCCGCGGGTCGCTGCCGTCGGCGTCGGCCCGCTGGACATCGCGGCGCGTGATTGCCAGGTAGCCGACGCCCAGGGCCACCGCGATCACCACGATGACCGCGACCCGGCCGGACCCGAAGCCCGCGCCGCTCAGCGAGCGCGCCCGGCCGAAATAATCGGCGAATGACGCGCCCAGGGGGCGGGTCACCACGTAGGCGAACCAGAAGGCCGCGACCGCGTTAAGCCCGAACCGGGACCAGAACAGGGCGGGAATTCCGATGATGACCAAGAACATGATCGCGGACGTGAGATAGCCCAGGCCCAGAACGCTGGCCGTGAAGTCGCCGAGCGCCGTGCCGAGCGCGAAGGTGGCGAACACCACGGACCAGTAGCAGGCCTCGCGTCTTTGGGTAACGATGCTGTGAATGGACAGCGTGCCCTCGCTGCGGTACCAGAGCCAGAAGACCAGCGCGAGCACTACCGCCCAGAGCAGGGTGGTGCCCGCATACGGGATGCCGGCGAAAAGGTGCAGCGCGTCCGACACCCCGGTGCCGAAGATCGCGATGGCGTAGGCCAGCGACCAGTAGGCGGCCGCGACGTAGCGGCGCGTCCTGAACTGCCAGGTCAGCGCGATGATCATCAGCCCGGCTTCCACCACGGCGCCGACCGCTCTGCTGCCCTGGGCCAGGTAATCGGAAACGGCCTCGCCACCGCAGGTGGTCAGGATCTTGATCACCCAGAACATGAAGGTGATTTCAGGCACCTTCGCGGCGGCCGGTTCAGGAAACAACATCCCCGCCCGGCTGGCCCAGGTCCGAAATCCAGCCGGGCGGGGATGAGCGGTCAAGAAGCCTCCAAGGGTAAAACGACGCCAGGCAACAGTAAGTTGCCGCCATCTGCCAGCGGGACCTCCCGGAGGACGAAATCCGGTCCGGCGGCATCATCCTCAGGTCTGATAGCGAGCCCGTATAGCCGCCTTTACCAGCGACAATGCGCCAGCTCTCCGCGGCTGGCGGAAACCGGACGAGTACGCTGCCGGTAGGCGCGGACGAAGGGCATGCATGGGCATCATGACCAGGCTCCCCGCCCCGCTAGGGGCCAGGGCACAGCCGGCCCGCGAGGGGCCGGGCGAGCAGCTGCCGGACGAGATCTCCCGCGGCCTGTTCGGCCAGGGCCGCCGGCTGATGCGGACCCATCCGCTCGCCACCGACGTGCTGCTGGCCGCGCTGCTCCTGGCCTCCTGCTCGCTCTGGCTGGCCTGGTCGGGTATCTCCGGCAGCGATCCGGCCATCATCCAGACCGCGCTGATCCTCGTGCTGGTCGCCCGCCGTCAGTACCCGTCCGCGGTCTTCGTCGTCAGCAGCGGCATCGCGTTCGTCCAGTGGCTGCGCGGCTACCCGCTCCTCGGGGACGCCGCCCTGCTGGTCGCGCTGTACACGGTGGCGGCCCACGAGTCACGGATCCGGGCCCTGCTCGCTACCGTCGTGCTCGAGGCCGGGGCCGCCATGGCGGCGGTCAAGTGGCAGCCGGCCGGCACCGTGCCGCGCTCGCTGCTCTTCCTGTCCGCCATGGTGGTGGCGGCACTGTTCGCCGGCCTGGCGGCCGGGTCGGGAAGCCAGTACCTGGACTGGATGGACGAGCGCGCCCGCAGGCTCGAAGTCGAGCGGGACCAGCAGGCGGTGATCGCGGCCGCCGCCGAGCGGACCCGGATCGCCCGGGACCTGCACGACATCGTCTCCCATAGCCTGTCGGTCGTGATCACGCTGGCCGATGCGGCCGCCGTCGTCAGCCGCGCCGATCCCGCCCGCGGGACCGAGGCGATGACCGAGGCCTCGGAGGTGGCCCGCTCGGCCCTGACCGACCTGCGGGCGATGCTCGGCGTGCTGCGCACCGACGAGCTGGCCGCGGGCCTGGCGCCGCAACCCGGCCTCGGCGACCTCGGCGCGCTCGTCGAGCGGATCCGGGCGACCGGCCTGCCGGTCGACCTGACCGTGGACGGAACGCCGTTCCCGCTCGGCGCCGCGGCCGAGCTGACCACGTACCGCATCGTCCAGGAGGCGCTGACCAATACCCTGCGCCACGCCGCGGCCAGCCACGCGGCGGTCACCATCACCTACAGCCGTCCTCAGGTCCGGGTCCGGGTCACCGATGACGGCTCGGCGCGGGCGCCGGATCCGACCCGCGCCGACGGCGGGCACCGGGGGCACGGCATCGACGGCATGCGTGAACGGGCCGCGCTGCACGGCGGCACGCTGCGGGCCGGGCCCAACCCGGACGCCCCGGCGGGCTGGCTGGTCGAGGCGACCTTCGGGCGGGCCGGGTGAGCGTCTCCGTCTTGCTGGCCGACGATCAGCCGCTGCTGCGCCGCGGCTTCCGCATGATCCTCGAGGCCGAGGGCGACCTGACAGTGGTCGGCGAGGCGGGTAACGGGGAGGAAGCCGTCGAGCTCGCGCGCCGGCACACCCCGGACGTGGCGCTGATGGACATCCGGATGCCGGGAACCGACGGCATCCAGGCCACTCAGCGGATCACCGCCGCCGGGCCGCTGCCCAAGGTGCTGGTCCTGACCACCTTCGACCTGGACGAGTACGCCTTCGGCGCGCTCCGGGCGGGCGCCAGCGGTTTCCTGCTCAAGGACGTGCGCCCGGGCGAGCTCGTCGCCGCCATCAGGACCGTCGCGGCCGGCGACGCGGTGGTCTCGCCCCGGGTGACGCGCCGCCTGCTCGAGGAGTACGCCCAGGTGCTCCCGCTGGCCCCGGGCCAGGGGGAGCAGCGGTACCCGCAGCTGGCCGCGCTGACCGAACGCGAGCGCGAGGTGCTCATCGCGGTGGCCCGCGGACTGTCCAACACCGAGATCGCGGCGTCCCTGTTCGTCTCCGAGGCCACGGTGAAGTCACACGTCGGGCGGATCCTGTCCAAGCTCGCCCTGCGGGACCGGGTCCAGGTCGTCGTCCTCGCCTACGAGGCCGGCCTCATCCAGCCCGGCGCGGGCGAGAATCGAGCGGGCCCGACCCCTTAGGCAGGCCGGCCGAATGGACCGGGTGATACGCCACCTCGTTCGGCAACGCCATGCGATGCGAGCGGTCGGCTCAGGTTCGCGGCGCGGGTCCCTGCCCGGTGTCCAGTTCAGCCCATACCGCCTTGCCTGCTTCGGTCTCGCGCACCCCCCACTTGGCCGCCAGGGCATCCACGAGGACCAACCCGAAACCCGACTCATCGGACCCGTCCGGGATACGCGGTCGCGGCCAGCGCCGGTCGGTGTCCTGGATCTCGATCCGCAGCCAGGTTCGGGTGGCATGCAGGTCCACCTCTACGGCATCGCTCCCCCTGGCGTGCCGGACGGCGTTGGTGACCAGTTCGGACACGAGCAGGACAGCGGTATTTTCTACGTGCGCCAGCCGCCATGCGGTCAGTACCAGGTGGGTGGCGTGCCGGGCCAGCCGCACCGAGTGGTCCTCGGCCGGCAGCGTCATGAGCAGTCTCCGCCAGGGGCCCGCCGCCCCGTCAGGATTGGTCTGAACGTCATAGAGTCCACTCTTTTCAGCCATCGATGCCTCATCCTCGTCGTCCGCCGGGATCTCCGGCATTGCTCACGGCGGATCGGCGGCGGGCTCGCCGCCCGAAAGTGGCTGCCCGTGATAGGGCCGCCTACGACGTGCGTTCCCGTGCTTCTGCGCCGTCTCAGAATCAGGCCCCGAGCTAGGCCGGACCTCAAGAGCAGCTGACTGTCGGCATTAGATCTACTGGCCAGTAGCTAAGTATTGGCTGACTACAAGCTGATAGCCGCGGGTGCCGGGCACGGTCAGGTGCTGTGGACCTGGAATTCCCGCAGGCTGTAGCCGTACCGGGTGGCGCGGGCGGTGCCGTACATGCGGATGTGCCCGCTCAGACAGGCGCGCGTTCAGCTGGCGGGGCGGTCGCTTCTGAAGGCGGGGAACGCCGTCCCGCTCAGCAGGGCCTCGATGGGCAGCGTGGCGGCGCCGAGGGCAACGGCGTCCGGTCCCAGGCGGCCGAGCTCGATCGAGGTCTGGGCGAACGAGTAGCGCAGCGAGTGCTCGCGGGCCGCGGCCTCGATGGCGGGCAGCATCCGCTCGCCCAGCAGCAGGCCCGCCCAGCCGCCGATGATGATCCGCTCCGGGTTGAACAAGTTGATCAGGTTGCCGATGCTGACGCCGAGGTAGAGCGCGGCCTCGTCCAGCACCTCGGCCGCCCGTTCCGACGTCGAGGCCAGTTCGATCAGCGCGGCGAGCGCGGACTCCTGGTCCAGGCCGGGGAAAGCGTCGCCGTACCGGTCCAGGATGGCCTCGGCTCCGGCGTAGGCCTCCAGGCAGCCGCGCGCCCCGCACCGGCAGGTGCGGCCGCCCGCGATCACGGTGGTGTGCCCCCACTCCACCGCGCTGGACGTGGAGCCCCGGTGCGAGGAGCCGTGGGCGATGATGCTCGCGCCTACCCCCGAGCCGATCAGGCAGACGACGGCGTGCTGGGTTCCGCGCCCGGTGCCGAACCACAGTTCCGCCTGGCCCATCGTCTTGGCGCCGTTGTCGATGTGCAGCGGCAGGCTGGTCCCGGCGCGCAGCAGCCGCTCCAGCGGGACCGCGTCCCAGCCGTAGCTCTGCCCGTGCACGCGGGCATCGGGCCCGTTCTCGACGATGCCGGGAACGCCGATCCCGACGCCCAGGACGGCCGACGGGCTGACGCCGCTGCGGGTCAGCACTTCGTCCAGGCCGGCCAGGATCGCCTCCACGATCACGGCGACGTCGTGCTGCCGGGGGTCCAGCGGGTAGTCGACCTTGGCCCGCTCGGCCATGGTCAGGTCGAACAGCTCGACCCGGACCCGGATCTCGCCGACGTCGACCCCGATGACGTACCCGTAGTCCGGGTTCACCTGCAGCAGGACCCGCGGCCGCCCGCCGTCCGAGTCGACCGAGCCGGCCTCGACCACGATGCCCTCGTCGATCAGCTCGCGGACGACGTTGCTGACCGAAGCCGGGCTGAGCCCGGTGGCGGCACTGAGGTCCGGGCGGCTCAGCGGCTGCTCGAAGAACAGCGACGACAAGAGCACCGCGCGGTTGTCGCGACGCAGGTCACGAACGGTCCACCGCCGTCGCTCGCGCATGCTTCCCCCAAGAGGCCTCCGGCTGATCTGACCTTATAACAAGCCGTTCACGAAATGTTTATACCGGTCGCAGGGCGTCATCCGGCCATCCCGTCACATTCGCGCACATTCGTTGCAAGATCTTGACGGTCTGTGTCCGAGCAGTTAAGTTACGCCATTAACTAAGCCTTATATCAACCCTGACCAGCTCAAACGTGGGCCGTTCAGGGCCCGTCCAGTCTGGGGTGCCACTAGTCCAGGAGCCGTTGCCCATGCCTCTCGCCCCGCCTCTCCGCCTGCTGACCCGCGCGCTAGCCGGCGCGTCACTGGTCCTCACCGCGCTCGTCCCGCTCGTCCAGGCCCCGACCGCATCGGCCGCTACCTGTGGGACCACCAACATCGCCCAGGGCAAGACCGCCACGGCCTCCTCGACCGAGAACGCGAGCTTCCCCGCCTCCAACGCCGTCGACGGCAATACCGGCACCCGCTGGTCCAGCGCCTTCTCCGACCCCCAGTGGCTGGAAGTCGACCTGGGCAGCAGCCAGTCGATCTGCCAGGTCGGCCTGCAATGGGAAGCCGCCTACGCGACCGCGTTCCAGATCCAGACCTCCACCGATAACGCGACCTGGACCACGGTCTTCTCCACCACCACCGGCACCGGCGGTACCCAGACCCTCAACGTCACCGGCACCGGCCGCTACATCCGCATGACCGGCACCGCCCGCGCCACCCAGTACGGCTACAGCCTCTTCGAGTTCAAGGTCTTCAGCTCCACGACCACCACCGGCCCCGGCTGCACCGGCCAGTCCAACACGCCCAACTTCGGACCGAACGTCGATATCTTCAACCCCAGCATGTCCAGCGCGAGCATCCAGTCCACGCTCGACTCGGTGTTCAACACCCAGAAGCTCAACCAGTTCGGCACCCAGCGGTTCGCGCTGCTGTTCAAGCCGGGCACCTATAGCGCCGAAGCCAACATCGGCTACTACACCTCGATCCAGGGCCTGGGGCAGAACCCCGATGACGTCACCATCAACGGCGACGTGACCGTCGACGCGTTCGACGGCACCGGCAACGCCACCCAGAACTTCTGGCGGTCGGCCGAGAACCTGGCCGTCAACCCGTCGGCCGGGAATGACCGCTGGGCCGTGGCCCAGGCCGGGCCGTTCCGCCGGGTCGACGTGCACGGCGGCCTGCAACTGGCCCCGGCCAGCAACGGCTTCGCCAGCGGCGGCTACATCGCCGACACCAAGGTCTCCGGGCAGGTCTCGAGCGTGTCGCAGCAGCAGTGGTACTCCGCCGACAGCAACTTCGGCAGCTGGAGCGGCTCGGTCTGGAACATGGTGTTCTCCGGCGTGACCGGCGCGCCCGCCCAGAGCTTCCCCCGCCCGCCGATGACGACGCTGGCCACCACCCCGACCGCGCGCGACGTCCCGTACCTGTACGTCGACTCCGCCGGCAGCTACCACGTATTCACGCCGAGCCTGCGGACGAACGCGTCCGGCGCCAGCTGGGCCGGCGGCTCGACCCCCGGCACGTCGCTGCCGATGAGCCAGTTCTTCGTGGCGACCCCGTCGAACACCGCCGCGCAGATCAACGCCGCCCTGGCCCAGGGCTGCAACCTGTTCTTCACCCCGGGGGTCTACAACATCAACCAGACGATCAACGTCACCAACCCGAACACGGTCGTGCTCGGCATCGGCTTCCCGACGCTGATCCCGGTCGGCGGCGTGAACACCATGCAGGTCGCCGACGTGAACGGCGTCCGGATCGACGGGCTGCTGTTCGACGCGGGCACGACCAACTCCAACGCCCTGCTGACCGTCGGTACGGCCGGGTCGACCGCCAGCCACGCCAGCAACCCGATCTCGGTGCAGGACACGTTCTTCCGCATCGGCGGCGACATCGCCGGCAAAGCCACCAGCAGCCTGGTCGTGAACGCCAGTAACACCCTGGTCGACGACATCTGGGCCTGGCGCGCCGACCACGGCAACTCCGGCACCTTCGGCTGGACCGTCAACACCGCCGCCCACGGCCTGGTCGTGAACGGCGCCAACGTGCTGGCGACCGGGCTGTTCGTCGAGCACTACCAGAATTACGACGTGCAGTGGAACGGCAACGGCGGCGAGACCATCTTCTTCCAGAACGAGATGCCCTACGACCCGCCGAACCAGGCCGCCTGGATGAACGGCACCTCCGACGGCTACGCCGCCTACCAGGTAGCCCCGAACGTCACCAGCCATACGGCTTACGGCCTCGGCAGCTACTGCTTCTTCAACGTCAACCCG
>Ga0136846_1217442_pt1 | contig 43862 bp, 44 predicted proteins | sample HopSoiMetagenom2_FD_96841 | JGI IMG/M metagenome (GOLD analysis project Ga0136846, IMG submission 96841) | Grasslands soil microbial communities from Hopland, California, USA - 2 Assembly 2016 (version 4) | ecosystem: Environmental > Terrestrial > Soil > Grasslands | place: USA: Hopland...
CCGCTGGTCAACTCGGCCGGCGTGCCCTGGACGGCCGCCTACATCGACACCATCGGCGAGCCCACGGCCGACCTGCGCTCGAACATCGCGGCCGAGGCGCGGGCCAAGATCGTGTACGAACGGCTGATCAACCTGACCGACGACCCCGGCGTGAAGGAGGCGCTGACCTTCCTCATGACGCGCGAGATCGCGCACCAGAAGTCGTTCGAGAAGGCCCTCTACGCCATCGAGCCGAACTTCCCGCCGGGCAAGCTGCCGGGCGATCCGCGCTTCACCAACGTGTACTTCGACATGTCCAAGGGCGACCCCGACCTGCGCGGCCCTTGGAACCAGGGCGAGCGCTGGGACTTCCGCACGCTCGCGCAGGGCGACGCGCCGGTGGACGGCGGCGACGGCGTGGCCACCGTGGTGCTCGGCGATGCCGAGGCGCCCATGGTGCAGCAGATGGTCGCGCGCACGCAGTCGTACCGCGACGGCGATCCCACCACCGGCGCCGAACTCGGCATGAGCGACCGGGCCGGCACCGCCGGGGACGCCCAAGGCCTGAGCGCCGAGAGCAAGCCGCTGCGGTGAACGACGGCATCGATGCGCTGGACGGGCGCTTCACCGCGCTGCTCTCGGACTGCCGGCCCAGCGGCGGCCTCGCGCGCGACGACGAGATCGCCGCGCGCGTGACCGCCCGGCATCCGGGCGGCTTCGTCTGGCTCGCGCGCCACATCGCGAGCCGTGAGCTGCTGTTCTTCGGCTGGCGGGATGCGCTCTGGTTTCCGGTGTTCCAGTTCGACCGCACCGACATGTCGCTCAGGCCCGGCGTGAAGCGCGTGGCCGCCGAACTGGCGGGCTGGACCGACGACTGGGAGCGCGTGCAATGGTTCGTGCGGCCGCACTGCGCACTCGCGCACCGCGCGCCGATCGAGCTGGTCGATGCGCAACCGGAGCGCGTGGTGGAAGTGGTGCGCATGGAGCGCTACCTGCACAACGCGTGACGCGGGTCGCGCGCCTTCGGCCCGCCCCTGTCAGGCCTCGAAGTTCGCCGGGCTCGGCGCCTTCAGCGTGAGCCGGCGCAGCGCGGTGCTCACCGCCGCGAGCTGGTCAGCCTCGTCTTCGCAGCCCGCGGCCGAGGCCGGATCGCTCGCGCGCTGCACCTCCGCGAGCCGGCGCAGGATGGCTTCCTTCTCCTGCAGCGCGCGCAGGCTGCTCCACAACGCGGAGTCGGTCACCTGCTCCTGCGTGGCGGCCAGGCTGCGCAGGCTGAAGGCATGGCCGGTGTGGCAGCGGTATCGCACCGGCCGCTTGTCGTCCAGCTCGAACAGCACGCCGCCGCAGTCGGGACAGGTGAAGGTCGACGGGGTGGCGATCTGCCTCAGGTTTTCCATCGCACCGCCCGCAACGCCGACGGCATGTTCCCGGCGCAGTGCCTGAGGAGGGCGGGAAGGACGCCGCTCGCCGGCGCCGGCATCGCTGCCGTCGCCGGCCTTGGCGATCCGCAGCAGCACCGCCGCCATCTGCGCGAGCGGCACCACATGGTCGGCCTCGACCACCGCGAGCGCCGAGCGCGGCATGCTGGGCTCGAAAGCGTCAGTGGGGTCCTGGACCACGACGGTGCCGCCGCAGTCCTTGATGGCGCGCAGGCCCGCGCTGCCATCGTCGAGCATGCCCGTGAGGACCACGCCGATGGCGCGCGGTCCCAGTTCCAGCGCGGCGGAGCGAAACAGGGGATCGATGGCGGGGCGTGCATGGTGTTCCTTGGGGCCGCGGGTCAGGCGGATCACGCCGTCTTCGAGCAGCATGTGGCGGTCGGGCGGCGCGACGTGGATGGTGCCGGCCGAGGGCACGTCGCCATCCTGCGCCTCCACGGCCAGGTTCGGTCCCTTGGCATTGAGCAGCATCGCGAGCTGGCTGCGGTGCGCGCCGATGTGCTGCACGAAAAGGACCGGCAGGGGAAAGTCCGGCGGCAGGGCCGCCGCGAGCTCAAGCATTGCGAACACACCGCCGGCGGAAGCGCCGATGAAGATGGCGCGCTGCGCCGGGGAACGGAAATCGTCGGCAGTGTCCGTGGGTGTCATGAGGCCGGTGATGCGAGGTGGAAGTGCGGCACGGCGGGGCGTGCACGGAAGGAGGGCAAACGGCATGCCCGTCCGCCGGCCTCATCCGCCTCATCCATTGCCGGAGGACGCGCGCTCGCCCGCCTGGCGCGCGCGCAGCAGGCGCTGCAGGTCGGCGGCGGCGACCGGCTTGACCAGGTGCTCGTCGAATCCCGCCGCCATCGCGGCCGCCTTGTCCTCGGGCTGGCCCCAGCCGGTGGCGGCGACCAGGAACATGTCGCGGCCCCATGGCTCCGCGCGGATGCGGCGCGCCACCTCGTGGCCGTCCAGGCCGGGCATGCCGACGTCGAGCACCGCCGCGTCGGGGCGCAGTTGCCGCGCCAAGCGCAGCGCATCGACGCCGTTGTGCACGCTGTCCACCGTGAAGCCCGCCATGGAAAGCATCTGCGCCATGCCCCAGAGCGCATCGACGTTGTCGTCCGCCAGCAGCAGCCGTTGCACGGCGACCGGCTGCGCGGTCGCGGCCGGTGCCGGCAGCCGGGCGGCGGACTGCGCCTTGGCCAGCGGAATGCGCACGATGAAGCGGCTGCCGCGGCCCAGGCCCTCGCTCTCGCCGACCACCGCGCCGCCGTGTAGCTCGACGATGTTGCGCACCAGCGCCAACCCGATCCCCAGCCCGCCGGCCGCGCGGTCGTGCGCGCGCTCGCTCTGGGCGAACATCTCGAACATCGCATCGACGGTGTCGGGCTCCATGCCGATGCCGTTGTCGGCCACCTCGAAGACGGCATCCCGCGCATCGGCACGCACCGACAGCACGATGCGCCCTTGCGCGGGCGTGTACTTGGCGGCGTTCGACAACAGGTTCGACAGCACCTGGCTCAGTCGGACCGGGTCGGCATCGAGCGGAATTTCTTCTTCGGCGATCTCCAGCACCAGCGTGTGCTGCCCCTGCTCCACCAGCGGCCGCGTGGCCTCCAGCGCCGCCTCGGCGATGGCCTGCGCCGTGATGCGTTCCGGCCGCAGCGCGAGCTGACCGTGGCGCAGGCTGGACACGTCGAGCAGTTCGCCCAGCAGCACCCGCATCACCGAGGCCTGGCGGCGGATGATGCGCGCGGCGCGCACCTGGTCCTGCGTGGCGAGCGACTCGGGCGCCAGCAGCTCCGCGGCGCTGCCGATCGAGGCGAGCGGGTTGCGCAGCTCGTGCGAAAGAATGGCCAGAAAGCGGTCCTTGGCCGCGTCGGCGGTCTCCAGCGCGCGCCGCGCCGCCTCGTTGGCGCGCAGGGCCGAGAGCAACTCGCCGCGGTTCTGCTCGAGCTCGTCCTGCGCGGCGCGCTGTTCGCTCTGGTCGCGCAGCACTTTCACCATGCCGATCACCGTGCCCTCGCCGTTGTGCATGGGCATGAGCGCGCCGCTGGCCCAGAAGCGGGAGCCGTCCTTGCGCTGGTGCAGCCGGTCATCCGAGGCGCGGCCGACCGCAAGCGCGGTGCGGGCCTCGACGCCCGGCGCATCGGCCGCGCGGTCCTCCTCGGTGAAGATCACGTCGCCCGGGCGTCCCAGGATCTCGTTTTCGCTGTAGCCCAGCAGCCGCTCGGCGCCGGCGTTCCAGCTGGTCACGCGGCGCTCCATGTCGAGCGAGAAGATCGCGTACTCGACTGCGTTCTCCAGCATCAGCCGCATGCGCTCCTCGCTCTCGCGCAGCGCCTCTTCGGCGTACTTGCGCTCGCTCACGTTGCTGCAGACGATCAATGCCGAGTCGGGACGTCCGTTGCGATCGGTCAGCACGGTCACGCTCTTGTGCAGCCAGATGATCGATCCGTCCTTGCGCACGCTGCGGCTCTCGGTCTCGAACGGCTCGCCATGGGCCGCAAGTCGGCCGAAGAGCCGTTCGACCGCCCCGCTGTCCGCCGCATGCACGAGGTCGAGCGCGCGCCGGCCCACCAGCTCGCCCTGGTCATAGCCCATGAGCGCGCAGTAGCAGGTGTTGGCGAAAGTGATCTCGCCGTCCAGCCGCGTCTGCACCACGCCCACCGACGCCTGGTTCACGATGGCGCTGTAGCGCTCCTGCGAACGCCGCAGCGACTCCTGCGCCGTCTTGCGCTCGGTGATGTCCACGAAAGTGAGCACCACGCCGGCAATCATGTCCTCGATGGTGCGGTAGGGCCTCGCGCGCGCAAGGTACCAGTTGCCCGCGGCATCGCCCACTTCGCGCTCGGTCGGCTGCAGCGTGCGCAGCACGGCATTCGCATCTTCGGTCAACTGCGCGTACTCGAGCCTGGTGGTGAGGTCCGAGAGCGGACGTCCCACGTCGGTGGCGATCAAGTTGAAGATCGCCGCGGCGCTCGGTGTGAAGCGGGTCACGCGAAATTCGCGGTCCAGGAACACGGTCGCGATCGCGGTCGCATCCATCAGGTTCAACATGTCGCTGTTGGCCTGCCCGAGATCGTCGACCTTGTGATTGAGCTCCTGGTTGACGGTGTTGAGCTCCTCGTTCATCGACTGCAGTTCTTCGCGGCTGGTCTCCAGTTCCTCGGTGGCCGACTGGAGCTCCTCGTTCATCGCGTGCAGTTCCTCGTTGCTCGCCTTGAGCTCCTCGGTCGAGACTTCGTACTGCTCCACGGTTTCGCGCAAGCGCGTCTTCAAGCGCTCGACCTCGCGCTCCAGGTGCCGCGCGATCGGCTCGGGCTCCAGGCGCGGCACCGGCGCAACTGCAGCCGCCGCGCCCGCGCCCTGCGTCTCGCCGCCCGCGGGCATGTCCGCCGGCGTGTCCGTCTCGCCGGCCTCCTCGCGCAGCTGCACCAGGAAGCTCTTGCTCAAGCCATCCACCGGCCGCACGCTGATCGAAACGTCGACCTCGCGGCCGTCGAAGCGCACCCGCACAGGAGCCACTTCAACGAGCGTCTGCTGCTCGCCCGCGTGGTAGAGCGCTGTCTGCAGCTCGGCCTTCAGGTCCGGCACGACGGCGCGCAGCACGTTGCGCGAGGGCTCTCCGCCGCTGAAATACAGGAAGCGGGTGGCCGCGGTGGAGATGTGCAGCATCTCGTTGCTGGCATCCACCAGGATCGAAGGCGGCGCGAGCAGGTCGATGATCTTCATGTGCATCTCGGCCCAGGTCATCACCCGCCTGTCGGCCTGCGCCGGCAGCAGCGTGCCCAGCGCAAGCGGCGGTGCAATGGCCGCGGCCGGAATCACCGAGAGCGAATGCCGCGCATCGGGCGCGCCTGCCGGCGCAGCATTTCGGACGGGCGGCCGCGCCTCCGAGCGCGGCAACTGGAGCGCCGTGAAGACGCGGTTGCGCTCGTCGCTCGCGGCGAACAATGCGCTGCGCTCGTCGACGCTCTCCGAAGCCCCCAGGAACAGCGGTGCGCCCGGCCTGAGCGCGAAATGAAGCGTCTTGAGCAAGCGCGTCTGCGCATGCCGGTTCAGGTAGATGAGCAGGTTGCGGCAACTCGCCAGGTCCACCCGCGAGAACGGCGAATCGCGCAGCACGTCGTGCACCGCGAAGAGCACCTTCTCGCGCAACTCGCGGCGCACGCGCAAGCCGCGCGGCTCGCGCACGAAGAACTGGCGCAGCCGCTCCTCGGAGAGGTCGGCCTCCGCCGCCGCCGGATAGACGCCCTCGCGCGCGATGCGCACCGCATCCTCGTCCAGGTCGGTCGCGAAAATCTGGATGGTGGGCGGCTCGGGCAGCGTGCGTGCGTGCTCGGTCAGCAGCATCGCGATGGAGTACGCCTCCTCGCCGGTGGCGCACGCCACCACCCACACGCGCAGCGTGTCGCCCGGGCCCTTGTGGCGGAAGAGCTCGGGCACCATCGCTTCCAGCGCAGCGAAGCAGTCGACATCGCGAAAGAAGTTGGTCACGCTGATCAGCATGTCGCTCACCAGCGCGCCGGCCTCGCCGGGCCGGGTGCGCAGGCAATCCAGGTAGGCCTGCAGGTCGCTCACGCCGTTGACCTGCATGCGCCTGCCCATGCGCCGCAGCACGGTGGTGCGCTTGTAGTCCTCGAAATCGCGTCCGGTGCGGCTGCGCACGAAGCCCAGCACCTCGCGATAGGCGGTTTCTTCGGCGTCCTCTGCCGGCGCGGGCCCTTCGCCCTCGGGCGGCGACTGCTCGGACGGCAGATGCAACTGCGCCTCGATGTGGAAGTAGGCGCCGATGCGCGCGCCTATTTCTCGCGCGGGGAGCACCCAGTCGACCATGCCGGTGGCAATGGCCGCCTGCGGCATGCCGCCGTGCTGCGCCTCTTGCGGATCCTGCGCGATGGTCAGCCCGCCGCGCTCCTTCACGCGCTTGATGCCGATCACGCCATCGTCGCTCGAGCCCGAGAGCACCACGGCCATCGCATGGGGGCCGTGGGTGTCCGCCAGCGTTCGAAAGAACAGATCGACCGGCAGGTAGCGGCCGTTTGGCGAAGGCGCCGGTGCCGGCTCGATGATGTCGCCCCGCATGCGCGGCGAGGTGCCCGGCGGCAGCACATGCACGGTGTCGGGCACCATGCGCAGGCGCCCGGCCACCGGCACCACGGGCATCGATGTCGAACGCCGCAGCAGCTGCGCGAGCGCATCGGCGGTGGTGCCGGTCTGGTTGAGCACCACCACGAACACCATTCCGCCGCCGGTTCCGGCGCCCTCGAAGAACGCGTGCAGCGCCTGGGCGCCGCCTTCGGACGCACCCAACCCGACGACAGGCAGCAGCCCGTAGCCGCGCGACGGGATGGCGTCGTCGTCCTGACCGGCCGCGTCTTCTTCGGCCTGGTCGGGTGTCACTGCTGGTACTCCTTGAGGCGGTTGTAGAGGGTCTTCATGCTGATGCCCAGCAACGCCGCGGTGCGCTCCTTGTGGCGGCCGCAGCGCTCGTAGGTGGCGAGGATCAGTTGCCGCTCGACGTCCGCCAGCTGCGTCCCCACTTCCACGAGGATCTGGTTGTCGCCGGCTTCCAGCGGCGCTGGCGCGCTGTCCCGCGAGAGCATCGGGTGGCCCGGCGAAAGTGCCGCGTGCGCGGACGCGCTCCGGCCTTCTTGCAGCAATGAATGCACCTGCACGAAATGCGCGGCCTCCGGCGCACCGCGGGCCTGCGCTGCTTCTTCCGCCGGCAGCCATTCCTCGTCGATGACCGAACCCGTCGCCATGACCCATGCACGCTGGACCACGTTGCGCAGTTCGCGCACGTTGCCGGGCCATCGCCACGCCGACAGCCGTTCGAGCGCAGCGCTGCTGAAATGCTTGGCCTGGCCCTCCTCGCGCCCCAGTTCCTGCAGGAACTGTGTGGCGATCAGCGCCACGTCTTCGCCGCGCTCGCGCAGCGGCGGCAGCGCGATCGGAAACACGTTCAGCCGGTACAGCAGGTCTTCGCGCATGCGGCCGCTGGCCACGGCAGCCGCGGCATCCCGGTTGGTCGCGGCGATCACGCGCACATCGGTCTGCTGCACCTGCGTGGAGCCCACGCGCATGAAGGTCCCGGTCTCCAGAACCCGCAGCAGCTTCACCTGCAGTTCCAGCGGCATCTCTGTCACCTCGTCCAGGAACAGGGTGCCGCCGTGCGCGCGCTCGAAGAAGCCCTGGTGCTGGCGCTCCGCGCCTGTGAAGCTGCCGCGCTCGTGGCCGAAGATTTCGCTCTCGATCAGGTTGGGCGACAGCGCGCCGCAGTTCACCGCCAGAAAGGGCTCGTCCCGGCGGCGGCTCATGTCGTGCACCGCGCGCGCCACCAGCTCCTTGCCCGTGCCGCTCTCGCCGTGGATGAACACGGTGACCGACGTGCGCGCCACGCGCGTGATCTGCCGGTACACACGCTGCATGCCCTGCGAGCGTCCGATCAGGTGGCCGAAGCGGCCGGTCTCGCGCCAGAGCTCCTCGACCTCGTCGAACTCCGCGCGCAATTGCGAGGGCGCGATCATCCGCGAGAGCAAGCCCTTCAGGTGCTGGGGATTGATCGGCTTCACCAGGTAATCCGCAGCGCCCAGGCGCATCGCCCGGATTGAGGTCTCAAGGCTCGCCTGACCGGTCATGAGAACGAGCACCGTGTCGCTCAGCGCGTCGGCGTTGTTCCCCAGGAGGTCGAAGCCGTCGCCATCGGGCAAGTGCAGGTCGAGCAGCAGCAGGTCGGGGCGCTGCATCGCCACCAGGCGGCGCGCGGCGCCTAGGGATCCGGCGCACATCACCGAATGCCCTTCTCGCGCGATCAGCGCCGACATCATCCGTGCCGAATCTTCGTCGTCCTCAACGATCAATGCGTGGCCCACGTCGTTCCCTAATAAATTTCTGCCGCGCGTCGTGCACGCTTTTTCTTGATCCCCTGAGCACATGGTGCGTGCGCGCGGGAGGACACGCCGACGGCTCAGTCGTTGAACCCGCGTGAGAAATCATGCAGTTGCTGCGTCAGCGTATTCATACGTGCGATCTGGCGCGCGAGAACATCCATGGCCTCGCTCCGGAGTCCCGCGTCGTCCGTCGTGCGCAAGAGCTCCAGCGCCACCGCCATCGCGCCTACCGGCGCCCGTAGGTCGTGATCCAGCTGCCGGGCTTTGCGGGCCTGCTGCGCCATGCGTGCGCGCAGTTCGTCGTGGCGCTCTTCGACGGTGGGACCGGACGCAGGTACCGGCGCGTCCTTGCGCAGCAGGCCGGCACCGACCCAGACACCCGCGATACCTGCGATGCCCGCAAGCACGCCGGCCATGGCCGAAAAACGCGTCGGCGCATGCCGTCCGATCGTGATTTTGTTCATGGGCGCAAGTGTCCGTCAATGCCGCCGCGATGTCAGCCCGCAGACCGACCGCAAGTTTTGCAGCAAGGCGTTCTGATCGCGGCGATGCATGCCTCTGCGTGTGAACCTAAGAACTCATTCAGGCGACCTTCGCGCTGTTTCCCGCTGGCACGAACGTTGCGCGTGCCTCGACGCCCCGGGGGTCGGGGCGTTACGGAAAACCATGAGCAATTCCCTTGTCCTGCAGACGCGCCAGGCGCAGGCCACCGTCTTCTCGCCGCGCCTGCAACAGGCCGTGCGCTTGCTGCAACTCTCTTCGCAGGAATATGCACAGGCGCTGCGCGAGGCCGCCGAGCTCAATCCCTTTCTCGAAGTCGACGAGGTACCCACAGTGCCGAACGCGGACGGCGGGCTCGAAAACACGGCCGGGCGCACACCGCAGTCCGGGCCGGATGCCGACGCCGCGGCCGACGCGGAGGCAGCGGCCGCCTTCGACCGGATCACGGCCGCGCCGCCCGCCGGCTCGCAGCACCTGTCGCACGACGAGAGCTTCGACCTGATGCAGCGCGTGGCGCTGCCCGATTCGCTGCGCGCGCACCTGCACGCGCAGCTCGGCGTGCTGCGCCTGACCGAACGCGAGCGCGCCTTCGCCTGCGCCATCGTCGAGGCGCTGGATGACGACGGCTACCTGCGCATCTCGCTCGAGGACATCGCCCTCGCGCTCGGCGAAGACCCGGGCTCGGCGGAGTCCGAATGGCGGACCGCGCTGCTGCGCGTGCAGGCGCTCGAACCGCCCGGCGTGGGCGCGCGCAGCGTGCCGGAGTGCCTGTGCCTGCAGCTCGATGCCATTGCGCAGCCCGAGGTGCGCACACTCGCGCACCGCATTCTCGAAGCGCACATCGACCTGCTCGCCGCGCAGGACTACGGCGGTATCGCCCGCGCGCTCGGCGCTGCGGTGGCCGAGGTGCAGCGCGCGGCGGCCGGCATCCGGCGGCTGAACCCGCGACCAGGCTGGTGCCATGGCGAGACCGGCTCGCGCATCGTCGTGGCCGACGTGTCGGTGAAGAAGGTGCGGGGCGCATGGCGCACCACGCTCAATGCCCATGCGGTGCCGCGCGTGAAGTTGAACAACGACTGCGCGCATCTGCTCGACGCGCAGCGCGGCCAGCAGGCCGGTGCGCTCAAGACCTATCTGGACCAGGCCCGCTGGATGGTCGGCACCGTCGCGCAGCGCGCCTCCACCATTCTGGAAGTGGCGCGTGCCATCGTCGCGCGCCAGCGGATGTTCCTGGAACACGGCCCGCTCGCGATGAAGCCGCTCGGACTCAAGGAGATCGCCGACGAAGTGGGCGTGCATCCGTCCACCGTTTCGCGCACGGTGCACAACAAGTACATGGCCACGCCCGCGGGCGTGTTCGAGTTGCAGTACTTCTTCTCGCGCGGACTGCAGCACACGGCCGGCGGCGCGAGCGCGCCGGTGGCGATGCAGCAGCTGATCCGCGAGCTCATCTCGATCGAGTCGCCGACGGCACCGCTGAGCGATGCGGCGCTGGCGCGGCAACTGGCGCAGCAGGGTTTTCACATCGCGCGCCGAACCATCACCAAATACCGCCAGACGATGGAGATCGATCCGGTGGAGCGCCGCCGCGCCCGCGGCGCCGGGGGTGGACAGTCCGCGACTGCCTGAAAACCGCCGTTCTCTCTCGACTGTTTTTCCAACGCCATGTGCATCGAATTCCTTCAACAGCTCAGCAACGGCAAGGCGCCGTGCACGCTCACCGAGCCCGAAGAGATCAACAACCTCCTGGTACTGCGCGCGGCCGGCTACGTCGCCGCGTTCACGCTGCGAAGCTCGCAGAAAGGCGAGTCTCGCGAGTGGGGCCGCTTTCTCGCGATCACGCCCGAGGGGCGCGCAGCGCTGGCCCAGAGCCCGCCCGAAGCCTGAACCGCACCAGACGCCGGACGGGCGAGGGCTCCGCAACGCGCCGCGCACCGTTCAATGCGTCAGGTCGCCTCGCGCCCGGGCTGCTCCATGCGGTCGAGCACCCGCTCGGGCGGCAGGTTGCGGCTGAGCTCGCCGAGTTCAGGGTCGCGCGCGGCGTCGATGTCCATGCGCTTGGCGATCTCGGTCACCAGCGCCAGGAGCTTGGTGATCTCGTGCTCGCCGAGCAGGCTCACCTGCAGGTCGAGGTCGGCGCGCTGGTCGGCCAGGGCGGCCATGCGGTTCTGGCTGATCAACACGAAGGTGGAGATGAAGATCGCCTCCACCGAAGCCACCATCGCGAGCACCACGAAAGTGGGATCGAAGCGCCGCAGCGGCAGCCAGCCGAGGTTGACGACGATCCAGCCGCCATACACCAGGAGGTGCAGGTAGACGAACATCATGCTGCCGGCAAACCGCGTGATGGCATCGGCCGCCCGGTCCTGCAGCCCGGCCGCCACGCTCTTCTCGCGGCGCCTCTGCATCAGCGCATCGATGTTGCGGTCGACGACCTGCGCGATCGGCGGCTCGTCGTTTCCGCGGGGGGCTTCAGGACCGCTCACCCATGGCCTCGATGCCGCCGGTGACCGACGCATATTGCGATTCGAAGACGGCGCGGGCCCGCCGCGCCTGCGCATCGGGCAAGCACAGGTAGATCTCGTGGCCCGGCCGCGCCTCAATGCGCAGGCCGCTCGACCGCAGCATCGCCTCCACGCCCGCATGGTTGGGCGCCCACCAGTTGGTCGGGTCGCCGGCCAGCCGGTTCTCGATGAAGGCCATGCGCGGCCAGCCGCTTTCCAGCAGCGGCGTGCGGTCCTCGATGGCGCAGTCGGCCACGGGGCCGTAGACCGAATCGCCCGGCATCGTGAGCGTCTGGAACATCAGGATGCGGCGGGTGCGCTCGGCCAGGAGGTCGAGCGCGAGCATCGGGTAGCGCAGGTGATAGAAGACGCCCATGAACCAGACAAGGTCGAAGCTCGCATCGGTGCGCGCAAGGTCGTAGACCTGCATCTGGCGGAATTCGACCTGCGCTTCGAGCCCGAACTGCCTTGCCGCCCACCGGGCCTGCGCGAGGTAATGGGCGTCGACGTCGATACCCAGTACCGATGCGCCGCGCCGCGCGAGCTCGAAGCTGTAGAAGCCCGCGTTGCAGCCCACGTCGAGCACGCGCCAGCCGCTCAGGTCCTCGGGCACGAAGGGCTGGATCTCCTGCCACTTGAAGTTCGGAAAATCGCCGCCCAGGAAATGCTGCGGCAAGGTCTGCACACCGCCGGGCAGGTGCAGGTTGTGGAACCAGGGGCCGAGGGCCTCGATCTGTGCGTGCACCGAAGGCTCGGGCTTGGTGGCAACGAAGGCGGCGGCCGGATCGGAAAAGGAATCTTGCATGCCTGGTCCCCGCTCACGCCACCTGGCGCATGGGCGCCGCGAGCAACATGCGCGCATGGGCCTCGAGTTCGGCGGCGCGGTGCGCCGCGGTGTGCTCGGCCAGGATGCGCTGGCGCGCCCGGTCGCCGACGGCGCGCCGCTCCTCGTCGGGCATTTCGCGCAGCAGCCGCGTCACTTCGGCGGGCGAATCGGCCAGGAAGATTTCGCGGCCGGGCTCCAGCAAGGTCTCGATGCCGTCCCAGCGGTCGCTGATGATCGGCGTGCCGCAGGCGGCCGCCTCGAACAGGCGCACGCTCGGCGACCAGCCCGCGCGGATCATGTCGGCTCGCGTCACGTTGAGCGTGAAGCGCTGCCGGTTGTAGAACGCGCGGTGCTGCGCGGGCGGCAGGTGCGCGGTGTAGCGCACATTGGCCGGCCATGCGATGCCGGCCGGGTACTGCGCGCCGGCCACTTCGAAGCGGCCCTCGGGCCATGCGCGCGCGGGCGCAAGCAGCAAGGCTTCGAGCGTCGGCTGGCGGTCATCGCTGTAGGTGCCCATGTAGCCGAGGTCGCAGTCCTGCGCCAGCGGCTCCGGAAAATACAGCGCCGGATCGACCGAGCAATAGAGCTGGCGCGCGGCGGGCGAGCCGAACTCGCGCTCCAGCCGGTCCAACGTCGGGCCGCCGGTGAACGACAGGTAGAGGTCGTAGCCCGCGATCTGCCGCGCCTGGAGATAGCTCGCGCCGCCGTTCGCGAGCGCCGCCAGCGTGACCGGCGTGTCGATGTCGTAGAACGCGGTGCGGCCCGAGGCCTGCGACTGCACCCAGTCGCCGATCTCCACGCCGTCGGGCACGAAGGAGCCGACGATGACGAGGTCGGCGCCGCCGATCTCGTCGGCATGCGTGCGCTGCAGCGCAGGCACGTCCGTATAGAGCACGGTGCGTCCGTAAGGCGGTGCCGGCAGGTCGCGGTGCACCGCGTACCAGGGCACGTCGCGTTCGAGGAACAGCACGTGGTGGCCCCGCCGCGCCAGTTCGCGAACCAGACCGCGGTAGGTCGTCGCATGCCCGTTGCCCCAGGACGAGGTGATCGACAGGCCGAGGATCACGATCTTCATCGGTGTGGGCGCCGCGTTCATGCCGCCACCTCCACGCGACGCGCGACATCGCGTCCTTCGAGCAGCGCCTCCAGCTGCGCGGCGCGGTGCGCATAGGTGTGCTCGGCCAAAACGCGCCGGTGCGCGGCCTCGCCGATGCGGCGGGCGGTCGGGGCATCGAGCCCGTCCAGGTGCGCAGCCACCTCCTCGCCGTTGCGCGCCACCAGCACTTCGCGCCCGGGCTCCAGGAAGAGTTCGATGCCTTTCCAGGCATCGGTGATCAGGCAGGCGGCGGACCCCGCGGCCTCAAACACGCGCGTCGCGGGCGAGAACCCGTAGCGCGCCATGCTGTCGCGGCTGACGTTCAGCACCGCCATCGGCGTGCGGTTGAAGGCGTTGTGGTCGGCGGTGTAGACGTGGCCGATGTGGCGCACGTTCGGCGGCAACGGCTTGTCGTCCCAGCCGCTGCCGCCGAGCAGGAAGCGCCGTGCGGGCAGCAGCCCGGCCGCGTGCAGGAAGAAGGCGTCCACGCGCGCCTCGCGGTCGGGCAGCCGGTTGCCCAGGAAGCCGAGATCGGCCGCGAAGCGCGGATCGGCCGGCACCGGATGGTGGGTGGAGGGATCGAGCGCGTTGTAGATGGGCACGCATTCGCGCGCGCCGAAGCGCCGGTAGGCCTGCACCACGGGCTGGCCGCCGCCGTAGGTGAGCACCATGTCGTAGCGCGGCACCAGCGCGTGGAAAGGGTCCGCGAAGTCGGACTCGAGCCGGTCGAGCGTGGCTGGCGCATCGACGTCCCAGAACACCACGCGCGTGCCCGGGCCCTGCAGGTCGAGCACCGCTTCTTCGAGCAGTGCGTCGAACACGCCGACGCCGCTGGCCTTCACCACCAGATCGGCGCCGCGCGCATGCTCGACCATGCGGCGCGCATGCTCGTCGCCCTCGCCCGGGTAGACGATCACCTCCGCCCAGGGCGGATCGGCGATGTCGCGGTGCTGCTGGCGGCCGAACGCATCGGGTTCGTAGAAGCGCACGCGGTGGCCGCGCTCGTGCAGCGCGCGCACGATGCCCCGGTAGTAGGTGGCCGCCCCGTTCCAGTAGGCCGAGACCAGGCTCGAGGCGAAGAAGGCGATGTTCATTGGCTTTGTCATGCGGGAATGCTCCGGAGGTTGGCGGTGTGCGCGCCGTCCAGCTGCGCGTGGATGGCCAGCAGTTCGTCGACGCGGTGGGCGCAGGTGTGGCGGGCGCGCACGGTCTCCAGCCCCTGCGTCATGAGCGCGCGCGCAAGTGCGGGGTCGAGCATCAGGTCGCGCAGGTGGCGCTGCATGGCCGCGCCGTCCTGCGCCATCAGGAAGTCGCGGCCCGGCTCGAAGAGGCCCTCGGTGTCGCGCCACGGCGCGCTCACCAGCGGAATGCCGCAGGCCAGCGCCTCGAAAACACGGATGGTCGGTATGCCCGGCAGGGCCTCCACATAAGGACGGCGCGGCACGTGCACGGTGACGCGGTGCTGCGCAAAGACCTGCGGCACGCGGTAGTTGGGCAGCCATCCCGCATAGGCGATGCCGGCGCTCTCCAGCCGCTGCAGCGCGCGCTCCGGATAGCGCACGCCATGCACGCGGGCGCGCAGGCCCAGCGCGCGCACCGGCGAGAACAGGAATTCCTCGAGTTCGGCGGCGCGCTCGTCGTCGCCCCAGTTGCCGATCCACACCAGGTCGCTTTCGGGCGCCACGTCGTCGATCGGGTGGAAGCGGCGCACATCGGCCGCCTCGTGCCAGGTCCATGCGCGGCGGCCCCAGCCGCGCCGGCGGTAGAGCTCGCGGATCACCTCGCCGAAGGCCAGCACGCCGTCGTAGTGGGACAGGTCGTAGCCGGACATGTTTTCCGCGTCGCTGACCGAGCGGTGGTGCGTGTCGTGAAACAGCAGCCGGTAGCGCCCGCCGTCGCGGCGGTGCAGGCCGATGCGGCGCACCAGCGCATGCGCGTTCCACTCGTGCACCAGCACCACGTCGGCGCCTTCGAGCGCCGCATCGAGGTCCAGCGTCCCGGGGTCGAACGCGGTGCTCAGCAGCTCGGGATAGGCGCGCGCGAAGCCTTCCACCGCATGGCCGTGCTCGGCCTCCAGGTTGACGCGGCTCCAGGCATTGCGCGGCTCGTACACCGCGAGCTCGTGGCCGCGCGCCACCAGTTCGCTGCAGATGCCGCGCAGGAAATGCGCATTGCCGTGGTTCCAGTCGGACACCAGCGAGTGGCAGAAGATCACGAATCGCATGAAAGCGCCTCCGGTTGTCGTTGTTGCGCGGGCACCGCCGCCGGCCTGCGCAGCCGTGCGTAGGCGCCGAGGTATGCCTCGACCATGCGCTGCGGCGTGTAGCGGCGCGCGCGCCACATGGCACGGCGCGCCATCTGGCGGCGCTGCAGCGGGTCGTCGATGAGCCGCAGCAGCGCCGCGTGCAGCGCGCCGCGATCCTCCGGCGGCACGTACGAGGCCGCATCGCCCCAGACCTCGCGCAGGCTGGGCACGTCGCCCAGCACCAGTGCGCAGCCCGAGAGGCCGGCTTCGAGCGCCGAGAGGCCGAAGGGCTCGTAGCGTGCGGGCAAGGCGTAGATGGATGCCTGCGCGAACTGCGCGGCCAGCGCTGGCGGCGCCAGTTCGCCGAGCCAGTGCACCGCCGAGGCCGGCGGCGTTGGCGCTTTTGCCTTTTCTCCGCTTCCGGGCCGCGTGCAGGCGCCGGCCACGCGCACCGGCCACGGCAGCCAGGGCGCCACGGCTTCGAGCGCGGCCAGGTTCTTGGCCGGGTCCCAGAGTCGCCCCGCCGAAAGGATGGCGGGCGCCTTCTCGCCGGGCCGGAACATCGCCGGGCTGCAGCCGTTGGGCAGTACCACGCCGCCTCTTGCATGGCCGTGCTCCAGCGCCAGCGCGTCCAGCATCGCCTGCGTGGGTGCGCCCACCAGGCCGGCGTTCGACAAGCCCAGCCGCACGGCCGCACGGTAGGCATCCCATTCGGCCGGGGCGCGCTCTCGGCGCACCGCGCGCCACCACGACAGCACGCACGAATGCGCGACCACCAGCGTCGGCGCCGCGAAGGGCCAGGCGCCGAACGAGAACTGGTTCAGGTGCACGACGTCCGGCCGCAACCGGGCTTCCAGCGCCAGCAGCCAGTCGCCGGCGTGGCACACGTCGCTCCAGGGGTCTTCCATCCATTCCAGGCGCCACTCGCTCTCGTGAAGCCCGACATCGCGCAGCGAAGCGGCCTGTGCGCGCTGCGAGGCCGAAAGCCGCGCGCCCATGGTCGCGAGCGACACCCGCATGCCGCGTCGCACCAGGCCGGCCGCGAGCTCGATGCCGTGGTGCCACACGCCGCCCACGGTGTCGAGCGTCATCAGCACATGGCCGCCGCCCGGTTCAGCGCGCATAGATGGCATCCAGCACCTCTGCGGCCTGCGCCAGCCGCGCGATCTCGGGATCGAAGCGTCCGCCTGCGGCGAGCATGCGCGCCCAGTGGACCGCTGCGCGGCCGCTCCAGGCGTCGGGCGGCCTGGCCAGCGGCAACGCGCGCGTGCCTTCGAAACGCTCGGCCACGAAGTCGTAGAACGAACCGTCGACGTTGCGAAACGATGCGCCGCCCCGCGTGCCATGGAACGAAGCCTCGATGACCGCATCGCGCCCCGCCTGCAGGTTCCACGAACAGGTGAGACGGACCACGCAGCCGTTGGCCAGCTCGATCTGCGCGACCGCATGGTCTTCCACCTGCGCGGAAGGCAAGGCCAGGCGGCGGCCGCCCGCATGCAGGCAGCTGGAGACCGCCTGCACGCGCGGATGCCCGAGCGTCCACAGCGCCAGGTCCACGAGGTGGATGCCCAGGTCGATCACGCATCCTCCGCCCGAGAGCAGCGGATCGCGGAACCACGGCTTGTCGGGGCCATAGGCGTTGTGAAAGACAAGATCGACAGCGAACACTTCGCCCAGTTCGCCGGCCGCCACGCACTCGCGCACCCGCTGCATGCCCTGCGTGCGCCGGTACGACAGGTCGACGCCGAGCAGCCGGTCGGCCTGCCGCGCGGCATCGATCACGCTCCGGGTCTCGGCGGCGGTCCGCGCCAGCGGCTTCTGGCAGAACACCGCCATGCCGCGCGCGAGCGCCGCTTCGGCCTGCCGCGCGTGCAGCGCGCTGGGCGTGGCGATCACCACGCCGTCCAGCGGCAGGTCGAGCAGCGCGTCCAGGGACTCCAGCGCGGCGGCGCGCGGCTCGAGCGCACACGCGGCTTCGCGCATCTGCGCATCGGCGTCGGCAATGGCGACGATCTCGGCGGCGCCATCCATCGCAATGGCTTCCATGCGGTTGCGGCCGATCCAGCCGACGCCCAGGAACCCCAGCCGCGGCCTGTGCAGCCTGCGCCGCGGTTCCTGCACGCGCCCCGGCACCTCGATGGCCTGTGCGGCGGTGCTCATGCGGTCACCACGGCTTTCATGAAACCGTCGGGCCGGGTGCGGGTGAGCTCCAGCGCCTCGCCCAGGCGGTCCAGCGGCAGGCGGTGCGTGAACAGCGGCGCGGGGTCGAGCACGCCCGAGGCCATCAGGTCCACCGCCTCGCGGATGCCCTGCACGTAGGCGAGCGGATCGCGCTCGTGCGCATTGATGACGTCGATGCCGCGCCAGTTCCACATCTGCATGTTGACCTCGCGCTTGCCGTCCTGGTGGTAGCCCGCGACGACGAGGCGGCCGCGCTCGCCGGTGATCTCGCCCGCAAGATCGAGCGGCCACTGCAGGCCCACGGCCTCGATGGTGCGCTCGCACATCGCGCCCGCCGTGAGGCGCCGCACCTCTTCGACGGTGCGCCAGTGGTCGTCCATGGCGATGGTGTGCGCCGCGCCCATGGACCGCGCCACCTCCAGCGCGAAGGGCAGCCGCGAGATCGCGATCACCCGCGCATCGGCCCGCGCCGCGAGCCGCGTGAGGATGGCGCCCAGAAAGCCGATGCCCACGATGGCCACGGTCTGCCCCGCGCGGATGTCGCTGCGCCGGAAGATGTTGACCGCGCAGCCCAGCGGCTCGCCGGGCATCGAGGCGTCGGCCAGCGATGCGGGCAGCGGCACGACCGCGGCGGCATCGGCGATGTCGTACTCCGCATGCGCGCGGTAGGTGAGCGCGGCCACGCGGTCGCCCACCGCCACGCCCTGGACGCCCTCGCCCACAGCGGCCACGCGGCCCCAGCCTTCATGGCCGGGTGCCCCGGCCGGCTGCGGATAGTCGAACCACTCGCGGCCTTCCCATAGCGGCAGACTCGATGCGCACACGCCCGAGCCTTCGAGCCTGAGCAGCAGTTGGCCCGCGCCCGGTTCGGGTCGCGCCACCTGCTGCAGCCCGGCCCGGCCGGGCGACGTGATGACGGATGCGTACATGCTCATCTCCCCGTTGCAGCCAGCACCGGGTGCCGCGCCACGGGCTGGCGTGCCGCAGCCGCCGCCGGTCGGGCGCGCATCTCGCGCAGCCAGCCATGCAGGCGCTCGACGCCTTGCCGCGCATCGACGGCGGGCCGCCAGCCCGTTGCCGATTCGAAGGCCCGGGTGTCCGAGACGTAGTAGCGCTGGTCGCCGGTGCGCCAGTCTTCGTGCGCGGTGGCGGGCCGGCGTCTGTCGAGCGCCTCGATCATGTCGATGAGTTCGAGCAGACTGATCACGTTGCGCGGACCGCCGCCGATGTTGAACACCCGGCCGGCGAGCGCGTCGATGTTGCGCCGTGCGCGCACGAACGCTTCCACCAGGTCGTCCACGAAGAGGATGTCGCGCACCTGCCGCCCGTCGCCGAACAGCGTGATCGGCTCGCCGGCCAGCGCGCGCAGCAGGAAGTGCGCGACCCAGCCCTGGTCTTCGGTGCCGAACTGCCGCCAGCCGTAGATGCAGCTCATGCGAAAGACCACGGTGCGCAGGCCGTAGCTGCGCGCGTAGTCGTGCACGTACTGGTCGGCCGTGCCCTTGGAGCAGCCGTAAGGGCTGTGAAAGTCCAGCGGCCGCGTCTCCGCGATGCCGTGCGAGGCCACCTGCGCATCGACCGGGGTGTAGCGCGCGCCCTTCAGCTGCAGCGCCACGTCCTCCAGGCCGCCGTACACCTTGTTGGTGGACGTCATCACCAGCGACGGCGGCGCGGGTTGCGCGCGGGCCGCTTCGAGCACGTTGAGCGTGCCAGCCGCGTTGACCGCGAAGTCCTCGCGCGGATCGACCAGGCTGGTGGTGACGGCCACCTGCGCGGCGAAGTGGAACACGTGGTCCGCGCGCGCCACCGCGCGCTCCACGGCGGCGGCATCGCGCACATCGGCCACCATCACGTCCAGGCCGTGCGGATGGCTTTCCTGCAGCCACGCGAGGTTGCGCTCCACGCCGGGTCGCGAGAGGTTGTCGAACACCAGCACGCGCTCGCCTTCGGCCAGCAGCCGGTGCGCGAGGTTCGCGCCCACGAAACCGGCACCGCCGGTGATGAGCGTGACCCGGCCATCGCCGTTGAGCCCGCGGCGCCGGGAGGTCAGTACGTCGCGGCCGCTCATATGGCGAGCCCGCGTGCAGTGAGTTCCGCGCTCGCTTGCGCCACGCGGTCCACGGCCGCCTGCCCTTCCAGCCAGGCGGCGAGCTCGGCCAAGCCGTCCTCGAGCGTCACGCGCGGCGTGTAGCCGAGCACCTGCCGCGCCCGCGCGATGTCGGCGTAGCAATGCCGGATGTCGCCCACCCGGTACTTGCCGGTGATCTCGGGCATCAGTTGCTCCTTGCCGATGGCGGCCGCCACGCGCTGGGCGATGTCGCGCACGCTGCGCGGCTCGCCGCTGCCGATGTTGAAGACCTCGCCCGCGGCAGCCGGCATTTCCAGCGCGAGCCGGCAGGCGCGCGCGATGTCGTACACGCTCACGAAGTCGCGCTGCTGGTGGCCGTCCTCGAAGATCCTGGGCGGGCTGTCGTTGAGCAGCCGCGCGGCAAAGATCGCAAGCACGCCGGTGTACGGATTCGACAGCGCCTGGCGCGGCCCATAGGCGTTGAAGAAGCGCAGCGCCACCGTCGGTATGCCGTAGGCGCGGCCCGTCATCAGGCACATGCGCTCCTGGTCGAACTTGGAAAGCGCATACACCGAGGCCAGCGCGGGCGCCTTGTCCTCGGGCGTGGGCGCGGGCTGCAGCGCAATGCCGTCCTCGTCGCGGAACTCCCAGTCGCCGCGGCGCAGCTGCTCCAGCGAGCGTTCGTTCACCATGCGCAGTTCGCCGCTGGCGGTGCGGTAGAGGCCTTCGCCGTAGAGGCTCATGCTGGAGGCTACGACCAGCCGCTTCACCGGCCGCTCGATCAGCGCCTCCATCAGCACCGCCGTGCCCAGGTTGTTCACCCGCGTGTAGTGCGCCACCTCGTACATGCTCTGCCCCACGCCGACGGCCGAGGCCAGGTGGTAGACCGCGTCGATGCCGCGCAGCGCGCTGCGCACCGCCTGCGGATCGCACACGTCGCCGGTGGCCAGTTCCACCTCGGGCTCCAGGTAGTCGGGCCTTGCGCGGTCCTGCCCGTGCACCTGCGGCGCCAGGTTGTCGAGGACGCGAACGCGATAGCCGTGGGAGAGAAGCTCGTCCGCCAGGTGCGAACCGATGAAGCCGGCCCCGCCGGTGATGAGGATGTGCTGCGACATGGGATTCCTTCTTGTTGGTGTGACTTCGCCGGCGTACTCATCGGAACAAGTCGCGACAGCCATGGCGCCGGCGAAGTTTCAACTTCGCAGCCGCTGTGCGGCTTTCATGTGCGAAGGTACTTACCTGTGTGTAGGCGCGCGGCCCTGTTACGCCACGGATGAGTTGGGTCTTTGCATCACCGCGCCTTTGCGGCGCGCAGGCGCGTAGATTGCCAAGGAACAAAGCTTCCTGGTCTCTCTACACACAACAAGGGTTTCAACATGAGCAAGATACGCGTGGCAATCATCGGCGTGGGCAACTGCGCCTCGTCCCTCGTGCAGGGCGTTCACTTCTACAGGGATGCCAAGGGCACCGACTTCATCCCGGGGCTGATGCACCCGGACCTGGCCGGCTACCACCCCGGCGACATCGAGTTCAGCGCCGCCTTCGATGTGCACGCGCAGAAGGTCGGACGCGACCTCGGCGAGGCGATCTACCTGCCGCCCAACAACACCGTGCGCTTCGCCGACGTGCCGGCGCTCGGCATCCAGGTGCAGCGCGGACCGGTGCACGATGGGATCGGCGCCTACCTGAAGGACGTGGTGCCCGTCGCCGCGGGCAAGGCGCGCAATGTGGCCAAGGTGCTGTGCGACACCGGCACCGACGTGGTGGTCTCCTACCTGCCGGTGGGTTCGCAGAAGGCCACCGAGTGGTATGCGGAGCAGGTCCTGGAGGCCGGCTGCGCCTTCGTCAACTGCGTGCCGGTGTTCATTGCCTCGCGCCCTGCGTGGGAGCGGCGCTTTGCCGAGCGCGGGCTGCCGGTGATCGGCGACGACATCAAGTCGCAGGTGGGCGCTACCATCGTGCACCGCATCCTCACCGACCTTTTCCGCAAGCGCGGCGTGCGGCTGGACCGCACCTACCAGCTCAACTTCGGCGGCAACACCGACTTCCTCAACATGCTGGAACGCGAGCGCCTGCTGTCCAAGAAGATCTCCAAGACCCGGGCGATCACCAGCCAGCTGGGCCATCCGATGCGCGGCAGCGACGTGCACGTGGGGCCGAGCGACCACGTGCCATGGCTGGACGACCGCAAGTGGTGCTACATCCGCATGGAGGGCACGACCTTCGGCAACGTGCCGCTGCAGTGCGAGATGAAGCTGGAGGTGTGGGACTCGCCCAACTCCGCCGGCGTGGTGATCGATGCCGTGCGCTGCGCCAAGCTCGCGCTGGACCGCGGCATCGGCGGCGCGGTGCTCGCGCCTTCGAGCTACTTCATGAAGTCGCCGCCGCAGCAGTTCACCGACGACGAGGCGCGCGAACTGGTCGAAGCCTTCATTCGCGGCGACGCCGCCGGGCAAGGCGCCGCCCGCGGCCGGTCGCCGGAACAGGCCGCCCCGCCATCGGGCGCCGCACCGGCGCGCCATGCCGGCCGCAGGAGCAAGGTCGCATGATCGAAGCCGTCAAGTTCTGGAACGAGCCCAACAACAAGTCGCACTGGGACCTCGAACTCGATCCCGACTGGTCGGCGTACGCGCGCATGGTCGGCCTGGCCTCGGCCGCGGTGCGCGCCGAGAACGCCGGGCTCGCGCAGGTGCTCGGCGGCATCTCGCCGATCGATGCGGTGTTCATGGCCGGCCTGCGCGACCGCGGCGTGCTCGACGGGCTCGACGCGGTCGCGGTGCATGGCTTTCCGCTCGACTGGAACCACTGGCCCATAGACGAGTGGCCGCGGCGCATTGCCGAGATCGAGGCCGTGACGCACCTGCCGGTGTGGGTGACCGAGGTCGGCGTCTCGACCTTCGGGGCCGAGGAGGTGCAGGCGTTCGGCCTGCAGCGCACCGCGCAGCTTCTGGCGGGCCGCGTACCGCGCATCTTCTGGTACTCGCTCTACGACCTGCCGCAGGCCTGGCCCGCAACCACGCGCCACCGCGAGGCCGAGGGATCGAGCTACTACCGCCACTTCCACATGGGCCTGCTGCGCGAAGACGGCACGCCCAAGCTTGCCTGCGAGCAGTTCGAGGCCCTGACGCCCGAGTTCGGCATCTGCCAGTGGTTCCACTTCGAAGACCACCGGCTCGACGATGCGGTGCGCTGGCTCGAACGGCTCGGCGTGCGCCGGCTGCGCACGGGCCTGAGCTGGGCCGACAGCTTCCGGCCCGATGCCGACCGCTGGTTCGACCGGCAGATGCGCGCGCTCGAAGCTTTCGACGTGACGCTCACCTTCTGCTTCACGCCCGAGCACCGGGGCATCGCGCCGCACCACACCAGCCCGCCGCAGGAGCCCGGCGAGTTCGCCGAGTTCTGCGCGCGGATGGTGCGGCGCTATGCGTCGAGCGGCGCGTGCACGGTCGCGCCGGCGCCCGAGGGCGGCAGCGTCGCGCCCGAGCGCCTCCTGCTGCGCTGAGGCGCCGGCAGCTCGCCGGCCGAGAGCAGGCCGTCGAAGTAGTCGATGGTGCGGCGCAGGCCCTCCTCGAGCTGCACGCGCGGCTCCCAGCCGAACATCTCGCGGGCGAGCCGCACGTCGGGCCTGCGCTGCATCGGGTCGTCCGAGGGAAGCGGCGCAAACACCAGCCGCGAGGTCGAGCCGGTCAGCCGCAGCACATGCTCGGCGAGTTCGCGCACCGTGAACTCCCCGGGGTTGCCGATGTTCACGGGGCCGGGCGCGCCGGGCTCGGCCTCCATGAAGCGCAGCAGCCCTTCGACCAGGTCGTCGACGAAGCAGAAACTGCGTGTCTGCAGGCCTTCGCCGTACACCGTGATCGGATCGCCGCGCAGCGCCTGCACGATGAAGTTCGACACCACCCGCCCGTCGCGCGGATGCATGCGCGGCCCGTAGGTGTTGAAGATGCGCGCCACGCGGATGTCCACGCGGTGCTGGCGGTGATAGTCGAAGAACAGCGTCTCGGCGCAGCGCTTGCCCTCGTCGTAGCAGCTGCGCAGGCCGATGGGGTTGACCTTGCCCCAGTAGCTCTCGGGCTGCGGATGCACGTCGGGGTCGCCGTAGACCTCGCTGGTGGAGGCCTGCAGGATGCGCGCATGCACCCGCTTGGCGAGCCCGAGCATGTTGATCGCGCCGTGCACGCTGGTCTTGGTGGTCTGCACCGGGTCGTGCTGGTAATGCACCGGCGAGGCCGGGCAAGCGAGGTTGTAGATCTGGTCCACCTCCACATAGAGCGGCAGCGTCACGTCGTGGCGCATGAGCTCGAAGCGGGGATCGTCCAGCAGGTGCTCGATGTTGCGCCGCGTGCCGGTGAAGAAATTGTCCGCGCACAGCACCTCGTGGCCGCGTGCGAGCAGCCGCTCGCAGAGATGGCTGCCGAGGAAGCCGGCGCCGCCGGTCACGAGAACGCGACGTTGTGTGTTGTAGAGACGCATGGTGCCTGCTCCTTGTGCGTGGTTCAGCGGCCGATGGCCAGGTAGTCGAAACCCTGCTCGCGGATTTCGGGTTCGTAGAGATTGCGCCCGTCGAAGATCACCGGCTGGCGCAGCGCCGCCTTGAGCGCGCTGAAGCTCGGGCTCTTGAAGACCTTCCAGTCGGTGAGCACCACCAGCGCGTCGGCGTCGGTGGCGGCCTCCATCGGCGTGTCGGCATAGCGCATGCGCGCGAGCAGCTCGGGTGCGCCGTCCAGGTCGCTGGCGACCGCCTCGCGGGCCTGCGCAATGGCCACCGGGTCGTGCGCCACGACCTCGGCGCCGCGCTGCAGCAGCGCCTTGATCACCACGCGGCTCGGTGCCTCGCGCATGTCGTCGGTGTCGGGCTTGAAGGCCAGGCCCCAGATGCCGAAGCGGCGCGCGCGCAGGTCCTGGCCGAAGTGGCGCACGATCTTGTCGACCAGCACGTGCTTCTGCGCATCGTTGACCGCGCGCACCGCCTCCAGCACCTGCAGCCGCTGGCCGTGCGTGGCCGCGGTGTGCACCAGCGCCTGCACGTCCTTGGGAAAGCAACTGCCGCCGTAGCCCAGGCCCGCGTAAAGAAAGCTGTAGCCGATGCGCGGATCGGAGCCCACGCCGCGGCGCACCTGCTCGATGTCGACGCCGACCTTTTCCGCCAGGTTGGCCAGTTCGTTCATGAAGCTGATGCGCGTGGCCAGCATCGCGTTGGCGGCGTACTTGGTGAACTCCGCGGCCTTCACGTCCATGTGGATCATGCGGTCGCGCTGTCGGTTGAAGGGGGCGTACAGGCGCGTCATCACCTCGCGCGCCTGGCGCCCGGCCTCGCCGGGCTCGGTGCCCACGATGATGCGGTCGGGCCGCATGAAGTCGTCCACCGCCGCGCCCTCCTTCAGGAACTCGGGGTTCGACACGATGGCCACGGGCAGCGCCTGCAGGCTGCTGCCGGCCGCATGGTCGCCGTCGCTGCGCCGCTGCGACAGCTCTTCCTCGATGGCGGCGCGCAGCTTCACCGCCGTGCCCACGGGCACGGTCGACTTCTCCACCACCACCTTGAAGCCCTGCATGTGGCGCCCGATGCTGCGCCCGGCCGCGAGCACGTACTGCAGGTCGGCGCTGCCGTCCTCGCCGGGCGGCGTGCCCGCGGCGATGAAGATCAGGTCGCCGTGGTGCACCGCGCGCGCCACGTCGGTCGTGAAGCGAAGGCGCCCGGTGCGCACGTTGCGCTCGATGAGCTGCGGCAGGCCTTCCTCGTGGATGGGCACGCCGCCCGCGCGGAGGATTCCGACCTTGCGTTCGTCCACGTCGAAGCAGACGACGTCGTTGCCGATCTCGGCCAGGCAACTGCCCGTGACGAGACCCACATAGCCGGTGCCGAGAACAGAGATTTTCATGAGAAGCGATGTCTTGAGTGGTTTGCAAAAAACCTAGCAGAAAAAAATCGCGCGGCAAGCAGGACGCGACCGTGGCGCGCGTTCGATCGCATTGATGAGCGCAGCGCCCATGCAACAGTGGCAACTGCGTTGCAACAGCGCGGCAGCCGCACGGCGATGGCGCACAGCGCGGCACGGGCATGCGGGTTGCATCCGGACCTCGACCGCGAGCTTCGACCTTTCGCAAACATCAGCTGGCCGACCGATGGAAACCTGGACACCCAACTTCACCTGGATCACGCAGCAGCTCGCCGTCGGCGGCAGCGTTCCCGCGCGGCATGCGCAGCGCGTGGCCACCGAGCACGGCATCCGCGCGGTGGTCGACCTTCGCGGCGAGGCGCCCGAGGACGAAGCCGGGCTGCGCCGCCACGGCGTCACGCTGCTGCACCTGCCAACGCCCGACACGTGCGGCGTGGCGCCTGCGCACCTGGACCAGGGCGTGGACTTCGCCTGCGCATGGCTCGCGCGGGGCGAGCGCGTGCTGATTCACTGCGAGCACGGCATCGGCCGTTCGGCCACGCTCGCGCTGTGCGTGATGGTGTGCGGCGGGGACGATCCGCTCGATGCGCTGGAGCGCATGAAGACGCAGCGCCCGCTGGTGTCGCCTTCGCCCGAGCAGTTCGCCTGCTGGTGCGACTGGCTCGCACACCACCGGCAGCAGCGGCGCGCCACCTGGGGGGTGCCCGACTTCGAGGCCTTCCAGGCCATTGCCTACCGCCACCTTCGCACGGGCTGACGCATGCAGGTCTTCGGCGATGCGACGCACAGCGAACCGGTCGCGCGCAAGCTCGGGCGGCTGCGTCGGCTGCTGGATGCCGCGCAGGCGGCGCCGCCGGGCATCGGGCGGCATGGCGACCTGGTCTGCGCCTTGATCGAGGCGGGCGAGCTCGCGCAGGGCATTGCCGATGCGCAGTTCCATGCGAACGGCGGTCACGATGCGCCCTCGGAAGGGACCGGCGCCGCCATGTCGATCGCGCTGATGCTCGCGCGATGCTGCGCGCATTCGTGGAACAGCGGCCTGCGCGGCACGCCGGCGCCGGCTGCGCCGTCCATCGATGCATGGGCTGCGTGCCTGCCGGCCATCGACATCACGGTGCGGCAGGCCGAAGGCCATGCGTTCTACGCGCTCTATCCCGAGTGCTACCTCGCGGCCGCGCGCCGCATGCATGCGGGGCCGTGGCGCGTAATCGGACTGCGCAGCATCGGCACCGGGCTGGCCGCCGTGGTGGCCGCGGTGCTGGGCGATCCGCAGCCCGTCACGCTGCGGCCCGTGGGCCATCCCTTCGACCGGCGCATCGCATGGCAAGGCCCGCCGCTGGCGCTCGCGGGGGTGCATCACGCGATCGTGGACGAAGGTCCGGGGCTCTCCGGCTCCTCGATGGCGGCGGTGGTCCGGCAGCTGCGCGCCGAAGGCGCGGCACCCGGGCACATCCACCTTTTTCCGGCGCACGCGCGCGGACCGGGAGCGCAGGCTAGCCCCGAAGTGCGCGCGCTGTGGTCGGCAAGCGCCTCGCACACGGCGGATTTCGATGACGTCATCCTGCATGCGCCCGAACCCGCGCAGCGCTTGCAGACCTGGGTCGAGTCCTGCGTGGGTCCGCTGCGCGCGCCGCTGGAAGACATCGGCGGCGGCGGCTGGCGCCGTGCGCACGCGATGCCGGCCACAGCATGGCCATCGGTGCATCCGTGGCAGGAGCGCCGCAAGTTCCTGGCGCATGCGGACAGCGGACCGTGGCTCGTGAAGTTCGCCGGCCTCGGCCATGGCGCGCGCGAGCGCATCGCCTGCGCCGAAGCCCTGGGCCGCGCCGGCTTCTGCACGGCCGTGGCGGGCGCCTGCCACGGCTTCATGATCGAGCGCTGGCAAGCAGCCATGACGCCGATTTCTCCGGCACGGCTCGCGGACCCCGGCTTGCGCAAGCGGCTGGTCGCACGCGTGGCCGACTACCTCGCCTTTCGCGCATCGCGCCTCCCCGCGCCCGATGCGGGCGGCGCCTCGCTGCCCGCGCTGTGCGACATGGGCCTACACAACAGCGGCGAAGCGCTGGGCGCGGCGTGGCGCGCACCCTGGGCCCGCCTTCAGGCACGGGCAGCCAAGCTGCAGGCCCGCGTGCGCCCCGTGCGCACCGACAGTCGCATGCAGGCCTGGGAATGGCTCGAAGGCGGCGACCGCATCCTGAAGACGGATGCAGTGGATCACCACGCCGGACACGACCTCGTCGGTTGCCAGGACGTGGCCTGGGATGTGGCCGGTGCGCGGTTCGAACTCGCGCTGGGCGACGGCGAAGCCGCCGAGCTGCTGCGGGCCCTGGCCGCGCGCGGATGTCCCATCGACCCTGCCCTGCTCGCGCTGTATGCGGCGGCATATCCCGCATTCCAGCTTGGCCACAGCGAACTCGCGGCGCGGGATGCGACCGATGCCGATGAGCGCGAGCGCTTGGACCGCCGGACACGGCATTGCGCACATGCGCTGCGGGTGCAGCTGCAGCGCGCGGCCGGCTGAGCGGCAAATCGACCGCGCATTGCTGCCGCAAGTTTTACGCGCGCGTCCGCAAGGGCTCCGATTCGCGCACCTTGAAGGCCCAGAACGCCGTGCTCAGGCGGCGCGGCATGCCGCCCTCCAAGCAGCTCGCCATCTTGCGGCCTAACGGCGTCAAGGTTTCCACGACGGCCAGGGTGCGGCCCTCGCGCCGCTCGAAGCGCATATGGATGTGACCGGTCCGATGGAGCACTTGGAGCATCGCGATGCGTTCGGGATTGCTTTCCGCGGTGGGAAGCTGGGCCTGCGCGAGTTGCGCCAGGAAGGCGATGGTGGCGGTCATGGGGTCTCCTCGGCGTGATGGTGTGCGAAGCCTCGAATCGGCAATCGGCATGCCCGGCCGCGGTGCAGTGCCGGGTGCTGCATGTGTTCGCTGCCGCGTCGCACGCAGCACCGACGCCCTCATCAGCGCTTTTCCTAAGCGGGCCGAGCCCCCAGCCCAGAGCATGCGTCGGTCTGCCGGAGTCCCGGCAGGCCCATCAACCCAGGAGAATTTTCATGAGCACCACCTTGCGCAGCAATGCCACCACCGAAACCCACGCCCTCGGCATCGCCGACTGGATCGCGCTGGTCCTGATGATCGTCGGCGCGATCAACTGGGGCCTGGTCGGCGCATTCGGATTCGACCTCGTGGCCGCCATCTTCGGCGAGATGACGACCACAAGCCGCGCGGTCTACGTGCTGGTCGGATTGGTGGGCCTGTACGGCATCAGCATTCCGCTGCGCGTTGCGCCGCGCGTACGGGCGCGCTGAGCGCGACGCTTCGGCAACAAAAAAGCGGACCCTGCGGTCCGCTTGCCGATGGGCGCCACGCGCGGAATCAAGACGAGTTCTTGTGGCTCTGGCGCCCCGCGTCGGCGTGCTGCTGGGACGTGCCGCCGCGCGTACCGCCGGACTGCTCCTGCTGTGCCTGCTGGCCGGAGCCGCCCTGATGGCTTTGCTTGCCGGCCTTGACGTGCTGTTCGTGCGAACCGCCGCGCTGGCCGCCGCCCTCTTGCTGCTGATTGTTTCCTTGCGAACTCTTGCTGGTCATGAGATCTCCTTTTGGAAAGAAATAACGCGCTGCACCATTGCCACGCGCAGAAATCACCGTAGCTTTCGCAAGTGAGTGCCTTGTAAGAAAAATGCCATAGAGATCGCCGGAAAACTCTAGGTCGCGCGCCGACGCCGGAGCCCTCTCGCACAAGACACGGGCGGCGTGGCACGCGCGTGCCGAGGGGGCGTGCTCCTACAAGGGCAGCGGGTGGCGCTGGCTACGTTGTGCATTCCGCATTCGCGAGAACCAACGTTGCAAGGAGCATCCGATGAACGACCGCAAGAACGACGATTCCGCCACCACGGGCCAGTTGCCCGCGCAGAAGGCCATGAAGCAGTTCTCCAAGACCGGGAGCGAGCGCGAGGAACCCACGGGTCCGAACACCGGCCCGGCGCTCACCCAGACCGGTGCGCCCGATGCGCCCCGCGCTGGCGATGCCGGCGTGGGGCAGTCGGACAACCAGGGCAGTTCGCCCTACGCAGACCGCAGCCGCAAGGACGAGCCGCAGCGCAAGACCTGAAGCCTCGCGGCATGCCCGCGGCCGTTCCTTCGTGCGGCGCGGCCGCGGGCTACGCGGCCTGCACCTCGATGCGCCGCGGCCTGGCGTGCTCCGCCTTCGGTATGCGAAGCTTCAGCACGCCCTGCGTGAGCTCTGCGGAAATCTTCTCCGTGTCGAGTTCCTTGCTGAGCGTGAAGACGCGGCGGAAGCGCCCGAGGCCCACCTCGGTGTGGCTGGTGTGCAGCCCGGCGGGCACCTCCAGGTCCGACTCGGCCTCGATGGTGAGCGCCGCCGCCTGGACCTGAAGGTTCAGCCGCTCGCGATTCACGCCGGGCAGGTCGGCAATGAGCGTGATGCCACTGCTGTCTTCGATCACGTCGACCGGCGGTGTGAGGGCGGCCTCGCTGTAGCGGACGCGTTCGCCCTGGGTCTTTTCGTCCGCCAGCGAACGGGAAGAGGTCTGAAGATCATTGCGCATGATGCAGTTCTCCTTTCGTGGTTCGGGTTCATTGAAGGGCGATGCGGCGCGGCTGCGCGGAAGCGCGTCGCTTGACGGTGACGTGCAGCACGCCGTCGCGCAGGCGGGCGGACACCGCTTCCGGATCGGCGTCGTCGGGCAGCGTCATCACGCGGCGAAAAGCGCCCTCGAAGCGCTCGTTGATGTGCACCGCCGCGCCGTCTTGCGCGTCCGGCAACGCCGTCTTGCGTTCGCCCGAGATGGTGAGCAGCCCGCGCTCCAGGGTGACCTCGAGCGTGGCGGGTTCCACGCCCGGCGCGAAGGCATAGATCTCCAGCGCCTCGGGTGTGCTGCCCACGTTCAGGGCCGGAAATCCGTTGCGAGCGAAGCCGCGGATGGTGGGAGACAGATCGAAGGCCTGCTGCACATCGCGCTGCAGGCGATCCAACTCGGCGAACAAGTCGCGGGGAAAAAGGGATCGGTACATGGCGAAAACCTCCGTTGGAAAAGTTCAACGGCGCACCGGAGGCAACCCCCGGCGCATTCCGGAAATCGATCTATGAACCGGCGGAAAAAAATCAAGGGCCGGCCGCTGTCTCAGGCTCCGCCGATGTTGACGGTGACCACGCCGCGCCCGCCGCATTCCGGGCAAGGCCGGGTGCCCTGGAGGCCCGAGCCGTCGCAGCGCGGGCAGGTGTTCTCGCCGGTGCCGGGCTCGCCCGGCGGCGCTTCGTCGCCGGGTGCCATCGGTGCCGCCGGTCCCGTCGGCACGCCGCCGTCGCGTGAACGGTCGGTCGGCTGGTCGGAGGCGCCGGGCTGCTTCGGTTCGTTCGTCATGGTGCTTGCTCCCTGCGGCGCGAACGGGCTTACCTTGCGGGCACGCCGAGTTCGGTGACGCCCGAGATACCGGCTGGACCGGTGCCGGAAGGCTCGCCGCCGCCCTGGGCGAACAGGTAGAAGGAAGCCCAGGCGCCAAGGCTGATGACGACCGCGATGATCACCAGCCAGAAGTTGCGCCCGGCCTTGCCGCCCTGGCTGTGCCGGCGCTCCCGGCCTTGCCGGTCGCCCCGGTCCTGAATACGGTCCTCGTGCTTCATGGTGCTTCGCCCTTCCCTTGCAGCAAGAGCTCAGGCCATGGCCGCGGCGGAGCGCGCGGGAACGGCGGCCTGCCGGCTCAGCGTCTGCTGCCAGCGCCATGCGTCGCGGCAGATGTCGGTGATCGTGCGGCGCGCCGTCCAGCCGGTGGCGCGCCGCATCAGGCCCACGTCGGCCCAATAGGCGGCCGCGTCACCGGTGCGGCGCGGGCCGATGCTGTGGCGAATGTCCGTGCCGCATGCGCGGCCGAAGGCGCCGAGCAGTTCCAGCACCGACGTGCCCCGGCCCACGCCGAGGTTGAAGGTCGATGCGCCCGGCGATGCATCCAGGTGGCGCAGCGCGGCCAGGTGCCCTTCGGCCACGTCCATCACGTGCACGTAGTCGCGGATGCAGGTGCCGTCGGGCGTGGGGTAGTCGTTGCCATGCACGGTAAGGCTCTCGCTGCGGCTCGCAGCGACCTTGCAGAGCACCGGCAGCAGGTTGTTGGGCCTGCCCGACGTGCGCTCGCCGAGCAGGCCGCTCGCATGCGCGCCGGCCGGGTTGAAGTAGCGCAGCGATGCGATTCGCCAACGCGCATCCGCATGCGCGAGGTCGCCCAGCAGCCGCTCGACGAACAGCTTCGACTGGCCATAAGGGCTGCAAGGCCGCAGCGCCGCCGTCTCGCCGACCGGTGAACGATCGGGCTGGCCGTACACGGTGGCCGACGACGAGAAGATGAGCCGGTGCACGCCCGCGCGCTGCATGGCCGACACGAGGCTGAGCGAGCCCTGCACGTTGCAGTCGTAGTAGCCGATGGGATGCGCCACGGATTCGCCGACCGACTTGAGCCCCGCGAAGTGCACCACCGCATGGATCGGATGCGTCGCGAAGATCTTGTCCAGCAGCGCGCCGTCGCGCACGTCGCCGCGCCAGAGCGCGACCGGCTGGCGGCTTCCCGCGACCTGCGCGACGCGCACGAGCGCATCCGCGTCGGCATTGCAGAGGTTGTCGACGACCACGGGCACGAGCCCGGCTTCGATGAGTGCCACGCAGGTGTGGCTGCCGATGAATCCGGCGCCGCCGGTCACGAGGATGTTGATGGACATTGCAACTCCGAAGTGGGATGGCCCGGGAATGGCAATCGGCATACCTGCGCTGCGCCCTCCTCGCGCGGTCGATTGCCCATCGGTTGGCGCCGCATCGGCAGCGCCGCGGATCCGGCCGGCACAAATTGCCGCAAGCAAGGATTGCCCGAGCCGTGCCTGCACGCTCGACCCCGGGCATGGGCTTTGCCATGCGAACGCAGCCTTATGCCAACCGAACCCATCACCGCCCCATCCGCACACGCGCCGCTGTTCCGGTCTTTCTGGATGGGCGGCTACGAAGGCGCGGACCATGTCAACAGCCGCGGCGAACAGATGGCGATGAACCTGTGCAACGGCCACTGGCAGCGGCTGGAAGAAGACTACGCATCGCTCGCGCGCATGGGCATCCGCACCATCCGCGAAAGCGTCGGCTGGCGCGCCTTCATGGCCGAAGGCGCGGAAGCGGGAAAGCGCCGGCTCGTGCGCACCGCGCAGGCGGCCGGCAGGTTCGGCCTGCAGGTGATCTGGACGCTGCATCACTACGGCGTGCCGGACGGCGTCGACCTGTTCGCTGCCGACTTCCCGTCGCGTTTCGCCGGTTTCTGCGACGTGGTCGTGCGCAGCCTGCGGGACACCGTGGATTCGGCCGAAGGGCCGCTCGTGTTCCAGCCCATCAACGAGATCTCTTTTCTCAGCTGGGCCGCCAGCAGCACCTCGCTGATCCATCCCTTCCAGCCCGACTCGCCGGCGCGCGGCTTCGCGCTCAAGTGCAACCTGGTGCGCGCCGCGCTCCAGGGCACGGATGCGCTGTGGGCGACCTGCCCCGACGCGCGCATCGTGCACACCGATCCCCTGGTGCACGTGGTGCCCGCGGCCGACCGGCCCGACTGGGCCGCCGAGGCGCAGGCCCTCGACGCCGAGCAATACCAGGCCTGGGACATGCTCTTCGGCAGGCTGGAGCCGGGCCTGGGCGGTGCGCCGCGCTATCTCGGCCGGCTCGCTCGGCAATCGGGTGACGGCCACCGCGGGCGCCACCGGCGCGATCTTCAGCACCCTCATCTGGAAGATCCTGCCGCCGTGCATCGACTTCGTGGGCGCGGTCGTCCTGCTGTGCACCATCGACGTTCGCATGGCGCTCACGCTCATCGGATTCGTGGCGGTGGTGGCCGCTTTCATGTATGCGTTCGGGCGTCGTGCGCGGCCGCTGCAGCAGGCGTTTGCCGAGCAGGCATTGCAGGTGGGCGATGAGCTGGTCGACGTGGTGTCCAACATCTTCACGGTCATGGCGTTCTCTGCCCGCGCAAGCGAATACGAGCGGCTGCGCCTGGCCTTCGGGGTGGAGGCGCGTGCGCAGCGGCGCAGCTGGCTCTTCCTGGAGAAGGCGCGTGCTTTCCACGACCTGTGCATGTGGCTCATGGCCGGGGCCATGCTGATCTGGGCCGTGGAAGCCTGGCGCGCCGGGGCCACCGAGGCGGGCGACGTGGTGCTGATCAGCGCCCTCACCTTTCGCATCCTCCACGGCTCGCGCGAACTGGCGCTGTCGCTGGTCGATGCGTCGCAGCACTTCGGCGTGATCGCCGAAATGCTGCATGTGGTGGCGGTGCCCCACGAAGTGGCCGACCGGCCGGATGCGCCGCCCTTCGAGCCCGGGCCCGGCGCCGTCGCCTTTCACGACGTGTGCTTCGCCTACGACGGGGCCAAGCCCGTCTTCGAGCACCTCGACCTCTTCGTGCCCGCGGGCCAGCGGCTGGGCGTGGTCGGGCCTTCGGGGGCAGGCAAGTCGACTTTCGTGCGGCTCGTCGGGCGCGTGATGGACGTGACGCGCGGCGCGATCACGGTGGACGGCGTGAACGTGGCAGCGGTGCGGCAGGACAGCCTGCGCGATGCCATAGGCGTGGTGCCGCAGGACATCGCGCTGCTGCATCGCTCGGTGATGGAGAACCTGCGCTATGGCAACCCCGGCGCGAGCGACGAGCAGGTGCGCGCAGCCGCGCGCGAGGCGCTCTGCCACGACTTCATCATGGCGCTGCCGCACGGCTACGACACCGTGGTGGGCGAACGCGGGGCGCGCTTGTCGGGCGGCCAGCGGCAGCGCATCAGCATTGCCCGCGCGATGCTGAAGAACGCGCCCGTGCTGCTGCTGGACGAGGCCACCTCGGCGCTGGACAGCCGCTCGGAAGCGGAGATCCAGGCGGCGCTGGCCCGACTCATGAACGGCCGCACGGTGGTCGCGGTGGCGCACCGCCTGTCGACCGTGGCCGCGTTCGACCGGATCGTCGTGCTGGTCGACGGCCACATCGTGGAGGACGGCGCCCCCGATGCGCTGATCGCGCACGGCGGCGTGTACGCCGATCTCTGGCGGCTTCAGGCCGAGGGGCAGGAAACGCCCTGACCGGCCCGCGTGCCGGGCGGCCCTTCGGCGCGGCCGCGGATCGCACGGCCCGAGGCGTGCAGTTCACGGTCCAGCGCTTCGTAGCAGTAACGGTAGGTGTTGCCGCTCGGATGGATGCCGTCGGCGGCGAAGTAGCGCAGCGGTTCGCGCGAGAACACATCGTCGCGCGCCTCGCGGAAGAAATCGAGGTACGACGCGCCGTGCCTGCGCGCCGCCTCCCTGAACAGGCTTCGCGCCCGCCGCACGCGTGCGCTGATCCACCACGACCAGGGCGGAACGAAAAGCGGCGCGAGGCCCATGTTCGCAACACCGAGCCACACGACAGCCGGCGCCCTGGCCGCCAGTTCGGAGGTGACCGCGCCGGCATCCGCCGCAAGCTGCGCCATGCTTCGCCGCTGCAGGATGTCGTTGCCGCCCGCGACCATCACGGCCACGTCGAATGCTTGGTCCGGGCTCACCGCGCGCACCTGCGCGCGGACATCGGCGAGCGTGGCGCCGCTCCTGGCGAGATTGAGCACCTCCGCCTCCGGGAACTCCGCGGCGAACAGACCGGCCAGCGCCTGCCGGGGGTGGTCGGCGCCGACGCCCAGCGCCGCGCTGTCGCCGACCAGCAGCAGCCGCATCGAAGGCCGCGTCGGCGACCGTGCGCGGGGGCGCGCGATACCGTTGGCCGCGTCCGCGTGCGAGGCGCCTGCGTCGCCGCGCGGAGGCCGCAGCGCGCTTCGCACGCGCTGCAGCTGGATGACCGTGCTGGAAGCCGCCGCCGCTCCTAGCGCCAGCACCGCGGCACCCAGGGCCCGTGCGGCGAGCGATCGACGAGGTTGCGGGGAAAGCGCAGACATGGCGGTGCGTTGCACAGTGGCATCGATGGACACCCTCGCCGCATCTGCCGCATGCGGCGTCGGCGAACGATGCGAGCGTGCGTCAGTCATCGGCCAGCGCCGGCGGGCTCGGGGCGCACGCCCGCACAGGGAGCCGGCTGCCTTTGGCGGGCGATTATTTCTTACAGGAAGTGGCATTGTTCGCCACCAAAGTTTGCCGACTCATCCATGGGGCGGACCGCCCGACAATGATTTCCGTCCAACGCCGAGGTCAAGCCTTGACTGCTGACGCATTTCCGCCAACGCAATCCGCCCCAGGCGATGCTGCCGTGCCGCTGCAGGATCACGTGGCGTTTCTCGACCGCCTTGCGCAGACCACGCAACCGCTGAGCGATCCGGCTGAAGTGATGCAGGTCACGGCCCGGCTGCTGGGGCAGCACATGGGCGTCAACCGCTGCGCCTACGCCGAAGTCCATGCCGACGAAGACCGCTTCAGGCTGACCGGCGACTACACGCAGGGCGTGCACTCCATCGTCGGCCACTATGCGTTCTCGCAGTTCGGTGCCGATTGCCTCCGGCTGATGCGCGGCAACCAGCCCTATGTGGTCCACGACATCGACACCGACCCGCGCGCGGCGGACATGGACCTGGCGGCCTACCGCCTCACGAGCATCCAGGCCGTCATCTGCATTCCGCTGCACAAGGACGGCCGCTTCGTTGCCGCCATGGCGGTGCACCAGCGCATGCCGCGGCAGTGGCATGCGCGCGAGGTCGAGCTGGTGCAGATGGTGGGCAGCCGGTGCTGGGAAAGCCTGCAGCGAACGCGCGCCCAGCACGCGCTGCGGCTCACCAACGAGCGGTTGAGCATTGCGCTGGCTGCGGGCCAGCTCGGCGACTGGAGCTGGGATGCCACCACCGACCTGGTCACCCTGTCGGCGCGCGCGGCAGCGCTCTTCGGAATCGGCGAGCAACCGCTCCCCTGGCGCGAGCTTTCCCTGCTGATCCACGAGGACGACCGGGAGCGGACCCTGCAGGCGGTCGCTTCCAGCGTGGAGAGCGGCCGCAACTACAAGGAGGAATACCGGCTCGCCGGCACCGAGCCGCCGCGCTGGCTGTCGGTGTGGGGCACGCCGCAGACCGACGACGCAGGCCGCGTCGTGGGCATGCTGGGCGTGCTGCAGGAATCGTCGGTGCGCAAGCGGATGGAGCAGGACCTGCGCAGCCAGGCGCTGGAATTGCAGGAGGCCGACCAGCGCAAGGACGAATTCCTGGCGGTGCTCGCGCACGAGCTGCGCAATCCGCTCGCACCCATCGGGCTGGCGGCGCAGCTGCTCAAGCGCGCGCCGGATGCCGCCACCCACCGGACCGCCGACCTGATCCGCTCGCAGGTCAACCAGATGTCGCGGCTGCTCGACGACCTGCTGGACACCAGCCGCATCAAGAGCGGCCGGCTGAACATGAAGAAGGAATGGGTCGAGGCGCGCGCGGTGGTCGAGCTCGCGCTGCAGAACGCCGGGCCGCTGTTGCGCAGCCGAAAGCACAAGACGACGGTGAAGGTGGACGAACGGCTCGCGCTCGAGGCCGATCCGGTGCGGCTCGCACAGGTCCTGTCCAACCTGCTGACCAACGCAGCCAAGTACACGCCGGTGGGCGGACAGATCGCGATCACCGGCACCAGCGGCGATGGCTTCTGCGAATTCGCGGTCAGCGACAACGGCATGGGCCTGAAGCCGGGCTCGCTGGAGCGGATCTTCGAGATGTTCTCTCAGGAAGACACGGTGCTGCACCGGCCCGAGGGCGGGCTCGGCATCGGTCTGGCGCTGGCCCGTGCGATCGTCACGGCGCACGGCGGAAGCATCACGGCCGAGAGCGAGGGCCTGGGCCAGGGCAGCCGGTTCGTGATGCAGTTGCCGCGCGGAGCGCCGGCGGTCGGGGCTGCGACGGGCGGCGCACCGCTGGCCGCTCCGTCTCCCGTCGCCCCGATGAGCATCGTGATCGCCGACGACAACGTGAGCGCAGTCAACCTGCTCGCCGAGTTGCTGCGGATGGAAGGCCATCGCGTCGACATCGCCACCGACGGCGAGCAGGCGCTGGCCGTGGCGCACGCGGTCCAGCCGTCCATCCTCATCCTGGACATCGGCATGCCCAAGCTCACCGGCTACGAGGTGGCGAAGGCGGTGCGGGAGACGCCTTGGGGCAAGACGGCATTCCTGTTGGCAGCCACCGGCTGGGGACAGGAGACGGACAAGATGCGCGCACGCACGGCGGGCTTCGATGCACACCTCATCAAGCCCTTCGACCCGGAGGAACTCCTGGCGTTCATCCGGAAAAGGAGCACCTGGACGGACGAGAACGGCGGCAACCTGTCCGCCTCGCCCGACGCGCACGGCGCTTCCCCTATGCCGCAGCGGCCATAGGCTCCGAGCGTTACCGCGAACCGGCGACGGCTTCGTTGGCAGCGATCGTCGGCATCGACGTGGCAAAAAACGGCGCTTCGCTACTTGCCCGCGGCGACGCCAGCCTTGCGCAACGAACTCGAGGCGTTCAATCCGGCATCTTCGTCGACGCCCACGGAGAGCCGGTCGACCAATTCGCCGCCGAGCCAGGCCGTGACCAGCGCGATCCCGGCGCCGGCGAAGGCCCAGATCACCTGACCCGCATCGGGGGCGTAACTGCGGTCGCGCAGCACGAAGCTCAGGGCGAACAACAGCAGCACCAGCACATTGCCCAGCCCATGCATCGCGCCGATGCGCCGCGCGCGAGTGCCCTTGGGAATACCGAGCCAGTCCACCAGGCCGAACGGCGCGGCGACCACGCCGCCCACGAGGCCCGCGGCAATCATCCAGTACGACACCGCCGCCATCACCTGGCTGCCGCCCACGAGATGAATGACATCGAACACGACCGCCGTGGCCAGAAGCCCGAGCGGGAACACCACCAGCATCTGGTGGACAGGGTGACCGAGGAAGCGGGCTCTTGCGTGCATGTGGATCTCCGTAGTGAAGGACGCCATTTCAGCGATGGCTCTCGTCGCCGCGGGCGAGAAACTTGCGCCAGCCGGGGTCGGACTTTCCTGCCGATCGGGCTTCGCACCCAGCTGCGGCGCACGCTGCAGGAACGCCTGCTAGCCGGCCCCGCGCGGCGTGCGCCCTGCGCCGCCGCCGCCTTTGCGTGCGGAGACCTGGTTCTGCGGACCGGCCCCCATGGTCTGGCGGTCGTGCCGGCTCTCCGGCGTGCGCCGGGCCTGGTTGGTCTGCGTCGGCGTCTTGTTTCCCTGCTTGTTGTGGTCGTTGCCGACCTTGCCCGTGTGCGCTTCCTGCAGATCCTTTGCAGCAGGGCCGGTCCGCGCGGCTTCGGCTTTCCGGGCCGGGCTTCCGACCTGGTCGCGCGTCGGATGCGCGTCCCTGCTCTGCTCGCTGCGTAGAAAATTCTGCTTCCTGTTCATGCGCTTTCTCCAGAAAAGGTGTTCGCAGGACGGGCAATCGGTGTGCCTGTCCTGCATTCGCATGGGGAAATCCGCTGCGGCGGCAGCGTCCGCGCGAGCCTTGCGCAGCCTGGCTCAGGCCTGTGGTCTCGGCCGGTTGGCGGCATCTGCGGCATGGCTTGCGAAAGATGCTGTTTGCAGGCGGCGCATTACATCGCGGGCGGCGAGATAGGCCTCGATCTGTTTCTCGCCGAGGATGAGGTCGCGTCCTTTTTCGGTCTTGCCAGGCCGGCGCCGGCTTGTCGACGACGATGCGCGAAATGATGCAGACATGGTCACTCCTTTCTTCAAGACGTCTGGAGGCGCCAGGGCCTCGGTACCAATTTTGCGGATCCCGGTTCGAATTTTCAAGGACACGGCATCCGGTTCTGCCGGTTCGTGCACATGCGTTCTTGCCGCAAGACTTACACGCCGGCCCGGCCCTCGCCTTGCACCGCCCGCCGTTCGCGCGTCCAGGTCGGACAAGGCGTACAGGCATGCGATTTGCCGCTGGCGTCGCTACCGACCAGGAGAAATCACCATGAACCCACAGGACATGTCCCCGGGTGATGCGGCGCCCGTCAAATCCACCAGCCCGGCGGCCTCGCCGCGCGTGCTGGCCAAGGTGGCCAGCAACTTCACGGAGGGGCCGAACATCGAGGCGAGCCCCTGGGAGCTCAGCGCCGCCCGAGGCGAAACACCGCGCGAAGGTCCGCGCGCGGACCTGGATCTGCAGGCGTTCGAGGCGGCCTATGGCTACTGGAAAGACGCAACGCAGCAGTTCGAGCAGGCGGTGCGCGACATGCATGCGGGCACGGCAGGCGGGCGCGAAAAGGCGCAGGCGCTTGCAAGGCGCCTCGCCGGGCTGCATCACCGCTTCATGGAAAGTTCGCAGCCCTTCTTCAAGGCCTCCGGGCACAAAGGCACACCGGGGTGGGAGCCCTGAGCCGCAGGCACGAAAAGACCACCGCAAGGAAACCCCTGTCCGTGATGCCCGTCCCTCTGCGCAAAGGCCTCGTGCTGGCCCAGAAGCTTTCGAATGCGAAGGTCGAACTCGAATGCACGCGGGTACGGCTCGGCGTGTCGCCGAGCGGCGGGTCTTGCGGTTCGCTCGACAACGCCTGCATGCGCGTCGCGGCCTACGAACAGGCGCTCTGCGAATTCATGGACACGCACGCCGGGTCGAACGGAAGACGGCAGCTCAAGCTGTGCCGCGCGCTCTATCTGCGCATGCTGCTGTCCAGCGCGACTGCCCGGCTTGCGACATGGCCGCAGAGCCGCCGGTACGCCGACATGCCGAGCTCGCAGTTGTACGAAGCGGTGGCGAACCGGCTGGAGCGCGAGGAGCTGGACTCCATCGAGCGCTCGCTCTCTTCGCAGGAGCGAACGGTCTACCTGTGCCTGGTCGCCTTCTATCGCGACGAAGTCCCGGGGTGACCAGGCCCATCCCTTCCGGTGCATGAGCGGATTCCTGCGGAGGGCGAACAGTACACAGCGCTAGTTGCGGCCCGTACTCTCCTGCGCCAGCGACTGGCTCGCGGACAGGCAGAACGCCGCCAGCCCCGACATCTGGGTGGTCTTGTCGAAAAAGGCGTCGGCACCGGCTTCCAGCGCGCGCTGGCGCACATAGTTGGACATCAGCACCACCTTCTGCCGCGGCGTGCGCCCGGCCAATGGCGAAGAACGGTGAAGCCGTTGCCGCTTGCAAGAAAGAGGTCGACGAGCGCCAGGTCCCAGTCGGCCGGGTGCGCGTCGAGCCAATCGGTGGCGTCCTGCTGGATGGCGGCTTCACCCACGATGTCCACGCCCAGCAGAGACCCGAGGAACTGCACCAGTTGCTTACGCAGTGCTGCATCGTCCTCGGCCAGAAACACTCTCATGCAGAGACCTCGACGCCTCCCTGCCGGACTGGCGCAGGGCGCGATGCCACGGCGTGGCGGGTGAGCCAGTCGACGATTCTTCCGGCCGCGTCTTCGCGGCAGGAAGGGGCGCCCGTCCCCAGGAACCCATGCGTCTCGCCGGGGTACAGCACCAACTACGCGGGCGTGTCGCCGGCGCGCGCGAGGCTCACGAACAGTTCTTCCGACTGGCACTTGGGGCAGCGCTCGTCGTCCTTGCCCTGCAGAAAAAGCGTGGGCGTCGCCGACTTCTCGATGTGCTGCAGCGGCGACAGCCTGACGGCCAGCTTCCTGTCGAAACCGGGCTTGCTCGCCATGTAGAACGGATCGGCGTAGTACCCGCCGTCGGACGTGCCGTAGTGAGTTTCGATGTTCCCCACGGGCGCCATCACAACCGCCGCCGAGAAACGGTCGGAGTTGCCGGTGGCGGAGCCGCTCAGGTAGCCGCCGTACGATTTTCCCGAGATCGCCACGCGTCCGTCGCACACGCCACGCGCCTCCAACTGCGCGAGCGCGGCCAGGTGCTGCGGCAAGTCGCAGGTGCCCCACTGCCCGGCAAGCCGGCGGCAAAACTCGCGGCCATAGCTCGCGGAGCCGACCGCGTTCAAGGCCAGCACCGCCCAGCCCTGGGCGCACAGCACCTGCCAGAAGACGTTGGTGTCGTAGTCGAGCAGCGCGTAGCTCGCGGGGCCGCCATGCACGTCGTCGAGCACAGGTTGCGGGCGCGTGCTTCCCTGGGCGCGCAGCAGCCAGCCCTCGATGCGCTCGGTACCGCCGCGGCCGTCGGGAACATCGAAGGCCATGATTTCCGCCTCGACCGGCATCCTGTCTTTCCACCACGGGTTCAGGCAGCCGAGCTGCTGCTCCGCCGCGCCCTTGCCGCGCGGCCTGGCCCAGAGTTCGCAGGCCAGCGACGGATGGTCGATGGTGTAGACCAGGCGGTCCGGCGTGCAGCCGAACACACCCATCTGGCGCTCGCCGGCCGCGAGCACCTGAAGCGAACCGTCCGCAATGCCGACCGAGACGATCTGGTGGCAGCCCCGGTGCGCGCGGGTCAGCACGATCCGCTCGCCTTCGGCCTCCCAGTGCAGGGCTTCGGGATGCGCCACGTCCAGCGTCTCTTCGTGCAGCGCGCGCACATGGCCGGTTTCGACCTCCACGAGCCACAGCCGGGGCTCCGCATCGCCCTCCTCCTGCGCGCCCGTGAAGGCGATGTGGCGCCCGTCGGGCGACCAGCAGGGGTTCATGACGATGGCGTGATCGTCCGTGACGCGGCGCGCGTGCCCTCCGTCGGCATCGCAGATCCACAGGTCGTTGCTGTGGGCGAAGCGTCCCTCGCGCGTTCGCGAGAAGGCGATGCGCCCGTCGGCCGCGACGTCGAAGCCCAGCACGTCGAAGGCGCCGTCGGTCAGTTGCCTGTGCGCGCCGGATTCCGCATCGACCGCGAACAGATGGAACTCGCGCTGGAGGATGTAGCCGATGCCGTCTTCCTTGTAGGGCAGGCGCCAGGCGACTTCGGGCCTGCTCTTCCTTGCGCTTTCATTTCGCTTCGACGTGGTGCGGTTCCGGCCGCCGCGCGCATCGGGATCGACCTCGACGGCGGCCGTCACCACGAACGAGGTTCCATCGGGCGCCCATCGCAGGTTCGACACGCTCTGCAGCAGGCGGCTCACCTGCCGCGCCTCCCCGCCGCCGCGCGGTATCACGTACACCTGCGGCGAGCCTGCTCGGCTGGAGAGGAATGCGAGCCGCCGGCCGTCGGGCGACCAGCGCGGCGACTCGTCCGCGCCGGGCCCGCGCGTCATCTGCGACGGCGGGGAGCCGTCCAGCGGAAAGCACCAGATGCAGGAGAGATAGTTGTCGTTCTCGCGGTCGACCGATCGCACGGTGCAGGCCGCGGAGGCGGCGGCGCCGGCGCAATGCAGGTCCAGGATCTTCTGGTGGAGGCAGAGGTCTTCGACGCTAAAAGGCTGGCGCACGGTGATCACCTTGGTGGGGTCTGGAAACGCAGAAACCGATGGGGCCGCACGCCTGGCGTGCGGATGCCCCGCGCACGATCAAGGTCGTCCGCACACCCGTGGGCGAGGGGCTTTGCCTGTCGAGCCAATGAAAGAGCGCGAGCACGGCGAGCACGACGACGACGGCAATCGCCACGGCCCAGGCCGCGACGTTGCTGCGATCGCGCGTCTTTTCGTTTGTCTGATCCTTCATCTTCGATCTCCCGCAATGACGGCGCAAAGCTCGCCCGTCGGCACGGGGCAGCCTGTCGGACGAATGCGATGGAGACCGTCTCAGGGAATCCCGGCGGGGCCATGGATGCTCGGTGCGTGTGGTGCATTTGCACCGGTGGCCTGCGTGCGGCAAATGAACTCAAGGATTTCGCACCGTCCGGTGCGACCACGGACTACACGAAGGCTCGAAGGCCACGCGCAGCTTGGAGGCTCGTTTGTTTTTCGGGCACCGGCCGCCCGCCCCCACCCACGAACAGGAGATCCCATGTTTTCTCACAACAAGCGCCTGCAATACACCCTGCGGGTGAACGAAACCAACCCCGGCCTCGCGAACCTGATGCTCGAACAGTTCGGCGGTCCGCAAGGCGAACTCGCAGCCGCATGCCGCTACTTCACCCAGGCCATCGGCGAAGAAGACCCGGGCCGCAAGGACATGCTCTTCGACATCGCCACCGAGGAGCTCAGCCACCTCGAAGTGATCGGCACCATGGTCGCCATGCTCAACCGCGGCGCGAAGGGCCGGCTGGCCGAAGGCGTGGACGCGGAAGCCGAGGCCTACCGCTCCATCACCGCCGCGGGCAACGACAGCCACGTGACGCAGGTGCTCTATGGCGGCGGACCGGCGCTCGTCAACTCGGCCGGCGTGCCCTGGACGGCCGCCTACATCGACACCATCGGCGAGCCCACGGCCGACCTGCGCTCGAACATCGCGGCCGAGGCGCGCGCCAA
>Ga0136846_1217211_pt1 | contig 43823 bp, 60 predicted proteins | sample HopSoiMetagenom2_FD_96841 | JGI IMG/M metagenome (GOLD analysis project Ga0136846, IMG submission 96841) | Grasslands soil microbial communities from Hopland, California, USA - 2 Assembly 2016 (version 4) | ecosystem: Environmental > Terrestrial > Soil > Grasslands | place: USA: Hopland...
ATCCACATCGAGGTGTTGGTGCCAGCAAGACCGCCCATGTCCACCACATTCGCGGCGCTCTGTGCGTTCGCCGCAGTCACCGTGGAGTAACGAGGGGCAAAGCCCGTGAACCGCTCCGGGTTTGTGGCCTGATTGCCGTAGATAATAGTCGAGGCGACCTGCTGGTTCATGCCCTCCAGAAACGCAACCACCTCCGAAGCACGGAACTCGCTTGTGTTTCCGTTAAGATCGGCGATGTCCTTATCGACCAGCGCATAAGCCTCAAGGTTACCGCAGGTATCTACGACCGGTGCCGTTGTCGATTTGCTGTTCGGGACACCGTAGTTGAGCAGGCGCCATGTCGCCGTGGGCAAGCCCGTCCTGACCGTCGTTTTGTGCCCGGTCGGGAGATTGCCCTCCAAGGTCAGCATATCAAGCAGGATCTCGTTTGTTTGCGAGAGCAGCTCGATGATGGTCCCGATACGATAGCCGTCCTCAACCCTTTTTGCCCAGTCAGCGTAGGTCAGGACGGTTGTTCCAAGTACTGCCATGTTTCAGATCCCTATTGAAGTCGTGGCCCGCCAGTATGCGGCCCGCTCGGGCCGTAGATGGCTTCGCCGAGTGTAGAAGGCTGCCGTGTTCCAGCGGCTGGTGTCCCTCGTACCGGACCCCCTTCGGACAGGGCCTTAGCCCACCGTGCCAGGGTTCGTACTATTGCGGGATGGTTTCCTGCGCCAGTAAACGCCAATGCCTCTCGAAACTTCGGATCTGACAACTCAGGATCGCTTGCAACCTTTGAAAATGTCTGCAATACGCCTTGGAGGTTGTCGCCCCCGATTTCCTTGTCGGCCCGTACCTCCGCTTGCCAGTCCGCATTCTGCTTGTCCCATGAAGCCTGTAGCTTTTGGTTGGCAGCTTGGACTTGCTTTGCGGCCAGATCGACCAGGGTTTGCGCTACGGGCATGGGCAAACCATGCTCCTTCGCCAAGTTCGTGAAGTCTCCGAAGAGGGTGTCGTCCCGCGACATCCCTTCGGGGATGGTAACTTTCTCGGCATCAAACGGCTCCGGTGCCGCAGGTGCCTCGCTTCCAAGGACGGATGGCTCAGGCGCCGTCGGCGTCTCCGTCGTCGGGGTCGTCAGTACCGAAGCCTCGGGTGCCGATTGCGCCTGGTCGCTCAACTTCCATCTCCTTCAACATCTTGAGATACATATCGTGATTGGCCTGCATCGCTTCGGCTTGGAGCCGAAGGCCGACAAACCGGGTTCCCTCACGGAAAGCGAGGGCAAGGGCGTTGGACACCCCCGATGTTGTCCACACTCCACACTCGGACATTAGCTGGTAGAACCACCGTCTTCCGGCAGGTTCTCCCAGAAAGCGCCCCAATGACTGAAGCTCAGCGATCCGCTCGGGAGTGAACTTCGTTTTAGCCACCTGCCCCGCCTCCCAGCATCAGTTGGAGGGCATTCGCCCCACCACCCACATCCGTCTCGCTCAGCGTCTTCGCCCCTTGAGCGGCTTGCGTAGCCATCTCGGTGGCTTGTGCGGCCTGTTGCTGGGCAGCACGAGCTTGGCGTGCCGCAGCAGCGTCCTCGTCGCCCACGACGATCTTCGGCGAGACGCCCAGCGCCGCGGCGTACTCGTCGATAGTCTGGTCCGGGTTCAGCTTGTCCAAGATGCTCGGGATAACCGCTGCGAGGTTCCCGGCGAAGCCCCACAACTTCTCGATCCCTGCGGTGGCGATGCCCTTCTGGGCCATTGCCAGCATCGAGATGTAATCGACCTGAATGTGCGTCGGCGAGCCGCGAAGCGATGCGGGCGGGGCCGGAAGGAGCTGGCCCCGCCACATTATACCCCATACCCGGTCTATCCCGTTCCCGAGGCCTTCGTGGGCCGACTCGATCCGCTCGAGGACCGGCCCCAACAGCACCAACTTCTCTTCGCGCCGCGCATCGATCTCGGTCGCCGTCCGCACCGTCTGGAGGTCGGTGATACCTGTGAACAGGTCGTTGTGGAAGGTGATCTTGATCCGCTGCTGGACCTCGCGGATGTCCTGCATCATCTCAGCGATCGGCGGCATGATGGTGTAGATGGGGCGTGCGCCCTCCCGATCCCGACCCAACCCTGAGACGTAGGTAACACCTCCGGGCAGCAGGCTCATCGGCTGGTTCTTGAGTTGAACGTCTGCGACCATCGGCGGGTTTACCATCTTGTCGATGGCCTGCGCCTTGCGTAACGTCTCCTTCTGGAGCTGCTTGATGTCGCCAAGGGCGTCCATGCCAGGGCTGCGCCCATAGGGATCGTTCGATTGGACGTCCCACCGTGGGGTCATGCAGGGCCAATCGTAGAACCCTCGTGAGCGGAGGAGGGTGTTGTTCGGGGAGCCGATCTCCCAATAGACCTCACGAAACGGGAATTTCTTCGGAACCAGATCGAAGTCGCCAGTGTTACGCTCGATAATGTGTCCGACCCGCTTCTCGCTCGACTTCATCGAGCCCTGCTCATAGCCGCGCCGCACCTCCGGCGAAACCTTATCTTCCCCAAACTCCTCGACCATCTGGCAATAGGTGAGCACGAACTCGCGGGCAACCGTCCCGACCTCGAGTTGGTTGTTAAGATCGAAGAAGAACTCGCCCAGGCACGGGTTGAAGCAGTGGATGATGTTGTCGTAGTTCTCATAGATGATGATACACGCGCTCCCGAACACCACCAGGTCGAAGTACATGATCGCCATCGACTGGTAGAAGTTCGATGACTGGAAAACGGTCATCATCCGCCGCTCGCAATCACTCAGCCACGATTGAACTTCATAGTCCTCCTCGTAGCCCTCGATGCGGAGTTTAAACCACGGTCGGGTCGGGCTGGTGATACCGTTCATCATCCCGCTGGCGAGCGTCCGCGCGGCAAGGGTTCCGGTCGAGTCGATGATGTTGGTGTTGATCTCTGCTCCACGCGAACGATCGTTAGCGGATATGAGCCACTTGTACCGGCGCGGCAAGATGTAGCTGGATAGGTCGCGCCAGTGCAAATACCAAGTCATACGCACCGTGCGGAGCGACTCTATCCGCTCCTGGGCGTACTTGCGATATGCTTCGCTCATTGTCCCAGCAGGACTTTATTGCGGATAGCACCGCCACTTGCGCCAAGCGGCCCGGTTAAGATCGTGTCACTCAACGCGCCGAAGCGCCCGATGTTGCTGTTCGGCTTCACGCTTGCCTGTGAGGCATAGGTGGGCGGAGCCGCTGGCGGCGGCGGCGGGGCCGGCGGTGCAGTCGCACCTCCTCCTCCAAACATATCAAGCTCCCTTCGGGGCGACTACCGCCCAAGTCGGATCGTCGGCCCACGGTATCGCGATGCCGCTCTCCAGCGTCTTGGCGGCGATCGTGTCCTCGCAGTTGATCCAGGCTTCTTCGCCATCGGGCTGATCGACTACGAACGACAAAGCGGTTCGCGCCTCGTTGTAGTAGTTTATCGGCAAGCCCCAGTAGGGTATTTCGATTTCGCCGTCGAGCCGGCCGGTTTGTTTTTGCGCCGACCACCCGGTGAGGGTTTCTTCCCACGAAGCGAACCACACCACGCCTATCTTGAGGTCAGGCAGGACGTACTGGCCTGCCAGTTGCGGCGGGTAGCCTGGTGTCGCGAACTGGCCGATGACGTGCGGCGCCACCCACTCGACCAGCGCATCGACCGGGAAACCGAGTTCGCGTCCCCTCCCAAGCGCGGCGATACAGAACATCGTCATCCAGTGCGCGTTGGCCGAATAGGCGATAGCGGTGTTGTAGTAGGCCGGGTCGCTGGCGCTGTAGCCGGCCGCTCCCGCCCACCACCGGCAGGGCGGTGGTCCGACCCCGCCCCAGCCGTCGCCGGTCGTGCCTATCGGCGCGGCACCGAACACATGCTGGGGATTGCCCGAGAACTCGGTCGAGTTGATGTGCCGCTGCCCTTCGTCCTTTGCGATGGCTTCATCGACCATCAGTGCGAACACCGCTTTCAGCGGGTCGGCGTCGGGCAACAACGCGGCGGCGCTGAACATCGTGCGGTACATCCACCCCATCGCGCGGCACTGGCCGTCTCCGTAACAGGTCATGTGGTTGTAGTTGCGATATCCGGGGTTGCCCCACAGCGAGTTGGCCCCGTGCCACATTTCCAGACCGTCGAGAAAGAACGGGTCGCCGGTCAGCAGATACGGTATCGAGAACGGGTCGGGGTGGTGCGCGATGTCCGACTGCCAGTCGTTCCCGGCGCCGGGGTCGATGATGACGACATCGTCTTCTGCGGTCGGCGAAAAACGATCATCGAGAAACCCGTAGGTGCCGCGCGTGTGACAGTGGATGGTTCGCCCCAAATTGGCCTTGGCGGGATCGCCCTCGCGTATGTGGCGTTTCCACCAGCCGGCCAATTCGGCTTGACCGATCATGATCTCGCGGTCGCGCCAATCTCCGCTCAACAAGGCCGAGACGTTCCACTGCGGGTTCAGCCCGATGTCCTTCCTGCCGCCCGTGTTCGGCATGTACGGCTGCCACCAGCCGGCGCCGCCGATGGCGCGGTTCGTGGGCAGCCAGTTCGCGTAGTTGGCGTCGGACGTGCTCGCCGGTATCACGACGGCAGGGTCGTATTTCGGCACCAGCTTGGTCTGCGCGAGGTACGCGATGTTGTGATAAAGATTTACTTTTTGTTCCGGGGTGCCGCCGTACCATACGGTCCTCGACCACCTTGAACCTGGCAGGTGCGCGATGCCGGATTGGCTGTAGACCCCCGCCCCGCCCACCGTGAGGTCGAGGTTGTAGTTCTGCGCCTCCATCGCTTCGGTGTTGCAGATTTCGCCGATGTACCGGGTAAAGACTTTTCCCAGGCCCGGCCATACGGTCACGACAAACCAGGGGTGGAAACTACGGTGGCTGCTCCAGCCAATGTCGAACACCCGTGCCGATGTCCGGTCGCAGCAAATATACGTCTGCGCGATCGGCCCCGAGGTCCACAGCGAATAGTAACCGGCGTCCAGCATCTCCCGCGCGCTGGCGTGGACCGCGTTCCCGTCCACCGGGTTGTGCAGTATGATCCTGGCGTCGTAAGCCGGAACCGAGGACAAGTGGGACGGCGTGTTGTTGGCGCTGACGGTGTTGGCGAACTGCAACGTGGCTGAAACCCCCGGCAACAGCGAGGGGACCACCGCCGCCAGGATGGCGAACTTTACCGACCCGTCGCCCCAGCGTTTCTTGACATCGCACTGGGTCGGGACCGCCAGCCCGTCGAGGACGATCTCGGCATAGTTGGGGATTTCGCCCTGCACAAAGGCGCGGGCGAACTGGAGCGGGTAGTCGATTGCCGCCACGCTCGATGCGTTGGTTAGGGTCATCGCGTTGTCGCTCTTGGGTTTCGGCTCCGTGGCAGGGCCAATAGCCGTCAGTACCTGTGGTGAATAGACAGTTTCGGTGCCCTGTTCCGCGATCACCGTGATTGAATAGTTGCCGGGCTGCACGGCGGCCACGAGGAACATATCGCCTTCGGCAACACCGAACTTATCCTGATCAGGTCCACTCAGTGCCAACGTGCCGGAGAATGGCTCGCCCGATGTCTCGACCAGCACCTGCGCAATCACCGAGCCGACCGGCGCAGCAGCATCGAAAACGACTGGCGTAACAGTTATGTCGAGCAATTTCCCGTTGGATGGTGGGCTTTTGCGTCTCATCGCACGGCCTCGTTAATCAGTTGCTTGACCTTTTCGCACGGCTCCAGGACCAGGAGCTGTTTCCCGTCCGCGAGCCACAGAATGCACCGCGCCTCATGCGTGACCAGCTTGTTCTGCGCCGAAGACGGCGCCTTGCTGTGCATCGAGGTGACGTGCGATGGGGCCACCAAGACCTCACCTCCATCGACCCGGTGCAGGATCACCAGAAGCATCACGATCAGGGTCATGTGATCACGCTGACCGCGTACTGTTGCGGCGTCACCGTACCGGGCACGAGCACCTCCCGCACCAGCCCGCCAACGATCAGTGCGGTCGGCGTCGCCAGCAGCACCTCGCGGACGAGACCCGCCGCTGTCGCCGCTGGGACCGTCGTGAGCAGCACCTCGCGCTGGGTACCTGCGTTGCGGATGTCGGTCATGACTCGACCTTGACCCCGCCTTGCGCCGCATTGAGCGCCGCCACCGTCCACGCAGCCCCGGTCGCGGGATCGGTCGGAAACAGGCTCGTCATCCAGGCGTATGATGTGCCCGGCGCTAGGCTGGCCGCGCTGCCCGCACTGTCGGTCCCGCCGGATTTGGTGCGCAGCGAGAGCGTCTTAGCCCCGGCATCGCTTTTCGCGACGCTGCCCTTGACCGCTGCCGCATAGATGATCGGGGCCGGCGCGGTCAGGGCTGGGAAGCCGTACAAATCCTCGTGCCCCACCGTGGCGTCGTAGACGTAGCTGTATTGGCCCTGCGGCGGGTTCTGCCCGACTTCGTAGCTGTTCGTCGCTATGCTCGACACGACCCCGAATATCACGGCAGTGATTTGTCCAGCGGTGGTGGCGGGTGCGGTCCCCGGTGCCCCGCTCGCGAAGGTCGCCGTTGCAAAGCGACCCACCGCAGAACTGTCCTGCGCCGTGTAGCTGTTCACCACCGCGATGTCATTCATGAGGCCGAACCAGTAGCGCGTTCCTGCGACCAGGGCTTGCGGCGTCGTCAGCGGCAGCGTCTGCAAGACGCCGGACGTCATGCCGACGACCGTCGATCCCGCCGACATCAGCGTGCCGGGAGTATTGCCGCTGTCGGCGTACAAGATCGGGCGTAACTGGACTGAGGCGTTGGTCAAATTCGGCAGTATTCCGATCGCACTGACGGTGCAGTTCGCTGTAGGAGTGATCGGGCGCACATAAAACGTATTCGCGGTGGGGTTGTAAGGCGTTGCACTACGCGATGTTGTACTACCGACAATAGACGCGCCGATCGCAAACTGAACCACCCCGTCGCTGGAGGGAAACTGCGTCTCTATGCGTGGCGAGGTCAAGAGAACCGCATTGTTGGTCGCGCCGCTCGTGTCGAACAGGTACAGATCGTCAATCGTCAGGGAAGGACCGGCCGCCACGGCGCCGATCGTCAGACCGTTCGCGGTGTTGTTCGCAGTTGCCGTCGTGTCGCCGGTCGTCGGGCCGAGAATGCTGACGCCATCCAGCCAAAGCTGATACGACCCACTGTTGCCAAAGGTGATGTCCCACTCAAGATAGTGTGTTGTGCTGGCTGTTATCGACGCTGCGGACGTACCCAGGATCGTACCGGCCAGGGTGCCGTTGCGGACAGCGATGGTGCCGTTGGTGTTGATAACGATAGACGCCTGTGCTGTCCCACTGTCGAGGAACACGATACCCGTCGTAGTAGTGCTCAGGTTTGCCGAGAACCGTACACCGCCGATCAGGCGCGCGTAACTGGCTGCCAATGTTTTCGTTATAGTCGTGCCTGATCCTACGGTCAGGGCAAACCCGGTACTGCTCAATGGCGCAACTATTTGGTGTGCCGTGCCCGCCGTCGATGTCCACTCACCGGCCGTCAACAGTGCTACAACATTGGCGTCCACAGAGTTGATGCCACCGTACTTGTCGAAGCCGTCCACCATAAGCAGCGCCATCAGCTTCGTGTCCCCACCAGGGTCAAATAGAGGTCGGCGAAGCTGGCGTCCCCGGTCGTGACCAACCCCCTGATCGTGTCGCCCACCGCAAAACTCATCGCCGACGCCGCGACGAAGGTCGGAGTGGTCGTGCCGGCTCCGAAGGTCAGCGTTCCGATCGTGGAGAAACTCAACGGGCTCCCCGCCACGGCTTTGCTGAAGGTGACCAGGGGCGTCCCGGTGGCGTTCGCCGACCCGCCTGCCTGAGAGCCGCTGAAGTTCACCGAGAAGCTGGCGGCAGCCCCAAACACATGCGCGAACACCGCATTCAGTGTCAGCACGCCAGGAACATCGAAGCCGACGAGGTACGGCGTGCCGGCGCCCTGTGCGACCCACTTCACGCCGTCCCACTTCCAGCTCAACGAGCCGACGGTGAAGACCTGGTTTGTGGCCGGCGCGGCCGGAAAGTCGATCACCGCGCGGCCTCCAACGCTTCTACCTTGGCGCTAAGTTCTCGGACCGCTTGCCACAAAGTAGCGACGAGGCCGCCTAGATCAACCCCCTCCGAACGATGTGCGCCTGTAGCTTTCTCCACATCCTGTGCTAAAAACCCCCAGTTATGTCGCTCTGTGAACTCCTTTGGCATCTCGATGCCACGTTCCGACAGCGGCAACGGGTTCCAGCGGAAGGATTTTGGTTCAATTTCTCGGATAAGGTCCAGGCAGCAGGGCAAGGGTCCGATGTCGTGCTTGAGGTCTGCATCGCTAGTGAGCACAACATTGTTGGCATACACGCTGACCGCGTTGACCGTACCGGCTCCCTTAGCGCCGCCGGTCGGGCTGCCGACAACTATCGAGCCATAGTTAAGTTGGTTGCCAAAAACAGTGAAATCAGCGTTGGCATAGGATGTCGCGGCAATGAGCCCGATCTGGTTGAGATTGGTGCCGGCCTCGTTCGACAGCAACAAGCTGTCAGTCCCGGCCGGGCGGGTGATGTAGCCGGTTGCGCCCGCACCCAGTAGCAGGTTGCTGCTGTTGACGGTCAGCTTGCCGGTCAACGTGCCGCCCGATTTTGCGAGAAAATCCCGGTCTACGAACTGAGTGGTTGCAACGTCTCCCGTGACGGACCCAGTCGCCTTTGTGGGGGCCGACAGCGAGGTGTTGAAATTTCCCGTGACGCCCCAGAACTGGCCGTTCGCGGTGGTGGTGCCGTTGACCTGAACGTTGCCGGCGACGGTACCGCCCGTGAGCGGCAAGGCGGGCGTAGTCAGGCTGAGCGTGTTGGCAGAAAGCGTCAGCCCCGTTCCTACCGTCCAGGTCTGCCCTGCGGGTCCGGTGGGACCGGGCTGGTTTGTCGCGATCACCCACTGCGTCGTGTTCGGGTCCGCGTAGCGCACGAAGAGATTTGCGCTAACACTGTCGAACCACAGGTCACCCGGCGCAGGACTGGCCGGAGCCGTGTCGGAAACCGTGATCGAGGAACCGGACGCCCCGGCTGGGCCAGTCGCACCTGCGGGACCGGCAGGCCCAGTGGCTCCAGGCGCACCTGCGGGGCCTTGTGGCCCGGCAGGCCCCTGAGGGCCAGAAGCGCCGTCTGTGCCTTTTTCGCCCGATGGACCCTGCGGCCCGGGAGGCCCGGGAGGCCCGGCTGGTCCGGTTAATCCTGGTGGGCCGGCTGGCCCCTGCGTGCCCTGACCCACAAAGTCCCGCATCATATCGAGGCTGATATAGTGGGGAGTCGCTGTGATTGGGTAGAATGGGTGGATGAGCATGTCCCCGCGCGCTTCTGGGAACAGCGGCCACAGGTAGAGGTCGGTATCAACGGCCATAACGGTATGCTCTAATTAGCCGGATCGCCTGCGGTCCAAGGGACACTGTGCGTGTGTTACCGGTCTTATCACACCACTCTACCGTGCCAAGCAAATCGTCCGCCAGCGTCAAAACGCCCGTATTCACCTGCTCAAGAGTGTCCAATCGCACCGCGGCCCACCTTTTAGCATCCTCGCCAGCTATACGCACCCGCGCCTCCTCACGCAGCACTTGCGAATGGATCGTACTCCCACTCAACGAGAGGTCGATGGAACCCTTCGTAACCTGCATCGAGGTTCGGAACCACCGGATACGCGAAGGTTAGGGCGAGCGCATCGGCCCAATCGGGGCTGGGAACGCCCCGCGCCCGCATGTCCTGCTTGCGCTCCAGTTGGATCTCGTCCCGCGCGTTGAAGGCATAGGTTGGGCCGACTAACTGGTCCCGCAGGTCTTGTTCCTGCTCGATCGCACCAGTCACCAGCCAGGCGCGAAGGGCGCCCCACATCTCGGCGCGTTTGTTCGCGTACCGCTCACCTTCTGTCACGAAATCCGAGCGGTCAGCCCTGCCACCAAACTGCACATCGTGGACAGCCAAACGTAGCTGCCTACACCTATCCACGACACCACCACCCACGCCACCACCATCAATAAAAACAGCGTCAGCCCGTAGCGATTGTGCAAGCTCCACCACCCTCGATGCGAGAGTCATGGTGTCGAGGCCTCGGAGCCGTTGGGATGCGATGGATCGGGCATCTCGCCCTTTTCGGACGACGAGGACGCTTTCGTCGTCTCCGTACCGCGCAACATCAACCCCGATAATGAGAGGGTCAAAACGTTGGGCAACCGCTTCACGGGCCTGGGCTTCGGCAACAACGGCGGCGGAGATAAACTCGCTTTCTCCGGTGCGGGGAAAGACCCCTCGGACCCGGATGCGGAAGTAATCGGAGTCTTCTCCATAGGCTCGCTCCCACGCCAAGATTTGGGATTTGTTGGTGAAGGAGATTTGGCGAGCATCCACCTGAGTGGTCTGCCACCCGCTGTGTTCAGTGAAGAGTTCGCGGAAGCGTCCCGTCGATTTGGTGGGGTTGCCAAACACGAGCCAAAAACGCTCGGTATTCGCATCCGAGAGGAACCCAGAAGCGGTCTCCCAAATGATGGCCGGGATCGCGCTGGCCTCGTCGAACACCATAAACACCCGGCGGCCCTGGTTATGCAGGCCCGCGAAGGCTTCCGGGTTCCTCTCGGACCACGCCACCATATCGCACCTCCAAGTTTTGGCACGATCCGGGTCCACGGAGAAGAGGGCCGTGGCCTCGAGGCGAAAGAGGGTACGACCGATGAAGAGCCGATACCACTTCGCAAGTTCGACCCAGGTTTTGGTCTTGAGCTGTGTCTCGGTGTTGGCGGTCACGACCCCGCGTGTATCGGTGGAGGTGGACATAGCCCATAGGACAAGCCATGCCACCAACGCGCTCTTACCGACACCGTGGCCCGAGGCCGTTGCTTCCAGTACCGCCCGATCGACCGACAGCCCCGCCCCTACCCGCAAGAGGAGGGCGCGTTGCCACGGCTCCGGCCCGCTTCGGGTGTGAAGCTCTCCGGTGCCCCACTCAAACGCCCACTCCACAAACCCAAGCGGGTCTGATGCGTAAGCCGAGAGGTCAGCTATTAGTTGATCGAGGGGATCGTTCACAGAGGCGCCGTATCTCCTCTGCCGAAGCCTGGAGGCGACGATAGAGGTTAGGAGGGAGCGCCTCTGCGATGCGCAAGATGGAGTCGAGCGCATCGGTCAAAGACTGGTGCGCCCGCTCCTCACGAAGCCGGACACGCCACCCTTCGTCCGCAGCGACTCCAAGCGGCGTGTCCATGCTCCGCGATCCTTAGCTGTTCATGGCCTTGCGCCGCCGCAGGAACCCGGCCATGCCCAAAAGGCCTGCGCCGAGGAGGGCCAACGAGCCGGGTTCTGGCACCGATGTCGCACTCTTGATCTCGGTTTGGCCCCGGTTCAAGAGGGTAGCACCGGCAGTCAACGTCCCAGTAGCCTGCTCAGTCATAGAGAAGAGTGCGCCGTCAGCTACCGCCCCAGACCCGTTATGGCTGAAGCTGTCCGCGGCAAGGAGCGCGGTGGAGGTGAACGTGTCGATCAGCGATCCAGGGGTGTCACCCGCGTTATCTGCGCCCTGTCCATTGGCCGGGTCGTTGTACCAGTTAAGGGTGATGTTCGAGCCGACCGCGTTCTGCCACACCCCACTTCCCGCAGTAGCGAACTGCGTCACCGGGCCAATGAAGTTGTTGTCACTCACTGTGACCGTGACTGGGATCGAGGAGGCGGTTGTGTTTATGACGCTCAGCGAAGAGGTATTGAGGATGTCAATCGTGGGGCTCTTCGTGGAGGTCTGGATGCTTCCGTTTACCGTGACCCCATTGATCGTCTGATCCTGTAGTTGGAGGATGCCAGTAGTCGGGTTGGTGTCACACCCAGTGTTGTCAACGCAGAGGCCAGTCGTGCCTCCAAAGTCCCAAGCGATCTGGAGGGTAGCGTTGGCCGGCGCGGCGAGGGCCAGAAGGGCGATAGCGGCGGTAGCGGCGGTAGCTGTACGAAGCATAGTGGGGTTCCCCCTGAGAGGTTGTGGGAAAGTGCTTGCGGTCTAGGTTCTTCTCTGTAGTGCGGCCTTGCGGCCGCCTCACGGCCTTGCGGCCAGAGACTTACGAGCAAGGGCAGCGCATCGCACCCTCATCTCGCCAAAGTTCGCGCCAACCAGCATCCACTCTCGGCGATCCGTGTAGAGGGCTAGTTGGCGGGATGCCTGTTCCGCGACCTCCAAGGAGTCGAGGAGATTGGCGAGGGCTTCGCGCTCGGTGAGGGCGGCAAGGCCCAGAGGGGAGTCGGGAGCGTACATTGGTTATCCTTGGTCTGCCTGCATACACACGGTACGCAGGGCACCAATAGCGCACACAAGCGTCCGCACAGCACCCAGTACGCGCTGCACACTTGACGCGGCGGTTATACGTCGCCATAAGCTATCGGCAGCAATTCTGCCACCCCGTACCTGCCGAATTGGCTCCTCGCCACCGGCGAACATTCTAGCGGACCTCTTCGTGTTGCATTGCTTCGATAGCGGATTGCGCCTGCTTCCTCACCCAGTTACGGACATCTTCCGAAGCGTTCTCCCAAACCGGGGTCGGTGCGCGCCAGTGAGTGCGATAGATGGCTCGCGCCACCTGTTCGATGAGTTCGTTATTCATCGTTCGCGCGGCTCCTGGTCGATGACCGGAGGTCGTGCGCCCCGGGCGCGGTCCAGGCGCTCCCCGATGTTCAAGTTCAAGTTCTTATTCACTGACCGCGAAACCGGGGCCATTCCAGCGCGATCCGCGAACGCCTTGAACACATCGAGGGCGACCGCGACCGGAACCGCGTCCGGGTTATCCAGCAGCTGTTCGTGGATGTGTTGGCCGTAATCCGCGGCGACACCGAGCCACAGGGCCTCAAGGTCTCGCGCCGCGTCCCGTTGCTCCAAGCGGTATGCTTCGCATAGTTCAGCGAAAAGGGGATCGCGTTTCAGCGAGGAGATGCGCGAAAGCGCATAGCCGGTCAGATGGGAGACTTCCGTCTCGTTGAGCCCTCGGGCCAGGAGCCGCGCCGCTGTGTGGTGGCTATCGCGCAGCCGGGAAACGGCCGGGGGAGTCCCTCTCGGAACAACATCCCCGGCCGTAACCTCTCGAACCACCCCACACAGCTCGAGATCCAGTCCCACGCTTCGCCTCCTTGCGGCACGGGCCACTACTAATGGTAGCATATGCGCCAACGGCGCACAAGCGCCGGGTCAACCAGAAAGTGACACGAAGCGGCACAATCGTACAAGGGACCGAGAAATCCCGCCGTAGGCGGGAAGGGTGCATAAGTCGGTTTTCGACCAAGGTGTATGCCACTGTGTGTGTTACCCCCGACCTGCACCAAATTGGAGGACGCAGTGCTTCCACGATGATGCCCCCCGCCTCGACGGGGCCGGCCCCCCGAGGGTGGCGATCCCCGACCGATGGCCGTGCGACGCCATCCCGTGACCGTGGGTGCGCCCGACGCCATGCGCCGCTATGTGGGTGCGCCCGACGCCCTAAGCGCGTCACGGAGGCGCGCTCGTCATTTGCGGCCCATGTGCGACGGGATGTCGCAGACCACAATAAGCATTAGCCACACTGTCCCCACTATGTCATTGTGCGCCTGTCACCTCGTCATATGTGGTGATCGTCCGATAGGACATGGGGTGCGGACCGTAGGCTCTCGATCCGCGCGCACCCCATGATACTGGTTTTCGGCGCAATGTTCCTCTACGAGGCGGACTATGTGCGCCTCGAACCCACACAAGGAATATCCCACTCATGGCTTCAATCACAATCGACCTACCCGACACCATCACCATCCCACTCGGGCGCAATAGCGTTTACGGCACACTCGATGTAGATGTCGAACGCTTGCCACACAACGCGCTTGAGTACGTTTGGTCCTATGGTCTCCGTCAAGTCATAAACGACGCGATGGCGACCAAGGTCGATAAGGATGGCAACGCTCTAAGCGACCGAGAAGTTGGCTTGAAAGCCTATGATAAGCTCCAAGCCTTGTACGCGGGCACATTGCGTATGCGTGGCGAAGCGATTGCGGCGGATGCCTACGAGGCCGAAGCAATCCGCGAGGCAAAGCGTCACACTATCTCGGTGTTCACCAAGGCGGGCCTCATGAAGAACATCCCGAAGGGAACCGAAAACCGCATGATGTTTGTTATCAACCGCGAACTCACGGCTAAGGGCAAGTCGGAAATGACCGAGTCCGCCTACCTTGCCAACTTCTTCACAACCAAGGTTGGCGAGGCAATCATCGAGCGGGCGCGGAAGACCGTCGATGAGCGCCGCGAACTAGCAACGGACATAACGGACTTTTTCGCGGACTAACTAGGGAGCGGGGGCGAAAGCCCCCGAACTAACGATGGATTACGACTACGAATACATAGAGGGTCAACCGTGGCGCGCACCCTATTGGCGCGTATGGGATGGTCTCTACGAGGCCTTCGGGGCCTCGCTAGACGAGGCGATCGACGAATTGCACCGCAACATGGGAGACCAGGACGAATGAGCGACCAAGAGATCTACGAGCAATGGCTGGCTGCATACGAGAACATAGATACGCGGCGCATCACCGGGTACATTAGTGCCGACAAGGCCGATAAGCTGATACGCAACATGGAGGAACGGCTAGGGGTCAATACCTGGTCGGTGCTACGATGGCATCGCGCCCAGAATGAATGGTACAAGGCGGAGGAGGGGGCTTGAGCCCCCTCTTTTTCGTGCCCGATCCACTCAATTTTAGCCAAATGCCGTCGATCGGTCGGTCGAGCGTTCCCCTTTCGGTCCCATTTCGGCCTTCAGCCGCTTTCCCGCCGCTTCGCTTTCCCGCCGCTTCGGGGCTCCCGCCGCTTAGAGTTCCGCCTTTGTTCGCTGTTCCCCGCCGCTTATCCCTGCGACACCTGAACGGCCTGTGAGATCCCGATTAGGAGCCTGTTCATGCCTCGCGTACTAGCGTTAGGTTGGGGTGCCTACCCCCTCCCCACCAATTAGTTGTACAGTAATTTGTTGTTTTTTTTTTTTTTTTTTTAAATAAAGAAGAAGAAGGAGGAGGAAGCCGCCAACAAATCGTATGCACCAACGCGAGGCCATAGCAGGCTCCTACACGCCTCTCACAGTCCTGCACACATTCCCGCCGAGATTGTTGACACGTCACACGCGCCGTGCTTTGCTACGCTTGCACACGCTTCTTGAAGTGTGCATGATGCTCAATAGCCAGAGGAATACCAACGTGAAACGACTCGACCCCACCCTCCGTTTCAGCGACGTAGTTCCTGTATGGGAACAAATCCTCCGTGACAAAGGCGGCGTGCTCGAAACAGACAGCGATAACGAAACCATAGCCCTCATCTATCGCCTTAACCAGTACCGCAAGATCGTCCGAGAACAAAGCGATAAAGGCTGGACCGACTACGATCGCTACGTTGTTCGCCGCGGCCGCCTCTGCGTTCACATAGAGCCGCGTATGAATATCAACCTCATAGCCCGCATGACGCGCCTCGATGGCTCCCCCATCACTCCACGAGAGATCAAACCAAACCCGCTCGACAACAACGCGAAACGCTTCGTTGAAGCGGATGAGGAAGAACTCTCTCCGGAGGCCAAGAGAATACAGGAAGAAATGAAGAACCTAAAACCCCGGGCCGACGCGCTGAGGATTAAGCCATGAGAGGTTTCTACGATTACGAAGAAATTCGCCGTCTCGATGCAAAACTGGATGGGCTTTCTAGCAGGATAGCTGCGATAGAACAGATCGTAATGTACCAAGATGACATACTCCGAGGTATCTGGTACCTCATGGAGGAAATTGTGTCTAAAGAGAAACGTGAGAATTGGTACGCTGAACTAATGGATAAGAAAAAGAAGTAACGTCCTCATTCGCGCCCCCACAGTGGTTTTTGTGGGGGCGCCCCCGCTTCGCGGACAGTTAATCGGCGGTGGCCCACAACCTGCTTGACAAACCCGCGCATTCGTGTATAATGTGTGCGGTGCGGCGAGGTGGCGGTCGAGGGGATCGCCAGCCGCACCCCCCGAGGAAGCCCCACAATGTCTGATCCCACCATCCCAGGTTACTACGTAACCGCCCTCATTCGCACCGACAACTGGCCCTATGCAACCACCTCCATTGTGGGAGGGCCGTACCGCGATCCACCTACTCAGGTAAATGAAAACGAGAAGATCCGCTATTGGAACGGAACCAACTGGACACTACGCGGACTCTTAAAGGATCACGCCTGATGAACCCCACCATCGCAATCCAGGGAGAACACTTCGTGCTCTCCTTCGAGGCACACACTATCCGCATCCCCCTCCGCGATCCCGATAAGCTGATCGCGGTCCTCAAGGCCCGTCAGCGCGGGGCGCTCCGCATCGCCGAGGCCGGCTCACCGGTCCAGTCGATGATCGACCGGCCTACCGAGCGGGCGCAAATCGACGCCTTCTGCGCGAACCGTCGCGACGCCACCTTCGCCGAGCTTGGCTTATGACCCCCCTATCCATCGCCCAATCACTCAATTCGTGGTGGCTCCATCGCTACGGCGCCGACTCGATGTCAGGTAATTGCGGCAAACTTGCGTACCGCCTCGCCGCCCGACTTCCTGGCTCCCAGGTGGTTAGCGGTTCCTTCCGCGACCATCGCGGTAATCATGCCTGGGTCGAACACCACGGACAAATCCTCGACCCTTCCGTCTCACAATACGGTGACTATCCAGTCCTGGGCGACCCCACCAATTACCTGGAGCGAACCCGCACTACACCCTGAGTAGTCCTTCGGCATCGGGGCTTCGCCCCGACCAAACAATCCCTCGCTTCGCGGTCGAAGACCGGAGAAGTGGTCCCCATCCCACCAAAGAGGCCCACCTATGGACCCAGACATCACCATGATGATACCTGGTTTCCTTGTATTCGCTTTCCTCTTCGGCGTCTACGTCGGCCACTCGGTTGCCAACACACCAGGCAACCGTTTCATCGTTTGGCTCGAAGAGAACCGTAAACAGGCGGCCGAAGGCCGCACCACAGAGAAGTGATCCCCATGCTCATCGACGAAGAAATCGCCTCCCTCATCAACAACCTTCTCCCGCTCTTGCGGGAGCGGGGCATTCGCCACACATCCCTCTTCACCGACGGCGAGCCCCGCATCTACCTATCGAGCGGCCCATGGCGCAACGAGGCGAAGGGTGAGGGCAGTTCGCCCGCCGAAGCCCTGGCGACGCTCGACGCCGCCCTGGGCGACCGCGACCTTCTCGAGACCCTCTACTAAGCGGGCCAGGAAATGGCCCGCTTAACACGCCCCGACCTCTCACAGCTCATCCACCTCGTCCACGAGAAGGTCGCGCGGTTCAAGCCACACTCGAACGAGTCCGCGGAGATGTTCGCATTTCGCATCAAGAACTGGCGCGATCTCCTGCAAAAGTTGCAGGAGATCTTCGAGGAGGAAGGGCGATGACCCGCCGCATAATTACCGCGCCGCCCATTGCCGACCGTCGCTGGGACTGGTCGGCAATGGAGGATGGGTATGAGCCAGGCGATCCGATTGGGCGCGGGGCCTCGGAACTCGAGGCCATCGCCGATCTCCAGGAACAAATCATGGAACTGTGGGCCGGCTACGAGGAGTGGCTCGATGCCCAAGCGCTGGCGTGGGACGAGGAGACGGATCGGTGATCGGCAGGTACAATCGCACCTCGCCGCTTCCTCTTCGTCGCATCGAGTGCGCCCGCTGCAAGGCGCCGGTCGCAACGCGGTCCTCCTTACGCAAATACTGCGATGAGTGCATCCGGCGCCTCAAGATCGAGGCGGCCACGAAGCGTCGCCACAGGAGGCGCAATGCCTGACCATCACTTAACGGTGGAGGGCCGCGAGGCCCTATCCCGCGCCCACAGCGCCGAATTGGTGGGCGTCCTCCGACTCAAGAACGGAGACTTTGCCCTCTATAACCATGCCAAACACTTGGTGATGATTGTCGATCTCGAGGATATGATCCACATCCTCGCCACTTGGCCCCCATTCCCACCGCTGGTGGCGCCACCGAAGGTGGACCTCAGTGACCTAGGAATACTCTGATGTTGTGGTACGCCATCTCCCCCAACGCCAGGGATTTGTTGGGCCTCATCCCCTCCTTCCTCGTCGAGGACGACCCGCGGCCCGCTCGCACGCAGATAGCGGATCGCTACGTTGCAGGCTGGCAAGCGATGCCCGGCTTTCGCCTCGGCGAGAGCATGGACCTTCTCTACGAGGGCGATCCGCCCCTTGCGCCTGCGGCATGGACGCGCCTCCGCGACGAGCTGATCGTCGTATACCCTTACGGTTGGATAGCCATCATCCAGCCTGATGAAACCTTTGAGGTCGCACGGTGCGACTAGGGAGCGGCCTCGACGAGGCTACGAAAGCACTTTTCGTTGCATCCGAACTACTCATTCATGCTATGGAGCAAGAAGTATGACTAAGCAAGACCGCGCCAACCTTCAGGCAGCTATCAACGCGGCGCAAGAGGCGATCGACAAAGCAGTCCTCGACGCGCGCGATATCATCGAAGATGAGGATGACGAAGATGTGGTGGAGGCGATGGAGGGCCTCCTCGACGAGTTGGATACGCAGCTCCCGGCGGTCGCCGACTACTTCCCCGACGACGCGAAGCCATAGCAGCTCGTAAGGAGGCAGAACGTGTTTACACCAACCGCTGAACAAGTTGCCATCGTAGAGGCAGCCACTAAAACCAGCGATAACATCCTAGTGAATGCACTTGCCGGAGCAGCTAAGACAACGAGCCTTGAATTGGTATGTCGAGCTATAACGACTATCCCAATTCTGTCGTTGGCTTTCAACAAGCGTATTGCCACTGAAATGCAAAAACGCTTGCCAGGCCATGTCCAATCCCAGACGATGAACTCATTAGGTCACAGGGTGTGGGGCCAAGCAACAGGCAAGCGCCTCTCGATCGACACCAAGAAGATGCACACGATCCTCACCACCGCAATCCGCGCCCTCCCGAAAGGGCGCCAGGAGGCCGCATGGGAAGATATGTCAGACACGCTTGGTTGGCTCCGCGCGGCCAAGCGGGACGGATACGTTCCGCCCAAGTGGCGCGGATCGTCGCGTTTCAACGCTGGGACGCTACGCGAGTGGCTCGAGCCGTACCCAGAGGAGCCCACGGACCTTCAGTGCGAACTGATCGACGAGGCCCTTTGCGCCTCGATCGACGCGGCGTATGCGGGCGGCCTCGACTTCGATGACCAAATCTATATGCCCGTATGCTTCGGCGCCTCGTGGCCCCGCTTTCCCCTGGTGATGATAGATGAGTTCCAAGACCTTAACGCTCTCCAACACGAAATGCTGGCTAATCTTGCCGGGAAGCGGCTCATCGGGGTTGGAGATCCTTGGCAAAGTATTTATGGCTTTAGAGGAGCAAAACAGAACGGGATGGCCGCAGCTCAAACAAGGTGGAACATGCGAGAACTTGCCTTATCTACGACCTTTAGAGTTCCACGTTTGGGAGTGGAGAGGGCTTGGTTTCGAGTTCCGCATATGCGCTGGCGAGACGGTGCTCCTGAAGGGGTCATTGCCTCGCTTGAAGGGTGGGACGAAAGCACTATTCCAGATGGTGCCGCAATTATCTGTCGTAATAACGCGCCTCTTTTCCGAGCTGGGCTACGACTTCTGGGTCGAGGACGACACATAAAGCTGGTAGGGATGGATATCGGGGCCGGATTGCTTCGCATCCTCAAGAAGTTGGGGCCGCTCGAGATGGCGTCCATCCAGATGGAGGGCGCCATCGAGAGGTGGCAAAGCGATGCGCTCCGGACCGCTAAGAGCGAAGAGACGGTCTACGAGCGCGCCGAGTGCCTACGTGTCCTCTGTGCGCCGCAACACGACAACTGGACCCTTCGGAGCGCGATTGCGCGAGCCGAGGGCCTTTTCAAGCAGGAGGGCCCGATCCAGTTGATGAGCGGCCACAAGGCCAAAGGGCTCGAGTATGAGACGGTGTTCCACCTCGATCCCTGGCGGGTGCCTTCCCGCTTTGCTCGAGAGGGCACTGAGGAATACGAACAGGAATTGAACGTAAAATATGTAATCGAAACTCGGTTCAAACAAAATCTGTTCCTGATCGACAACGAGGGATGGACATGAGATCAGTCCGAAACTTAGCGCACCTCGATCGAGATACCGGCTACCGCTGGACGGACGCGGACCCAATCGTCGAGTTCCTGCGTAACGACATCACGGACAGCGGGTGGTCCGCTACCTACCTTGCAGAGCGGGCTGGCGTCTCGGTCACAACTGTGACCAATATACAGAAAGGCAAGACCCGTCATCCTTGGAATAGCACAGTTGAAACCCTTCTAGCAGCTTTGGGGTGGGGGAGGCCCATCCGGCGCATATCCCCCGACTAACAATACGGGCAGTACTTACGATTTGGGTTGACGCGCATACGCGCATAGACTATGTTGTAGGGGTCCAATCACGGACCCCCATAGAGGAGTTTACAAGTGGCACAGCTTACCATCAAAGGCCAAATCTTCGACATCGCTGACGATCCGTCCATCGCTCCCGGCGTCCCCCTCACCGAAGGCATGGCCGCGACGCTTCAGCAGACCCGCCGCGAGAACATTCGCAACAACATGGCGAAAAAGGTCGAGGAAGCCCTGAATGGGTCCGGCGATCTGGCCCCGGGCAAGTACGAGGAGCTCCAGAAGCTCGTCGCGGAGTACGCAGACAAATACGAGTTCGGTGTCCGGCAACCCGGCTCTCCACGCGTTACCGATCCGGTCGAGAAGGAGGCCCGGCGCGATGTCTCCGAGGCCATCAAGGCCGCTTACTTCCGCCGTCACGGAGAGAAGCTCAAGGGCGACTCCCTCAACGAGGCGGTCGAACAAGTACTGGCGAGCCCAAAGGGCGACACTTACCGGGAGCGGGCGCGGGAGCGCATCCGCGAGCGGGAAGCAGCTGGCGAGGATGTCCTCTCGGCGACAGGCCTTGCTGCCTAAGAAGCGGCGGAGAGTGTGTAAAGTGGACCCCCTCACGGGGGTCTACCTGCTCCCGGCAGGCCATGCATAGGGGTAGGCCGCCCAAAGGAACTACTGCCCCGTCGCTTTTAGCGGAGTTGGTCGCTCTCTGGGCGCGCGCCGCGGCTTCGCCTCTGGGCATAGTGATTGAGTCCCAGCGGCCGAACGCCCTTGCACAACACCTCTACGCGGCCCGTCGCGAGGTGGGCGGCTTCCACGATCTCCGGGTCGTCGAGGACGACGGACGGGTTTGGATTGTCCCCAGATAAAGGAATGCGAAGCATGATGAAAAGTCCCGAGAAGCTCACACGACACCAAATTCTCCTCTTTGAGGGAGATTTCGACAAACTGTCCGACATCTATCGGCGTCGGCGGGCGACCGAGGTCATTCGGACGCTGGTGCGAGAGCACTTGCGCCGCGTTGACTCCCGCTACCGCGAACGCCTGGCGACGCAACCGAGGCTTGATCCGATCACCCTCGAGGAGATAGAGGCGTGAGCCGCATCACCACCGACCAGGCCATCAGCATGGCTAACAGCTTCTGCAATAAGAACGCCATCTCCTCTTGGAAGAAGCGTGAGGCTCTATCCATATTGATAGCAGAGGTCTACTACCTGGGCTACGAGGCCGGGATTGATGATCTCAAAGATGCCATCAAGAGGAAGGAGCGCACCAATGTCGGATGAGAAGCCCGAAACCCTTGCCGAACTCTTCGCCCGCGATCCATTCTCCTACTCCAAGCAAGATTTGGATCGCCTGATCACTTACTACCGCGAGTCGCGTCGCACCTTCACCCTCACTGGGAAGGGTGTGAAGGAGAAGCAGGTGGTAGATCTCAAGGATTTGGGGATTTTGTGATGCCATCGCCGTCTCCGCGCACTAAGAAGGATAGAGTGTTAAAGCTCTTCCAGGATAGTAAGAGGGTAGGTGATTGCATAATCCCTCCTAATAGACCTGGGCCTCGAGGATACGTCTATATCAACTACCAGTATACTCACTATCGAGCGCATCGACTTGTCTGGGAGGTAATCAACGGCGAAATATCCGAGGATGATCTGATCCTGCACCGATGCGACAATAGAGTATGTATCAACCCTAAGCATCTCTATCTTGGTGATGCAATGGAAAACACGACTGATATGATGGAGAAGTGCCGTGGAGCAAATCAATATCAAAGAGGATATGGCTGGAACATCGGTGGAGACAACCGTGGACACCGCACTCGTTGAAAGTCAATTTCTTCCAGATGGGCGGCAATGGGCCTGGAACCATAGTTCGTTGGAACCGGCCAAGAGCTGCCCGCGAAAGTACAAATACATGGTCATCGACGGCTGGCGGCCGAAGTCCTCATCGGACGATATGATCTTCGGCTCCCACTACGCAAAGGCCCTCGAGATGTACCACCGTTGGAGGGCTGACAGTGTGTCCCACAAAGACGCGCTCGAGAACGTATGTTTCGCCACCCTGGCGGATACCAAAACTTGGGTGTCTGCGCACAACGCGAAGACTCGAGAGACCCTCCTTCGGTCGATCGTGTGGTACCTGGATACCTTCGAGAACGACCTGTGTAAAACCGTCGTGCTGGCGGACGGCCAGCCCGCAGTCGAACTGTCCTTCCGCTTCCAGCTCGACGCGGACATCATGCTGTGCGGCCACCTAGACCGGATAGTGTCATACGCAGGCGATTACTACGTCCAGGACCAAAAGACTACGGGTGCAACGCTGGGCAGCTACTACTTCCGCCGTTACAATCCCTCTGACCAGATGTCTCTCTACACGATAGCGGCGGAGGTGGTGTGGCATCAGCCAGTCAAGGGTGTGATGATCGACGCTGCGCAGATCGCGGTGGGGTTCACACGGTTCGAGCGTGGGTTTACCTTCCGTACCCAGGCCCAGAACGACAAGTGGCTCGCGGATGCCCGTTACTGGATACATCGTACTTGGGAGGCCGAAGCCGCTGGGTGGCCCCTCAACGATGCCGCCTGCATGATGTATGGGGGCTGTCCGTTCCGCGAAGTGTGCTCGAAAGACCCCTCCGTCCAGCGACAGTACCTCGAGACGTTGTTCGAGCGCCGGCCTGACAACCCGTTGGCGCGATGAGAGGATGCGCATAGTGGCCGAGTTCCAACATTTTGGAGAAATAGGATGCCTAGCGCCGCCGACCACCAATCCTCCGCTTTCGTCAAACTCCTCTACATCGGCGACAGCGGGACGGGCAAAACAACGTCCCTTGCCTCCCTCGTAGAGGCCGGGTATCACCTGCGTGTCCTCGACTTCGACAATCTTCTCGACCCGCTGATCCAGATGGTCCGGCGCTCCGCATCCGCGAAGCTGGACGCGATCCAATACATGAGTTTCAGGGACAAGTTCCGCACCACCCCTAACGGCCCGATCATCGACGGAGTTCCAACCGCATACATCGGCTCCATGAAGGCGATCGACCTGTGGGAGGACGCTTCTGTCCCCTCGAGTTGGGGAAAGAAGCACATCTTAGTGATCGACTCCCTAACCACCATGTCCCGCTCCGCTTATTGGTGGGCCAAAGGGCTGCTGGGCGCGGCGACGTTCGCGGAGGGCGTCCCGATCAGGGGCGTGCGACCCGAGCAGTTCTACCATACCGCCCAGCAAGCCCTCATGAACACGATCGCCTACGTCACCGCTGAGTCCTTCGGGGCCAACGTGATCGTGATCGCTCACGTCAAATACATGGAGCGGGACGGCCAAACCAAAGGTTTCCCGGTCGCAGTCGGTAACGCCATATCTCCGGAGATACCCAGCTACTTCCCCTCTGTTGCCTTGGCGACGAAGAGCGGGACTCGCCGGTTGATCCGAACCCGGTCCACCAACATGATCGACCTCAAGAACCCCCGGTCCTTCGACATGGCAGAGGAGTTCGATATGGAGGACGGGCTTGCCCGCTTTTTCAAAGCCGCGCTTTCTTAAGCGCGGGGCCTCGAAGTGAAAGGAGAATGTGCAGCCTACACAAAAAACTGCTTGCAAAACACCCCGATTTGATGTAAGATGCTAGTCCTCACAAGGGAAAGACCCCAACCATGCCAAACCTACATGAACTGATCGAACAAGAAGCCAAAACCAATCTCGAAGACATCAAGGAGGTGCCGCCGATCCCGGTGGGTTCCTACCTGTCACAGATCGTTGGGAACTACGAGAACGTTAACTCCACACGGAAGCAGACGGCGGGCATCCAATTCACCGTCCGTTTGATCTCCGCGATGCAAGATGTCGATCAGGATGCGCTGCGCGAGTATCTCGATGCGACCAACCAGACCCTTCACGACGTAACCATTCGTCACACCATCTGGGAGTCGCCCTACGCGATGTCCACGCTTAAGACGTTCCTCCTTAACACCCTTGGCCTCACCGGGCCGCTTAAGGAGTCGTTGTCGCGGGTGCCGGGCCAACAGCTGCTCGTATCTATCACTCACCGCCCGATGCAGTCGGATGACGGAACGATGCGCTTGATGGCACAGATCGGATCAACCGCCCGCGCCACCTAAAGGGAGGGGGAGGGCGAAAGCCCTCCCACCATTTATGACATCAGGTATCTTCCATAGCTTCCCGCTCGATGATATTATCATCGACCGCCATAACAGACAGCGTAAATCTATTGACTCTAAACACATAACCGATCTTGCCAGTTCCATATCAGAGAACGGCCTCATTCATCCAATAGTGTTGACACGAGACGGCTTGTTGGTAGCTGGGGAGTGCCGGACGCTTGCGGCGCGAAGCCTTGGATGGACTCATATAGCTGCACAATATCAAGATGAGGTTGATGAAGAAACGTTAGCTGCTATAGAGTTTGAAGAGAATGTTAAGCGGAAGGATATAGAGTGGCAAGATAGAGCTGAAGCCATTCATCGTATGCACGAGATATTCAAGAAGAAAAATCCTGGTTGGCGTACCGAGGATACTGCGCGTAGGGCAGGGCTGTCTACTACTACAGTCAAAGAACATATCATCGTTTATGAAGAGATGCAAGACGATCCTGAGATAAGAGCCGCGTCTGTATTCTCGGCGGCTAAGAATAGTGCAGCACGGAAGGTAGAGCGGCGAGTACAAGATGCGATTATACACACGGGTCGAAAAACGACCGATACACACCAGTCCCCCATCCTAACCGCCAACTTCCACCTTTGGGCACCCCTCTACACCGGCCCCAAGTTCAACCTGATCCACTGCGACTTCCCCTACGGTATAGACGCAGACCAACATCAAGGCCAAAACTCCCAGCTTCACGCCGAGTACACCGATACCGCTGACACTTATTGGTTCCTCTTGGATACCCTAACCATCCACCTCGATAAGTTCTGCGCCGAGTCTGCCCATCTATTCTTTTGGTTCTCTCCGCAGCACTATACCCGAACTTTGGCGGCGCTCGAAAACCTTGATGACTTCAAGTTCGATCACTATCCACTGGTTTGGCAACGAGGTGAAAATGAGGGTATCGCTCCAGACCCTGCGCGACGACCACGCCGAGTTTATGAGACGGCGTTCTTTGGCTGGCGAGGTGACCGAAAGATCATCCGAACCAAAGCTAACTCTATCGTTGCCCCAACAAGCCGAGAAATTCATCCCCACGAAAAATCCATCGTCGCTCTTCAACACTTCTTCGAGATGTGTGTCGATGGGAATACCCGCCTCTTTGACCCAACCTGCGGAAGTGGGTCCGCACTCCGAGCCGCCCGTGCCCTCGGCGCCAGGGACGTGTTTGGACTCGAGTCCAACCCCGAGTACGCCGATGCCGCCCGCCGTGCCCTCGATCCCTGATCGCGTCATCGTGCGCCCCGCTGAGAACGGTATAGAGGTCATCACCTACACTAAAGAGGGTGTCGCCACAGTGGCCGTAAGTCCGCGCCGTGCCCTCCAACTCGCCCACGACCTCATTTGCAATGCTCTCAGGATGTCAACGCCGTGACTCGCATGGTTCTCCTGGGCGAAGCCTACGGTGCCAACGAGTCCGAGGCGAAGGCGCCTTTCGTCGGAGCCACAGGAGCCCTTCTCTTTAAGCTCCTTACCGAGTCCGGTGTGGTAACGCCGGACCAGGGTCGCGCCTTATCCGGCGCTCTCTGGGCGCGGCAGTATCGCCGCCGCGATGCCATCCTGCTGGATGCAGGCATCCGCCTGACCAACGTCTTCAACTTTCAGCCCCCTTCCAATCGGATAGACGCGCTCTGCGGCCCTCGCCACGACGGGCTTCCACCCATCCGCGCCGGAAAGTACCTCCGTGCCGAGTTCTATCCCGAGCTCGAACGGCTTCGCGAGGAGTTGGCCGCATGGAGGCCGAACATCTTGGTCGGCCTCGGGGCGACCGCCTTGTGGTTCGCTACTGGCGCGGGTCAGATTACACGCAAGCGCGGCACCATCAGCGACACCCCTTACGGTAAGTTCCTTGCCACCTTCCACCCTGCCTACCTGTTACGCGGCGCAGCCAACATGCGGCCCATCGTCATCAGCGATCTCATTAAGGCTCATCGCGAGTCTGCTACCGCCACAGTAAGCCGTCCCGATCGCACCATCTACATCCCTGAGTCTGTCGAGGACATCATCGACGCCTTCCGGCAGATCGAACGGAGTCGATTGCTCGCAATCGACATCGAGACGGCTAAGGGCCAAATCACTTGCATCGGCTTCGCGTGGGAGCAAGGCCAAGCCCTCGTCGTGCCAATCTGGGACAACACCAAGGGTGACAACAGCTATTGGAGTGAAGTCGATGAACCCCTCGTTTGGGAATGGGTCAGAAGAATTTGCGGATTGCCAGTGCCTAAAGTCTTTCAAAACGGCCTCTATGACCTCCACTATATCTGGCGCGGATACGGTATTACAGTCGCAAATTGCCTTCATGATACAATGCTACTCCATCACGCCCTCCAGCCAGAAGTGCAGAAAAGCCTTGGATTTCTTGGTTCGCTGTATTCAGACGAGCCCGCCTGGAAACAGATGCGACATCGCACCACGTTGAAGAGGGAAGACGTATGATCCCCTTCCGCCGCGTTATCGTCGAGTCTCCTTACCGCGCACTGAACTCCCGAATAGCGCGACGCAACATCACATACGCCATCTCCGCAATGAAGAACTCCATCAACCGTGGCGAGGCTCCATTTCTATCCCACCTCCTCTACCCCGATGCTTTGGACGATACCGTCCCTTACGAGCGTGAACTTGGCATCACTTTGGGATACGCATGGTGGGCATCAGCCGAGGCGGTGTGCTTCTACTGCGACTTCGGCTGGTCGATGGGGATGGTCAACGCAAAAATACTGGCGCAATCACGCCATATCCCGATAGAGGAACGCTACATTGCGCAAGATCGCGACCAGAACTATTGACCCCGAGCGGTTGTCGCATAATGATGCCCTCTGGGTCTACAACGGCCTTGACTGCTGCATAACCCACGAGGTACTTGGGGCATTGCTGCCCCAAGTGACCGAGGTTATCGGGGCAACGTACCGCTTCAGCCGCGATCTGCAAGGTCCGATCCTCGAGATGAACACACGCGGCCTCCGCGTAGATCTGTGGCGAAGGGACGAGGTGCTCGCCGACTATCGCACCAAGATGGTGACGCTCGAGCAACAACTGGATGCCTTGGTCCGCGACGGTATCAGCTTCTCCGAGTGGCGTGCCACCTCTTCTTGGCGCTCCAACAAGGATATGTGCCAGCTTCTCTACGAGAAGTTGGGCCTCCCGGTGCAGCGGAAGCGTCGGCCAGATGGTTCCTCCGGCCCAACCGCCGATCGTGACGCCCTCGAGAACCTTGAGTGTTACATGCTGGCCGAGCCAATCATCAAGCACGTTTTCGCACTCCGCGACCTCGGCAAGAAAGTGTCATTTCTCCAGACAGCAGTGGACCCAGATGGCCGCTTGCGTACCTCGTTCAATATCGCCGGGACCACTACCGGACGCCTTGCGTCCTCTTACAGTGACTTTGGAACGGGAACCAATCTACAGAACGTCGAGAACCTCCTTCGCTCCGTCTTCGTAGCTGATCCCGGCATGAAGTTCTGCAACATTGACCTCGAGCAGGGTGACTCGCGGGGCGTCGGCGCTATCCATTGGAACCTGTTCCGCGACGGGCGCTACCTAGACGCCTGTGAGTCCGGGGATTTGCACACAGAAGTAGCGCGAGGAGCCTTTCGTCACCTCCCTTGGACCAACAATGCCAGCGATGACCGCGCGATAGCCAACCAGCATTTCTACCGATCCTTCACTTATCGTGACGCAGCAAAGCGCCTGGGACATGGGACGAACTATCAGGGCCAAGCCGATAAGATGTCCCGCGCGACACACATTCCTATCACTCACATCAAATCCTTCCAACAAAACTACCTTGAGAAGTTCCCGGCCTTCCCACTGTGGTGGCGGTGGGTTCAAGAGGCCCTTCGCGATACCCGCCAGATCACCACGATCCTTGGACGCCAAAGGCATTTCTTGGGTGACTGGAAAGATGCAGAAACGATCCGGCAAGCGGTCGCCTACGAACCCCAATCAATTACAGCGGACACCATCGACCGTGGCCTGCTTGCGATTTGGCGCGGCAATCGCGTCCAGATGCTCTTGCAAGTGCATGACTCGGTGCTCTTCCAATTTCCCGAGCACCTCGAACACGAGGTGGTCCCGTGGGCGCTTGCACAGATACAACAAGAGGTAGCCCTGAAGGGCGGGCGGACCTTTGTGATCCCTGGCGACGCCAAATGCGGTTGGAATTGGTCCGATGACCACTCCGACCCTGACGCGCTTCGTAAGTGGAGCGACCCCGCGCGTCCGCAGCGACGCACCCGCAACCCCTCTTTTCCCTGATGGAGCCGCGTCGTGGCTGCTGCAACCAATATAGCTCCCTTCTTAATGCCGGATCGACAACTTGCATCATGGATGTCAGGGTTTCTCGAGTACACAGAAGGCATTCAATCCCCGCTGATCCATCGGCGATGGGCAGCTATCGCGACTGTGGCCGGGGCTATGGAGCGCAAGGTGTGGCTACGCTCCCAGGGCGAGAACATCTACCCAAACGTCTATGTGTTCCTGGTCGGTCCCCCTGGGACAGGGAAGACGAGGGCCTTGATGGCCTGCTGGCGCTTGTGGAACACTCTCGAGGGCTACCATGTTGCCGAGATCTCCTTGACCAAAGCCGCCCTCATCGACCGCCTCGCGGAGGCGACCCGCCAGGTCTACACCGGCGGTATCGAGGACTACAACAGCCTTCTGGTCGCCGCGCCAGAGCTTGGCGCCCTCTTGCCGAGCTACGACAGCGACTTCATGAACACCCTGACCCACCTCTACGACGGCCACCTTTACACCGAGCGCCGCCGCTCCGCCAAACAGGACTTCCAACCCATCCTAAACCCAAACGTCAACCTCGTGGCTTGCACCACACCCGGCTTTTTGACCTCCGCGATGCCCGCGTCCGCGTGGAATGAGGGCTTCTTATCGCGTGTGTGCATTGCCTACTCTGGAGAAGTCGAGATCAAAGAGTTCGACCTCGCGGAGTCGAACCCGCACCACGGCAATGTCCGACTTCGCGATGCCCTGATCCATGATCTCCGCAAAATCAGCGAACGCACCGGGAAGATCAGCTGGACGGAGCGGGCCATCGCCACAGCGGAGGACTACAACCGACGCGAGTTCGACATAGTAACAGACAGTGGTGTGCCGCTGCTGCCGAAGCCAACGCATCCCCGCCTGATGCACTACAACACCCGCCGTCCAGTTCACTTCCTAAAACTATGCATGATCTGTGCCATCGACCGTGGCACCGAGCATATAGACCTGCCCGATGTCCTGTCCGCCATCGACCTAATGATAGAGGTAGAAAAGGCAATGCCAGACGTATTCACGGCCATGTCCTCGGGCGGCGACGCCCAGGTAATCACTGACTGTATTTATTGGGTAATGACCGAGAACATCCGTGCGAAGGACGAGGGCGTGCCGATGCACCTTGTCCACGAGTGGTTGTCGAGTCGCGCCCCTGCTACGCATGTCCAAAGGATCTTCGAGCTAATGGTAAAGGCCAAGATGATCCGGGTGTTAGAGATCCCCGGAGGGTACGTCGTTAAGACGAAGCCCCAGGCGGTGGCATAACGGCCCGGCGAACCTCTTCGAGTTCTTCCACCGGGAGATCTTCTATCGCACCCAGCTCCGTGCGGGCACCCTCTACGGCCCGCAGCAATTCGGCGAGCTTGATCTGGATCGCGGCGGTGTCCCGTGACTGAGTGGCCTGGATCAAGAAGACCATCAGGAAGGTTACGATGGTGGTCCCGGTGTTGATGACGAGCTGCCAAGTGTCGGACCACCGGAAGAGTGGTCCGGTCGCAGCCCAAATCACCACCGTCACGAGGGCAGCAAAAAATGCCCACTGCGTTCCAACGGCCCGCTCGACCCGCCTTGCGAGGTCGTCGAACATCAGTGCCCCGTCTCCAGCACCCGCAACCGTAGCTCTTGTCCCTTCTCAACAATGTCGTCTTCGGTCCCCAGACTCCCAATGCCCACTTCAGCCCGTCCCATAGCCCGCGCCTGATTGACGATACTCTTAATCGTATCTATCTGTGCGCCGGGCGGCATAGAGCGGAAGCGATCGCTTATGATCCCATCGAGCATGGTTTTGGCGAGCCGTCCACTGATGCGGGCATAGTCGTCGTACTGGCGTTCGGTCAGATCCACGCCGCCGATCTGCCGCCGGGGCTTATCCACGTTGATGCCAAGCTCGAGCATGGTACGGTTAACTGGATCGTCGTTGACCATCCTCATCTGTAGAGGACCGTACGCATCTGGGACGAACGGCTCGCCCCAACGGTCCCTCTTGGGCATCAAGTCCTGGCGCATCCACGGTATCCGCGACTGAAAAGACTCCCCAAGACTCCGTACTTCTCGATCGAGTGGATCGAGCATACGCGCCGTTTGCCCAACAATGCCTGGCACCGCTGACCCGGCCAGTCCGTTTATAAAACTCTTCCCGTGCCTTTCATAATCCATTACGGCCTCTGCAAGACCAGTGATGCCTCGCAGAGACAGCTTGTCGATCAGGTTCCGCCAAATTGTTATGCCAGCTAGCGTAGTAAAACGCTCATAATCAAAGTCTCGCCCATACTCATCCTTCTCGGTCACCCAGTACTTAGCTACCGCTGCTAGATCAGCTGCCACCCCAACTGTGTTCGAGAAAGGGTCGAAGCGGCGATAGCTGACATAGACATCGCCGATCTTAGCGGAGTAAGGTTCCCATCCAGTCATCCGCAGGGTCATCTGTTCTTCGTCTTTGAGCGGACCGCCCCCTGTTATCAACCCGTTCAGTGCCATATACCCAACACCGATCCCCACCATATTCCCCACTAGCATCCTCGATATTTGGGTGTCCCGCGCCACAGCCCCATTCTTGCCGACCATGTTCTCCCACACTTGCTTCGAGAAGAACCCAAGTGGGCCACGCTCTAGCGAGTACTTGAGAAGGTTGACGGGCGTGCGGACGAATGGCAGCACGAGGCGCATTAACGGATGCACGCCAGCTAATTGAAGTAACCACTGTGCCTTGCTGCCGAGCGCCGATTGAAAGGTCTGGTAACGCTCAAAATCCATCGCTGCCGCAAGCATCTCAGGGGTTGGCATACTGCGAAGCTCTACGATACGCGCCCGAAACGCATCTCCAGTCAGCCCTTCTTCTCGAGCTATCCGTGCTGACTGCACGTTGATCTCTTGTTGCCACGCTATCGCCTTGAAGAACTTATCCTCCGCTGCCAGGAAGCGGCCCGGCAATCGCACCCCCTGTCCCACTATCCCTGGGATGGAACGCTCTCCTACCTCCGATGGATTGTAAACATCGACCTTACTCTCATCACGCAGAATGGCTCCAGCCCCTCGAAGCCCGTCCACAAAACCCATCGAGATACCATGCGCCCGATCAATCATATCACGAGCTACCACACCCTGTTCTCTACCAAACGTCCGAAATACTCGGCCAACCGCTGCGGCCACCCCTGCCTCAAGCGGCGCTCCCACCATCACACCAAAATTGGTTCCCATATTTACGAGGTGCGTATATGGCCCGGATACCAGCGCATTGATCCACGCCTCCGTGAACATCTTTCCCCATCGGGCATCTCTTATCCTCGACAGATACGTGTTGATCTGTTCCGGCATGGCCAGCTGCGACAACTCACGAGCCTCGGCACGCAGCTCTTCAAGCCCTATGCCTTTTTTGTTCTGTCTTTTAAGCAAGAGATTTATTTCACCAAGCTCTCCCTCTGCCCGAAGATAACGGAAGGCTCGCAGCGCCCGACCCGCTTCAGCTGTTGCTCCCGATACGGCCTCCTGGATCATCATGTGGGTTTGCCTGGCCTGTGCGTAGTCAAGCAGGGTGGTTTCGTCGGCCTTGGTCGCAAGTTTGAGGGCGAGGTCGCGGACATAGGTGGCGGAGTTCCTTAACAGAGTTCGTGCCCACACTACCTGCTCCGCGGTCCATGCCTGCCCGACTTCCCATTTGTCAATCGACTTTGGATCAACTCCTAGCTCTTCGGCGAGCCGGATAGTTTCTGCGTCAGTAAGGACGTTGCGACGAGCCTCCATGAACCCGCTCTGTTCTCCCGACGCATCAACGATCACCTGCCGCACATCGTCAGCGGTTTCAATGTTCTCGACCCGAATGTTTCCATCGTAGTCTATGAGGGGACGGTCGGCAGGCCCGTATCCATCTCCCGTTTCGCGTGGCGTTTCGCTTTTTCTCGAAGATACAGTTCTACCTTCGCCGACGTTATCATCTGGTCCAATACCTGCTTCTCTTCGGAAGACAGCTTTTGGGTCTTCTGCGCCTCCGTCAGATACGCCAGTTCGCGCTGGGCGGCTCCTTGCATCTCGTCGTCCACTTTGGATCTCCGCTCTCAGTTGTCCGGCAGCGGCCTCACGCTCCCGCGCCAAATCATCCGCTTTGTCTGCGGCGAGGTGAGGCGGGGTGGCGCGCGCTTCAGCGACCGGGTCGCGGGGCGGTGGCCGCTCCGGCGCAACGACGGGTTCCCGCTCCGGCGCGAGCATCCGATCGAAGACCTGCCTAATGCGGTCGTTGATCGGCACCCCGGCCTGTATTCCGCCCTGATAGATCGCGGTGAGCCACTCCTTGAACTGCTGGAACACCCGCCCCAAACCCTTCGATGGCGCAGTTCCTTCCAACAAGTACCGCTCGAACCCAGACGCGAACTGTTCGTGCGACGCCACCGAGATCGGCTCGCCCTCCTGCACACCTAGCCACTCGCGAAGCGCCGCCACATCCTCGACAAGATCACGAGGGGCCTTGCCATGCGTCGAGTCGCGGAACAGCCGCTCGAGCCAATCATGGCCCGTCTCATGCATGAAGGTGGAGGCATCGGCGTTCTTGAAAAAGGTGATCAGGCTGCGGGCTGCGCGGGGGTCTGATGGGTCGGCGAGCCGTATCTTGCCGCGCGCGGGCTGTTCGAGGACTACCCCTGTTTCACGAGCTGTGCCACGCTGTCCCGACCCCCGCACATTGGGCGCTTCACGCTGGTAGATGTCCCACGCACTACCCAGTTCCCCTTTGAACCGGGCCGCATGGGCTTCGTACATCGACTGTAGAATGCGGGCAGCGGCCTTCGCTTCAGTCTCCGGTCGCCCAGCCAGCACCAGCTTTTGGGCCGCGTCGGTAGAGATGGTGCCGTTGCGCTGGTACAGCGTACGCAGCGCGTCGGCGTTCTTCGCGATCATCCTGTCACGGATGCGGTTGGCCTCCGTAAACCCCACAGCTAAATCGCGCTGTATGTCACTCGTCGAGAGGTTGCCGGTCGTCGTCAGCTCACGTTCGAGGCGCGCAGCCGCCGCCGCTATCCCCGGCTTCTCCTCCAACCTGATTGGCAACGCTTCGGTGCGCAGGCGATCGACACCTTGGCGCAGGATGGCCTGCACATCAGCGTCGTGCCGCGCTACATCCTCCGCGCGGACAGCCGCATTGCGCCGTTGCTCCGCGTTGCGCAGCGCTGTCCGTTCCTCGCCCGACAGATCGAGGCGAACACGCTCTCCATCCATCACCACCGACACGTTGCCAGCATTGTTGACCCGATACGGCAACGGCTTGCCAGCCTCGGCATCCGTCTTCGCTGCCAGGATCGCCGACCTTTGCGCGTAAGCCGCTTTGAGGCGGGCTTCTTGAGCCGCTGCCGCCTCCGGTGTGACCGCCGCCAGTCGTCCCACGCCTTCCGGCGTGTCGATGACAATCTCGAACCCGCCTCCAGGCAATCGGTTGATCTGGGTTTGGGCACCGCGCGGTGCCACCACTGTTGGCTCTGGCGCATGGATGGCCTCCGTCGCATCGCGTATGGCGGTCCCGACTTGCGGCCCCAGTGTCCGCAGCCCCTCGTCGGCCTCCACGAGTCGCTGACGCAGGAACGCCATCGCCGGTGTGTCCTCGTGCAGATAGCTGTCGAGCGCGTCTTGGGTTTCCGCGATCCGTCTGCGCTGCGCGTTGGTCAGGCGAGACTCGACCCCATTCACCTTCGCCAGCATCTCGTCGATGTACTGCTGTGCCGCCACAGCGGTTGGATGCGAGCGTCGCGCTTCGGCCTCCTCGTTAATGAGGCGCAGCGTTTCCGCGTGCATCTCGGTGAAGTGGTCGTATGCCGAGAAGAGCTGCGGATTGGTCGTGGCCGCTATCTCACGCGGCGTGAAGGGCGGCATCTCAGGGACCGCCCCCGGAAACGCGCCCGGCGCCTCGCCCTGGGTGGCAACTGGTTCGCCCACTATCGGGGCTTCCGCAGTCCGTCCCTGCACCGTAAGCGACACATCAGCGTTAGGCGCGAACCGTTCCGACGCCGTGAGATCGGACGACCGCCGCCCGAACACCCCAAGGTCTGCCGCCACATCCAGATCAAGCGGTGCTCCGCGCGGCAACAGCCGTCCCATAGTCGGCGACGGCGCACCGAGCGGAGCACCTCCCCGCAGAGGGAGGCCAGTCAAACGCCCTGCGGGGAACACTTCGAGCGCGGCGCCTATCGCTTCCCTTGGAACCCCCAACTCTACTGCGGCCCCTGCCGCGCCCATGATCGTGGCCTGCGAAGCCCAGAGGGCCTGATACATCATCTCGTTGAATTGCTGGGTGATCGTCCTCATCCGTGCGTCCACTGGCGCAAACACCCCCGCATCCTGCAACTGTTTCCTCGTCGGGTCAGGTTGTCCTGGGATGGCTGTAGTGCTCATCGCCTGGTCCCAGACCCGATTATACTCCGCTGCGAAGTGGCTCAGGGCCGGTGACTTGCTGTACCACGGCTTCGGTGGCGCGAACACCTCATCAACATTCGGCAGCCGTCCGAACACCTCATCGACATCTGGCAGCGGTCCCTTGAAGGCACTCGGCGCGTTTGGCAACAGCGGCAGGGACGGCGTAATAGCTCCGACAACGGCTGCGGCTGCCGAAGCAATGCCACGTCCACTTCGCTCTGCTTGCGGGTTTACCGGAACATCTTCTGCTGGCGGGACGAGGGGCGGTAGATCACTCATCGCAGCGGCACCCCAGCTTCCGGCACAACCTGTTTACGCATACCCAGCCCCGCTCTTATAGAGTACTGCTTAGCGGCTTCAATCGCCTCCTGTGTCCCAAACGTCCCAAAGCGGCCCTCCTTGTACGCCTTCATAATCGCAGGGTTATCCTTCAACTCGCCTTCGGCGGGCGCATTCGCAGTCGCCTGGCCCTTCCCAAACAGCTTCGCGCCTTTTCCATACTCATCCAGTATGGCCCTATTCCCGAGATACTCTGGGTTGGGTTTGTCCGGCGACCCTGGATCAAACAGCTTCCTCGTATCCTTCCCTTCGTTGATGTAGTCATTCACAGTGTTCTCGACGAACATCTGATAGCGCCGCTCCCGCATCGGCCCATTCTCATCCATCTTAACACCAACGCCGCCTGTCATATGCTTCAGCGGGAACAGTACCCCCTCCGCATCCTTGAGGAGTTGGGTAATGTGGGGCTGTATGAATTGGCGCTTCGCATTGTTCTGGAGCAATAGCACGTTGTTGAGGTCTTGGAACTGATGCCAGGTGATGCGCTGATCGACGGGAGTCGGATCGGCCATCAGTGCGGCGATGTCCGAGGTCTTGGTCAGCTGGGGCTTCCCATTCACCCCTGCGCCCAGCCGCTGGTACGCCTCGATCCTATTGACTTCAGATTGGGCCGCACTCGGTTGCGGGTGATTGGGTGCGTTCAGCGCCCCGATCAAGTTCTCGCGCATCTTTAAGCTGAGGCGCTTATCGGTGCGGATCTCTGCGTCCGAGGGACGGTTGGTTCCGCCAGGGACCATACGCTCGTAATACTGCCCGCCTACCTCTTCATCCGTCTTCGCTTGTGCCAGCGCCTTCTCCCGCTCCGCGTGCATCTTCTGGTTATATGCGATGTTTGCGTCCTGCCGCACCGAGTGCACATAGGCGTTCCACACCTGTGGCTTCGCGTCGGGCGGCAAGAGCTTCGCGCCCTGTTGGAGCTTCTCCAAGAGGCCGGGTATCTCTGAGTCAGGGAAGTCGCCGGGCTCGTTGGGTGGGAGAGGCGGCATCGTTGGGCCACCTCCGGTCTGACCGGGCGGCGCTGGTGATGTTGTGGAGGGCGGAGTGGCTGTGGCGGGCGGAGTGGCTGTGGCAGGTTCCCCTCGCAGTATCTGTTGCGCCCGTACCGTGTCACCGCGCGCAACAGCCGCTTTATAACGTGCCTCTACATCCATTGGGCCCGGCGCATCACCACCAGTCGTAGGCGGTTGATCGCCACCAGCCGTCGCCGCCGGTTGCGCCGGAGGGGTCGATCCTCCCGATAGCGCCGCATATTTTTGTGTGGCCGCAAGGCGTTTTGCATCTGCTTCTGGAGTACGCTTGCCTTGCTCAAAGTCGTTCTGGATGTCACGCAGCTGTTCTGCCGTTGTCACAGCGTTTACGCGGGCACCCTCTGGCCGACTACGCAGTTCTTGAAGGGCGAACTGGGCTTGCTGCTGCCACGTTGGGCGCGGTCCAAACTGCTTTTGCATAGCCGCCAGCCGATCAGCGTTATGCCCATACATCCCGTAGCCAGGCGGCAATCCTTTAGAGGCTAAGTATGCATGATCGTGAGTTGCCTCTGGGTTGAAGTTAGACTCGACCTCGGCCGCGGGCGTGAGTACTGCTGCCTCGTTAGGACTTGCACCAATAGAGCGCTGGTAGTTGTAATGCTCTCTTCCCATTGGACTGATCGCGCCCTGCGTTGCCCCGCCCTTCACCAAGTTCGGTTGCGAAGTGATTGGGGGCAGTCCATTCTTCATCCGATCTACGTCGTACTGCGTGCTCGCAGCCGTGGCCTTTTGCAGCAGGTTGTCGTATTGATCGCCCAACTCATCTTTGTGGTCGAGAACGAACTGTTTGCCTTCGGGGGCGTTGCGCACTATGGCATCGTTGGCCCAGGTAGTGGTTGCGGCTTGAACGGTCTGCGTTCTGTGGAGCTTGATGGTTTCATCGGAGGCGCCACTCAAACGCAACGCCTGCTCGCCCGCCACCAACGACGACTCCAGGGCCGACTTGAGCCGGGCAAAGTCGTTGTTGTTAGAGGCGACCGCCATCTCGTTCAATCCGAGCTTATAGGTGTCCTTGGCCGTCTCGGCGGCGTGCTTGTTGTACTGCTCATCGTAGTGTCGCCCTATCGCAGACAGCGCATAGTTGCGGTAGCGGTTTACATCCTGATCGAACAGATAAACTTGACGAGGGTTCTTAAGCTGCGCGCGGTGGTCCGCGAGCATCGCATCCACGGCTTGCCGAGCACCATCCCGCTTCTCTAAGGCATTCTTTCCCTGCAACCCCAGATACCCTACATCGCCTGCTACCGAGGGATCACCGTACAGCGCCTTGTTAACCTTGTCCTCATAAGAATTCCGCTGTTCATCCACCGTCACCTGGTCGTAGAACTGCTGGGTGCTCTCTAGGTGCCCGGCCGCCTTCTCGAGCGACGCGCCAAGGCCGCTCAGGGCCCTAGCGGTTGCGCCGCCGAACGCATCTTCGGGCGCACGAATTTCCTGGTACGGCGTGAGCGGAACCGGAGACGGCTCCACCGTGGGCGCTGCGGGGGTCAGGTAGCCACTTGCTGGTAAAACAGGCACTTGTATGGTTCCTTACAGTGGCTTATACTTCGCCCATTTGTCTGAGAAGCTCGCAGCCCCACTCAACAACGATCCCGCCGCGCTTAGATACCCAGCACTCTGCGAGGCGCTCGCCTTCTGCTCATCGAGCGCGGCCTCGGCCAGATAGTTGGTGCCCTGTGTCTCGTAGGACCGTGCCCGCAGCGCGGCGTTCTGCACGATGTTCGCTGTATCGAGCCTATATACTTGCGCCGATCCCTCGCGAGCGTCTTCCAAAGACGGGCTGTCAAGCGACAACCCGCTTGCGCTCTGCGCTGCCCTTATCGACCCCAAAGCGGAACGCGCCTTGAGGTCTTGGGCTTGCGCAGAAGTTTCCCCTGCTTGCGAGGCGTACTCAGCGTTCTGTTGCGCTATCTGGGCGTTGTTCCGCGCCACTTGCGCCTGATACCGGCCTGTACTTGCCGCAGCAGTGCCTTGGCTGATCCCGCCAATCGTGCTTACCAGCGTACTCGCTGCTGTAGCGCCAAGCATTACCTGAGGGCCCATACCACCATCCCTACGAGAATTGCGACCAGCACCACCACCACCACAAGCATAAGCTCGTTAAGTTCTCTTTCACTCATTGTGCAGCACAAACATCAAGTGGCGTTCATGCGGAGTTATCTTCGCCCCACACCATTGCAGCCATCGTTGCGATGCCTTGTAGTCCGTCTCGATCTCTCCGTAGAGCACACGGTATCGCTCGCGCATCATCTTGATCGCGGCCCTCGAGAACCGCAAGAAGTGGATCGGGTAGTCGTCGATTATCGAGGTACCAAGCATCCAAATGTAGGCACTGTTGTCGAGGAGTTGTGCGGCCCGCAGACCCCACAGCACCGCAGGAACCCCTTCGACAAGGCCCACATAATTCGAGATGCTCTCAGACATTGCCGCTTGGATCACTTCGGTCGGGTTCCCCTGTCGTATCAAGTTGATCCGGTCCCGATCTCGCAGGAACGGCACGATGGTAAGAGCGTCGTGGCGCTCCGCACTTCTAAAGCTCACGTTCACATCACATCCCCTTGAGCCAACTCTGGCATAATACTAATCACCGTGGCCGGGTACGGATCATCCTGCTGCACGCACACCCATCCTCCAATCGAAAAGATTTGGTCTAGCCAGATACGCTGGTCGCCGCTATAGAGGCCAAACGCGCCATACGGCAATAGGGGCTGCTCGTCCGTCGAAGAGGCACCCTGTTTCCACGGTGCCAGTGTGGTGAAGGAGGAGCCGTACTTGAGGCCAAGAGCGTCGCGGACCCTCACGCTTGCAGCAGCCACCTTCTTCCGCTTCCCCTGGATGGAGGTAGCCTCTGGCGTCTCGACGTACAACGGTTGCAACTGGGCCTGGAAGCGATAGCCTACTACCACCTGCGATCCCGGCGTCGTGAGCGTGATCGTGCCGCCCACCACCGTAAACGGTCCCTGAGCTACGCCATTAACGAGCGCGTAGACGGTCGTACCCTCGAAGTGGTCGAGGCCCGTGATGGTGCTCAGCACCGGGTCCATACGCCACAGTCCTGGATACAGGGACTGGGAGAAGAATGGGTGCGCCGGGTCTATCGCGAGCGTCACTTGTGTCGAAGATATAAACTCGGTGATGGTGCCGCGTGACCATACCGCATGTACCTCCTTCCCCACATCGCCGAGGGCAAACACCGGAGCCGATGCTACCGCAGCCACCGTCCCGGTCTGCCCGCCGACATCCAGCTGCGCGGCCGGATAGTGCGAAGCGATTGACAGGGCACCGTCGAGTTGCCAAGCATCGCTGGCTTGGAAGAATTGCTGTTGTGCTTGCCGCTCTATCCACCGCACCCCGAACCTTAGCACGCTGAAGTAGACTGCGTTGATCTCGCCCTCTTGGATCGTGGCGATCGCCTCTACTATCCCATACGGAGTGTCGTGCCGCGCCCAGCCCGCAATCTCCTGCGCCTTTACATACGTCAGGGATAGAAGGGTGCCCGTATCGAGTATCGCCCACACCACCTTACTCGGAGCGTCGGCATAGGCCCAATCAAGTACCCGCGCCTGCGTAAAGAAGTGGTTGGATAGGATTGTAATGTCAGCGCCAGCGTAAATGTTGGCGTAGAAGTTGTAGGTCAGTTCGTTGACGCTGCCCTCAGTACGGATGTAGAGGATGTTGTGGTCGATGACGATTGGCTCTACGTCGGCTGCGCCAAATTGCGATTGTGGCACCACCACTGCATTAGTCGCAGTCACCGCGACGGGATTACCGGCAGTGGGACTTCCACCGGTCAGTTGGACAACATGGGAGTTGGTGCCGATAAGGAGGCCGCCCGGCAGCGAATGGAGCCAGAAGATACGGGACACCTGTTGATCGAAGATATCGAAGCGGAAGGCATCTCCATCAGTGATGGGATTGCTGGTACGGAAGTCGTCGGGCGCACCAGGCCTCGAGGCCGTAAGCGAGGTCGGCTTCTCCTCACTTGAGGCGTAGATAAGGCGCTGCTGGAAGATGCCGAGTGCGGCAGGGTCGAGACCGGTCGATGGACCGACGGTGAAGGCAGCCGAGAAGCCGGTCCCAGCCCCGGTCGCTGTCGCGGTCGGAGCGGTATAGCCATGCCCTGGATCAGCAATGTAGAGGCCCACAATACCGCCAGCCACTCCCGCCTTGTTCGTGTCGAGCACCGCATACACCACCGCGCCCGACCCGGTAGTATCGCTGACAACAATTAGGGTGCTCTCGGGGATGTATCCGGTTCCGGGAGCGGTGATCGCGTAGCCCGTAAGAGCGCCGGGAGCGAACGGGTCGTTCGCCGAGATCGGCGCCTGCACAAAGTCTGGGACGATGTTCGAGTCGGTAAAGCTGGTGCCGTAGGAGTAGCCCGCGAAGCCGAACTGCTCCGAGGGTGCAGGAACCCGGTTGCCGTGCGCCGGGAGCGCCTTCCACACCTTGTAGTACTGGGCACCCGTGACCGGCTGCCAGAGCACTGTCACGGTCCCTGCTGTGACCGCGATGTTGATCCCGGCGTCGCTGAGCACCGGTACACTCGGAAGGCTCTCCGCCCCATCGGCGTTAACCGCAGACACCGCATACATATACCGAGTCTCGACTGCTGGAGCCGGAGTGGTCCCGGTCGGCGCATCACTCACAGTAGCGGAGATCATTACCGGAGCCGCGATGTCCGGCACCGACGACACCTCAGTCAACGTCCAGTTGTCATCGGCAAGCCGCGACAGCTTCTTGCGAGTGTGGCCTCGACACGCGAGCCACATCACATCAGCCATCTGGACGTAGTGGAGGCCGCGCAGATCGCCTTCTGCGTAAGGCGTTGCCACAGTATAATCGCTGCCGCCACTCTGTACGAAGCCAGCATTCGATCCATTCGGGTACGCAGCGGTCCCCGGGTTCTTGACAAACTTGATCTGGCCTGGGCTGAACACCAGCACATAACTCTGGCCAACATCCGGCGAGAACTGGAACGGGATCAGCCGCGCGTAACCAGCGGATGCAGGGTAGCCGAGGAACTGCGTTCCCGGCCGGATCGTAGCACCACCCCGAGGATCAACGTAAAAGTTCCGTAGGACAGCACAGCCGCTGGCGTACTTCTGTATGTCCTGTCGGCCATAGAAACCGGGACTGATCTCACCGGTAGCGAAGGAGTGCTGCGCCAGCGAGATCGGGGCTTCGCGATCAGGCACCTAGTAGACCCCTCCAGCATCCTCAACAAACGGGAAGTTGGACCAGCCACTGCCGTGCCACGCATTCCACGCAGTTGAAGTGCGTGCCCTAATCCAGTCTGGAGTATGGTCGGTCAGTGTCCAACCCTCATTGCCGTCACGAACCCGCGCCTCGATAAGCGCATCCCGTGCTATCGCAAGCTGATCGCTGCGCATAGCCCGTGCCTGCGCCTTATCCTCGATACACGGAATTGCAAGGCGGGCCGCGAGGGCCGCAACGAAAGCGCGACGGAACCCGGCGTCCCAGGCATCCGGGTACTGTACCAACCCTGTGTAGACGAGCATCGCTCCCAACTGGTTTGTCGCGATGACTCGGGTGGACTCGGGGTTGTGCCCTTCGGTCGATGCCCAATCACTCTCGATGTCGTTGACGAGCGGCGCGTCGGTCACAATGAATGGAGCTGGACGGTTCCACGCAGGAGCAGCGGCCAACGGGGCACCGCTCGCGTCCAGCGCGTAGGCGTCCAGTCCGAGCACCCACCGGGCGTGTACGCAGTCGTTCGGCCACTCGTACATATAGGCCCAAGGTTGCGGCACGTTTCGGTTGTTGTGGTATTGTCCGCAGGCATCGCCTCGTAAGTCGATTTGCCGCTGCCTTCGGGCGAAGTTCCACGGAGCCGCTGCGTGCATCATCCGCAGCATCGGATCATAATTGCGCCGTGCTACGTTCGCAGCCCTCGATCCTTCGTGGATGTCCCCGATCTCTGGAACCCCGATCTCATCCAGAGCTTCATTTACGATGTCATCCGGGGTTGTTGGCATCAGGTTTCCTTTCCTGCGGATGCGGTGCGAAGCGGCGCTCTAGCTTCTTCGACAGCGCCATAACCATCAACTCGATGAAGTCCTCGTACCAGATAGCTGGATCGTGAGTGTGGACAATGCAGGTGAGGATCGGGGCCGGATCGTTTCCGAGAAGGACGTAGGTCTGATTGGTGCCGGTCTTAACACGGAAGCGCATAGCGCGCGGTCGCCAAATCGGCATTGTGTGCGCCCTCGGCTTCAAGGCCAGCGGCACCAAACACTCTTCAGGTTGTGCGTACTCATAGAGCCACGGCATATCTGGGTAGAGGGCTGGTTCCCACGGTGTTTGCTCGTCGTAGTACGCGGGGGCCGTCTTGCTCACCATCAGTGGAACGTCCTCTCGTGCCCATTCCGGCTGTGTCCGTACCAGCAGGGCGTCGCGAGTCTCGCTCCACATATCCCGTGCCACGACTGCCTCTGGCGATCCATCCCAGAACGACCCTATACGCTGCTCGTGCCCGATGATCTCGAGGGCCTGGTTGACGATGTCCTCAGGCTTCATTGCCGCTCCTCCTTCGCAGGGGCCGGAGCCGCGATCAATCGCTGGAGACGGTGCGCCAGGGCCTGGATCACCATCGAGGTGAAATCCGGGGGCCAATCGGCTGGATCGAGTACGCGATCGGTCACAGCCGCTGTGGCGACCTCAGCCGACGTCAGGATCAGGCGCTCCCCGCCCGCGTAGCTTTCGACCCAGCGGCTTGGCTCCGGGTCGTATGGGTCGAACACGCTCGAATAAACATCGAGCACCACGATCGCGCTCGCCGGCCTCCTGTACGAGAGCAGCGATTGCACCGACGACACCCGTTCGAGGCGATAGAAGGCGCGAGCGAACATCCAAGGCTGCACCGACAACACCGCATCGCGGGTATCGGCATAAGCGTTGAGAGCAACCCGCGCCTCCGGCGTACCGTCCCAGATCGAGTCGATGTGCCGCTTGTGCCCGATCACATCGAGGGCTTGGTTGCATACCAGTTCAATGCTCATCACATATCCCGTATCCTGCCAATCCCGGCAAATCCCAGCGCCTCGTCCATCTTCAGCTTAGACGCCTCGATCCTGTTCTCAAGTGCAAATGCAAGGCTCGAGGCGAGCATCCGCACAAAAGCTGTGTGATAGATCGTGTCCCAGAACTCTTCCTCCACCGCCTTGGTGTAGATAATCCAGAGCGCCTCGACCTGGGTGTAGATCTCGGTGGTCGCCGTATCATTAAAA
>Ga0136846_1229015_pt1 | contig 43820 bp, 47 predicted proteins | sample HopSoiMetagenom2_FD_96841 | JGI IMG/M metagenome (GOLD analysis project Ga0136846, IMG submission 96841) | Grasslands soil microbial communities from Hopland, California, USA - 2 Assembly 2016 (version 4) | ecosystem: Environmental > Terrestrial > Soil > Grasslands | place: USA: Hopland...
CCGGTGCTGCGCGGGTGGCTGACAGCCTGCCCACCAACAGCAGCATGCCGACGATGCCGCCGCCTATGAAGGCGACGAGCGATAACACAACAGTCCAGCGCGCTGCCAGCAGCAGGTTGCGGAAGATGTCCCAGACTGAGAATTCAATCACGGCGATTCCTTTTAAACACTGGGCTCTTCACGCCAGCAGGGGCCGCGGAACCGGCTTTGCCGGGCCGCAGGCGCAGCGCCCCCTCGGGGGGCAGAGAGCTACACGAAGTGAGCGAACGTGGGGGCATAGTTATCTGCCGAACAGGAACTTGGGTCCCATCCAGTTGAGTAACTTGCGCACTGCGATCGACAGCACCAGATAAATCAGCGTGGCAATGATGAAAGCCTCAAACGCGCGGAAGTTGCGGCCCTGGATCAGGTTGGCGGCGTATGAGAGTTCCTGCGTCGAGATCTGCCCGCAGACGGCCGAACCCAGCATCACGATGATGATCTGGCTCACCATGGCGGGCCACACCTTCTTGAGCGCCGGCGGCAGCACCACGCGGGTATAAATCTGCACGCGGTTGAGGGCCAGGCTTTCGGCCGCTTCAATCTGCCCGCGCGGCGTGGCCTCGACGCCGGCGCGAATGATCTCAGTCGCGTAGGCCGAGAGGTTGATCACCATCGCCAGCACCGAAGCCGTTTCAGGCGAGAGCTTGAAGCCCGCCGCCGGCAGTCCGAAGAAGATAAAGAAGAGCTGCACGATAAAAGGCGTGTTGCGGATCAGCTCCACATACGTGCCAGCCACCCAGCGCAGCCACGCCGGCCCGCTGGCCCGCGCCCAGGCAAGGGCCATGCCCATGAACATGCCCAGCACCGACGAGATCGCCGTCAGGCCCAGCGTCCACACGACGCCAATCGCCAGCAACGGCCATTGGCTGAGGACCGCCATGAAGTCAAGCTCTACACGCATCTGATTCAACTCCTGTTGAGGGGCGCCTGCAGGCCAGCGGCCGCAGTGGAACCGGCTTCGCCGGGCCACCAGCGGCGCCCCCTGCAAGGGGGGAGGCGGTTACGCAAAGCGAACCGCAACGGGGGTGTGCAATTTATTGGGGGAGATCGCCAGCAGGACGGCCCAGCCACTTGACGGCCAGTTTGTCGAGGTCACCCGACTTTTTGCCCTCGGCGATGATTTCATTGACTTTCAGGCGCAGCTTGTCTTCGCCTTTGCCGACACCGATGAAGTTGGGCGAGTCTTTCAGCAGCAGCTTGTACTCGGTGTTGAGTTGCGGGTTCTTGGCCATCATGTTGCCTGCGACCGACGCACCGGTAGCGATCAGCTGCACCTGGCCGGCGGTGTACGCCGATACCGTGGTGTTGTTGTCTTCAAAGCGCTTGATGTCGACGCCGGCCGGTGCGACCTTGGTCAGCTCCTGGTCCTCAAGGGCGGCACGGGTCACGCTGATGGTTTTGCCGGACAGGTCGGCAAAAGACTTCACGCTCATGCTCTTGGGGCCGAACACGGCCTGGAAGAAAGGTGTGTAGGCGGCGGTGAAGTCGATGACTTTTTCGCGCTCCGGGGTTTTGCCCAGTGTGGAGATCACCAGGTCGGCCTTTTTGGTTTGCAGGTAGGCGATGCGGTTGGCGCTGGTCACAGGCACCAGCTCAACCTTGACGCCGAGTTTTTGCGCAATGTAGCCGGCCATTTCCACGTCCAGGCCTTGCGGTTTCAGATCGGTGCCGACCATGCCGTAGGGCGGGAAGTCGGTGGGGATGGCAATCTTGATTTCCTTCGCCTTCATGATGTCGTCCAGCGCGGTTTGCGCATGGACGCCGGTGGCGCCCAGCACGGCGGCTGCGGCAAGGGCCAAAGAAAAAACGCGTTTGCTGGGGTTCATAGCAGGGCTCCAAGGTAGGTTGAGGAATCTTCAGGTGGTTTGGCCGAGGCACGGCCGGCTTTGCGAACGCGGGGGGGTGAATCTGTGGATGCGGCGAGCGGGCTCAATGCGCTGCGCAAATGCGATAGCGGATCGCCTGCGCTGGTCTGCAACTTGAGCGCCGCCTGCACGCTGCCGATATGGGCCTGCATGAGTTTTTCGGCCTTGGCCAGGTCGCCTTTTTCAAGCGCCTGCACAATCTGCACGTGCTCTTCGCACGACTGCGCTGCATCGTGCGACGACTGGTAGAGCATGGCGATGAGGGTGGTGCGTGCGGTGAAGTCGCGCAGCGTGTCGGCCAGCAGGCTGTTGCCCAGGCATTCAGCCAGGCACACATGAAAGTCGCCCAGCAAGAAGCTGCGCAGGCCCACGTCATCGCCCTTGACGGCGGCTTTCTCGCGGGTGAGGTGGCTTTTGAGTTGCTTGATGGCGGCCTTGCTGACGTCGCCGGTGCAGCGGATCAGGCCCATCTCGATCACGCGGCGTGCCTCAAAGGCCTCGCGCGCTTCTTCTTGCGAAGGCTCGATCACATACCAGCCGCGCCGGCTGCTCACGGTGACAATGCCGCGCACCGCCAGCCGGGTCAGGGCTTCACGCACGATGGTGCGGCTGCAGTCAAACAGCATGGCCAGCTGCTGCTCACCCAGGCGCGCGCCCGGTGCAAGCTTTTGCGCCATCACGGCTTCAATGATGCGGTTGGAGATGTCTGCTGCGGTGGCCATGCACCCTGTAGTGCATAAGCCGTGCCAGCCTTGATGGCTGGTTTAACCAACTGGTATACAAGCTTTGCGCACCTGTCTGGCGTGCTTGTGCACCGGACTGCGGCTTTTTGGCGGCGTGCGCACCAGGACGGGGAGCGGGGATTGTTTATCCGCAGATTACGCAGATTTACACAGATGAAAGACAAATCCAGATGAAGTCTTATGGCCCAGAGGATAAGGATGAAGCCGTGACTACAAATTGCCTTCTCTTCAATCTGCGGAAATCTGCGTAATCTGCGGATAAAAATTCTTCCGGGTTTTTCGGCGATTAAGGGAGCGGGGACATTTATCCGCAGATTACGCAGATTTACACAGATGAAAGACAAAAATCCTGATGAAGTCTTAGCTGGCCCAGGGATGAGGATGAGGTGTTGAGTACAAATTGCCTTCTCTTCAATCTGTGCAAATCTGCGTAATCTGCGGATAAAAATTCTTCTGTGGATAAAAAAAATCTTCCGCGCGCTCAGTCCAGTTTGGCGCCCGAGGCTTTCACCGCAGCAGCCCAACGGGGCATTTCAGCGGATAAAAACTGCGCAAACTCGTCGCTGCCCATAAAAGCCGGGTCGGCGCCCTGCGTCACCATGCGGTTGCGGATGTCCGGGCTGGCCATGACTTGCTTGAAGGCGTCGCTGAGTTTGGCAGTCACGTCCTTGGGCAAGCCCGCGGGCGCGAGGAAGCCGTAAAAGCCCACCACCTCAAAACCCTTGATGCCCGACTCGATAACGGTCGGGATGTCTGGCAGCGCCGGGTTGCGTTCTTTGCTGGTGACGGCGAGGGCACGCACCTTGCCCTGCTTGTGGTAGTTGGCGGCCTGCGGAATCGACTCGCCCATGAACTGCACCTGGCCGGCCATCAGGTCGGTGAAGGCGGGCGCGCTGCCGCGGTAAGGGATGTGCACCATGAAAAGCCCGGCGGCATTTTTGAACATCTCGGGAACGAGGTGGCTGATACCGCCATTGCCGGCCGAGCCGTAGTTCACCTGACCGGGCCTGGCCTTGGTATAGGCGATGAATTCCTGAAGATTGTTTACTGGCAGTTTGGGATTGACCAGCAGCGCCAGCGGCTGCATGGCGGTGCGGGCAATCGGCGTAAAGTCTTTCAGGGTGTTGTAGGGCAGCTTGCTGTAGAGCGCGGGGTTGATCACCATCACGCCGGTGTTGGCCAGCATGAGCGTATAGCCGTCGGGCGCGGCCTTCATGACGTCTTGCGCGCCCACAGTGCCGCCGGCGCCGGACTTGTAGTCGATCACGATGGGCTGGCCCAGCACGGCCTGCAGGCGCTCGGTCAGCAGGCGGGCGTGCTGGTCCAGCGGGCCGCCGGCCGGGAAGCCGATCACCACGCGGATGGGCTTTTCGGGAAAGGCTGCCAGCGCTGCGGAAGAGGCAAGCGCCGCCCAGGCCAGTGCGCAAGCCGACATCAGTGTTTTACGGCGTAAGGAAAAAGAGATAAGAGAAGGGGTCATGGTGTCTCCTGGATGTTTGCTGTTTTTGTTTCGGCGTGTAAATGCTGAAGCCGGACGGCGTCCGCGACGAAGAGCGAAAGCACGTGCTCCACGCGGGCGCCATGCGGCTGCAACTTCATCATAGTGAGCACCGGTCGCCCAAGTGACAGTGTTTTATCAGGAGCTTCCCGGATGTGAGGTGTGTGATCTCAGGGTAGGCTGTACCGCTTCCTGGAGTTTTTCTTGTCCTCTCTTTCCTCTTCCACCCCAACCCCGCACAACCTGCACCACCAGGTCTGGCCCAAGCGCCTGCCGCACAGCATCACGCCGCCGGCTACTTCGCTGTGGCACAACCTGGCGGTCAGCGCCCTGCGCTTTCCGGACAAGCCCGCGCTGGTCTTCTTCAACCGCGTGCTGAGCTATGCCGAAGTGATGCGGCAAGCCGAGCGACTGGCGGCCATGCTGCACCGCATGGGTGTGCGCAAGGGCGACCGCGTGGTGCTCAACATGCAGAACTGCCCGCAGTGGGTGATTGCGCACTTTGCCATTTTGCGGGCCAATGCCGTGGTCGTGCCGGTCAACCCGATGAACCGGGCCGAAGAGCTCAAGCACTACATCACCGACCCCGACGCCAAGGTGGCCATCACCACCGCCGACCTGGCGCCTGAGCTGGCCAGGGCCAATGCGCAGCTGGCGCCCGACGAGCGGCTGGCGCACCTGGTGGTCACGCACTACAGCGATGCTTTTGATATGCCGCCCCAGGGCAGCAACGATGCGGCGATGCCTGAAGCCTGGCGCGACTGGCTGGGTACACGCCACGCGCTTCCCTCGCTTGAAGGCGGCACGGTCGTGAGTTGGTTTGATGCGATGACGGCCGGAGAAACCGCCGAGTTGCCCCCGCACACAGCCACGCCACAAGACCTGGCCGTGCTGCCCTATACCAGCGGCACCACCGGCCTGCCCAAGGGCTGCATGCACCCGCACGCCAGCATCATGCACAACGCGGTGGCCAGTTGTTTGTGGGGCGGCAGTACGTTTGAGAATGTGACGCTGTCGGTGGTGCCGATGTTTCACATCACCGGCATGGTCTCGGTGATGCATGCGTCGATTTACGGCAGCGCGACGCTGGTCATCATGCCGCGCTGGGACCGCGAGCTGGCCGGCAAGCTGATCTCGCGCTGGGGCGTCACGCACTGGACGAATATCCCGACCATGGTGATCGACCTGCTGGCCAGCCCTAACTTTGCTTCGTTTGATCTGAGCAGCCTGGTCTACATCGGCGGCGGCGGCGCGGCCATGCCGCAGGCGGTGGCCCAGCGCCTGTGGGAACAATACGGCCTGCGCTTTGCCGAAGGCTATGGCCTGACGGAAACCGCCGCACCATCACACAGCAACCCCTATGACGCCACCAAGCAGCAATGCCTGGGCGTGCCCTTCATGAGTTGCGACGCGCGCATCATCGACCCGATCACGCTCAAGGAAATGCCGCAGGGCGAGCAGGGCGAAATCATCATGAGCGGGCCGCAGGTGTTTCAGGGCTACTGGAAGCGGCCCGACGCCACGGCCGACGCCTTTATCGAAATCGACGGCAAGCGTTTCTTCCGCTCGGGCGACCTGGGGCGCATGGACGAGCAGGGTTACTTCTTCATCACCGACCGGCTCAAACGCATGATCAATGCCTCAGGCTTCAAGGTGTGGCCGGCCGAGGTCGAGGCGCTGATGTTCAAGCACCCAGCCATCCAGGAGGCCTGCATCATCAGTACCAAAGACGCCTACCGCGGCGAGACCGTCAAGGCCGTGGTGGTGCTGCGCGCCGCAGCCAAAGGCCAGACGACGGAAGAAGACATCATCAACTGGTGCAAGGACAACATGGCGGCCTACAAGTACCCGCGTGTCGTGCAGTTTGTCGATGCCTTGCCCAAAAGCGGATCCGGCAAGGTCATGTGGCGAGCGCTACAGGAGGCGGAGCAGGGCAAGGCATGAAGTGAAGGCTTCTGGCAGGATGGAGGTTCTGAAAATTCTAAAAATCATTCGGAGACTCCTTTGAAAATCACCTCGGTCAAACCTTTCATCCTGCATGTGCCCGTCACGGGCTCGCAGATTGCCGACAGCACGCACACCATCTCGCACTGGGGCGTGGTGGGCGCGCAAATTGATACCGACACCGGCCTCAGCGGCTACGGTTTTACCGGCACGCATGCGCACCTGCCCAGCGACCAGCTGATCACGCGCTGCATTGAAACCTGCCATGCGCCGCTGCTGATCGGTGAGGATGCGCTGGACATCAACCGGCTGTGGCTCAAGCTGGCGCGTAACCCCGCGCTGCAGTGGGTGGGCCGCGCCGGCATCACCACGCTGTCGCACGCAGCCATCGACATTGCGCTGTGGGACCTGAAAGCCAAGGCAGCGGGCGTGCCGCTGTGGAAACTGCTGGGCGGCCAGGTGCGCGAAAAAGTACGGGCCTACAACACCGACATCGGCTGGCTCAGCATTGGCGATGAGCAACTGGTGGCCGGAGCCAAACGCGCGGTCGATGAAGGCTTCACAGGCATCAAGGTGAAGATCGGCTCCAGTGTTGATCGCGACCTGAAGCGCCTGGAGGCCGTGCGCCGCGCCATCGGCCCGGCCATCACCATGGCGACTGACGGCAACGGCAAATGGGACCTGCCCACCTGCCAGCGTTTCTGCCGTGCCGCCGAGGCGTTTGACTTGCACTGGATTGAAGAGCCGCTCTGGTACGACGATGTGAAAGGCCACGCGCAGCTGGCGCGCAGCACCAGCATCCCGGTCGCGCTGGGCGAGCAGCTCTACACCCACGATGCGTTCGCCGAGTTCTTTCACCAGGAAGCCATTCACTGGGTGCAGCCCGACGTGACGCGCATGGGCGGCATCACCGAAGTGCTGCGGGTGTGCGACACAGCGCATTCCTTTCGCTTGCCGGTGGCGCCGCATGCAGGCGACATGAGCCAGGTGCATGTGCACCTGAACCATGCGCACCCGGCCTGCGCGGTGCTTGAATACATCCCCTGGATCAAGGACTGCTTTCTGGAGCCGGCGCACGTGGTGGACGGCTGCTTCAGCCTGCCGCAGCAGCCGGGCGCCAGCACCACGCCGACCGAAGCTGCGTGGGCGAAGTTTCGCAAGGCGACGTCCTGAGGCCTGAAAGGCGTTCAGTGATATTTAGTAAAATCGGCCTCTAGCCCATATTGCATATAGACATGTAGCTATCAAAAGAATAGCAATATGTTCACGGACTCAGGCTGCTGCGACCGCTGCAGGCCCCCATCCCAACCTTCCCCCAGCGGGGGAAGGGGCAAGAAGGACACCGGGCGAGTTTTAGGCATCAAATCGGCCTCCAGCCCAATCACCACCTTGGCCTACAGCTACAGTATTGATAGCAATTCATTGAGGTGACGCTGCGGGCGCGTCAAGTCGGTTATCGTGCGGGACTGCCCTTACCCGCGCTTTCCAGCCGCACGTTTAAAACCCATGTCCAAACCTGCTCCTCCCACGATGGAAGACTTTGACGACAAGCCGCTGGCCGGCTGGCGGCTGCGCCTGTACACCATCATCTTTGAGGCCGACACTCGCGCGGGCCGGCTCTTTGACAAGGCACTGATCGTTCTCATCCTGGTCAGCATCGCAGTGGTGATGGCTGACAGCGTGCAGGCGATTCATGTCTCGCACGGCCGGGCCTTCGCGGTGGCCGAGTGGATTTTCACGCTGCTCTTCACCGCCGAATACCTCGCGCGACTGGCCTGCGTGAGAAAGCCGCTGCAGTACGCCACCAGTTTCTTCGGCATCATCGATCTGATTGCCGTGCTGCCGACTTACCTGGCGCTTTTCTTTCCGGAGCTGCACGCGCTGATCGACGTGCGCGTGTTGCGCCTTTTGCGCGTGTTCCGCATCTTCAAGCTGGCCGCCTATGTGGCGGAGTACCAGTCGCTGGGCCGGGCGCTGGCTGCCAGCGGCCGCAAGATTCTCGTCTTCCTCTCGGCCGTGGTGATGATGGTGCTGGTCATGGGCACCGTGATGTATGTGGTTGAAGGGCCCTCCAACGGCTTTACCAGCATCCCGACCTCGGTTTACTGGGCTATCAGCACCGTCACCACCGTGGGTTTTGGCGATATCACGCCCAAGACCGACCTGGGCCGGCTGATCTCGTCATTCATGATGTTGCTGGGCTGGGGCATCCTGGCGGTACCGACCGGCATCGTCACTGCCGAGATGGCGGCCGAGCGGCGCGTGCAGCGCCTGCCCATGCCGACGACGCGCACCTGCCACGAGTGCCTGACCGAAGGCCATCTGCCGGAGGCGGAATTTTGCTTTCACTGCGGTGCAGAGCTGCCTGTGTATCAGCATCAGGTGCCGAAAGACCTCAAGGCCGCAAAAGATGAGCCCTCGCAGACACCCTAGCTTTTAAGACTCGGCGGCCGTCAGCCGGCGCGGCGTGATCTCCACCGAGCCCAGCGCCGTGCTCATCCACACCGTGCCGTCCTGCACCGTCACCTGCAGCTGCATGCTGCGCTCGGCGAGCTTGGCCAGCGCCTGGCTTTCAGCGGCATCGATCTGCCAGACCACCAGGTTGGATGCCCGCGTCAGCTTGGTTTCGATGTTCTTCCACCAGACGGGCGTGCTGCTGGCAAAGCTGTAGACGCTGACTCTTTCGGCGCGGCCGGCGGCTTTCATCAGGCGTTTGTCGTCGGGCTGGCCCACGTCTATCCAGTGCAGGATCTGCTCGGTGTAGTCCTTGTGCCAGAGCGCGGCTTCGTCCACGTCCCACAGGTCCTTGGCAAATTCAAGGTTGCCCTTTTTGTCGTCGGCCGGCACATTGAGCGCAAAGGCCAGCAGGCGGATCATCATGCGCTCGTCGGCCTCCGATGGGTGGCGCGCAATCGTCACGCTGTGGTCGGCATAAATGCTGCGGTCCATGTCGGACAGGGCAAGCTGGGCTTTGTAGATGGTGGCTTTGAGTGCCATAAGGTGTCCGTGGCCTTCATAAATCCGATGGCCGGGCGCATGGCGGCGTTGCGCGGTGCTCGGAATCCTCATGCACCCAAGTGCATTCCGGTGTCCTGCGCTCCGTGCGCCTTGCCCTGCATCCCGGTCATCGAATTTCTGAAGGCCCCTATTTGGTGTTGTTAACCCTGTATTGGAACAGAGCGGGAGGCGCCGCCGCCGAAACCCCGGCCAAGCGCGGTTTATGACTGCTGGCTATAGTGGCCCGATCATGATCAGCCTCTCTGTCCTGGACCAGTCCGTCGCCGTCACCGGCCGCACGGAAGACGCCTCCATCCGTGAAACCCTGCAGCTGGCCCGCCACTGCGAAGCGCTGGGCTACAAGCGTTTCTGGGTGAGTGAGCACCACAGCCACCCCAGCATTGTCGGCTCGGCGCCTGAGGTCTTGATGGCGGCCATCGCGGCCACCACCAGCCGCATCCGTGTGGGCAGCGCTGGCGTCATGCTGCCGCACTATGCGGCGCTCAAGGTGGCTGAGCAGTTTCGTGTGCTCGAAGCCATCGCGCCCGGCCGCATCGACCTGGGCGTGGGCCGCGCGCCGGGCTCGGACATGCGCACGGCACGTTTGCTCAGCAGTGACCCGCGCCAGTCGGCCGAGAACTTTCCCATTCAGGTGCGTGAGCTGCAAGCCTGGCTGGCCGGCATTGATTTGCCTGAAGGCCACCCGGGCCGTGGCGTAACGGCCAACCCCATGGGCCCGACCACGCCCGAGATGTGGATGCTGGGCAGCTCGGACTACGGCGCGCAATTGGCCGCGCATTACGGTCTGCCGTACGCGTTCGCTTACTTCATCACCGACGGGCAAGGAGCGGAACAGGCGCTGGACTTGTACCGGTCCACCTACCGGCCCAGCCCGCGCCACCCCAAGCCCCAGGCGGTGCTTTGTGTGTGGGCGCTGGCGGCTGACACCGAGGCCGAGGCCTGGCATCACTTTTCGGGCCGTGAGCGCTGGAAGATAGACCGCAACCGGGGTGCGCTGGCGGCCCTGCCGTCGCCTGAAGAAGTGGCGCTGCGGCCCTACACGCCGGCCGAGCAGGTGGAGGCTGACAGGCTTCGGGCCAACGCGCTGGTCGGCAGCGGCCCGCAAGTGGCTGGCAAACTGAGGGCGCTGGCTAATACACTGGGGGTTGACGAACTGGTCGTGATTACCTGGACGCACGACCCCGCCGCGCGCAGGCGGTCTTACGAACTGCTGGCGCGGGAATTTTTCTGAGTTTTAAATACCAGCAAGTACCCGCTGAAAATAATAGACATCGAGACAAGGAACACCCCATGCAAACGCCTCCCGCCACTCCGCTTTTTAGCGCCGCCATCGCCGGCAGCCTGCCCAAGCCGGCCTGGCTGTCTGAAACCAAAAAACTCTGGCCGCAGTGGAAGACCGAAGGCGACGAGCTCAAGCAAGCCAAGGCTGACGCCACGCTGCTGTGGATGAAGATGCAGGAAGACGCGGGCCTGGATGTGATTGGGGACGGCGAGCAGTCGCGCCAGCATTTTGTGCACGGCTTTCTCGAGCAGGTCGAAGGCATCGACTTCGAGCACAAGGTCAAGATGGGCATACGCGACAACCGCTATGACGCGATGGTGCCGCAGGTGGTGTCAGCCCTCAAGCTTAAAGGCCGGGTGCATGCCGCGGAAGCACGGCTGCTGCGCGCGCACACCACCAAAAAAATCAAGTTCACCCTGCCTGGGCCGATGACGATAGTCGACACGGTGGCTGACCAGTTTTATGGCGACAAGGTGAAGATGGCCATGGCCTTTGCCGAGTTGCTGAACCAGGAGGCGCTGGCCCTGCAGGCCGACGGCGTGGACATCATCCAGTTCGACGAACCCGCCTTCAATGTCTATATGAAAGAAGCCGCCGACTGGGGCGTGAGAGCGCTGGAGCGCGCCGCGCAAGACCTCACCTGCACGACGGCAGTGCACATTTGTTACGGCTACGGCATCAAGGCCAACACCGACTGGAAGGAAACCTTGGGCGAGGAGTGGCGGCAATACGAGACCGTGTTTCCGGCGCTGGCCAAAAGCACCATCCGCCAGGTCAGCCTGGAGTGCTACCACTCGCACGTTCCGCCGCACCTGATGGCGCTGCTCGAGGGCAAAGACGTGATGGTCGGGGTGATCGACGTGGCCAGTGACGAGATCGAAACGCCCGAGCAGGTAGCCGACACCATCGGCAAGGCGCTGAAGTACGTCCCCAAGAATCGCCTGATCCCTTGCACCAATTGCGGCCTGGCGCCCATGGACCGTGAAGTGGCGCTGAAGAAGTTGCAGGCCCTGGGGGCGGGCGCTGCGCTGGCGCGTGAACGCTACAAATAAACAGGCGCTGATATGAGCAACGATCCCACGCTCCCGCACCATCCACACGGCCACGATCATCCGCACGGGCCCGGGCACGCGCATCCGCATACGCAAGGCAAAGAAGACCCGCCATGGAAGCACGATGGCGTGCGCGTGATCGCCGGTAACCAGCTGGATAGCAACACGGCGCAAACGCCGGGCATGGACAGGCGAGCCGCCATCAACTTTGCCCGCGTCGGCGCGCAAAAATTGTGGGCCGGCACCGTGACCATTCACGCCGATGCAAAGACTGGTGCGCACCACCACGGCCACCTGGAGAGCGTGATCTATGTGATCCGGGGCAGAGCCCGCATGCGCTGGGGTGACCACCTCGAATTCACCGCCGAGGCCGGGCCGGGCGATTTTATTTATGTGCCGCCTTATGTGCCGCACCAGGAGATCAACGCCAGCCCGACCGAGGTGCTGGAGTGCGTGCTGTGCCGCAGTGACGGAGAGGCCGTCGCCGTCAACCTGGACATCGAGCCGGTTGAAAAGCCCGATACCGTGCTGTGGGTGGACCCGACGCATCCGCACGGCGGCGTCTGATTGGACCTGATCGGACATGTAAAGACGCCGTGAAGGCGGCGTGAGTGCCGGGTGAAGCCCCGTGCAAGTGCGGAAAAGCGCACGTTTTTCGCGGGTCGCGGAAAGCTTTCCTTACGAATGTCACCTCGTCCTACACGATGTATCCCCTGGCGTGGTTACAACTGGGTCTCACACAAGGAGATCCATCATGGACACCAACAATCAAGTATCACCAGGTTCAACCACCCCGCCGAGCCAGCCTGGGTTCGGCCAGCAACTGCAACACAGCAAGGCGCTCGTCGCCATCGTGGCGGTGCTCGGCGTGACCGTCCTGGCTTTGGCGGCCGCACTGGTCGTCAACACCTCCGGCGCTAAAACGGGTTCCCCCGAGCAGGTCGCTGCAGCGGAACAAACTTCCCAGGCCGCCAAGCTGGCTGCGGATACGTCCAAAAAACCGGTCACCACGACTGCCAAAGCCACGACCAGCCACACCGGCGCAGCCCCTGTGGTCGCGCAGTCATCCCGCGCCAATGTGTGCGCCGCCTGCGGCACGGTCGAAGCCGTCACGCCCGTTCAACGCCAGGGCAAGGTCAACGGCGTGGATGTGGGTAACACCACCGTAGGCCTGGGCACTGTGGCTGGCGGTGTGGTGGGCGGCCTGCTCGGCAACCAGATGGGTGGCGGCAACGGCAAGACGGCCATGACCGTACTGGGTGTGGCTGGCGGCGCGTTTGCCGGCAACCAGATCGAAAAGAACATGAAGAAGGTCACCGTGTATGAAATCCGTGTTCGCATGGACGACGGCTCGGTCCGCAATATGGAGCTTTCGAGCTCGGTGCCTGTGGGCTCGAAGGTGATTGTTGAGGGCCAGAACCTTCGACTCGCCTAAAAAATGGCCCCCACGGTCGCTCACTTCGTGTAGCTTCCTGCCCCCAGAGGGGGCCGCCCGCCCTCCGGCCCGGCAAAGCCGGTTCCGGGGCTCATGCTGGCATAAAGAGGGGGGCACAACAAAAAGCGCTGGTGTTTTCACCGGCGCTTTTTTTTGCCGCTTCATAAATCCCCGGGCCGGCCGAGGGCCGTGCGGGGGGTTAGCATGGAGCCCTGTTTCTTCCGAATTCCGATCAGCCGACCGACCTACACATCCAGCTCAACATCAGCTTGGGCAGAAAGAAAATCCCATGAAAGCCATCTGGAACGGCGCAGTGATTGCGCAAAGCGACGACACCGTGGTGGTGGAAGGCAACCACTACTTCCCCGAAAATTCGCTCAACCGCGACTACGTGACCTTCAGCAACCACCACACCATGTGCTCATGGAAAGGGCAGGCGAGTTACTACTCGCTGCTGGTCAACGGCGAGATGAACACCGACGCCGCCTGGTACTACCCGGATCCCAAACCCGAAGCCGACAACATCAAAGGCCATATCGCGTTCTGGAAGGGCGTGAAGATCGAGCCCTGAATCCGGCCCGGAATGCCGGCCTGGCATCGGGTTCTCAGAGGGTGCGGGTTTACCCTTTTGGTTTTGTGTGGAGGGGTGCCTGAAAATACCTTAAGTGATATGCATGCTTATTAAAAGTGGCGTATCCGGCGCCCCGCGCGTTCAGCCTTGCCGACAGGACACACCATGACACTTGCCGCAGCCGATCCAGCCCTGATTGAAAAACTGGTGATTGCCAACCGCATCCTGTACGACCAGGGTGTTGTCGATGGTTTCGGCCATGTGAGCGTGCGCCACGACAAGTCGCCCGATCACTTCTTGCTGTCCTGCAACCGCGCCCCTGGACTGGTCAAGAAGGCCGATATCCTGACCTACGACCTCAACGGCGACCTGGTGGGTGAGTCCACCCTGCGTTCTTACCTGGAGCGCTTCATTCACGGCGAAATCTACCGCGCGCGGCCCGATGTGATGGCGGTCGTGCACAGCCATTCGCCCAGCGTGATTCCTTTCGGCGTGACCGGCCAGCGCCTGCGCCCCATTTTTCACATGAGCGGTTTTCTCGGCAGCGGTTCGTCGCTCTATGAAATCCGCGAGTCCAACGGCAACACCGACCTGCTGATCCGCGACATGGGCCTGGGCAAGGACCTGGCCAAGGCGCTGGGCCAGCACACCTGCGTGCTGATGCGCGGCCACGGCTCGACCGTGGTGGCGCCTTCGCTGGAGCGGGCGGTCTACCGCGCTGTGTACGCCGAAGAAAACGCCAAGCTGCAACTCAGCGCCAGCGCGCTGGGCCCCATCGAATTCCTGACGCCTGAAGAAGCCGACAAGGCCATGAACACCAACGAAGGCCAGGTCATGCGCCCGTGGGAGTTGTGGAGCCGCAGCATCGGGGCCGTTGAGTAAGCACTTCATCACCGTTTACGACCCGTCATCACCATTCATCACCGAAGAGGCACCCATGAAATTTTCCAGACTTCTGGCGCTGGCCGCCGTGATGTCCCTGAGCTGCCTGGGCGCCACGCAGGCTCTGGCGCAGGCCTATCCTTCGCGCGCCGTTCGCATCATCGTGCCCTACGGCACGGGCGGCGGCTCCGACATCCTGGCGCGCCAAATCGGCGCGCGCCTGCAGGCCATCTGGGGCCAGGGTGTCGCGGTAGACAACCGCGCCGGCGCCTCCGGCAATATCGGCACTGAGGCCGTGGTGCACGCGCCGGCCGACGGCTACACATTGCTGCTGCAAAACAGCACCATGGTGGTCAACCCGGCCGTCAACGGCAAGCTCAACTACGACCCCGAAAAAGACCTGACGCCCATCATGCTGCTGGGCCTCACGCCGGTCGCACTCGTGTCGCACCAAGGCACCAACCTCAAGACGCTCAAAGAAGTGGTCGACTATTCCAAAGCCAACCCGACGGCGCTGAGCTACGGCTCCTGCGGCGTGGGTACACCCCAGCATTTCGTGATGGAGCTGGTCAAGCAGAAGTCCGGCATCAACGCCACCAACGTGGGTTACAAGGGCTGCGCGCCGGCCCTGACCGACGTACTGGGCGGCCAGGTACAACTGGCCATTTTGAGCGCCAACCTCGCCGCGCCCCACCTCAAGACCGGCAAGCTCAACGCCATCGGCGTGTCCACTGCCGCGCGTTACCAGCTGATGCCGCAGGTGCCCACGTTTGAAGAGCAGGGCCTGAAGCCGCTGGATTTTTCCATCTGGTATGCGCTCATGGGCCCGGCCAAAATGAAGCCTGAAGTGGTCGCCAAAATTTATGCCGATGTGCAAAAAGTGCTGGCCGAGACGGCCGTGCAGGAAAACCTTTCCGGCGCCGGTGTCGAACCCCTCGTCGGCAACGGCGCAGACCTCTCCCAGCTGATCAAGGTAGACCTGGTGCGCTATGCCCAGCTGGCCAAATCGGCCAATATCAAGCCTGAATAGGCAGCGCTGCCTCGCCGCTGTGCGCAGACCCCTCGGGGCGTTGTCTGACGCCGGCCGCAAGCGCAGTCCCTTATAAATGATGCATGGCGATGTCCCTTCCGGGGCTGCCGTGGCCGGCATTGACCCGCCAGGGGCTCGTGCCGCAGAATCTGTCCATGGCCTTGATGTCCATGGCTTTCAAGGAGATTCCATCATGTACAAGCACATCCTGGTTCCGGTAGACGGTTCAGCCACATCGCAAAAGGCTCTGGGCAATGCGGTGGCCGTCGCGCTGGCCTTCAAGAGCGAAGTGACGGTCATCTACGTCATAGACCCTTACGCTTTCACCGGGGTGGGCACCGACTTTGCCTACGGCCAGGCCGAATACCTGGGTGCCGCCACGGCTGAGGCCAATGAAGCCATCAAGAGCGCCAAGCAGGCCTTCCAGGATGTCGGCATCACTGCGACCGGATCGGTCGTGGAAGGCCACGCGATTTACCGGGGCATCCTCGACACCGCCGAGACGATAGGCGCCGACCTCGTTGTCATGGGCTCGCATGGCCGCCGCGGGCTTGAAAAGCTGGTGCTGGGCAGCGTCACTGCCCAGGTGCTGTCGCACGCCCACTTGCCCGTGCTGGTGGTTAGGGACTAAGCTTTGAATTTTCCGCGGGATTCCCTGCGGCGTTGAGCGCTTACACAAGGAGCTTCCATGGACTTGCTGAATCACGACCTGGCGCACGAGTTTCCGGAATACCTGCAAAAAATGCGCAGCCTCAAGGGGTCAGATCCGCACTTTGCGGACCTTTTTGCCCAGTACGACGCAGACAACCACGCCATCATCAAGTACGAGCAGGGCGTAGGCGCCATCACCGACGAAGGCCTGGAAGACCTGAAAAAAAGGCGCCTCAAAGTCAAGGATGAGATTTACCAGATTCTTAAAAAGAGTTGACGGCGCTTTCAGCGCCTGATGCAGTTTCTTAAGAAAAAAAGGCCTGTAGCCCATGACAGGATTGGGCAGGTAGCTATCAAATATGTAGCAAAAGCAGCGATGGAAAAAACGGGTGAAATTCCTCGCATGCAATGCCGATGCGGCCTGCCGGGGCTTTTTTCATCAAACTGCCATGTCGGTGGCGTAGGCTGCACGTAGACCGGCTTTCGGTTCCTGCAGGAGAAACCCTTGGATTCAAGCGACGAAGAACTGATGCGGCGTATCCGCAATGACCTGATCGACAGCTACGACGAAGAGCTGGAGATGGAACTCGAAGACCGAACCGTCGCCGAGCTGATTGGCGAAGGCGACGGCCGGAGCCCCCAGGAAGTGGTCAAGGACAAAGAATACCGCCGCCAGTATTTCCGCGAACTGTTTCGCCTGCAAGCCGAGCTGGTGAAGCTGCAGGACTGGGTGGTCGCCACCGGCCACAAGGTCGTCATTTTGTTTGAAGGGCGCGACGCAGCCGGCAAAGGCGGCGTCATCAAGCGCATCACCCAGCGGCTTAACCCGCGCGTCTGCCGCGTGGCGGCATTGCCGGCCCCCAACGACCGCGAACGCACGCAATGGTACTTCCAGCGTTATGTGTCGCACCTGCCAGCCGCCGGCGAGATCGTGCTGTTTGACCGCAGCTGGTACAACCGTGCCGGCGTTGAGCGCGTGATGGGCTTTTGCACTGACGAGCAGTACGAAGAGTTTTTCCGCACCGTGCCTGAATTTGAAAAGATGCTGGGCCGCTCGGGCATACAGCTCATCAAGTACTGGTTTTCCATTTCCGACGAAGAGCAGCACCTGCGCTTCCTCGGCCGCATCCACGACCCGCTCAAGCAGTGGAAGCTCAGCCCCATGGACTTGGAGTCACGCAGGCGCTGGGAGGAATACACCAAGGCCAAGGAAATCATGCTGGAGCGCACACATATCACCGAAGCGCCCTGGTGGGTGGTGCAGGCCGTCGACAAGAAAAAAGCGCGCCTCAATTGCATCCATCACCTGCTGCAGCAGATGCCCTACCAGGAAACCGAACACCCGGCCATCGTGCTGCCCGACCGTGTGCGCCACGAAGACTATGTGCGTAATCCGGTGCCGCAGGACATTGTGGTGCCGGAAGTCTATTGAACACCCCCGTCCGGGCTCACTTCGTGTAGCCCGTTCCCCCCTTGCAGGGGGCGGCGCCTGCGGTCTGGCAAAGCCAGTCCCGCGACTGCCCGCTGGTGGAATACCCCACCTCTGGGTTAGTCGCGGACATCGGCCACTGGATTGGCGCCAAAATCCGGCCTTGCCAGGAAAGCCAGGATGCGCGCCGCTGCATCTTCGGGCGAGGTCAACACGCCGCCCGTCTTTAAGCCCACAAACGACTCACGGTCCGGAAATGCCTTGGGGTCGGCCGCGCGCAGTTGCTCCTGCATGCCGGTGTCGATGACGCCGGGCGCGAGTGAGCAAACTTTGGCGCCATGGGGCTTCAGGGCTTCTTCCAGCGCCAGGCAGCGCGTGAAGTGGTCCATGCCGGCTTTGGCGGCGCAGTAGGCGGCTTGCGAGGCCATGGCGCGGCGCCCCAGGCCCGACGAAATATTGAGCACTTTGCGTGGCGCTTTCCAACCGTCGGTGGCGCGCAGGAAAGCAGCGGTGATTTGCATGGGCGCTTCCAGCCCCACACGCAGCGCCCGCGCCAGGTCGCTTTCGCCAATCTGGTCCAGCGAGCCAATGTGCGGGATCACGCCCGCGTTGTTGATCAGCGTGACGCTGGCCCAGGGCGTTGCGGCTTGGGAATCCTTGAGCCAGCTTTCCAGCCTGTCGTTGAGTGAGCCGCTGTCCGCAAGGTCGTGTTCCCACTGCAGCAAGGTTGCGCCGACATGCCGCGCATGTTCCTCTAGCTCAGGCATCGCCGTGCGAGAGATGCCAAGCACCGTATGGCCGGCGGTGAGCAACTGGCGCGCCATGGAAAAGCCCATGCCACGCGATGCGCCTGTGATCAGGGTGAGGTGATTGAGTTGAGTCATGCCTGCATGGTAGCGCCCATACAGTGGCCATGCTGGCGTCCTAAAAACCGGGCGGGCTTTCGAATGACATCACCAACCCGCTGGCCGGGTGTGTGAACTGCAGCGCGGCGGCATGTAGCAGCAGCCGCGGCGAGGCAGCGTGCACCGCGTCGGGGGCATACAGTGCGCAGCCCAAAATGGGATGACCCAGCGCCTTGAGGTGCACGCGCAGCTGGTGTGACCGACCGGTGATGGGTTCAAGTTCCACGCGTGTCGTATTGGCCGCCACGTCATGCGACAGCACCCGCCATCGAGTCTGGCTGGGTCTGCCGTGTTCGCTGTCGATGATGCGCAGCGGACGGTTTGGCCAGTCCACGATGATGGGCAGGTCAATGAGACCCCAGCCGCCGTCCGCGTCACCGGGTGCAGGAAGCGGTAGCTGACCGCTCACCACTGCCACGTAGCGTTTGCCGACAACGCGCGTTTCAAACAACCGGCTCAGTGCCCGTTGCATAGCCGCGCCGCGCGCCATCAGCATCAGCCCTGAAGTGGCTTGATCCAAGCGGTGAACGATGAGGGCGTCGGGAAAGGACGCCTGTACGCGTGCGCTCAGGCAGTCCTGCTTGCCTTCGCCGCGCCCCGGCACTGAGAGCAAGCCGGCGGGCTTGTCCAACACCAGCAACGAGTCATCGGCATGCAGTAGCCCGATACCTGGGATGACAGGGGTAACGGCGGCATTACCTGCCGGGTAATTGTTCTGAGGCGGCTCGGCCTTCATGATTCAGTCATCGCAACAAGTTTTAAACCAAAGGAGAAAAAATCATGACTGACGCAGGCGCCATTGCCATTGCATGTGGATTGATCATCGGCCTGGGCGCTATCGGCGCCTGCATGGGCATCGGGGCGATGGGTGGGCGGTTTCTGGAGGGCGCCGTGCGGCAGCCCGAATTGATGGAGCCACTGCAGGTGAAGATGTTTTTGCTGGCGGGGCTGATCGATGCCAACTTCCTGATCGGGGTGGGGATCGCCATGATGCTGCTCTTTGCGAATCCACTTTAAGGCTGTGCCCGGTCAGGCCTTGGGCTTGGGCGGCGGGAAGTTATGCACCGGCGGGCTGCTGCGTTTGACTTCGCGCAGCATGAAGAGGTAAAGGCTTTCAACCTTCTCGCGGGCCCAGGGGGTCTTGCGCAAGAACTTCAGGCTGGAGGCCACGCTGGGGTCGCTGGTGAAGCAGCGGATGTTGATGCGCTGGCCCAGCTCTTCCCAGCCGTAGTGTTCAGACAACTCGGTGACGATCGCCTCCAGTTTGACGCCGTGCAAAGGGTTGCCCGGCTGCTGTGCAGCAGCCGGGATGTCCGCGGGCAAGTTCGCAGGCGAGTCGCCAGGGCCGGCCATCGAGGCCTTATTTGTTCTTCAGCTTGCCGCGCAGCGGAACCTGCGTGACGATGGTCGGGCGCACCGCGTCGGGCGACACCGTCTTGGGTGGCGAGGTGTCCTTCTTCGGTTTCTTGACCATCTTGTTGTTGTTTTGCTGTCCTTTTGCCATGGTTTTCTCCGTCAGGTTGAGTGAAGTTGATAGGAAGGGGATTTCGTGATTATCAATGCAACTTGATGCGTGGGCGATAGGTGCGGTCCAGCATTTCAGACAGCGTGATCAGCGCCGTTTTCTTGAAACCGCCCAGCGCCAGCTGGTGCTGCTTGTGCAGGCCCCAATACATGAACTTGGCCAGTTGGCCTTCGATGAAGAAGCTGCCTTTGGTGAGGCTGCCCATCAGGCTGCCGACCGACGAATATTCCGACAACGAGACCAGCGAGCCCTGGTCCTTGAAGATAAAGGGCGACACGGCTTTGCCCGCGATCAGGTCGGGCAGCGAGCGCGCCAGGTACATGGCCTGCTGGTAGGCGGCCTGGGCGCGTGGCGGTACCCAGGTGCCGTCGGGTTGCTGGCAGGCGGCGCAGTCGCCAAAGGCGTAAATGCTGGGGTCGCGCGTGGTTTGTAAATTGCCGTTGACGACCAGCTGGTTGAGTTTGCTGGTCTCCAGCGCTTCGCCGCCTTCGGGCGTGCCGCCCAAGGTGCGCAAAAAGTCGGCCGCCTTCACGCCGGCGGCCCACACCGTGATGCTGGACGACACCACCTTGCCGCTGGCCATCTTCAGGCTGTCGGCGGTGACTTCAACCACCTTCTCGTTGGTGTGCACCTCGATGGCGAGCTTGCGCAGTTCGCGCATGGCCGACTCGCTCAGGCGCTCGGGCAACTGCGCCAGCAGGCGCGGTGCGGCTTCCACCAGCACGATCTGCAGGTCCTTTTCGGGATGGATATGGTCAAAACCATAGTTGGCCAGCACGCGCGCCGCGGCATGCAGCTCGGCGGCCAGTTCTACGCCGGTGGCACCGCCGCCGACGATGGCGACCGTCAGGCGCCCGCTGCCGGCCATGCGCGGCACGGTCTGCGCGCGTATGCAGGCGTTGATGAGGCGGTCGTTAAAGCGCTTGGCCGCCTGCGGGCTGTCGAGCTTGATGGTGTGCTCGGCCGCGCCCGGCGTGCCGAAGTCGTTGGTCTGGCTGCCCACGGCTATCACCAGCGTGTCATAGCCCAGCTGCTGGGCGGGTGTGATCTCGCGGCCGGCTTCGTCGTGGCTGGCAGCGAGCTGCAGGGTTTTGGTCTGGCGGTCTACACCGGTCAGGCTACCCAGGCGGAACTTGAACCCGTTCCATCGTGCCTGAGCGAGGTATTCGATTTCCTCGGCGTGCGTGTCATAGCTGCCGGCGGCCAGCTGGTGCAGCAGCGGCTTCCAGACATGGGTGCGGGCGGCGTCGACCAGGGTGATTTCGGCCAGGCCTTTTTTGCCCATGCGCTTGCCCAGCTGCGTGGCCAGCGCGAGGCCTCCGGCGCCCCCTCCGACAATAACGATGCGGTGCATAAATCCTCCTGCGTGTGGGTTGGCTGTTGTTATGCCGCCATGTTAACTGCCAGAAGAAGCCCAAAGTTGCCGGTCTTAAGCGGATGTCCTAATTCGTGGACGTAGTTGCGTGTGGCAGGCGCGGGCGGCTCGTTTGCGGGCGCAGCCAGAACATGCCGGGAGTATGTCAAAAATGGCCTCTAGACCATATCCAGTCTGTACGTGTAGCTACCAAATTGATAGCAGAAAGAACCTCCCGCGTATGGCCCCTGCGGCGCAGCGTTGACAGGTCGCTGTTAAGCTTCAGCCCCGCATGCCGACACACTCATTCAAAGAACTCACCCACCAGCGCGCCTTCATGCGCATGTGGTTCGCCCGGATATTCGGCACCACCGGCAACCAGATGCTGATGGTGGCGGTGGGCTGGCAGATGTACGAGTTGACCGGCAGCGCCTGGGACCTGGGCCTGGTCGGGCTCTACCAGTTCGCGCCGGCGTTGTTGCTCACGCTGGTAGCCGGCCATGTGGCCGACCGCGTGCACCGCGGCCGCATCATCGCCGGCTGCCTGGTCACGCAGGCTGCGGTGGCGATGATCCTCGTCGCCGCCACTGAAGGCTGGCAAATTGGGGAAGTGCACCACAGCTGGGCCTCGCGCGAGCTGTTGCTGGCAGTGTCCGTCATGTTGGGCGTGGCCCGCGCCTTCCAGATGCCCGCGCAGCAGGCGCTCACACCCGTGCTGGTGCCGCCTGCCATGCTCCCGCGCGCCATGGCCTTCAGCTCGGCCGGCATGCAGACGGCTGTCATCGGCGGGCCGGCGCTAGGCGGCGTGATCTTTGTGGCTGGCGCCACGGCGGTCTATGCCACCTGCGCCTTTTTGTTCGCCGCCGGTTGCGTGCTGATCGCCGTGCTGCGCTACGACCACGTGCCGCCGCCGCGCGAACCGGTCACGCTGCGCACCTTGCTGGCCGGCGTGGAATTTGTCTGGCAGCGCAAGGCCCTGCTGGGGGCTGTGTCGCTAGACCTTTTTGCCGTGTTGCTGGGTGGTGCCACCGCGCTGCTGCCCATGTTTGCCAAAGACATCCTGCACGTCGGGCCGTGGGGCTTGGGCCTGCTGCGCGCGGCGCCCGCCGCCGGCGCGTTGTTGATATCGGCGGTGCTCACGCGCTGGCCGCTGGAGCGCCGCGTCGGGCCGACCATGCTTTCGGCTGTCGCGCTGTATGGCGTTTGCATGATGGTGTTTGGCCTGTCGACCAGTTTCGTGCTGTCGCTGCTGGTGCTGGCTGTCTCCGGCGGGGCAGATATGGTCAGCGTGGTCGTGCGCCAGACTCTGGTGCAGATAGAAACCCCGAACGAAATGCGCGGCCGCGTCAGCGCCGTCAACTCGGTATTTATTGGCGCCTCCAACCAGCTCGGTGAATTCGAATCCGGCGCCACCGCCGCGCTGCTGGGGCCGGTGGGTTCGGTGGTGGCAGGCGGGGTAGGAACGCTGCTGGTAGCTGCGGCCTGGTTCAGGCTGTTTCCGTCGTTGTCGCAGCGCGACAAGATGGTGTAGTGGCCACCGTACTTACGCCCCAGGTTACGTCATTCTCTTGTACGCGCTGAAAGTTAAAACCATCGGGATACATTTCACGGAGGAGGCGATCCGCGCGGCCGCTAAACAGGATCGATGTTCCGTCCGGGCCACAAGGAGCACCCATGTTGATGTGCCAGAAGATGGCGTTATGGTTGACGTGTTGAGGACCTCTTCCGATTCAAATGTGTAGATATTGCCCGAAGGAGACCACGTCAAATTACGAGCACCGGAGCTATCGGGAAAATCGGTGCTTTACAAACCGCCCGCAAAGGTTTTACTGGTGCCGTCCGGATGCATGATCCAGAATCCCGCAGTTCAATTCGCGAAATATATGTTAGCTAAAAATCCAGAGATGTCGCTTGGGAAAGAGTCGTGAACTCTCTAAGCACCTCTGGTTGGTACTGCATCAAAAAGCGACCGACCTGCGCATTTTCAAGTAACTTGACTACATAGCCCCGGGCGAGCACGAGATTTAACATGTCATCCCCATAAGTTTGCTCCGCCGCCTTGTAATTGCTCTGCAAACTTTTCATCTCCTTCTCCATTCGAGCGATCTGCTCTCTGGTGATAGTTTTCGACTTCCGGGGCTCTTTAAGCAACAACTCCGGGGCCGTGGCCAATAGCAATGACCGTGCGTATGGCATTGTCAGCGTATTAGCAGAGATCATTAGTTCGGCGCATTCGACCTGCCGCGTCGGCTTCATATTCCGCAGAACTGCAGTCACTTTGAGCGAGAAACTGCGACTCTTAAGAAGTTCTGCTGCTTCAGGACAAATTCCGTCGAGCAGACTCAACCGCTTCTGGACGCCCGTCGTATCAAGGCAAAGAACCTTTGTCAGCCGTTCAATCGACACGCCCCGATCAACTGCGCGCCGAATCATCAAATGCTCTTGAATTGTAGAAAGTCGATTGATGCGATGGTTATAGGTATAGGTCTCATCATCTGAGGCTACCAAACACGGAAATTCTATGTGACCCAGTTCCTTCATAGCCATCAACCGGATATGACCGTCCAGCAGAAAATGTGTTCCGGTCTTCCGATCCAACGGCCCGATTGAGAGCGGCTCGATAAGACCTATCTCACGAATCGATTCACGAATCTGCCGATATTTGTGAGCCTTGGCCAAGTCTGTCGAAAGAATCTTTGAAGGGAGGAGCTTTTCAGAAGGCAGGCTCAGAGGCTTAAGGAGAAACGCGAAACTAATGGGAGTCATTTCCGTCATGGGACTTATGCCATCCGGTCAGCTAGATACCTGGGTAGAGTATCTAGACCTTCGGCTCGCAGCAGGTTCACAAAATTCTCATCAGCAAGAAGCTCGCGTAGCGCGCCAACTATGAATAGAAGCTTCTGCTGTGCAAAGGAAGCCTTGCGGACCAGCATCTGTTGGCGCTGTACCTCCTTTTGATAAGCGCGCACTAAGCTTACTGAGGACACGTCAGATTGCTTTCGCGGAGTACCTTTAGTAGTTGATCGACCAAGCAAATTCCGACGCTGAATCAATGAACGAGCATCCATGAGTTGACGCCCACGGAGTTCTCCGGATTCATAAGCGTCTTGAAGGGCTGTCTGCATTGCCGTATCGTTGTCCCCAGAACGAAAGATAACTAACGCGGTGCTGAGGGGAATTACTCTTCGTTCAACGGCGACAATTAGCCGTTCTTCGCCTTTGTCTAACAACAACAAGATTTCCTGGAGATACTGCAACGTCAAGCCCGTCTTTTCTGCAATCTCCTTGGTTGAATAGCCCTGTTTTCTTAATAGGGCTAGATCCGCTATCCGTTCCATGGGTTTGGCTCGCCGTCGTGCAATATTTTCGGCGAGGCTCATGACAAATGCATCTTCGTCGGACACCGATACAACCAAAGCTGGGATGCGATGCTCTCCATTTTCTTGGAAGGTTCTTAATCTACCTTCTCCGCAAACTAGTAGATACCGCTCGGCGCCATCCTCGCCTGGTCGTGGAGTTACCGTGATGGGTTTCTTTAAACCAATCTCCTTAATATTTTCAGAAATTTCGAAGAAGATATCTGGGTTGCGATCACGTGTATTCAGGACTTCAATCCGGTCAATGGGAATTAACCGGATGTCTCTGGCTTTGGTTAGTAGATTCATGCCGCGCGCTTAATCCGGATCTGTGATCCCATGCCGTAGAGGTAATCGAGGGTATCGAACCGATAGCTCTCAAACTCAATAGCGTTTTGCTCTGCGAGCCTTATGCGTTCTTGCCCGAAGTCCATGCTTGGCAGCAAGTAGTAATCTAGCGGCTTCTGGTTCCCTGGGGCCAATCTAATTGCTACAGTAATGTCGGGACGCAAAGTAGTGTCAAAACGGATATTCCATCTTTTGTGCCCGGCGCCGCTGCTTTGGCAACGAGCAAAAACCAACGAAACCGTGAATTCATGATTGAAGTCAAGCATGTCATTCAGTGGGTTCCGATAAATCGCGCCACCGAGATGAGAGATTTGCTTCTCCGTATCAGTGAGTATTTCCGGATGGAGCCGGCGCAGCATTCGATTTATTTCTACATAGGCATAGTCTTTTTTCGGACTAAATCCAACCAACTGATAAGCACGAGTTAAGCTTCCGAAACGGTGCATGTAGACCGTCGGCGATGGCATGTTATCCGTTTCATTAATGATCAGGCCCGAAAGATACCCGCGGTCTTGATAGAGGACTCGCAGCTGGTCCAAGAGCTCTTCATTGCTGAACCGCCTCGCCCGTGCACGAATAATCCCCTTCGCTGTGTAAAACAGATCCTGTGCCACGATAGGTGTGAATGCACCATCTTTCCTGATCCACATATCGGGCTCGTTGACTACTCTCAACTTTTTGAGTTTGAAAGATTGTCTGTTGTAGACGTTGCTTCCGATGTATTTTTCATTGGTAAGCACTTCGTGCACTGTGGCTCGGTTCCAATTTCGATCGAGCGCGGTCTTGACCCCCATATCATTGAGACGCGCGGCGATGGCAGACTCATGAAGCTGGTCGTCTACGAACCAGCTATAGATTTGGTTGACGATATTTATCTCGGTCACCGGGCCAGGCTTGAGGATTACACGGTCCGTTTGTAGGCTTTTGTGTTCACCGCGTTTTAATTCGGCTTTCTCCATTCCCCCTTGGTCAACAAGCACGCGACGCAAACCGAAGCCTGCCGGTCCACCTTGGCGAAATCCTAATTCAATTAGGCGACATTGACCGGCAAACACTTTCGCCGACAGCTCGCGGCTGTACTCGCCTGCCATCGCGCGCTTGACACCTTTGACAATCGTAGAAACTGGGGAGCCATCATTCTCAAATTGTTCCGCACAGTAGGTCACCTGGATACCGGAGCGCCGGCAGATGTACTCGTAATACGCGCTTTCGTCCGCATCCTGAAAACGACCCCAGCGACTCACGTCATATACAAGAATTATGTTGTAGTCGGCATTGCCTGATTCGACATCTCGAATTAGATTTTGTAACGATTGCCTACCACCAATAGTCAGACCGCTCTTTCCTTCGTCGGCATAAGTTCTCACAATTTCTATCCCGCGCTGTGCAGCATATTCGCGAATCTTGGCCAGCTGGTTGAGAGTCGAGTACTGCTGATGTTCAGTAGACATTCGAACGTACTCAGCCGCGCGAACCAGGGCTAGGCTAGAGCCTTTAGAACTATCTTTCATTGGCAACTCTGGTTCCATATTTCACCGCATCAAAAATTCGGAAGTAATTTGTCTCGACACAAATCAACGACACGAGGAAGTTAACCGGTTTGCTGAAGAACAACTAACAAGTCATCTCTTTGCAATCGCAGAATCTTCACTTTCGTCGGACTCGTACAGAGTGAGCTGAACCAACCACACGCCACTCTTTGCAACGTCCGGCTGCACCAACACGCTCAGTCGATACACTCCCGCCTCTAAGGGATTGTGCGGTTTCGACACGTCACTCTTTGCAACTTTCGGGTTGCGGCCAGCGTTGTTTCGTTTTTTCTGCTGAAGTCTATTTTTTGCTACGTACTCAGGATGAGTTTCCCGATAATTTCGCCAATACTCAGCATTTCGTATCGCCCACGCACTTTGGGCGAGAGACTGATTCTCTGAATAATCTGGATCAGTCAGCCGCTTGGCCTGTTGCCACAGTCTTCGGCGTTCATTTTGACAAGAAGGCTCGCTGCAGTAAGTTTGACGAGGAGCTTGCGGACGAAGCTCAAATACACATCCGCATGCCGTGCACCACCTACTTTCCATAACGCTCCCCGTTAGTCTGAAATAAACCCGGGAGAACATATTGCGCGCAAAGGCTCAGGTGGCATTTTGCGCACTTAGGGAGTATTAGTTTTTTTCTGATTAGAAAAAGGTATTCTTAATCGTCTACAAAAACCAATTCTCTTGCCCGGCAGCTGAGCTACCTAGCAAGATTTATCCCAGCAACGGATCACTTATTGCGAAGGTAGGTGGTCCGGCGCAACCGCAATGCGGACATTCCTCTGTTAACCAAGTGGCGAAGTGCTTGTCCACCATGGCGCGAACCTGTTCGGTCAAGTGTGGGTCTGTTTCGGTGGTCAGATTTTCAGCCGCAAACACTGCGTCGACAAATTCGCCGGGGCCCGCCACCGCGTCCGGTGGAAATCTTGAAATGGCTCTTAAGGCTGAGCAAAATCCCAGCTCTTCGCAAAGCTGCGACAGCAGCGCGTTGATGGATTGTTCGGTTGGCATGAATGTCTCCGGGATTCGGCGCTCAGCGCACCACGCTTTCACGTTTCAGCTTGCTGACTTGCCCAATGCCGGTGTCTTTGAGCCTCTGCAGCAAGGCATCGCGGCGATTTCTCCTGGACCAGCGCATCTCTTCGGCCGTGATGGTGGTGGCGACCAGAATTTCCATCTTCCCGGCAGGAAGCTGCGCGCCCGTCGGCAAGGGGCGAAGCGCTTTCGAAATCAGTATGTTGACGGGCTCGGCTTCATCCACATCAATTTGCGCGACAGTGAAGCCGTCGGACTGCTCCACCTTGCCCAGCAGGCCGATGTCGTTCGCAAGTTCTTCATTGACAGCCCACTGCAGCACCATCAGCGGCCACTCCACGCCTTTTGGCGCAACGACCATCAGTTCATATCCATAGCCTGCCGCGCCCGGGGGCTGCCGGGCTCGGGTCTTTTTTTTCAACCGTCCTGCCACCTGCTTTCCATCTGCGCCGAGCTTGAAGCCGACCATGCGTACATCGGTCGGCATGTCGGAATTGGTCAGGCCAGATGTGGCGTAAACGGCCAAATTGGCACCGATCTTCGGCGCGGGTATGACGTATAAACCGCCGCCAGGCCAGACCCCGGCCATGCTGCGCATTTTGATAATGTCCTTGGGCAATGGCCCGATAGCACTTTCGAAGTACTTTTGCCGGGCGTCATAAGTATCGAACCAGAGCTTCTCCTCGGATTTGTCTTCAGCGTTGGCTCCGACGGCAAACAGGGTTAAAAGGACGGCTGATGCCAGAGCCTTGAAGGTCAGGAACCTCACAAATTTCTCCTTTGGAGTATTAATCCCCTATTGGGTACCAAAGGAATTTACGGAATTCATACAAACGTCAAAACTCGAGGAAAGCGTCGACCCTGGCACCTGGTTGCCGACCAGGCGCGCTACGGGACGTGGATTTAGCCGAAGCTGGCTTTACATGCAATACCGCCGAGCCCCTACCGCCCCGAATTCGCCCGTATCCGGTTCACTTCCAGCGGCGTGATTTCGCTCGCGCGGTTGCCCCAGGACTGGCGGACGTGGGTGAGCACGAGCGCCATGTCGGCGTCGTTCAGCACCAGTACAAAGGGCGCCATGCCGAAGGGGCGGGGGTTTCCTTGGGTGGCGGGTGCGTAGCCGCCGTTGAGGACGATCTGCACCAGGTTGGAGGCCTGGGCCATGGTGACGGCGCGGTTGCCTGCGAGCGCCGGGTACGCGTTGGCGATGCCTTCGCCTTTGGCGCCATGGCATTGCGCGCAGTGCTGTTCATAAAGCTTTGCGGCGCGTTCTACCGATTCGCCCTGGGTCTTGATGGCGGCGGGCTCGGGCGGTGCGGTGTGGGAGGCCGGCAGCTCTTTTAAAAACTGTGCCATCGCGCCCAGGTCGGCATCGTTTAAATACTGGGTGCTGCGCTGCACGACCTCGGCCATCGGGCCGGTGACGGAGGCACGCGGCGAGACGCCGTTTTTCAGCAGGGCCACGATGTGCTGCTTGTCCCAGTCGCTCACGCCGGCTTCATACGGCGACGTGAGCGACGGCGCGTACCAGTTCTGCATCGGGATCAGGCCGCCGGCCAGGTCCAGGCTTTGCTCGGTGGCGCCCAGCGCGTTGCGTGCGGTATGGCAGGCCGCGCAGTGGCCCAGGCCCTTGACCAGATAGGCGCCGCGGTTCCACTCGGCGTTGCGGGCCGTGTCGGGCTCATACACGCCGGGGCTGAAGAAGAGGGCGCGCCACACGGCCAGCGCCGCCTGCGATTGGTACGGAAAGCGCAGCGTGTGCGGCTGGTTGGGTTGCACCACGGCGGGCAGGCTGTTCAGGTAGGCAAAGATCGCGTCGGAGTCTTCGCGCGTGACCTGCGTGTAGCTGGTGTACGGAAAAGCCGGGTACAGCAGGCGCCCGTCTTTGGAGCGGCCGTTGTGCATGGCGCGCCAGAAGTGGGAAGACGACCACGTGCCTATGCCGGTCTTGTTGTCGGGCGTGAGGTTGGAAGTGAACACGGTGCCAAATGGCGTGGCGATGCCGAGGCCGCCCGCATAAGGCTGGCCGCCTTGCGCGGTGTGGCAGGTCTGGCAACTGCCGGCGCGTGCCAGGTAGGCGCCGCGCGCCACCATGCCTTCGCTGGGCGCGGCGGCGGCTATCGGGGTTTTTACGTCGACTTCGCCGCGCACATTGAGGGCCCAGACCAAAGCACCCAGGGCGAGTGCCAGCAGCACCCCGGCCAGCAGGATTTTCAGCAAGCTCTTCATTTTTTCGCTTTCGCGGGTGCGGGGCTGGCCGCCGAGATGAGTGGCACTTCAGGCGCGCTGCCGCAGGTGATCGCCTGCGCGCCGGGCGCCAGCGGCGGCAGCGATGCGGCCGGCTTGGTGCTGGCGGGCAGCGGTTGCGCCGCCAGCCAGCTGGCCACGGCGTTGATGTCTTCCAGTGTGAGGTGCGATACCACTTCCTTCATGCAGTCGGGCGCATGCGCGCGGCGCTGGCCGGCCTTCCAAGCGCCCAGCTGCGCATTGAGGTAATCACGCGGCAGGCCCAGCAGGCCGGGGATGCCGGGGGCCACACCCGTCATGGCCTGGCCATGGCACTGCACGCAGGCCGGCAGCTGGCGCGCGGCGTCGCCTTGCATCACCAGCTGGCGCCCGTGGTTCAAGGCCTCGGGCGAAATAGCAGCAGGCAAAGGGGCGGGGTAAGGCACTTCCAGCTTTGAAAAATACTGGGCGATCTCCATCAGGTAGGCGTCACTGAGCGGAGCGATGAGCTGCGTCATCAGGCCATAGTGGCGGCGCCCGTCGCGAAAGTTGAGCAGCTGGTTATAGAGGTAGCCCGCCGGCTTGCCGGCCAGGCGCGGGTAGTAGCCGTCGGGCGCTGCCCGGCCTTGCGGGCCGTGGCAGGCCGTGCAGGCCATAGTGCGCTGGGCGATGGTGTCTTCAAACGGCGGTGCGGCGGCTGCGGCGGGGCTGGCGGCCAGCCAGGCTGCGCCTATGCAGGCAACCAGCATGCGCAGCAGATCGGGAAAACGCTGGAAGGGGCTTGCAGAACGGGTCTTTTGCATGGGCCCATCATGCCCCAGCCGGGTCGTTGGCGTAAGGCTCAGATGCCGACAGAAAAAGCGTATCAGATGAAAAATCGCGGAAAATTGCGGTATCAGATGCGCCGAACGCATTTCACCCATTTCCCTTTTCATGAAGCGCTACGAACAACTGGCCGAGCTGCTGGCCGCCGATATCCGCACCGGACGCCTGGCCTCCGGCACGCGCTTGCCTTCCATCCGCACCATCACGGCCCAGCACGGGCTGAGCGCATCGACCGCTTTTAAAGCCTACTACCGGCTCGAAGAAAAAGGCCTGGTGCGGGCGCAGTCGCGCTCGGGCTATTACGTGACGGCGCTGGCTGCGCAGCAACTGGCGGCGCCGGCCCGTGGCGCGGTGGAAGGCAAAGCCGGAAAAGCACCTGCGCGCGCGGCCGCCACGGTGGCGCAGCGGCCTGATGTGAGTGAATTGGTGTTCTCGGTGCTGGGTGCGGCGCAAGAGCCCGGCATGGTGCCGCTGGGCTCGGCGTTTGCGTCGCCGGGGCTGTTTCCGCTGCAGCGGCTGGGCAAGTCGCTGGCCCGTACTTCGCGCTTTTTGCAAGGGGCCGACACGGTGGCCAGCCTGCCGCGCGGCGACGAAGCCCTGCGGCGGCAGATTGCGCTGCGTTACCTGGGCATGGGTATGGCGCAGCCGGCTGAAGAGATCATCGTGACGCATGGCGCGCTGGAGGCGCTGAACCTGTGTCTGGCGGCGGTGGCGCAGCCGGGTGATTTGATCGCGGTGGAGTCGCCCGGCTTTTACGCCAGCCTGCAGGCGCTGGAGCGGCTCAAGATGAAGGCGCTGGAAATCCCTGTGCACCCGCAAGACGGCCTGGATCTGGCCGCGCTGGCCGACGCGCTCAAGCGCCGGCCCGTCAAGGCCTGCTGGTTCATGACCTCGTTTCAGAACCCCACGGGCGCCAGTATGCCGCTGGAAAAAAAGAAAGCGCTGGTGGCTTTGCTGGCCAGCCATGACATTCCACTGATTGAAGACGACGTGTATGCCGAGCTGTATTTCGGCAGCCGCGGCTTCTTGCCCGCCAAGGCCTTTGACAAGAAGGGCCTGGTGATGCACTGCAGCTCTTTCAGCAAAACGCTGGCGCCCGGCTACCGCGTGGGCTGGGTATCGCCCGGGCGCTTCGGCCAGCAAGTCGAGCGGCTCAGGCTCATGACAACGCTGTCGGCCAGCCTGCCCGCGCAGCTCGCCGTGGCGGACTATTTGCAATACGGCAGCTATGACAAGCACCTGCGCAAGCTGCGCCACGCGATGGAGTCGCAGCTCTCAAGCCTGCTGGCTGCGCTGGCCCGCCATTTCCCGGCAGGTGTACGTGTGTCGCGTCCGGCGGGCGGCTATTTTGTGTGGGTGGAGTTTGCCGAGGGCTTTGATGCGCTGGCCTTGCACCAGGCAGCGCTGGCGCACGGCATCAGCGTGGCGCCAGGCCCGATCTTTTCAGCGCGCCGTAACTTCAGGCATTGCCTGCGGCTGAACTATGGTTACCCGTGGAATGATGACTATGAGGCCGCGATGCAGACGCTGGGTGCGCTGGTGAAGGGACAAAGCCCTTACCGCTAAGCATTGGGCTGCCTGGCTACTTTGGCTACTTTGGCTACTTTGGCTACTTTGGCTACTTTGGCTACTTTGGCTACTTGCGCGTGTCTTGCAGGGCGCGCACGCAGGTGAGGAACTGGTCCCAGCTGGCCTGCACCTCTTTCATGCGCACGCCTTTGTCGAGCACCGCGCCGCAAGCGGCTTCGGCGCGCCGCACCACTTTCGACAGCGCGCTGGCAGGCAACGGCGGGATCTGCGCGCGCAGGCTGTCGGCCTTGTTGCGCATCTGGGTGATGGCGTCTTTGGCCAGTGTCTTGTTGCTGGCGCAGGCGATCATGGCGATCATCTCCGCCATCTCGCCCAGGGCCGGGTCCAGGTGCCAGACCGCCGCCGTGCCCAGCGCCAGCGCCCACAGGCGCTTGGTGCGCGCGGGCGGTGTGTCGGCCTGCGCCATCGGCAGGCCGGCGGGCGTGGATTCAGGCAGCGTTTCAGGCGCGGGGGCGGGGGGCTTGTTCATGGGGCTTGTCTTGTATAGACAAGGAACGATTTTGCCTGAGCAAAGCTGCGGCGGCAGCCGCGGTGCCAAAAACCTGAATCTTATGAAGGAAAAGTGCCTCTAGCCCATGCGCTGTCTGTACTGGTAGCTATCAAAAATGTAGCAAACTCAAAAAGCGAAGGGGCTGAGAATTACTCCTTCCCCCGCTGGGGAAGGCTGGGATGGGGGCTCTTCGGCTTGTGATTCGAAGCTGGTGATGCATCAAGCGCCGCTAGCCCCCACCCCGCCCTCCCCCAGCGGGGGAGGGAGCAAAAATCGCGCGCCCTCTTGCGCCTCTTACTCCTTCCCTCGCTGGGGAAGGCTGGGATGGGGGCTCTTCGGCTTGTGATCTGAAGCTGGTGATGCATCAAGCGCCGCTAGCCCCACCCCCGCCCTCCCCCAGCGGGGGAGGGAGCAAGACCGGCGAGGGCTCAAGAGTCATCCACCCAGTCCGCGATGCGCCGGCACACCCAATCGGCGTCGTCGTGCGGCAGGTCATGCCCCGCCCAGGGGTGTATGTGGTGCGCGGCCTGCCACGCGTGGGCCAGCCGGGCGGAGCAGCGCGGGTGCACCAGGTGGTCGGCGGCTGACGACAGCACAAGTGTGGGGCAGGGCGGTGGCGCCGTCATGGCGAAAGCCGCTGCCGCCTGGAGCTGGCGCCGGGCGTTGGCCGCGCTGACCGGCGTGTCTTGGCGTATGTGTGTCCATGCCGCGATGTCGGCGTCGTGCTGCGACGCTCGGTTGCAGGTAAGGCGGTGAATGGTGCGTTCCACGTAAGGCGCGTCGCCCCAGCGCGCAGCCGCCATCGCCAGCGGCAGCCAGTTGCCCGGGCGCAGGCGTTCGGTGACGCTGCCCAGCGGCCGCATGCTGGTGTTGATCAACACCAGCCGGTCGACTTCATGCGAATAGCGCAGCGCCCAGTCGGCCGCCACCATGCCGCCCAGCGACATGGCCACGATGCGGTAAGGCGGAGGCAAGCCTCGCGCCAGCAACTGAGTGCGCGCAAAGTCCGCCATCGCGGCCACCGATGGGGGCGAGGCTTCTTTGTGGAACACGCCGTTGCCCGGCAAGTCCAGTGTCACCACGCAAGTCGTTTCCAGCGGCGAACCAGGCAGGGCGCTTGCCAGCTGGTCGGCAAAGTTACCCCAGTGCCGCGCTTCGCGTGTCAGGCCCCTGAGCAGCACCCAGCTCATCACAGCACCCGCCGGGGCCGCCAAAAGGCTGCTGCCTGGCGCGCGAGCTGGGCGCGCTGCTCGCCCTCGGGCAGCCAGCGCGGCACGGCAAAGGCGGCCCGGGTGAGGAAGTCCAGCAGGTCCGCATGGCGGCGCAACACGCGCTTGGTGCGGTGCGCCTTCATGGGGTTGAAGATGCCGTGCCGTGAAAACAGCTGGCGCGGGTTTTTGCGTATCCACAGCCACGAGCCGAGCTCCAGCGTCATCGGCAAAAAAACATGGCCCGCCGGCGCGTGGTCATAGGCGTGGTCCCACAGGTCGCCGTGCAGCAGGTACTGGTTGCTTTGCGGTTCAAAGCTGTAGGCATGGTGGGGGTGCGACTGCTCCAGCATGGTCCGCAGCGCGAACATCTCGGGCAGATGGCCCAGCAGCTTGCGCGTGCGCGCATACGGAAACCAGATGCTGTCCTGAAAGCCATAGCCCGAATGACAGTCCAGCGCCAGGCTGAAGGGGCGACTGGCGAGTTGCGCCTTCACCACCTGCAGCAATGCCGCGCTTTCCACTTCCATGGGTGCGCCGGGGCGGCCGCAGTACCAGGGCAGCAGCGTGCTCAACGTCTGCCCGCCAGCCAGCCAGGGAACCCGGCTGTCGGCGCGCTGCGGTGCGTTGCGCATCAGGTCCACGCCCTGCGGGTTGGCGCGCTTGTGCGCCCACATGCCGCCGGGGTTGACGATGGGCATGAACACCAGGCGGATTTTTTCAAGCTGCCGGCATAGCAGCTCGTCCCACTCCAGGCGGTGCAGCAGCGCGCGCATGTAGTGCAGGATGAGCTGGGTGCCGATGCGTTCGAGCCCGTGGATGCCGCCGAAGAAACCGACGGCGGGCGCCCGCGGGTCAGCCGAGCCGATGCTGGCGGTGTAAAGCGGAAACGAGGGTGCGGCGGTGTGAGCCTCCGCCACCACGGCGACGTCGAAATGCCCGCTGCCGGCCAGCAGGATGGCCTTGAGTTCCTCCAGCTCGGCGAAGCTGGCGGCCGCGTCCCGCGCCGGGGTCAGGCTGTAGGGGCTGTGAAGGCTGCGTGGGCCTTCGGCACCGGCGCTGATGCCGGGAGGCAGGCTGGGAGGCAGGTCGTGCATCTGCTCATCCTTGCACATTTGTTTGACAGGCGCACTACAGGCTTGGTAACAGGCGGTGGCTTTGCTGCGCGCAAGCTGTGGGCCTGCCTGGGCCGTGCTTCCAGTTTGGATGGTTGCTATCAATTCAGGAGCTATAAGCCGAGATGCTTATTGGGCTGGGCGGCGATTTTGCTTGAAAACATCCGGCCGGCGTTCCAGACTCAATTCCCTGTTCGTTGCTCAATCGCAGAGATCACCTGGCGCATGGCCTTGTTTACCGGCTTGTCGCTGCGCATGATGAGCGCCAGGGTTCTTTGCAGCTTGGGGTAGAGCGGGTGCACCGCCAGCCCGGGGTGTTGCCCGGGCCCGGTGACAGCCATCGCCGGCAAGATGCTGCAGCCCAGGCCTGCTGCCACCATTTCCTTGATGGCTTCCACGCTGCCCAGCTCCATCACGGGCTTGGGCACGTGGCCCGCGTCACGAAACCACTGGTCGATGATCACGCGGGTATTGGCCGCCGGTTCGAACAGTACGAGCTCGCGTTTGGCCAGGAAGGCGGGTGTGATGCGGGCGGGCAGGCCCGTCTCGCGTTTGGGAATCACCGCCACAAATTCGTCGTTCAGCATCGACGTGCCGACCAGTGCGCGGCGCTGCACGGGCAGAGTGACCAGCGCCATGTCCATCGTGTTGCCTTCCACCGCCTTGACGAAGTCGGCCGTATTGCCGGTGCTGACCAGCACGCTCAGATTGGGAAAGCGCAGCCGCAAGGAGCGCAGGATATGCGGCAGCAAATACAGGCATGCCGTGGCGCCGGTGCCCAGCGTCACCCGCCCGGTGACATTGGCCGAATGCGCGGCCATGGCCGTCATCACGCCTTCAACGGCCGAATCCACATGCCGGATCTGCTCCAGCAGGTCGATGCCGGCCGGCGTGGGGGCGGCCCGGCGTGCGACGCGCTCGATCAGGCGCACGCGCAGGCGCTGCTCCAGTTGCCGGATCTGCAGGCTCACGGCGGGCTGGGACAAACCCAGCCTTTCGGCCGCGCCCGAAAAGCTGCCGGTTTCGACGATGAGCGCATAGGTGCGCAGATGGTCGAGGTTGAGGGTGAGTGCGAGACTGTGATTTGGCATGCAAAGAAATTCTAATGAAAACCATAAGATTTGACATATTTACTTATGCATGGCTTTGGGCAACGATGAGGGCATGCAGTCTTCAAACACCCTTTCGTCCCTTCGTTCCCCCCGTTCCGCTCGTTCCCTTGACCCCGCGGCGGCCCCTGCTGCCGGTACGGTCTCGATCCACCCGTGCATGGAGAGCGACATCGGGGCGATCCAGTCCATCTATGCGCATTACGTGGCGACCAACCTCGCCACCTTCGAGCTCGAGCCGCCCACAGCGCAGCAGATGCTGGAGCGGCGCGCCGGCATTCTTGGAGGCGGCTATCCCTATCTGGTGGCACGTTTGGGCGGAGAGCTGGTGGGCTATGCCTATGGCAGTGCCTACCGCTCACGGCCGGCCTATCGCCACACGGTGGAAGACTCGATCTATGTGGCCCCCGGGCATCGCCAGGCGGGAATCGGCAGCGCCTTGCTGCGGGAACTGATCGCGCAGTGCGAGCAGCGCGGTTTCCGGCAGATGGTGGGCGTGGTCGGCAACAGCGCCAACACCGGCTCGCTGCGCGTGCATGAGGCGCTGGGCTTCACGCGGGTCGGCACGCTGGCCTCTGTCGGCTACAAGTTCGGCCAGTGGGTCGACACGGTGCTGATGCAGCGGGCGCTGGGTGAGGGCGCTTCAACGCCGGCGGCCTGGCCAGCGCAGGCTTAATCAGCCGGCTGAATCAGCCGGCTCAATCACCACATCCGAAAGCGGGTACGCCACACACGGCAGGATGAATCCGTCCCGTTTTTCTTCGGCGCTCAGGCCCGGCCATTCGATGCGGTAGGCCACCTCGCCGCTGGCTAGCCGGCAAATGCAAGTGCGGCAGGTGCCGTTGCGGCAAGAGCTGGCCAGGCTCAGGCCCGCCAATTCGGCCGCCCTCAGCAGGGGCAGGTCGGCGGGCGCCGCGAAAGTGGCGCCGTCTGGCGCAATGCGGGCAGTGAATGGCATAGGAAAGAAGGGAAGGAGGCAGAGCGGAAAGGCGCGCCAGTGAACGGGACGCCGGTGGAATTTACCCCAGAAGCCGCCTGTGGCGGTGTAACGCCTCGCCCCCATGGCGCTAGGCCCCTGAATTGCGCGACAATTCCGCTCCCCCGAGCGTTTTTCGCATCGATTCAACAGAACAAGCCACAAGCGACCTTTTCATGTCCAGTTATTCCGTCCGCCACGCCACGCCACGCGATGCCAAAGCCATTGCAGAGATTCATGTCGCCACCTGGCATGCCGCCTACAAAGACCTCATGCCCGCAGAGTACCTGAGCAAGATCTCTGTGGAAAAACGCCTCGCCTACTGGCGCGAAGCCATCGAATTCAGCGAACCGCAACTGTTGGTGGCCACCGACGGTGATGAGATCGTCGGCTTTGTCGGTTTTGACCGCTCGCGTGACGCCGGCACCAAATCCACCGTGGGCGAGATCTGGGCCATGTATGTGGCGCCCGCGCACTGGGGCAAAGGCGCGGGCCTGGCCTTGTGGGACGGCGCGCGCGAAGGCTTGAAGGAAGAAGGCTGCACCCAGGTCACGCTGTGGGTGTTGCTGCACAACGAACGCGCCTTGCGCTTTTACGAGCAGGCCGCGGGCTTCAAGCGCGAGATGCCTTCGCTCAAGACAGTCGCGTTTGGCACTGCCAAGCTGGAAGAAATTCGCCTGAAGCGCGCAGTCGACTGAGCCTGGCGATGCGGCCTGGCTGGTCAGCCAGCCGCCTGCGCCACGCAAGCGTCCCGCACACACCCGCGCAGCCAGCGGTGCGCCAGGTCGGCATCCAGCCGCGGGTGCCAGAGCAATGACACCGTGATTTCTGGAGTAGCGGCCGGAAGCGGAAAACTGAACATCCCGTTGCGCAGGTTTCCCGTGTGCCGTTCGGGAACGGTGGCGATCAGGTCAGAGTCCCGGGCCAGGGCCAATGCGGTGGAAAAACCTCCGACGATCGTGACGATTTTTCTCTCGAGCCCCAGGGCCATCAAGGCCTGATCGACCGGCTCCCCACCCAGCCCCCGCCGCGAAACACCGAGGTGCCTGCCGGCCGCGTAGCGGGAGGGCGTGATCTCACCCTGGCTGAGCGGGTGCCCCGTCCGCACCACGCCGATAAAACGGTCCCGGAACAAGGCCTGCACCCGCAGCTCCGGCGCTGTCGCCTTGCCGATCACCCCGGTTTCCAGGTCGACGGTCCCGTCACGCAAGCCGGCGCTGTCTTTGTCCAGCTTTTGTACAAAGCACAGCCGCACGCCGGGTGCCTCCTCGCCGACGCGGGCAATGAGGGCCGGCCCGAAGTTTTCGACAAAGCCTTCCCGGGTGCGCAGGGTGAACGTCCGGACCAGCTGTTTGAGCCTGAGCCTCTTTGCCGGGCGCAGCACCGCTTCGGTATCTTGCACGAGTTGACGGACCTGTTCGCGGAGCTCGGCCGCGCGAGGCGTGGGAACCAAGCCCCGTCCGGCCCGCACCAGGAGGGGGTCGCCCGTCGTCTCACGCAATCGCGCCAGCGCCCGGCTCATGGCCGACGGGCTCAGCCGCAGGCGCCGGGCTGCGCCGGCGACGCTGCCCTCTGCGAGCAGCACATCCAGGGTGACGAGGAGGTTGAAGTCGGGTGTGGCCATGCCGCGACCATAGCGCAAATCGGCCCCGATATGGCGTTAAACGCACTTATAAAGTGCAAACAGTGCGCCTTCCGCTATGTGAGGCAAAGAACTACGCTTCAGGCAGTGCTTTAGACGGCTCATTCGGATGGCTCCATTCCGGTGTCTCGAACCGGGCAAGAAGCACAGAAAGCGGATTTCATGATGAAGACAGTCATTGCAAAAGAGGACCGGCAAGAAGAGGCGGGCCTGGCACCTTCGCCCCGGTGGTCTCTCGCCAGCCTGTCGCTGTCCATGCTGCTGTCCTCGCTGGGCACCAGCATCGCCAATGTGGGCCTGCCGGCTTTGGCGCAGGCGTTCAACGCCTCCTTTGAACAGGTCCAGTGGATAGTCATCGCTTACCTGCTCGCCATCACCGCACTGGTCGTTAGCGTGGGGCGGCTTGGCGACCTCATGGGCCGAAGGCGCTTGTTGCTGGCGGGGATATTCCTGTTCACGGCGGCCTCGGTACTGTGCGGCATGGCACCCACGCTCTGGCTGCTGATTGCCGCGCGCGCGGTGCAAGGTCTCGGCGCGGCCGTCATGATGGCGCTCACCATGGCGTTTGTGGGTGAGACGGTGCCGAAGGCAAAGACCGGCAGCGCCATGGGCCTGCTCGGAACGATGTCGGCGGTGGGCACTGCCCTGGGCCCATCGCTGGGCGGCGTTCTGATTGGCTGGCTTGGCTGGCGGGCTATCTTTCTCATCAATGTGCCCTTGGGCGTGTTGGCCCTGTATGGGGTGTACCGCCACCTGCCTGCTGACGGGCGCAAAGGTCGGGCAGACGGCGGCCGCTTCGACAGCCTGGGAACGCTGTTGCTGGCTCTGACGCTCGCAGCCTATGCACTTGCGATGACTGCCCGGTCCCCTGATGGCGGCGGCAGTTTCGGCCTGCTCAACCTGGGCCTGCTGCTGGGCGCTGCGCTCGGGGCCGGCCTCTTTGTACTTGCCCAGTCAAGATCGGCATCGCCATTGATCCGGCTGGCGATGTTTCGCGATGCCGCTTTCAGTGCCAGCCTTGCCGCGAACGCGCTGGTCTCGACGGTGATGATGGCGACGCTGGTGGTCGGGCCTTTTTACCTGTCGCGTGCGCTCGGCTTCAGCGCGGCGCTTGTGGGCCTCGTCCTTTCGATCGGCCCCGTGATCTCCGCATTGAGCGGCGTGCTGGCAGGCCGGATGGTGGACCGCCTGGGCGCGCCCTTCACGGTGATTGCCGGGCTCATCGCGATGGCGGCTGGGTCCATCGGAATGTCCGTCTTGGCGCCCCTGTTCGGCATTGCGGGCTACATCGCCGGCATCGCCGTCCTGACACCCGGTTACCAGCTGTTCCAGGCGGCCAACAACACCGCCGTCATGGTGGACGTCCAGCCAGGACAGCGGGGTGTCATCTCCGGCATGCTCACGCTGTCGCGCAATCTGGGACTCATTACCGGGGCATCCGTGATGGGCGCCGTGTTCGCGCACGCCTCGGGGGCGGCCGGCATCACCACCGCGCGTCCCGAGGCTGTCGCCGCCGGCATGCAGGGCACATTCACCGTCGCGGCTGCGCTGGCTGCTGTTGCCATCGTCCTGATTGCCGCAAGCCGCGCGCTTGCCGCACGCACTACGCCCGCTTCACACGCGCCCTGATGCGCCGTTCACGACGGCACGTTCACTACGCGCTCGTCGTCGTCCGGAATCAGCGGCATCCCCTCATCGGGCTCCACCGGCAGTTCCAGCGCGTCATTGTCATCTCCGGTCTCCTCTGGCGGGCCGTTGTGCAGTTGTCCGCGGTCCGTGATGCGGCTGGCGAATGCGTGGTTGATGGTCCTCGGCATGAAACTCTCCTTCGGGCTTGAAGCTGGGGCCTTGATAAAGCCATGATGTTGCATCCCCTGATTGAACAACCCGCAAGCCAAGCGGCTGTTTTCCTGTCAGTGCAGGCCGACAGCCTGCGATGCCCGCAACACTCTCTTGTCCTACACGCAAGCTGTCTCGCCACGCACAGGCCGCAGCGCGGCTTGTGCCTACAGTGGTCTGCAACCCGTGGACGGTGGCCCTTTCTTCTGGCGGACAGTTAACCGTTCACCGGCAGCGCCACACCGGTATTTTGTGGAATTTTTTTGAAAGAAGCATCATGGACCAAACCACAGCCTCTCCTGGCAACGTCGCCAACGGCAACCCCATCCAGCGCGGTGTTGAAACCGCAGGGGCGGCACTTCACAGCGGCATCGACAAGGTAGCCGACCCTGCGCGCAGCGTGGTGGAACGCGCGTCCTCGGCGGCGCACCAGGGTGTCGACAAGCTGGCCAGTGGCGCCAGCCATGTGGCTGACCGGTTTGCCGACCAGACGCGCCTGGTGAGCGAGGCGCCAGGCCGGGCCCTGGAGGCGTCGAAATCATGGGTGCAGGAAAAACCGCTTGAAGCGGTCGGTGCGGCGCTGGCCCTGGGTTTTATCCTGGGGCGATTGACGGCGCGCTGAACCCGCATCATCCTGCCATTTTCTGTTCAATCAAAGCCGCTCTCGGGCGGCTTTTTTTCTGCGCCGCGCCTTCCTTGAGCCCGGCGCCCCCGAGTTTGGGTACAGTAGGCCACCTTCCCGGTGCGCCATAAAGACAACATCTCAGCGCCGGAACTTGCAAGGCTCCAGGGCCTTCCTGCCTTACCTGCGGCTTCACGCCGCTATCTTTAATTATTTATGGCCAGCAGTCTCCTTGCCCTGATCGATGACATCGCCACCGTGCTCGACGACGTGGCCTTACTCTCTAAAGTGGCCGCGAAAAAAACAGCCGGCGTGCTGGGCGACGACCTGGCGCTCAATGCGCAGCAGGTCTCGGGTGTCAAAGCCGACCGCGAACTGCCGGTGGTCTGGGCTGTGGCCAAAGGTTCGCTCATCAACAAGGCCATCCTGGTGCCGGCGGCGCTGGCCGTCAGCGCGTTCGCGCCGTGGGCAGTCACGCCGCTGCTGATGGTGGGCGGCGCTTTCCTTTGTTACGAGGGCTTTGAAAAGCTGGCGCACAAGTTCCTGCACAGTGCGGGCGAGCAGGCCGCAGAGCACGAGGCATTAACGGCCGCGTTGTCCAATCCCGCCGTTGACCTTGTTGCGCTTGAAAAAGAGAAGATCAAGGGGGCAGTACGCACCGACTTCATCCTCTCTGCCGAAATCATCGCGATCACACTGGGCACCGTGCAGGGCAGTCCTTTCATCACGCAGGTCGCCGTGCTGTGCGGCATCGCGCTGATCATGACGGTCGGGGTTTACGGTCTGGTGGCCGGCATTGTGAAGCTCGACGACGGCGGCTTGTACCTCAGCCAGCGAGAAGGCAGCGGCACCCTGCAACGCCTCCAGCGAAGCGCGGGCCGGGGCATCCTGCTGGCCGCGCCGTGGCTGATGAAGGGGCTTTCCGTGGCCGGCACCGCCGCCATGTTCCTGGTGGGCGGCGGCATCCTGACGCACGGTGCCGCACCTTTGCACCATGCCATTGAGGCGCTTGCACAACAAGCGGCGTCACTGGGCGGCATGGGCGGCTTTCTTGCCGCCGTGACACCGCTGCTTCTGGATGCTGTTGTGGGTGTGGTCGCCGGCGCTTTGGTACTGCTGGCGGTAACGCTGGCCAGGAAGGCCTGGCCGCGGCGCTAAGCCTGCAAGCTCCGGAGCAGCGCCGGAGTTAACCCTTGGGTTTGCCCGCGGTTGCGGCCTGACCCGGCTTTCCATTGTCGCCACCGGCCTCGCTCGCCGGCTGCTTGTCTTGAACGGAAAACGGCCAGCGTCCTTTTTGCTCCGGCAGCGCGGGTTTGGCCGCTTCCCGTGCGCGCTGCTCCAGCGCCTTGCGGCTCTCGGCATCGGGCGCGGGTACTTTAAGTCTGGGCATTGGATGTCTCTCTCAAGATAAGGAAGGCGCTCAAGGGAACGCTCCGAAGAAGGCGTTCAATGGAAGGCGTTCGATGCTTTTAATTCACGCTTTCACTTTAGCTCTCACGGGGGCGGCCGCATGTAGGTTGGCAGTGACGCCGGCTGTAGGAGAGGCCGGGCTGCGCGACAAGGCAGGCCTCGCGCCTGGTGAACCGGGCAAGCTGCTCTTGCGCTGAATCAGGTCATGCTTTGCAAAGAGCTCCGCAATCCAGTCCACAAACACGCGCACCTTGTTGCTCAGGTGACGGTTGGGCGGGTAGACCACATGGATGGGTTTGGCCTCCGTGCACCAGCCGTTGAACAGCGGCTCCAGCGCGCCGCTGCTGATGTGGTGCTGCACGAGGAAGGTGAGCGTTTGCAAGATGCCCAGGCCAGCCAGCGCGGCCGCCACACCGGCGTTCGAATCATTGACCGACAACTGGTGGTAGCCGTCGACCTCGACTATCTCGCCATCTTTGTGCAGCGTGACGTTATAGAGCTTGCCGTCGCGCGGCGAGAAGTAACGGATCAGCCGGTGCCCGTCGCCCAGTTGCTTCGGATGCTCGGGCGTGCCGTGGCGTTTGAGGTAAGCCGGCGAGGCGCAGGACATCAGGTAGAACTCGCCGATGCGGCGCGCCACCAGCGACTGGTCGGTGATCTCGCCGCCGCGAATCACGCAGTCGACGTTCTCGGCCAGGATGTCGATGGGCCGGTCGCTCACACCCAGTTCCAGCTGGATGTCCGGGTAGCGCGCATAAAAGTCGGGCAAGGCGGGGATCACCACCGCCATGCCCAGCGACGAGGGAATGTCCACCTTCAGCCGGCCGCGCGGGCTGGCCTTGGCGCGCGACATGCTCGACTCCAGTTCTTCCATCTCGCCGAGCAGGCGGCCAGCGCGCTCGTAGTAGGCGGCCCCGTCAGCGGTGACGGTGACTTTGCGCGTGGTGCGGTTCAGCAGCTTGGTGTCCAGCGACTGCTCCAGCGTCTGGATCAATCGCGTCACGGTCGGTTTGGGCATCCCCATGGAATCGGCCGCCTTGGTGAAGGTGCCGGCTTCCACGACCCGTACAAATGCCTGCATTGCAGAAAACTTGTCCATGAAGAGTCCAGTTCTTGTGAATGGGAGAACTACCTGCCTCGCTCCTTGGCTGTGTTGGCTCCGGGGCGGAAGGAAGTTCGGGAGGTCTGTGAACGCAGCCCTGTCAGGCGGGCATGGGCTGAAGGCGAGGGGCGATTTTGACGAGCATGGCCGTTTTCTGTGGCCGGCG